>Ga0066710_100008086_pt1 | contig 10157 bp, 8 predicted proteins | sample GraSoiAngelo_159_FD_79666 | JGI IMG/M metagenome (GOLD analysis project Ga0066710, IMG submission 79666) | Grasslands soil microbial communities from the Angelo Coastal Reserve, California, USA - 14_1009_16_40cm | ecosystem: Environmental > Terrestrial > Soil > Grasslands | place: USA...
ATGAAAGGGGATGTAAGCAGCAGGCCGCCAACGGCGGTAACACTTGGGTGCAAACGTTCTAAGGAGGTCACGTCATGATTCGCAAACAACTGATATGTCGCGGAATGGTGGTGGGATTGCTGGCGGCCAGTGTGGGCCTCGGAGGCTCCGGGATGCTCCTGGCCAGTGACGACGACGACCGAGACGATGGGGGCGATCAGAAGCGCCCGCCCCAGACTTTGCAACAGGGGTTCGAAACTACCGACCAGCTCCTACGCGATGTGGAACGCGCCGCGGGAGGGCCGCAATACTCGGCCTGGATCGTGGAGAGCAGCCGGTTCCTGAACGTGCCCCACCGCGCATTCCAGCCGGATGTGGGCGATCCGCCCTTCGTCGACTTGCCGGTGAACGTGGGGATCATCAAGGACCAGGACGGGCACATCACGCTGTACGACAGAGGCTGGAAGCAACTCGCCTACATCTTCAACTGGAGCACCTCCTGTTGCTAGTACGGCCTGGAAGCCCAGATGCAGGCCATCGGCCTGGACCCCGATGCCGTCACCAGGATCGTCCTCGGCCACGGTCACTGGGACCATGCCGGCCAGCTCAGCGAGTTCCCGAACGCGGTGCTCTACATCCAGAAGGAGGAGCTGAAGCAGATAGACTTCTTCCTCGACTACCCGGTCGACTTCAACGCCGGGCACATCCGGGCCGTCAACACCATCGATCCCCTCACCGGTTTGCAGGTCGGGCCACCGCAGCAGGCCTGCGCGCGGAGCCCGGTCTGCGGCTATCCGCCCCAGACGGTCCAGGAAATCCTGGGCAAAGTCCTCAACGGCAAGGCGAAGATCGTCGACGGAAGGCACCAGGTCGCGCCGGGGTTGATCATTCATCCGGCGTTCCGCGGGCACACCTACGGATCCCAGCTCCTGCAGGTCAACACCGCGCGGGGGCAGCTGGTGTTCGGCAGCGACGCGTACTCGTCGTGGACGGGTATCAGGGACTGGCTCGTGGCGAACATCCAGCAGACGGACACGATCCAGCAGTTCCTCGCATACGAGAAATGCTATGTCCTCACGTCGACGCAGAACAGCTTCAACAATTGCATCGCGGCCCACGAGCCGACCTCCTACACCGCGGCGTATCCAATCACATCCAACTGGTGGAACATTCCTGGAGGGAATTGCTCGCGTGCGGCGGAGCTGACCCTGGCCCCGGGCGAGCCGACGCACGTGCCAGCCAACCCGGACCGGACGCCGCCGAGCCAATGCATCTCGGTTATTCCACCGCATCCCATCACACCATAGCGTCGGTCTGCCGACGTGCGGGTCTGGGGCTCACGAGTAAGACGGGCTCCACACAGGGGCTCCAGACCCGACCCGCACTCTGACGCCGCTTCCCGCGATCCCGGGCGCTCGAGGCGTCCGCTTTGTATGAGGCCTCCCTCCGTGCTGACGGCGATCGCTCCCCGCGTTGGCGATACATTGGCGATCCCTGGCGCGTGGTGCCGACCGGGTCTCCGTGTCCTCGCGCTGGCCATGATCGTCGCTCTCTGGCCCGAAGGGGTGCCGGCGCATGACCCCGACACCGCGGGTGGGCTCTTCCGTACCCACGACGCCGGCGCCACGTGGCTCCCCATCAACCCCGGGATCTTCGTCAGCGGCGCACTCGCGCTCGCGGTCAGCCCGCTGGACCCGAATCACCTGTTGCTTGGAACCGACAGCGGCGTATGGCGCTCCCGAAACGGGGGCCGTGATTGGGAGATCGAGGCGCCGGGCACTCTGATCGGCCCGGCCTTCGCCGCAGCATTCGATGTCGACGGCGAGCGCGCGCTCGTCGCGTGCGCGTCGACAATCTTCCGCAGCGATGGGGATCGCTGGCGGCCAATCCAAACCCCCGGTGGCGCCGCTCCGGCGCGGGCGTTGGTGCCAGGATCACTGCCCGGACAAGTCTATCTGGCTGGGAGAACCGGGCTCTACCGGAGTGACGACTGGGGACGGTCTTGGGTCGATGTTGGCCGGGAGCTCCGTGCTGAGCACGTCAATGGCTTGACGGTGCCTCCTTGGCGCCCTGAGGAGCTGTACGTAGTAGCTGGCGGACGACTTTGGGCAAGCGTGGACGGCGCCCGCAGCTGGCAACCCCGCCTTGGCGCGCTCGACGGGGGAGGCGTCGAGGTCGTCGGTTCTGATCCATCCGGTTCAGGCCGCCTATGGGCAGTGGTGGAGGGGCAGTTGTTCCGAACTGAAGATCATGGGCAACACTGGCGGCCCGTCGGCATACCTCTTCCCGAGGGGCCGGCGATTGCTCGTGCCGTCGCGTCGCGGGGCGATGTGATCCTGATTGCGACCGACCGAGGGGTGTTCCGAAGCTCCAACGCTGGAGAACGATGGGAACCGCCGAGCGAGGGTCTCCCCGGTCACCTACCGCCCTCACTGCTCGTCCGCGATTCGTTGCGTCCCGCCACGTTCTATGCCGGCTTTGCGTTGACGCCCTACGACGAGCTCCAGCAGCGATCACCCCAAGACGGGCGCGCGCTCACAATCGCCGACATTGCAAGCCTGGCCGGCGTCGTCGCGTTCCTCGCCCTGCTTGCGATGGGAGCGGGCGCGGCGGTGCGACGTCTGGTGCGCACGCACCCTCGGGCCCGGCCTGATCCCAATGTTTAGCCGCCGGGCAGACCGGTCGATCTGGAGACCGCCCTGGTCGTGGCGCGGATCCGTGGGGCTGGCGGTCGCCGTCGGCATCGTCAGCGGCCTGGCGCTGCTTGCCTGGCGCATCGGACCATCGGGCTCACGGGGATTCGAGGAATTCAGGCTGCCGAATCGGACCGACATGCCGGTCGCCATCGCGGTAGCGCGTAACGGCACGGTGTGGTTCACGCTCGAATCCTCCGACGCGATCGGGCTGTTCCGAAACGGGCGAATCGAGCGGATTCCGAAGGGCACGGAGAGCAGCGAGCCGCTCGGCCTGGCGGTCGACGTCGGCGGCCGGGCCTGGTACACAGAAGCACCGCAGCAGAGGATCGCTCGAGCCTCGACCGACGGCGTTATCAGCTCCTTCGGTCTCTCGACGCCGGTGGCCCGGCTGGGGCGGCTCGCAGTCGGGCCCAATGGCGCCGTGTGGTTCGCCGAGCCCTCCCTAATGAGCGTGACGCAGTTCAGGGATGGGCGCTTCACGCGCCATGTCGTCGGAGCGCGCGCCGCAACGGTCCCCGTGGATGCGGCTCCGTTCGGTGTTGCGATCGCTCCCGATGGGAGCGTGTGGGCCACGCTCCCAAACGCGGATAAGTTGTTGCGGATCGCTCCAGATGGAGAGATGAGAGCGTTCGACGCACCTTCGCGTCAAAGCGGCCTCGGCGACATCGCCGTCGATTCCAACGGCGCCGTCTTCTTCCTCGAGCTGAGCGTGAACAAGATCGGCCGGTTTGCTGGCGGACGGTTCGAGGAATTCGCTGTTCCCACCCCTGCCGCGGGACTCACTGCCCTCGCCGTCGCGCCCGATGGAGCCGCGTGGTTTACGGAGCTGCGCGGCCACCGGCTCGGCCGTCTGCACGAAGGCGCGATCACCGAGTTCGACCTGCCTCGACCAGACGCGCGGCCGTTCGGAATCACCGTCGACGCCGGGAACAACGTCTGGTACACGGACCTCAGCGGATGGCTGGGGCGGCTCGACGCCGATCGGGCCCGGGTCCGCTAACCCGACGCCAGGATGATGCAACAGGTCCTGAGTTCATGGATGACCGTTCCCCGGTTGCCAAGCCGTCTCTCAGCGGGAGGGGTGCGGAAGTCATCGAGGCGCCGCCGCGACTGCAACTCAAGGAGGAACGCACGGCCGATGTTGCGCGCTATGACGTCCCGACGCCCGAGTTCTTGTCGACCGAAGTGAATATGTTGCCCCGAAGTGATGCGGCTCGTACGACGCGTCCTGCAATGATGTCGCGCGCGCTGCTGCTGCTTCGTGAACCGCTGCTGCAGTTTCTGCTCGTCGGCGCGGCGCTCTTTGCCGGTTACCGCTTCTTGCATCCGGAGGTCTTCGCGCAGGACGCGTCGAACCGCATAGTCATCACCGACGACGACCTGCGCCAGATGAGCGCGCAATGGCTCGCGCAGGGACGTCCACCGCCGACGGCAGAGCAGTGGCGCAGCCTGATCGAGACCAAGGTGCGCGAAGAGGTGCTGTTTCGCGAGGCCTTGGCATTGGGGCTAGACAAGGACGATACCATCGTCAAGCGCCGCATGGCGCAGAAGATGGACTTTCTGGGGGAGGACCTGTCCCGGCTCGTCGAACCGAAGCCCGACGAGATCAGGGCGTGGTTCGAGAGGAACAAGGCGCAGTTCGCATTGCCGCCACGCGCCTCCTTCCGGCATATGTACTTTTCTCCAGACCGGCGAAGCCAGAACGCGCAATGCGACGCGCTGAAAGCGCTACTCCAAATCGCCGGAAAACCGCAGGAGTCGGCGATGGCGGCAAGCGGTGATCCCTTCATGTTCCAGGACTACTATGGTGATCGGTCATATGATCAGCTAGCCGCGCAATTCGGGGCGAAATTCGCCCGAGTGCTGTTCGATCAGAAGCCCGGAGAGTGGCGTGGGCCGATCGAGTCACGCTACGGCTGGCATCTCGTCTTCATCGACTCAATCACGCCCGAACGCGTTCGGCCCTTCGAGGAAATCGAGCCCGACGTCAAGGCCCAGTGGATCGCGGAGCAACGCGAGGAGACCAAGCGCAAGATGTACGATGCGATGCGCGCGCGCTACAAGGTGGTGTTGCCGGATTCGAAGGCGGTACCGGATGCAACGCCCGCGTCGAAGAAAAGTCCGTAGCGCCGCCATGAAGACGCAGCGATGGCTTGCGGATGCTTCGCCGGACTGCTGTTCCTCACACGCACGGCCGCGGCGGCATGTCCATTGTGCCTCGCGCGTTCCAGGTCATCCTGAGCCCGCAGGCCTCGTGTATTCCGAGCGCGGCATGCTCGTGTTGCCCTGGCCCAACCTAGCGCGTCTACGCGTGGTGGAGGTCGTCAAAGGCGATGTCAAGCCGCGGAGTTGCATCGATCTTTAACGACATCTCGCGGCTTGCCGAGGGTGCCTCGCGAGTGGCCGTCCATTGCTGCTGCTTCGCGACCGTCGCTGGCAATCGTGGGTGTACATTGTGGATCCCGCGCGCACGCGTGATCCAGTCATACCCATGCTGATGAAGGAGCACAAGGACCTCGCGGGATACGTCGTGCGCGAGTTCGCCGAGCGGGGCTACTGGGACGCGGTGCCGGAGTACTCGCCTTGCTCAAGACGAAGCTGCCGAATCCCGCACCGCGTTACGCGATGTTGAACTACCTAAGCGAGTGTCCGCGCGCTGACGCAAAGAACGCGGCGACGATGCTCGCCGCCGAGCAGTCCTACTAGTTTTCCCATGTTGCGCCTGACACGCTCGATTCTGATTGGCGTCGCGCTCGCGTTCCTTTGGCACGCGCCCGCGACCTTTGCGCACGAATCGCGTCCGGCGTTCCTGCAGATTAGCGAAACTGCGCAGAATCGCTACGATGTGGTATGGCGCACGCCTCTCTTGTCCGGCGCGCCATTGCCGGTAGTCCTGCAGTTCCCGTCCGACGTGCGCAATGTCACGGCGCCCCACACGCAGGAGTTCCCAGACTCGCTGGTCGAAAGGCGGGTGATCGAAGTGCCGGGAGGACTCGCTGGCAAACGCATCGAATTTGTCGGGTTGCAGGGAACGATCACGGATGTGCTCGTCCGCGTGCAACCGAGCGACGGCAACTACTCGACGACACTGGTTCATCCGTCGCAGTCGTGGATCGAAATTGCCCCCTTGCGCGGCCCTCTGAACGTGGCAGGCGCCTACCTGACGCATGGCGTCGAGCACATCCTACTCGGCTACGACCATCTGCTGTTTGTGTTCGCGCTGATACTCATCGTTCGCAGCACACGCGTACTGATCTGGACCATCACCGCGTTCACGATGGCGCATTCGATCACCCTGGCGGTCGCGACGCTGGGTGTCGTCCGCGTGCCAGGACCGCCGGTCGAAGCATCGATCGCATTTTCCATCCTCCTCCTTGCAAGCGAAATTCTGCGCCTGCGCCGTGGCGAGCAAAGCCTTACAGCGCGTTGGCCGTGGGTAGTGGCGTTCTGCTTCGGGTTGCTGCACGGCTTCGGTTTTGCCAGCGCGCTCTCGGAAATAGGCTTGCCGCGCGGCGACATCCCACTGGCGCTATTTGCGTTCAACGTGGGCGTGGAGGTCGGTCAGCTGGTGTTCATCGGCGTCGTCTTGGGCGCCTTTTCGGCACTGCGACGCTACGCGTCGACCAGGGCGTTGGAAGCGCATATTATCTATGTTGCGCCGTATATCATCGGATCGCTGGCCGGATTGTGGTTTGTACAGCGGGTCGCGACATTTTTGTAGGTTCAACGGTCCATCACGAATCGTCTCGCACCGCGTTGAAGGCCACCACGTCGCGGTTCGCGTGAGGAGGGCGTGGGCTGCGACGTAAAGGGCGCACCGGACATCGGGATCGCCCGCCTTGGAGATTCGACCCAGACTCAATCGATTTTGTCATGATCCCAATTTCTGCCCAGCGGCATTGTGGCGGTGCAATGGCGCGATTCTAGCGCGTTGACTTGTCCGCCTCGCGATCGTCGTGACTTGGCGATAGACCCCTCGGTCCGTTCTGCAATTTCTCTGTTCTGGCCAACCGTTACTGCGAGACCAAACTCGCCCGCTGCCGCCAACTGCTGCAGCTGCCCCCGCGGAGTGTCGAACCATCCGTGCCGCTGGCGGACTATCGCGACTGGTACTAAAGGGTGTCCTACTCCGATTCACACCGTGCGTGAGCGGTTTTCGTGTGCTATTTTTCGGCTTTCCAACTCGTTGAGAAATTAAGTTCGCTAAGCATTTCGAAGGTGTTGCAACAGGTCACGCCGAGGGTTGCACTTACATCAGGTATGCGGCGATTTTGCCTTTGTTTCTTCGGACTAGAGACCTCCGTCGTTACAACGCAGCGGTCAGCCGGCGAGGCCAAGACGTAGGCAATTAGGAAGGGATCTCTGCCAATCTGCTCGAGCTCCTCATCCGTCAGATCCATTGCATACCCATTGACTAGGACTTGCTGCACAAGGTCCGGATCTACCTCTTCATCGAGCACGAGCGCGCCTTTGTTGGACTGAATCCATCCGAACGGGGGGTCTTGTGCATCGTCTTTACTACCGTCCTTTACCTCTTCGAATGTTTCAAGTGGCATCTTTATGGTTCCATGGTTGCCATGGTAAGCGACCCACGCCCAGAACTCGGGGACAGCATCGATGCGATAGTACGAATTGTTCGCCGTTATGACGACGTTCGCATCAAGTAGATACAACATCGCTGCTGCGAATCAGACGGCCAGCGAGGCGCCGCTAAGGAGGGGCTGTACGCTCCGCGGTTTAACGCCCAGGAGCTTTGCTGCCTTAGTCGGAGTAAGTAGTCCCTCCCGCATATTGCTTGCAACGAAGCGGAGCAAAGCCGATCCGAGTCGGTGCCTCCGGACAACGTAGTAGTCGGGTCCTTCTCGACCGCGATTACGCACTCGCTGCGCTTCGCGAGTTTTGAGCCACTCAACTTGGAACTGGGCAGTCAAGTGGCGCCATTTGGCTTCAGTGAGATAACCTCCACGGAACAGACGATAAGCAACCATCGATCGGCTAACGAGCCTGTCCCCTGCGAACCGACTGATTGATTCTGCCGCAGCCTTACTAGGAGTCCGAACGGTTACGCCAACACGTCGCAAGGCGTGATCCTTGAGGCAGTCCCGTTGAAAGTGCTGGGCTTAACCCCAAAGCTTGACCGCTAACGCCGCAGAAGTCCGGTCCTGAATATCGATGAGCGCTAGCAGGGACCCGACAAGCGCGGCCGAAGGCCCCCACATTTAAGCGACCTTGGCTAGGCTTTTGGCGATGATGGTGGGTATAGCGACTGATCCCCGTGGGGACGGCAGTAAAAACAGTGAGTTCTGTGGACACGATGTGAATCCGCTTGCAATACTGACCCCTTTGGGGTTGATTTCCGCTTGGAAATTTGACCCCGGTAATCTCTCGCCAATTTGCGGGAGTGAATGGGGTGCTGTGCGTGGAGACGGTAGGCAGGATTCGGCGGCTACATTTCGTTGACGGTCGTTCGATCAAGGAGATCGCGCGGCTGCTGAAGGTTTCGCGCAACACGGTGCGGCGGGTGGTACGCGCCGAGACGCCGGCGCTGGTCTACGAGCGAACGGTGCAACCACGGCCGCAACTTGGGCCGTACGCGACGCGCTTGGAGCAGCTGCTCGAGGAGGACGAGCGGCTGCGGCTGGGGGAACGGCGGCGGGCGATGCGCTTGTACGAAGCGCTGGTGGCCTAGGGCTATCCCGGTAAGGACGATAGCGTCTATCGGTTCGTGAAGTTGTGGCGCGAGGAGCGTGCACGGCGCGCCGTGGACGTGTTCATTCCGCTGGTCTTCGCGCCGGGTGAGGCCTATCAGTTCGATTGGAGCTACGAGACGGTCGAGCTCGATGGCGAAGCGATCATGGTCAAGGTCGCTCACTTTCGGCTCTGCCATAGCCGGCACTATTTCGTCCGTGCCTATCTGCGCGAAGCGCAAGAGCAGGCGTTCGATGCACACAATCGCGCCTTTGCCTTCTTCGGTGGAGTGACCCGGCGCGGCATCTACGACAATCTGAAGACGTGTGTTGATGCTGTGCTGCGGGGTAAGGATCGGACGTTCAACGATCGTTTCCTGCAGCTTTGCAATCACTATCTGCTGGAGCCCACGGCGTGTACTCCGGCCGCCGGCTGGGAGAAGGGCCAGGTCGAGAACCAGGTCAACGAGATTCGGCAGCGGCTATTTCGACCACGACCGAAGTTTGCCGATATCGCCGCCTTCAATGCCTGGCTTGAAAGCCAATGCACCGAGCTTGCCCAGCGCCGGGCGCATCCGGAGCAGCGCGGTCGTACGGTGTGGGAGGTTTATCAAGACGAGCGGCCGACGTTGCGTGCCTTACCTACACCGTTCCCGAGCTATCGCGAGATCGAGACCCGCGCTTCGAGCACCAGTCTGGTTCGCTTCGACGGCAATCGCTACAGCGTCGACTGTCGCGCGGCCGGCCGCCAGCTGACCGTGCGCGCCAATGCCGAGCGCATCGTCATCGTGCACTATGACGACATCGTCGCCGATCACCCGCGCAGCTTTGATCGCTATCAGACCATCTACGAGCCTTGGCATTACCTGCCCGCCTTGGCGCGCAAGCCCGGCGCCTTGCGTAACGGCGCACCCTTCGTGGATTGGTCATTACCCGCGGCACTGACCGAAGTGCGCCGCAAGCTGGAGCGCCACAGCGACGGCGATCGTCAGTTCGTGGCCATCCTGCACGCGGTCGCGCACGATGGTTTGAGCGCCGTCGAAGCAGCCTGCGGAGAAGCACTGGCCAGCCACAGTGTATCCGCCGACGTCGTGCTCGCGTGGTTGGCGCGGGCACGCGATTCGACGCCGCCCGCACCGCTCGATATTCCCAAGGCGCTCGTGCTCGCACACGAACCGCACGCGGATTGCTGCCGCTACAACCAATTACTGAGGATGCCTCTGCCATGCAAACTGCCGAATTGCTCGACCTGATGGGCGCCTTGAAGCTGCGCGGCATGCGCAGCGCATTCGAGGAAACGCTCAGCGAAGGTCTCAAACGCAAGCATTCCTTCCACCAGATCATCGCTAAGTTGTTGGCTTCGGAGGCCGAGGAACGCCGGCTGCGCTCCATCCGCTATCAGCTCAGCGCCGCCAATCTGCCGTTGCCGAAAAGTCTCGACACCTTTCAGTTCGCCAGCACTCCGATCAACGAGGCCCTGATCCGCCAATGGCACAACGGCGCACCGCTCGAGTCCGGCCGCAACTTGATCCTGGTCGGCGGCACCGGCACCGGCAAGACTCATCTCGGGGTCGCCATCGCCAACCAACTCATCAAGCAAGGTCGGCGCGGGCGGTTCTTTACCGTGCTCGATTTGGTCAATCGTCTTGAAGCTGAACAGCGTAGCCACCGCGCCGGCGCCACCCTTCGGCAATGCGCGCGGATGCATTTCGTCGTCCTCGACGAACTGGGCTACCTCCCGTTCAGCCAAGCCGGCGGCGCCCTTCTGTTTCATCTGCTCAATCGCCTCTATGAA
>Ga0066710_100008087_pt1 | contig 10157 bp, 7 predicted proteins | sample GraSoiAngelo_159_FD_79666 | JGI IMG/M metagenome (GOLD analysis project Ga0066710, IMG submission 79666) | Grasslands soil microbial communities from the Angelo Coastal Reserve, California, USA - 14_1009_16_40cm | ecosystem: Environmental > Terrestrial > Soil > Grasslands | place: USA...
AATGTGATAGAGACGAGGAATTGGGCGTCTCTGCTACTGACTGACTCAAACCAATTTTCCTATCAAATCATAGTCCAAGACCTGAGTGATTTCAACCGAGCGAAAATCTCCAGCCTGAGGAGGGTCCCCCTCAACATCATTGATGAGGACGACACCATCTATTCTGGGTGCCTGAGACTCTAATCGTCCTTGCCACAACAGATCGGTTTCCTCAGATTGCCCCTCCACCAGCAAAGGATATCTTTTACCTAAATGCTCCCGATTTTTCTTCCTTGAAGTTTTGGCCTGTAACTTCATCAGGTGGGCCCTGCGTTGATTAATAACTTTGGAGGAATTCTTATGGCTCAATAAATAGCTGGCAGTGCCTTCCTCATCTGAATAGGTGAAGGTTCCCAGTCGATCAAATTCCATTTCTTCAACAAAGCGGCACAGCTCTGAAAATTCTTCTTCCGTTTCTCCCGGATATCCCACGATCATTGAAGTCCTCAACGTGACTTCAGGGACGCGCTCACGGATATGTCCCAGGAGTCGTTTCAAACTTTCCGGATTGCCTCCACGCTTCATCGATCTCAAGACTCGTGCGCTGACATGCTGAAGGGGCATATCGAGGTAGCGACAGACCTTTTCTTCTTCCTCCATAGTGATCAAGAGGTCTTCATCAATCTGGGTGGGGAAACAATAAAGAAAACGAATCCATTGCAGCCCTTCAATCTTAGCCAGTTGATGCAGCAATTGGGAAAGCCCGTGCTCAATTCCTAAGTCTGACGCGTACCTGGTAGTCTCCTGCGAGATAAGTACAATTTCTTTCACACCACTCTCGGCCAGGAATCGGGCTTCATTAAGTATTGAAACTTGGGGCCGGCTTCGGTGGCGGCCCCGCATTTTGGGAATAATGCAAAAGGAGCAGGGGCGATCACACCCCTCGGCAATCTTTATGTAAGCACTATAAGGTGGCGTGGTTAAGAGCCTGGGAACCTTGTCGTCATAGAGGTAATAACGGTTTTCAATTTTGGGCAGGGCCTGATTTTCGCAAGCATTAATGATCGATTCAATTTCATTAGTTCCGAGCACTGCATCCACTTCTGGAATTTCCTTCTGAATTTCCGTCCGATATCGCTCTACCAGGCAGCCAGTCACCACTAACCTTGAACACCGACCCGAAGTCTTAAGCTCCGCCATTTCCAAAATGGTATCTATACTTTCCTGCTTGGCCCTGTCGATAAAACCACAGGTGTTGACAACAATGACGTCTGCGTCATTCTGGTCGGGGGTAATTTCGTAGCCTCTTCGACTTAGCAACCCCAGCATCACTTCACTGTCTACCAGATTTTTCTCACAACCTAGACTGACAAACCCAATTTTCTTCATACGGATTGCTTAGTTGCCCTATTTCGTAAATACGTTGACATGTCTGCCAGAATAATTTCAGATCATCGGGAATCATCGGGAAAAGGTCATCATGCTCTTGCTCCCACTCTCACTCGATTCATTGCCGCAGGGACGAGCAAGATTAAGAGCAACAGCATGAGCACGAAATACATCACCGTAACTCTGAAAGCTCTAATGATTTCTTTTCCCTCGCCCCATCGGGGGAGAGGGGCCGACGGTGAGGATGTGGTTCTAAGTCTCAAGAAACCAACCCCCTAGAGTCCCTCTTAGGGGAACACTTTGAAGCTGCATTGAAGTCAATTCTTCACGGCTCTTCAGGGGGCCCAGTGACAAACCACCCTTCAAAAAACAACGCGTCATCTTAACATGCAGGCACAAAATTGCGAAAAAATTTACCCCCAGTCCGCATTTTGTTAAGCTCTCGCATTCGAATGACAAGGTTAAGGAGAATCTCATGCTTGCACGCTTTGGTCTATTCATCATTGGCATTGGAGTTTTCACGTCTCCGAATCTCAATTCCTTGGGGCATGAGCGCCTGAAATTGCTTAGCCTAACAAAAGCTGGGTCACCGCCAATCCGCGGCTCCGGCTTTCTCTCTCAATCGTCGAGCAAGAACAACAGAGATCAGCGATACAAGTATCGAGTTCTGGCCACCAAGAAAACCTCTACCATGGAGAAAGAACTGAATGAAGCGGCTGAAGAAGGATTCAAATTTGAGGGGGTGATGGGGGGCGAGACGGCCTTTGGGGGATCTGAAGTCGTGGTTGTAATGTCCAGAGACGCGTCTCTCGAGAGAAAGGGAACCTACGAGTACAAACTTCTGGCGACTAACAGAACTTCGACCGTGCAAAAGGAATTGCAACAAGCAGCCGATTTCGGGTTTGAGTATCTGGGCCAGACGGTATTCGAAACAACCTTTGGCGGTAAAGAGGTCGTGGTCATCATGGAGCGGGACCGGGAAGCCGAGATCGTACACTATGAATACAAGTTGTTGGCTACCTCAAAAACCTCCACGATGCAGAAGGAACTGTCACAGGCTGGCGAAGACGGCTACTCCTTCGTGGGTATGACGGTCGCTCAAACCGCTTTTGGAGGACAGGAACTCGTCGTTATTCTTCGCAAACCTGGGTCCCGCTGATTTTCCGAGTCAGTCGGTTGATCCTAAAAACAGCGGTTAAATAACCGCAGAGACGCGGAGACGCAGAGAGTTGTCCTCTGTGAACTGCCAGCAGTCATGAATTGGAGGAAACTGGATTACTTTGTCCGAATATATCGGTGACCAGATTTTTACTCACCTGCCGAGTGAAAGCGAAAACGTTGAGATCTCAGAGTTTCTATATGTTGCCTATATGGTTCTCTCTGCGTCTCCGCGGTGACTCTCAGTGCCGCTTCTAGATTCATCCTGCTGGCTTGTTCCCCTACTGGCGAGCTACTGCAGTTTGTCCAGCTGGCCGTCCATATTTTTGTGTGGCGAATCCGACAACGATGCCGAGAATCCTTCCTGGTAACATAATCACAAAGTAATAATGTTTCCCCGTGGCGGCTGGCATCGCGGCGACCAGAAAACTCAACACCAGCCCAACACCGAATCCGAAAAGAATTCCCAGCGGCAGGGATTGCACGCGCTTGGCAAAAACGCCGATGCACACCCCGGTAATCAGTCCCTTAATGGTCGAACCGATCACAATTCCCATGATGTAGGGGATAACCTCGGGTGTGAAGAGCGCTGTGAGTCCGTCAAAGACTCCCAGGATCCCTCCCAGAATCAATCCAAGAACTGTTTTGGACATTGCATTTCTCCTTAATTGTGGCATGGTTGTGATTACAGTAGTCCACGCCTAGGATGGCCCTACTCTCCAATTGCCCCCTCACCCGGCCTTGTGAACACCTATCACCCAAATTAATTATGGGACCGCTGCGTCGACCCCCCTCACCCCCGTCCCCTCTCCCCCGATGGGGGCGAGGGGAGAGTAAACTCTAATTTATTACTCCCTCTCCCATTGGGAGAGGGTGGCCATAGGCCGGGTGAGGGGGTTGCTGGCGGCGGAGCAATATCTTCGGGATCATGCAGGAAGACAGGTCAGCTCGCTTATCGTAGGCAATCGTCGAAAAGTTGACAGTGATTTTCCCCTTGAGAATTCCCCCTGCCCTTCTATTAAACAAATTGGAGATTTTCTTTAACGTCCAGACACGAGGAGCAAGAAAATTCTCATTAACAGGTAAGCAGCGATCAAAAATACGAGGAAATGGTTGCGGGCCAGCCAGCGTTCAGCACGCTCGGAGAGGCCTTCCCGGTAGGCTGACACGGGGAGATTGTCAAGAAAACGGCCAACATCGGACGCGAGCGCATCGACATTAACATAGCGATGGTTACGGTCTCTGGCCATTGCTTTCAAACAGACTGCTTCGATGGATCGAGGAATCTTGCTGTACGCTTGTCGGAGAGCCTGCCGGGTCTGGTCAGCAAAAGTCTGACCAACCTGGGTCAGCTCAAGTGTCTCCAAAGGCGGACGGCCGCACAGCAGAAAGTAGAGGATGGCTCCTAACGCATATACATCGGTTCGTTCATCCAGTTCATTCGTTTCTCCCAGAGCTTGCTCGGGAGCCATATAGGGTGGGGTCCCCATCACGGTTCCAAGAGCAGTCTCAGCAACCGAATCAAGCTGACGTTCGCCAAGGGAAGAAAGCAGGGATTGTTGCTCAATGGTATTGGCAGTGGCGGTAGACACCTGGAAGATCGGTTCCGCCTTGCTCGGCTCGAGGAGGACTTTGGCAATTCCCCAATCCATTACAAGCACTTCGCCAAAGGGGCCTACCATGATATTCTCTGGCTTAAGATCGCGATGGATCACGCCATGAGCATGGGCAAAGGCAACAGCTTCACAAACTCTTTGGAAGATTCTCAGGAGTTCCGGAAGAGGATTCTTGTTGCGAACAACCCGATCCAGACGCCGGCCTTGCACGTATTTCATCGCGTAGAAGACACGGCCATCGGGTAACTGACCCACATCATGAATCGGCACGATAGCGGGATGTTCCAGCCGGGCAACAATCCGGGCTTCTCTCAACATGCGCTGGGCGAGTTCCGCTGAGGGAGCTGCATTCATCACCTTCAAGGCCACCCTACGACCGAGGTCACCATCTGCGGCAAGATAGACTGCACCCATCCCACCAGAATCGAGCTTTTGAATCAGCCGATATTTGGTGGCGCTTAAATCAGGTAAATCGATTTCTTCGCGCAATCGCTGGACAATCCTGTCAGAGAGCCATTTCACTTGATGTCCACTCCCAGCAAGGCACGAGCTTCACGTCGGAATTCCTCTTCGGTGGCAGTCAATTCGTGGAGCTTTTCTAGTACAATGCGCCGAAACTCCCGTCGCGCCAGGGCCAGGTAGTTGGTAATCTGACTGACTGTAAGGCCATACTCCTTGGCCAGCTCTTGATAGTTGATTTCTTGGGAAACGCCGGAATCGTCCAAGGCGTACCGCTCAAACAGTCGAAAGTGGATGACTTTTCCATTTGACTCTAATTCTGCTTGGAGGCTCGCGATGGACAGACTGAAGAGGCTACGTACCCACTCCGCCTCAAAATAGGTTTCGATCGCATCCACGGCGACCGGTTCGGTGTGCTTGAGTTCTTCCTCGGCGCCCTCAAAATCAAGCGGGACGGTGACAGCATCCCCTCCGCGCTTTATCCTCCCGGCTGCCTTCTCCTCGTTCGAAACAAATCTCTCGAGACAGGTTCGCAGAAATGTTCGGAATCTCGCTTTCGCCGGGTCATAACGATCAAAAAACCCCTTCTCCATGACCCGGGTAAAAAACGCTTGGGTCAGATCTTTGGCGTCCTCATTGGATTTGTTCCATTTGAGCCGAACAGTCTTGTATACCGGCTTCCAGTAGGCGAGGATCAGGCTCTCGTAGGCCCTCTGACGTTCTTTCAGATCGTGGCTGCCTGTGGAGACAATGGCCGACAATCGGGTCGCTGGGAATTTGTCGCGATCTCCTCCCAAGCTTGTGTCGTCAGTCATCTCGAACCAGAATTCTTAAATGAAGCGCTGACCCCGATCCCTGCACCATCTCTGTACAGGAATAGATTGCGGCCTCGGTTGACACGAATTGGAAATGGATTTTCTAAAAAAAGGTTCACCCGTGGCTCAGGCGAGAATGGCTTCAATCACGTTACCATGCACGTCGGTCAGGCGAAAGTCGCGGCCAGCGTGCCGGAAGGTCAGGCGCTTGTGGTCCAGGCCCAGCAAGTGGAGGATGGTGGCATGAAAGTCATGAATATGAACAAGATTTTCTGCCACCTCGATACCATATTCATCGCTGGCTCCGTAGGTGGTTCCGCCTTTGACTCCGCCGCCAGCAAGCCAGGAGCTGTAGGCCTTGGCATGATGTTCCCGACCCTTGGCGTTAAGCTTTTCGGTATAGGGTGTCCGTCCGAACTCGGTGGTCCACACGACCAACGTTTCTTTCAGCATCCCACGCGACTGCAAGTCCCTTATCAGGGCAGCCAGTGGCTGGTCAACGTTCTGTGCCAACGGGAGATGGGTTTGCATATCACCGTGAGCGTCCCAGTTTTTAGCAGAAGAAGACCCGCTATCGATCAGTTCAATGAACCGCACGCCGCGTTCCGCCAGCCGGCGGGCCACCAGACACTGCCAGGCGAAGCCCTGAGTGCTGCCGCGTTCCAGTCCATATAGCTTAAGCGTTGCATCTGATTCTTTGGAGAGATCAAAAACCTCGGGAGCTTCCTGCTGCATGCCGAAGGCGGTCTCGAAAGACTTGATGCGAGCTGCCAGCTCGGGATCGGATTCACGCCGCTCCAGATGCCGGCGATTGAAGAACTCCAATAAACCAAGTTCCATTTCCTGGATCTCTGGAGAAACCGAACGCCGGGTCATGTTGGGAATCGGCTCGGGCCCGGGCACAATTCGGGTCCCCTGGTGACAGGCGGGCAAGAAGTCCGAGGCCCAGACTTGACCGCCCGCGTAGGGCAGCTCCGGAGCCAGAACGACAAAGGAAGGCAGGTTTTGATTCACCGTTCCCAGACCATAACTGACCCATGAACCGATACTTGGTCGAGTAAACGTGACCGAGCCCGTATGAATCCCCAGTGTGGCTTCGAAGTGATCCCCATGATCGGTTTTCATGGAACGAATCACGCAGAGATCGTCTACGCATTCGGCGATCTGCGGAAACAATTCACTCACTTCGGTGCCGCACTGGCCATGCGGTTTGAAATCCCATTTCGGTCGTGATAGATACTTACCCTCTTTGACTGTTTTTCCGTGGTCAGTAAAAAGCTTGGATTTGTAATCGAATGAGTCCACATGGGAGGCCCCACCGGTCATGTAGCAAAAAATCACCCTCTTAGCTCTGGCAGGAAAATGCGGCGGTTTCGGGGCTAACGGGTCTGCAAGGGTTGGTTTGCCCTCTTCCGCTGCCAACAAATCGGCTATGATCCCCGGCAGCAAGAGTGACCCGCCCACCAACGAGCGAACTGCCTGCCTGCGCGTGCATCCACAGTTTGAATGATAGTTTGAATGATTCATGACGAACTCCCTTTGCAAACAATTTAGCGGCCGTGTGCGACTATCTTATCCCGAATTGCGAAGTTGAAACGAGATCCGTTCTCGAACCAGCTTCGAACCTGCACTCAGCGAGCTTTCTCAAGGCCCCCATGCCTTTCGCCCCCATTGGGGGAGAGGGTAGCCGCAGGCCGGGTGAGGTGGCAGTTGCCGACACAGCATTCGCAGTGTGTGAAATGTTTTTCATACGTACAAGTTCGGAATTCGGGTATATCGGAACTGCTATTCAATCCACGAAAATAAACTCATTACTACTCAGCAACACCCGAACGTAACTCGCCCAGGCCTTTTGCGGGAGCTGATCTAAGGGAATACTAGCGACCTTCAACTTCTCCTGGCTCTGCTGTAAATACGTTTCACCGCGACGAATTTCTTCCGACGTGGCGGGCCTCCCGAGCGCTAGCTGGTACGCCAAAGCAATACGTTTGCGATTTTGCGGTTGGGCCTTGATCAGTCGGGCTGCAAATTGGTCTGCCTGTTCATGAACGAACGGGCTGTTCATCACGAAGAGGGCTTGAATCGGTGTGGTAGTTACGAGCCGCTCCGGCGTGCTCGAGTTGGGATCAGCCCCGTCAAAAATGGATAAATAAAGGTGTCTCTGGAACCTCTGCGTCATCAAATAGACGCTGCGTCGCTTGGTTTCGTAAGCGGCAGTGAATGGATTGTGCTGTGTGAAGCTCCAGGTTCTTTCGTGCGGAAACGGGTGAGGACCGCCTTTCGAGAGATCTAATGCCCCGCTAACATACAGCAATGAGTCCCGAATGGCTTCCGCGTCGAGCCGCCGCCGGTTGAATTTCCACAGGAACTCGTTGCCTGGATCGATACGGGTATTCTGAAAACCGCCGTCGCTGGAGAGCTGGTAAGTCTGAGACAGCATGATCAGCCTGTGCATCGCCTTAATGGACCAACCGTTTTCGATGAAGCGTGTTGCCAGAGTGTCGAGTAGCTCAGGGTGGGTTGGAAATTTCCCTCGCTTCCCAAAATCGCTCGGTGTTGCAACAATTCCTTTTCCAAAATGGTGCTGCCAGATGCGATTCACCATGACACGCGCCACTAAAGGATTCTTGGGGTCGGTCAGCCACTCCGCCAGCTCCAGCCGGCCGCTCCCTTTCTCCTCAGCCGAAAGCTCCCGGCCGCCGAGAATCTGGAGGAATCGCCGCGGCACTTCCTCGCCAAGGTTTTTGGGATCGCCTCGTCTTTGAACTTGCGCATTGTGAGGAGTTCCTTCAGCGACCGCGTAAGCTTTCTCAAGAACCGGCACCCGAGCCGCGATGGGAAGACGTCGGTTTTTCACCGCTTCAATATCAGCTTTAATCTCCTTCAGAGTTCGCTTGCCAGCAGCAGGGGAATTGGCTTCTGCATCCGGGTTGACCGCTTCGAGAGCCTTTTTCTCTTCCTGAAGCCGCTTCAGGTCGGCATCGAAAGGAGCCAACTGGTCTTCGAAAGGCTTAAGAATGGCATCAGCCTCAGCTTTCGACAATCGCAAGACGAAGTCTTTTTGCTCCTGCTCATTTTCCGATCCGGCAAAAGGATAACGGGTACTGTCAAAGATCCCGTAGAGTGCGTAATAGTCCTTGGTAGGAATGGGGTCGTACTTATGATCGTGGCATCGGGCGCAACTAACGCTGAGGCCCAAAAGCGAACGTCCCAGGTTGTCAATGGTGTCCTCAAGTGTCAGATATTTATTTTTTTCCGGCCTGACGCTGAACCTGCGAGCTATGGCCAGGTAGCCAGTGGCGATCACATGCTCCCATCTTTGCTGTTCCGTTTTGCTCGGTAACAAGTCGCCGGCAATTTGCTCACGAAGGAACTGATCGTAAGGCTTGTTCCGATTAAAGGAATCAATGACGTAATTCCGGTACAGATAGGCCTGTGGGACAGGGTAATCGGCACTGTCGCCCGCCGAATCCGCATAGCGCACAAGGTCCAACCAGTAACGGCCCCAGCGCTCGCCGTATTGCGGCGAGGCCAGCAATCGATCAATGACTTTGGCAAAAGCGCCCGGCGATTTATCAGTCAGGAAAGCCTCGATCTCTTCGGGCTTTGGGGGCAGTCCGATCAGATCGAAAGTTGCTCGCCGGATCAACGTCCGCTTATCCGCACCAGACGTGGGGATGAGTCCCTTCTCTTCCAGTTTGGCCAGAACGAATCGATCTATCCAGTTCTTGGGCCAATGTTTGTTTTTAACTTTGGGAGGCGGATAGATTCTCGGGGGTTGAAAGGCCCAGAACTTGCGGGCCTCCGCGAAATCATAGGCCGGCTTTTCGTCCAGAACCACAGCCGTCTCCGGCTTCCGCGGGTCCTGAGCGCCCATCTTCAGCCAAGCCTCAAAGTCCGCGATAACGTCTGCCGCCAGTTTCTCTCCGGGTGGCATTTTCAAATCTTTTTCATTGTAGCGAAGTGCCTTAATGAGCAGACTCTCGTCGGGTTCTCCAGGAACAAGCGCTGGCCCGGACTTACCGCCCTTGAGCATCCCTTCTCGCGAATCCAGCAATAAGCTTCCTTGAACCTGGGCACTTTCGGAGCTGTGACAGGTGTAGCAGCGCTCAACCAGAACCGGGCGGATCTTTTTTTCGAAGAACTCAATGCCCTCGGGAGTGAATTGGACAGACGGCTTAGGAGCCTCTACAGCCCTGGTAAAATGCCAGCCCCCGAGCACTAGCAACCCAAGAATCAGCGGGACCGCTATTTTTCGTGTCCAGTGCATCAAACGCCCAACCTCGTCAATACAGCCAACTGCCGCCAGGAGCTGCGCCGACCCTGGCATCAATGGAGAACCACCCTGGGCAGAGGAATTGAGGGTGGAATGCTAAACAGCTTTCTTGTGCATCATAGCATTTGAATAGGCATTTTAAAAATGCCTATCATGAAGTTTGGACATTTCTTATTCCCCGAAGGGGATGTGTTTAGCAGCCCAGGGTCGTGCGGCATCGCACGACCCTGGGTAGAGGTCCAGTTCCATTCGCCCCATCCCTGAAGGGGATGAATACACCGATTCGTTTGTTATCCATCCCCTTCAGGGAATAGGAAGGTGGCCTTATTGCTTGCCCAGGGTAGCCGCTTAGCCGCAACCCTTATAGGTATTCAGAGCACGATTAGTGCGAACTGAATACTTAGTAGGAGCAGCCGCTTTCTTTCTTTTTTGCTTCTTTTTTCTTTCTTTGTGGAAGTTGTGAAT
>Ga0066710_100008088_pt1 | contig 10157 bp, 8 predicted proteins | sample GraSoiAngelo_159_FD_79666 | JGI IMG/M metagenome (GOLD analysis project Ga0066710, IMG submission 79666) | Grasslands soil microbial communities from the Angelo Coastal Reserve, California, USA - 14_1009_16_40cm | ecosystem: Environmental > Terrestrial > Soil > Grasslands | place: USA...
ATAATCTCCGACGTGCCGGAGTTGTCGGTGGCGGTTGTGCCCGCTATGACGCTGTCGTCGGTGGGTAGGTTGGCCGGGACAGGGTTGCAGCCCAGGTCGCCGCCCGCGGGTGTGCTGGTGATAGTCGGCGGGGTCGTGTCCACACTTACCGTGACGGCCGTGGAGCAGGTTGCGGTGCAGTCCCCGGGGTCCGAAACAGAGACCACGATTTGGTGGGCTCCCACCGCGAAAACAGCCGTGAACTGTTCGGAAGCGGTCGTGGGCGGCCCCGCAGCCGCGAGGAAGTTCGTTTGATAGGGAGTGCCGTCCACTGTCCAAACCACAATCAGCGGATCACCGTCAGCATCGGCCACATTCACCGAGACGGTCACGACGGCTCCCGTGGCGGATTGGCAGTTTAGAGTGATCGCAGACTGGCAACTGATCGTGGGCGGCCGGTTGCTGTACTCATAGGCGCCGATATCAATGACTCCATCAACAATGCGCGGAAAGCCTCGCTGATCGGTCTGCGGCGCTTCGTTGTTGTTTCCGGCGTTGATAGCGGGACTGCCGCACAGCAGCGCGTGGGTGAACGTGGGGCCACCATTGTCATGGAGTGGGCCGAGTCCGAGCGCAGCCGCTGAGAGATTGAACTGATCGCCTGGACCGGGCGCAATCGGGCCATTGGTTGAGCCGAACAGGTTGAAGCCTGATTCAATGTCACCCGAGGGGCCGCTGGCGAAATCCAGCGCGGTAATGGAATTCCCAGCCAGTATCGTGTTCGTTATCACAACGACGCCAGCGAAATTGAACAGCCCACCTCCGGCTCCCGGCGCGCCGCCGGGCAGGCTGGGCACAATGTTGGCGGTGACCGTGCAGTTGGTGAGCACCGCGTAACTGGCCAGGCCGCTCAGGAAGAGGCCGCCACCCTGGTTGGTCCCCGCCCCCAAAGCGCCCGCGCCGCCGAACGCCACGTTGCCGCTGACCGTGCTGTTGGCAACGTAGAGGTCGATCGTGTTGACGATACCTCCTCCCTGCCCCGCACCGCCAACGCCGGTCGCGCTGCCGCCGCCCACCGCCAGATTGCCGTTGATGGTGGACTTGTCCACCGCCAGGGTACCGAGATTCTCGATGCCCCCACCCTGGCCGGCTCCTCCCGTCGCGCCACTGCTCCCGACCGCAATGTTAAAAGCGATCGTGCTTTGGCTCACGGTAAGTGTGCACTGGTTGAAAATGCCGCCGCCGGAAGAATTGACGTTCGTCAGACCGGTGGCCAAGTTGCCGTTAATGACGGAATTCGTCAGGGACAGGGTCCCATCGCTATAAATGCCGCCGCCAAAACTGTTATTATCCGCGACAACTGAAGCCGTGTTGGTGTTGATGACACAGTGAGTGGCCGTAAGCGTGCCCACATTGTTGACCCCGCCGCCGAAGGCGCCGCCGGCGACGCTCCCACCGGCGCTGCTCGCCGAGTTGCCGCTGATGACGCAATTGCTGAGGGTCAACGTGCTTGCATTGTCGATCCCGCCCCCGCGTTGCGTTACCGCGTTTTCCGTGATGACACAGTCGCGCATCGTCAGAGTGGTCTCGTTGTGGAGGCCGCCGCCCAAGACCGCGCGGCCATGACGGATCGTCAGGCCGGACAGGGCGACGATTCCGGATTGGATGTTGAAGATGCGAAAGTCAAGCGTGCCCCCGGCCGTGCTGCGCTCGACCGACAACTTGTCGGGCCCTGGTCCCGTCACGATCAGAGATTTGTCGATCACCAGTTCGCCGCTGGTCAGCAGGATCGTGCCGCTCACGGAAACATCGATGGTGTCACCGGCAGCGGCAGTGGCCAGGGCCTGACGCAGCGAACCGAGGCCGTTATCAGCCGTGCTGGTGACTGTGATCGTGGCCGATAGTCCCGAACGGTTAAACAGGACCGCCGTGAGAAGCAAAATTAGGCCTATGCCATTTTTCATAATTTAGAATGAGACGGGATGAGGCCGGCTGGAATCCGTATTTTTCCCGTCAACGGTACAAACGTTTGGCCCGTCTTTTCGGTATCAGAAAACGGAAGCGGTGAAACGGTTGGGCCAGGCCAGCGGGCAAGGGGGGCGATGGTAGGGCTGCGCTGTCCCCGGGCCGGCGGAGCCGGACCCGGAGCGGAGCGCGGCCTTTAGGCCTCAGGAACTTCGGAAAATCTCAGGCCCTTCGCCGGATCCGCCTACGTGAGCGAAGCCGGGCACTCTGCAGCCTAAAGGCTGCGCTCCTTTGGTTCCAGTTCCGCCACCCTGAGGACAGCACGCCCTACTTTCAGGCGGCAAGGAAGCGGCGCGCGGCTTGCCAGACTGGGCTTTGTGATCGCCCTGCAACTTTGGATTCGGAGCCGCTGGGGCTTACAGTTCCGTCCACGAAGTCACCATAAAAATGCCCCCGCCGCCCAGCCCTTGATCATAATGGACGCCGGACCCGCCACTGCTGGTGAAGGTATTGCAAATGACTGCGCCAAAGACCGATGAGCCGCCGCTAATCTTGACGTTTGCCTGCGGGGCGTTGATGGTGCCGACAAAATCGCCTTGGCCGCTGTAGGTCAAATTGGTGCTGGTCGTCAAGCCATAATAAGCGAAGTTGGCTGGCAGCCCAGCGCCATTCCCGTTGGAATCGTTGACGACGCCCCCACCGGAGATGCTTCCTGTGCCGCCAACGTACAATTTCAGGCTCGCTCCGGGAGCGATGTAAACGTAGCCCGAGCCGTTCACAATGAAGTCGCCGGTCACCCACAAAGTGGCCCTGCCCGTCACGATGATGGGCCGGCTCGCAGAGCTGCTGATGAAATTGTCCGTCTTATAAACAAAAACCGAGCTGTCGTAATTAAGGTAGGTGATATTGGAAACGCCGACCTGAGTAGATATCGGGGCGGTCGTCTGCCCGATGGGCGGCGAATTCTCCTGAAACGACACGTTCATATCATCGTTGGTCCACCCCGACTGGATCCCACTGGTCTGGTCGAGGTCGCCCACCGAGCCGCCGGCCACCGAGACGGTCCCGCCAGGGCCCGTCACCGCCATTCCATAAATGTGAGCGCTTCCCACATCGATGGCTTTTGCCTGCTGAGAATCGGTGGCGACACCCCCACTGGCATTGCGGTTCGTCGCGCCGTACGGACCGGCAGTGGAGTTATAGCCGTCCACAATGGCCGAGCCGCTCAATTTGACGAGGCCGCTGGCGGCAATCGCCAGGTTGAACACGCTGGGCGGGTTTGTGGTCGTGACTCTGACCAAGCGTGAAATGTACTCATTATTTCTCAGCGGCGCGCGAACGTAACCGGCCGAATAAATCAGCGGCGCGGTCGAAGCCACGTTCACATTGGTGACATAGTAATAGCTGCCATCGGACAGGAGTCGGTATTTCCAGTACACCTTGTGGCCATTCACCCGGTCAACAGCCCACTCACTTGCCGTGGGGCTGTTCTTGTCAACCTGCATGTGGGTCAGGGCTTCCTCGATGCCCGCCTCCAGCACGGGAATCGCGCTGTTCCAGGCCATCGCCCGCATTGCCCCCTGGTTGCGGCTGCTGATGAGCACCAGATAACTGCAAAGGACGCTGCCGATCAGAGCGGAGATGACGACCGTGATGACCAGTATGCTGCCTTGTTGAGATTTCTTGATAGTTGGTTTCATAAACTTCAATTGTTTCGGAGGGCTATTTTTGCGGACTGAACGCTTTCGGTATTCACCTTCGCTCCCAGTACTTTGCGGGAGCACATCCAAGTCACCTGGATAAGTCTGGTGTTGGTGACGTAAGACGGATCATAAGCGTCAAAGGTGTTCGAGATGGCAGTGTGCTGATACTTTGCGAACTGAAGGAAATCGCAGCCCTTCAACAGAGTGTTGGTTTGGCCGCCGCTGACGCGGAAGAGACTGCGAGCTTCAGAGTCATAGACGAAGTCCAGCGGGTTCTTGTCCACATCCAGCAGGGAAAGGCTCGTCGTCGAGTAATCGGTGACGCGATGAGCTTGCCGGATTTCCCGTGACATCTTGTCCAGGGCAAGCTGGCTGGCCTGATCCAGATCGACATAATTGGCCACCGCGGCAAAACTCCGGCCGCTGTACCAGGAGAGCGAACCGACCGCCGCCAAGGTCAGCAAACCCAGGGCCGAGGCCACCATGACCTCGAGCAACGTGAACCCGGCGTTGGATCCGGGACACGGACAAGCAAGGTCCCACGCGGCGGGAGCTGGATCTGGTTGCAAGCCTTGTTCCCCCTGACCCCTGCCCTCTCCCTCAGGGAGAGCCGTCGTTCGCTGTCGCGAGCGTTCGCGGCCTTCCAGGACATCCGGGACTCCATAGCCCCAGGGTCGCGCGGCGGGCGTTCCCTTGCCTTGGGCGAAAAGTTCGGAGTGAAGGGGAAGCGGCCGCCCCCACACAAAGCACTCACAACGTTTTGTTGAAGCACTAGTAAACATAATTTTGTAAACCGTATTTGGAGACATAAGTGGTCATTTGACGGGAGCGGGTGATGTTGCCGGACGTCCAGGTCAAGTCGATCTGGATCATGCGCAAATCGTCGGCATACGTTGTTTCGGAAAGGGGACTGTTGGTCACACTCACCGTGCCCGTATAAACGAATCCGCTCGGGCTGGTGTTCGTCGCGTCCGTGGCATAAAAAGGCGCGGTGAAGGTTGTCGGGATGAAGCCAGGCCGTCTGACGTCATCCCAGTTGATCAAACGGACCACCTCCATCCGTTCTTCCAGGATTTGCGTCGCGCGCAGATTCTCGCGCGCCACGCGCAGCACGGCGAAGCCGGAAGTGAAACCGGCGTAAAGCGACACCACCATGAATCCCAACAAGGACGATGCCACCATGACTTCTACGAGTGTGTAAGCCCGTTGAGCGCCGTGCCGGGCGGCTCGTGCTGGCTGGTCGAACTTCGTGCATTCTTCATTCTTCCATTTCATAACAGTTGTTCGTGAGTTTGGTTTGGGTCTTCGAACGGACTCACGCTATGCGAAGAGTCGGGTGGATGGAAACTGGGGCATGGCATGAACTTCGCCCCGGTGGTTCTTCGGAAGCCAATCCCGGGGCATCACCGGGGGGAGGAATGGGGGTGTTGATGAATCAGATTTGCTTGCTGATCTGCACCGCGTTGATTAACCAAGAGCCAGTGAGCGTGAACAAGACGGCCACCAAACCAAAGGCCCGAAGCAAAACAGTTCCCCCCGCCGCGTGTTTCCGGGCCGCGATGGAGGCTGAACGCCCTTTGCAGGTCGTCGGGGTCATTCATGCCTACGCGGCAATTCTGGCCGAGAGGACCGGGTTCAACGCAGTCTATCTGTCCGGCGCCGGCGTTGCCAACGCGTCCTGCGGAATACCCGACACCGGCTTGACCACGCTCGAAGAGGTGCTAGTGGATGTCCGCCGGATCACTCGCACGACGCGATTGCCGCTGTTAGTGGACGCTGATACCGGCTGGGACAACCCGAGGGAAACCGTGCAGGAAATGATCCGGGCCGGGGCGGCCGGTATCCATATCGAAGACCAGGTGGCCGCCAAGCGGTGCGGCCATTTGCCCGGCAAGAAATTGGTCAGCGCGGAGGAAATGGTCGTCCGCCTCAAAGCCGCCGTGGCGGGCAAGACCGATCCCGTATTTGTGATTATGGCCCGCACCGATGCCGCCGCCAGCGAAGGTCTGGACCGGGCGATCCAGCGCGCCTGCCGCTACCGTGACGCAGGGGCGGACATGATCTTCGCCGAGGCATTGACAGAGCTGGGGCAATATCGAAAGCTTGCGGAAGCGGTGGACATTCCCGTGCTGGCCAATATTACGGAGTTCGGCCAGACGCCATTGTTCACGGTGCAGGAACTGGCGTCGGCGGGAGTTGCCTTGGCGCTTTATCCCCTGTCGGCGTTTCGCGCGATGAGCGCCGCGGCCCTGAAAGTTTATCGCGCCATTCGCACCCACGGCACGCAAAAGGGCCTCCTGGGCGAAATGCAAACCCGGACTGAACTTTACGAGTTCCTGAACTACAAATGAATATGGATAAAAAGACCGGAGGATTGGCTGGCGTCGTTGCCGGGCAAACCGCGATCAGCACGGTGGGCAAAGAAGGCTTCGGCCTGACTTATCGCGGGTATTCCATTAACGATCTTGCCGAGAAGGCAACGTTCGAGGAAGTCGCGTTTCTGCTCATCCACGGCCATTTGCCGAATCGCGCCGAACTGGAGGGCTACCGCAATAAACTCCGCTCATTGCGAGGATTGCCAGGCCCACTCAAAATGGCTCTGGAACAACTGCCCGCCCAAACGCACCCCATGGACGTGCTGCGCACCGGCTGTTCGGTGCTCGGCTGCCTGGAACCGGAATCTCGCGAGCGCGACCAATTCCAGACCGCCCATCGCCTGCTGGCGGCGTTCCCTTCCATGCTGCTCTACTGGCACCAGTTCCATCGCCTGGGCATACGAATCGAAACCCTAACGGAAGACGCCACGATGGCGGCGCATTTTTTGCATTTGCTGCTCGGCAAACCCGCCGACGAACTGCTGGTTCGCGCGGTGGACGCCTCGCTCATTCTGTACGCGGAACATGAGTTCAATGCTTCCACCTTCGCTGCCCGAATCACTACGTCCACACTGGCGGATTTCCACTCGGCGATAACGTCCGGCATTGGCACGCTGCGCGGCCCGCTGCATGGCGGCGCCAATGAGGAGGCCATGGCGCTCATTCAGCGCTTTGAAACGCAGGACCAGGCCGAGGCCGGGCTGATGGAAATGCTGGGACGCAAACAACTGGTGATGGGCTTCGGTCATCGGGTCTATAAAACCTCTGACCCACGGAGCGGCGTCATCAAGGAGTGGGCGCGCAAGCTGGCGGCCGAGCGGGGGGATACGCGAGTTTATCCGATTTCCGAACGCATCGAAGCGGTCATGTGGCGCGAGAAAAAACTATTTCCCAACCTCGATTTTTACAGCGCCGCGGCCTTTCATTTTTGCGGGATTCCGACTCAGATGTTCACGCCAGTATTTGTGATTGCCCGCACCTCCGGGTGGTCGGCGCACATCATTGAGCAGCGAGGGGACAACCGGCTGATCCGGCCAACGGCGGAATATATCGGGCCCGAGCCGCGGCCATTCGTGGCGTTGGAGAAAAGAGGATGAGACGGCCTTCGTTTGCGGAAGCGAACATGGGCGCGCTGGTCGGGGCCATTGTCGGGGCCACCGGCGGCTTGTTCGCAGTGGGGATTGCGCCGGCGGTAATTGACAGGAATGTGGCCTTGCTGTTTGACACGCCGATTCTGGGCCTGATCTGTTTTACTATTAGTGGACCACTCGGTTGGCTCATCGGCGGACAGCTCGGGCCGCGATTAGGGGACAGATTCGATCCCCGCCGCGCGGAAGTCGTCGGCGGAGTTCTGGGCGGCCTTGTGCCAGTGACGCTCATCGCCTTGTGGGGATGGTACATGGTGACGGCCCATTGACTTTCCTCCCTTCCGTATGCACGCCCCGGAAATTCCATCGAACATCCGCCCGCCCTTCGATCCGTTGCTCGAGCACATCGCGGCCTACGTGGCGGACGCCCGGATCGAAAGCGCGGAAGCCTATCAGACTGCCCGCTTTTGCTTGATGGACACGCTGGGCTGCGCTTTGCTCGCGCTCAATTATCCTGCCTGCACAAAATTACTCGGGCCGGTCGTGCCGGGCACGGTCGTGCCGCGCGGTAGCCGTGTTCCCGGCACGCGATTTGAATTGGACCCGGTTGCCGCGGCGTTCAACATTGGAACCCTGATTCGGTGGCTGGATTTCAACGACACCTGGCTCGCCGCTGAGTGGGGCCATCCCTCGGATAATTTGGGAGGGATTCTAGCGGTCGCAGACTATGTCAGCCGGCGGAACCTGGCAGCGGCAAAGCCACCTTGCACCGTACGCGATCTGCTGACGGCGATGATTAAGGCCCATGAGATTCAGGGAGTGCTCGCGCTCGAAAACAGTTTTAACCGGGTCGGGCTGGATCACGTGCTGCTCGTGCGGATTGCCTCGACCGCCGTGACGACCGGGCTGCTGGGCGGAACGCGGGAACAGATCGTAAGCGCCGTGTCCAATGCGTGGCTGGATGGCGGCGCGCTGCGCACCTATCGTCATGCGCCCAACACCGGCTCGCGCAAATCCTGGGCGGCCGGTGATGCGACCAGCCGCGGGGTGCAGCATGCTCTAATGGCCATTAAGGACGAAATGGGTTATCCATCCGCGCTTTCGGCCAAGACCTGGGGCTTTTGCGACGCGCTCTTTCGCGGTCAGCCACTGAGGCTTTCCCGGCCATTTGCCTCCTATGTGATGGAGAATGTGCTGTTCAAGATTTCCTTTCCCGCAGAGTTCCATGCGCAAACCGCCGTCGAAGCAGCCATCCAGCTTCATCCAAAGGTCCGCGGCCGGTTGCCGGAAATCCGGCAAGTCGTGATCACGACCCAGGAATCGGCGATTCGGATCATCGACAAGACCGGCCCGTTGCATAACCCGGCCGATCGCGATCACTGCTTGCAGTATATGACCGCCATCGGTCTCATCTTCGGCGCGTTAAACGCCGACCACTATGAAGACGCTACGGCGCACGACCCGCGTGTGGATGCCTTGCGCCTGAAAATGGTCGTGCTAGAAGATGCGCGCTACTCGCGCGAGTATCTCGAGCCGGACAAGCGCTCGATCGCCAACGCCGTGCAAGTGTTTTTTAGCGACGGCACCTCGACCGGGAAGGTTGAGGTGGAATATCCGATTGGACACCGCCGGCGGCGGAAGGAAGGAATTCCGCTGCTGGTGAAAAAGTTTGAAAATAACCTACGGACCCGTTTCGAGCCGGACCGCGTCGAAACCATTGCCGCGCTTTTCCGAGACGCGGACGGGCTGGAGCAACTGCCAGTGAATGAACTCATGGACCTCCTGGTGGTGCGGTGATTTTTTGGTGCGGTTAGCCGCGGTTGGCCGCGGTTGAGCTCGGGTGGGAATCCGAAGGCTGGTGACCCCGTAGTGTTCCGGCCCGACGGGCAAACGGGGGGAGCCTCCCAGGGGTTTGGAGCCGTAAACCCGTAAGGATCCGCAGAAACCAGGAGTTTATTCAACATCTGACCCGTAAGGTGAGCCATAAGAAATTGTAAGGCGAGCCGTAAAGGTGGAGTTAATTGGGGCGTGGTTCGTCCGAGGACTGCGCGGAGTGGGGATGCTGATCCCCCCAGCCCCGACAAGAGCCAGAACCCGACTTCGGGTTGATAGGCAATTTCTGGCCCAAGGCTTTCAACCAAGAGAACTGCGCGCCGTTGGCGGTCCATCCGTGCCGCGTCCGAATCTCGTCAAGGCCGCGAAGCCACCGTGACGAGGTCTCGGTGTCTCCGGACCTCCGACATGATGTAAAACATCTCTCGGGCTATTTCCCGGCATCGTTCATTGTAGGCGGCGGTTTCGATCGGGGTGTCATCGCAGAGCCTGGGGTCGGCGTAATGTATGGCATACCGTGATATTGCACCCGCAACGGCCGGACAGGCCTTATCTGCCACGCTGCATGTCATTAAGGCAATGAAACCTCGTTTGGGATTAGCGTCGGCATTATAGAGCTTGGAATACGCGCGGATCGGGTGCCGATCCCCCGCATATCGGACCAAATAAATGGGATTGTCTCCCCGGGTGGCATCCTGGATGTCAAAACCCACGCGCGGCATGGCAGCTACTGTTCGGCAATTGCAGTCAGTCGCTTGCGTCCCGCCCGAGAACGCGCGCACTTTGTCGAGGCCGTAGTAATAGGCGGCCGTCTGAGCCCAGATCTGCGACATATGACTCCGCCGCGAATTGTGAGTGCAAATAAAAGTCAGATTCGCGGCTTTGCCGGCGTCGAGCTGGGCAATAACGTCCGAGGCGATCGCGTCCAGAACGACCCTTCTATCTGCGGAGACGATTCCCAGTTCATCGATGACTTCTTTCACGTAGGGCCGAAGCGCAGGAAGGAGCTTTGCGTTGGGCTGGGGTTGGCGAGTGCTTGAACAGCCCACGCAGGAAAGGGTGATGATGAAGATGGTGAGGATCGCCTTCACAAGAGTCGCAACCATATCTGCTCAGTCCGGCGTCAGGTTTACGCAAACCACGCTGGAGCCGCCGCACGCGTAAAGGCGCGTTCCTACGAGCGCCGGATGCGAATAAACCTCGACGTCGTCTTC
>Ga0066710_100008089_pt1 | contig 10156 bp, 15 predicted proteins | sample GraSoiAngelo_159_FD_79666 | JGI IMG/M metagenome (GOLD analysis project Ga0066710, IMG submission 79666) | Grasslands soil microbial communities from the Angelo Coastal Reserve, California, USA - 14_1009_16_40cm | ecosystem: Environmental > Terrestrial > Soil > Grasslands | place: USA...
TGCGTCTCTTAACACGCTGACGGAAGTGGACGCGGAGCATCTGACCAGTCCGGGCACCATGGTGGGAACGGTGGCTTATATGTCGCCGGAGCAGGTGCGGGCGAAAGAGTTGGATGCGCGTACTGATCTTTTTTCGTTTGGCTCAGTGTTGTACGAGATGTGTACGGGCGATTTGCCGTTTCACGGAGAAAGCTCAGCGGTCATTTGCGAAGCCATCATGAACCGTGCCCCGGTGGCGGCCGTGCGACTGAATCACGACGTGCCGCCCAAGCTGGAAGACATCATCAACAGGGCGCTGGAGAAAGATCGAGACCTCCGTTATCAACACGCTTCCGAGATGCGTTCCGAATTGATGCGACTGAAGCGAGACACGGATTCCGGCAGGTCGGCGGTTGTGACTGACTCTGCACCCGTTTCTCGCAGAAGACGGCTTCCATGGGCCGCTGCGGGTGCTGCTGGGGTTATCGCCGTAATCGTGATCGCACTATTTCTGTGGCATTCTCAGCATCCCGCCGTCACTCCAGTGGATTCTGCAAACCCGACGGCGATTGCGGTGCTGCCGTTTCAGAATGCGGGCTCTGACAAGGATGCAGATTTTCTGCGACTCGCCTTGCCAGATGAAATTGCGACTGCTCTGAGCTACGTGCCGTCGTTCTCGATCCGTCCATTCGCCACGACAAGCAAGTACAACGGCTCAAATTTGGACTTGCAACAGGCTGGGCGAGAGATGGGTGTGACCTCCATTGTAACGGGACACTACCTGAAGGAGGGCGAACAGTTGGAGGTAACACTGAGGGGGTGGATGTTTCGAATAACCGTAGCGTTTGGCGAGACACCATCAATGTTGCTGCGTCGGACAAAATTGCGATGCGTGAGCAGATTACGTCGAGGGTTCGGCAAGGTCTTGTCCCCGTGCTTGGAGGGTTATCGGCCTCTGGGGAGGTCGGGACTCGACCCAAGAGCGAGGAGGCCTACGACTTGTATTTGCGCAGCATTGCCGTTCCTCGTGATGTTGCTCCCAATAAGGACGCAATCGCGATGCTGGAGCGTTCCGTGGGTATCGACCCCAGCTACGCGCCTGCTTGGGAAGCTCTGGGTTTGCGGTATTACTTCTACGGTACCTATGGCGACGGCGGAGAACAAATGCTAAAGCATTCGGACTCGGCCTTTGAACGCGCTACCGCGCTTGATCCAAACCTGACTTCTGCGGCCGGGGAGTTGATCACAAACCGGGTAGACGAAGGTGAAACCGGGAACGCCTATGCGGAAGCCTCAGCTTTGGTGAAGCGACGACCTCAGAGCGCCATAGCCCACTTCGTTCTGGGCTACGTCCTGCGCTATGCCGGATCGTTGGAGGACGCGGCCCGAGAATGCGATACTGCCTTGACGCTGGATCGGGGAAATTATCAATTCCGTTCGTGCGTTTGGGTTTTTGTGCAACTAAATCAGCAGCAGAGGGCAATGGACTTTGTGCGCCTCGATGCGGGTTCGGAATGGGCCAAAGAACCAACCGCTCACATTCTTCTGCGCCAAGGCAAGCTGCCCGAGGCTAGACAAAGCATCGAAAACACTGCGGCGAATGTTCTGATTGGTCGCGACCTGCTACAGGCCGACCTGCTACAGGCCTGCCGAGAGCCCTCGAAGACTCCCACTCTGGAGAAAATTGCGCACGAGATGGAAGCTGCCGCGCTGGCGGACGGTGATGCGGAGGTTCGCTATCTCGCCGGAACTACACTGGCATATTGTGGTCAGAACGATGCCGCCTTGCGGTTGCTTAAAAGTGCCGTTGAACACAATTACTGTTCCTACACCGCCTTGCAAACCGACCCGTTGCTTGTGAAGCTCCGGGGAACTCCCGAGTTCAGCGGATTGCTATCGGCAGCGAAACAGTGCCAGAACAGGTTCTTGGCACAGCGAGACCAGAATCCACAATGAAAGAGCCGACCCCTACATCCCCATCCTGAAGCAAGCCAAGGAGGAGTACGCGAAGCTGCAAATGAACACTGCTCTCCGCGAGAGAGTTTCTCATGTGTGTGGAGCGCGGTACGTCTTGGATTACGGCACACCGCCCCTGCAATCGCATTTCGTGAACAGTGCCGCATTCTCGGGTTTCCGGACCCACGTAGTTCGTCCGCGCACGCCCATCGACGTGAGCGACAAAGCTGGCGGCGGGCTCGACCACGCCTTGAACGCGGGAGTTGAGTGAACCAAGTTTCAAAATCGCCGATTTGGGGAACAATTTTCCTCCTCATACCTAGGGCTCGGAAAAATCGTCCCGAAATGAGAATAGCCCTTCATTAGGCGGTCTCCTGCGAAGCGGAGAACGAGAAATTTGATTAGGTGGTCTTGTGACATTCCATCCCGCGTAGGGACGAAGAAATCATCGCTCACGTAAGACAAAAGTGGCAGCCCAGAGATGATGGACTAAACCCTTTCTCGCTCGATTGTCGATAACAATAGCGAGGATCAATGAAATGGGGATATTGGTGCGCCGGGCTAGTGCAGTGAAGCTAATTGATGATCTAGCAGGTGAAAGTCCTGCCAGTGCAGATTACCCAGTTGGCACTGTAGTGATATCCGGCGACGGCGCGGGCGACCAAACCGTCGGAAGCCCGGATGTAAACGTCCTCGTTGGCTGGACGCAAGTCTGGTCAGCTCCGACAGGAGGGCAAGCAAAACAACAGGTCGTAGCGAAAGCGAACCGTAGTCAAGCCTCGAAAATGCACACCTCACCAGAATCGGAGTGTGAGGATGAAGGGAATGCCGAAACTGTTAGCCCAAGTTGAAGGCCAGAGTCTTCGGTGAAGTACTGGGTAAGGGCAGCCGAAGAGTTCCCCGTGGTCTCAGAGGACGACATGTTGTGAAAGAGCATCAATGAAAGCTCAGAACCAGTCGCGGGTTGCCTAGGCCTATGCGAATGGGCACAGCAATGGCATCTCGTATAAGCCGCCAGGCGGCGAAGTCGAGATGTGCCGGCGAGTGGGGCGCATGGGGCCGACTAAGTGAGGATGGACCGGGACAGCATAACCCGGACCGGAGCGAGGGCCCCTGGGGTAGAGCAGCGAGACTGCTCGAATGGCGGTGCTCAAGCGCACAACTGCCCCGACACAGTGCGGGGCTGAACAGGTTTGAAAGCGGCGGGCACGAAGGAGGGATGCAAACCAGATGGGCGCGACCATGGTGCGCCTTGTGCTGGGAAGGCACCTTTCGATAAGCCAACCTTGAAGCCGTACTGGGGAAAACCCGCCGTACGGAATTTTAGGGGGGACGATGGAAACGTCGGCATCATTCGAAGCCCGGTCCGCGCCATCGCCCTACCCGACAACCGGGGACGGGAGTCACGCCCGCTGAAGTCCAGCACCTTTCACGGCGCACTTTTCCGACAACTATCCGAGTTTCTGTGCAAGATTGACTATTTTCCTTCTTCCGATTACCGCATCATCAACACCCATGAAGGCCAAGACGCCTACCTTAAAACAGGTACAGGCTGTCCGTTGCCCGACTTGTGGGGCGGGGCCGGACGAGAAGTGCGAACTCAGCACGGGACAGCCCCGTACAGAGCCTCATCGTGACCGACGCTTGATCGCCGCAGATTGATCTTTTCGCGACCAATCTGATCATGAGTGTGGGTTGCGGCGTTAGATTATATTCAGCAGATGCGCCACGTTGTCGGATCAAAGACGACAGGATTCACTGCGATAGGCGTTTTCTTGTTCTTTGGTGCGATGATGGCAAGTCTCGCCGCTGCTACTTTGCTTTGGCGAGGCTCGGCTCTGGATCTTATCTGGGCTCTCAATCCGAGAGCGTACAAGCAACTAGCGCCTTTGGGCAGGACGGTTGGGATTCTCTTCCTGTTGCTTGTCGCGGCCCTCGCCACGGCAGGAATCGGGTGGTTCAGACGCCGCCTTTGGGGATGGAGACTCGCGGTTGTGATCATCGCCACACAGCTTCTCGGGGATGTCGTTAACTGCGTCAGAGGCGACTTGCTGCGTGGCGGAATTGGCGTCATCATCGCGGGTGCACTGTTGCTGTTTCTTGTGCAGCCAAAAATCAGAGCCACGTTTACCTAGAATCTTTTTCGAAGAAATTCAAAGAGGACATAACCGATGAGCGCGGCTATCAGGGCAATTTCAAAATTGGCAGCGGTAACAATATCTCCGATTGCCCAAGCTACACCCCTCTTCAGCCCCATGCCTGAGCGCTCAAACTCTCCCATCAAAAGATTGGAGTAAAACAGGAAAATGATAAAACCTACCTCGATCACCGCTTCCCAGAGATTTTTCTTCATGGCAAAAATCGACTCCTTGGTCGCTTCGAGTGAGCTGGCACGAGAAGCTTTTCTGTCAACGTGGGTAGAGCGGCTGGGAGGGATGCACCGCTGCTCGTTCCTTTCGTGAGAATACTAGCCATAAGGAACAACGAACAACAGGAGTGGAGTTGAAGACAGAACCGACTACGGCCACGGAGAGAAATGCCGCTGCCCCGTGCAACTGTGATCCGCTCGGCATGCTCTGCTAGCGTATTGTCATGCAGAATCCAGTCAAAGATCGCATCGCGAAGTTGCGGGACGAAATAGCGCAGATCAGTGAAGCGAACCGACTGCACTTGCATGGCGGCAAAAAGAAGCCACAGGGCGCAGCGGGGGATCACGAACGTCGGCTTCAAAGATTGCAGGAAATTCTGGACGAATTAGTGGCGCTGACCGACTGGAAAAAGCTATGAACCAAGGTTGCTGGGGAAATCGCGGTGTCTTCTGGTGATTCCCTGCCGCTCAGAACCCGGTCAATCAGCGACATCGCGATTTATCGCCAACTGCCTCTACGACGCGCTGCGAAGCACCAAGAAAGTAGTGCCAGCACAGCGATACTCAAAATCCACGCTAGAGGCGACTGCGGGTGCGGTGCATTAACGACGGTTGCCCTGACGAAATAGCCGAGGAACGTGGACTACCGCCTTCGACCAGTACCAATGTCCTCACTTGTCTGAGTAGTTTCGTCAAGCCAATAGCTCGCCCGCGCCGCAACTGCGAGGCGAGGGTGTTGCCCGACGATCTGGACCATGATCGTGTGGAACCCCTCTTGATGAGAACTAGGGTAAAAGTTGAGTGTGTAGCCGTTGTGAATGTCACGCGCCAAGATCGAAAAGTTATGTTCTAACTCTTGTTCATCATGGAACCGCAACTGTTCTCCACCAGACAGTGCCGCGACCTCGGCAGCCGTGTCCACTCGCATCGCCTTCACGATCCCCAGCGGTATTGAACGATCAGGTGTGTTACTAAAAATGGGGTTATCCGACGACACAGAAATTGGACTCCTGCGAACGTGTCTGGTGGAATGGCTCTTCAATGGCGTCTTTTCGGTCGAGAACGTAAGACTGTAGATCGTGGTACCGCTCTCAGCCAGACTCCGCACTACGTCTTCCGCGTGGGCTGTGCTTCCGTCGTCCAGCGACTGGCTGAGTAGGAGGATGATGCGACGAAAGCTCGCCGATTGCAGTTTGAGCAGACCCGTCGCGCACTTCACCGCATCTATAATTGCTGCTCCATGGTCGCCGCCTTCTTGATGCGTTAAGCCGTAATAGAGGCCATCGACTCTGGGAGGGAAGTTCCAAATCTGTTTGGGGCGACTGTCGAACGTCACTAGAGCGACCGTGCGAGTTGAATTACCCAGCGCGGATTCGAACAAAGTGTCGAGTTTGCCATAATTCTGAAGCTCGCTGGAGGCCGCCCCGCCAGTTTGCAATAGAACCACCACGGCAAGTGGTTGATTCCCCACCTCCTCGACAAATACTTTCTGCTCAATTCCGTTGTCCAAGAGTCGAAAATGACTCGCATCAAGATTTGCAACAAGCTCGCCTGACGCGGATCGAACCAATGTCGGAACGATCACCAATGTTGACGCAGACCTGATTGTAGGGTTGGAGAGTTCGTCCGAGGAAGTCGCGCTTTGTCCAAGGGCGACGTGGGCTACCGCAACCAGTATCGCGAAATATACGGCCATCTTCACTTTTGTGTTCCTGATCGCCACAACCAAGACGAAGACCCGAAGGACCCACTCAGATACTCCATAAGGTAACGCGCAGGATTCTTGAATGTAAACATCCGATTTGCGGTGCGCCGTGAAAGGCGCTTGAAGGAAGCTGGATCGCTCCACCAGTAGCAATCGGAGCGGCGGTGGAGGCAGCCGGGGTCGGCTACGTGGCACCAGATCGTTGCGTCATCCCTCGACTTCATGTCACGATTCGGCCGATGAGCGCCAAGGCGATTTTGCGCCAGTCTTTGATTGTAGAATTATCCGCAACGACAACGAAGATCGGAGAACAAATCATGCCTGAAGAGATTGCAGCGCTGCATCGGCGGATATTGCAGCTAAAGAACTACGTCGTGGTTCTTGCTTTGTTGTGGGCAGGCACAATAGGAGTATGGTTCATGAAAACGTCCCCTTATGTTGCCCGAGCCGCTCAGCCGGAAAGCCTCACAGTGAAACGGCTGGCTGTGGTCGATGAAAAAGGGACAGAACGAGTTGTGATTTCAGCGCCTTTGCCTGAGCCGATGATCAACGGGAAACGCGAGAAGCGCGACAGTCCGGTATCTGGAATGCTGATCTACGATCCAAAAGGTAACGAACGCGGCGGCTACGTAACTTCTGACGGTGGAGATTTGGCGGCACTTCTCACGTTGGATTCGGAAAACGATCAAGTGTTTACCGCATATGCGAATGCTGGTTCAGGCGCAACCGTTTGGGTCGCAAATGAGAAGCATCAGAATGTGGTCATGAGCACACATAACACTGCCGTGCTTGAGATTACTGACGGCAAGAAGGTCGTTTATAAGCAGCCTCCTGACGCTGCCGCTCTGAAACAATAGTCACGCTTAATCGGTATGGAGCAGTGCTCATCCGCAACCGCGCAACTCAAAGACTCCATGACCTGCCCTTATGCGTGCGAGAAACAATCTTGCTTGCGGATAACTGTCGCAATCAGGCGTGTGCGCTCATTGTGACTCGCTGGCGCTTTGCTGTACTCCTCTTGCTACTGCTTGCCGTATGGCGAATCGCCGATGAACGTCTCTGTCGTGACCGTTCCGGTGTTGCGGTCGCGGGTGCTGACAATCGTGACATCGTGGATTCGGTTGATCGTGATGCTCGTGTCGCTCGACACAGCATGGGTCAGCGATCCGATCTTTTCACCATGATTGTTGATGATGTCCATTGCTTCATTCCTCCGGTGTGATTTTGTGCGTAGAAGATAGCGTGATCACTGCTGCTCAAATTCGGGCGAGCCTTGATGTTCTCCGTGTGCGCCCGCGTGTTCATCGCACAGCGTCTTAATCCAACCGCCTTCCCGCCGCTGTCCCGGCTGGCCGCAAACCTCGCAGGTGCGATATGCTTCCTCCTTGGCGACTCCGATCCGCTCGCGAATGGCGTCGTTTGCATGATTCACGTGGATGCGTAACTCTCCGAACTTTTCCTTCACTTGCAGAATTTCAAACTGGCACCCGGCTGCCTGCTCGAATTCGGCGACCAGCGGTTCCAAGTCCACGCATAGCCGCCAGAGGATATCGAACCAGCCGTCCCCGTGCTCGAAGCCCCGTGGCATCGCTGTGTCGCGAACGTCGCCCTCGGTGTTGAACCAGTTGGGCCATCGCTCGATTAGCTTTTGCTCAAGTGCCTTATCCATTCGGCGCTATTTCCGGCTGCCAGAAGGCTCGGAATGGCGTACAAATCCCGAGGCGGCGACCGATGTTTTCAAATCGTAGGCTCCCGCGGCCTGAAGCGCGATGGCCTCAACGACATCTTCGACCGTGATCTCTCGACCGTGCTCGAATGCTGACTGAGCCCCGAGGATGTAGGTTTCCCGTAACTGGGCGAAGGAGAATCCTTCCGTCTCTTCGATGACGATCTCAAACTGTTCTCCGGTGAGAATCGGACTGAGCCGCCTGTAATACTCGCGTCGGAGGTCGGCATCCGGATTTCGGAACTGAACCACACGGTCGAACCGGCCGGGGCGCTTCAAAATCGCGGGATCGAGGCAAGTCGGATCATTTGCCGTGGCGACCACGATGACGCCATCGTGCGTTCCCACGCCGTCTAGGCAGTTGAGCAATGTTTGGAAGCTCACCCTCCCTTCCTGTGTCCGCTTCCCTTCAGTTGGAAAAGCGCGGTCGAGGTCTTCCAAAATCACGAGTGCAGGCGTGTTCTCGGCAGCTTTTTGGAACAGGTGGAGAACGTCGCTGCTCTTTTCCTCCGCGTCACTGAGGTCGAGTGCGTAAGGCCGGATATATGGATGTGCCGCCATCACCCTGAGGGTGGCGCTTTTGCCATTCCCCGGCGGCCCCCAGAAAAGATATCCACGGCGATACGGAAGGTTATGCTGGCGAAACCAGTCTTCCCGTTGGAAGAAAAGCTCGAAATCCGTCCTCACCATGCGGCGGGTCGTCGCATCCAGCACGACGGCATCCCAGTCGTATCGGCCTTGGAGCCGAGTCCGGCTGTACATAGTTTCGAGATAACGCTCCGTCTGATCCTGTACCTGTTCTTTCAGCAGGAGAACTTTTGCGGCGTCCTCGCGGTGGGCGATGAACCAGTGCTGGTCGGACGACGGCGGGAGTATGGGCATGTCGCCGGGCGGAAATACCAGCGGGACTTTGACGCTGATCACGTGCCGCGAGAGACCGCGCAGCCTGAACGCCACAGGGGAGTCTTGCCAATCCAGTTCCCATACCGGGAGGGGCGCTGCACTGGGCTTGCGCTCGCGCTGGAGGGACGCAGCAATTCGGGGACTCACGCCGGGGGGAAGTGTCCAGTCCTCAATCAGTGCTCGCCAATTACTGTTTCTCGCTCGGGTCGCCGAGACGACGGGGAGCCCGTGCAAAAGTTCCTCTGCCACGACATCGGCGGGATTGGCGTCCACGTCGAGGGTCACGGACTCACTCAGAGGCGCGTCCAGCATTTGTTCGATCCATTTTGCATAAGGCTGGAGCGAGGCGAGGATCGACTCCACCGAGGACGTGAGGCGAATCTGGAGCTTCTCGGGAATGTTTGGCTTTATTGACATGTTTGATGTTTAGGTACGGACTTCGATCCTCGACCCGTAACGATTGCAAGGGGCTGCTCTGGTGATGGCTGGCACCGCGCTCCGCAGTGTGCTCGCGATTCTTCGCGGCTAAATACTCCACCGCACACCATACATTCGCGCAGGCGCATCGGGTTCATGGGGAGGTCGCCGTTGGTCGAGAGTGCGATAAAAATCTTTCCAACCGTGTCGTTCATCATCTTGACTAAGCTCCTATAGCAGGACTTGCGTCACGAAGTCTGCCCCAGAGGCCAACACTGCCGCTTGGGAATTCCCGTTGAACTCCTTCATCAAGCGGCACACAGAAGCCCTCGAAATGTTGTGGCGCGTTGCTGCCTGCGTCAGCGACATACCCGTGCGGCGGTCAACGACAACCTGCTCTCGATTGATGTCCAGCCGCGCTCGCCCAATTTGTCTGCCCTCCAGCCGCGCTCGGCGCATACCACTTTTCACGCGCTCCACGATCAACGACCTTTCCAACTCGCTAATCACAGCGACGATGACGATCATGGCGCGACCCAGCGGGCCGCCCGTATCTATGTTTTCGCGGAAACTAATTAGTCCGATGTTCAAGCGATTGAGTTCGTCCAATACTTCGAGGAAGTGTTTCACCGAGCGGGCCATCCGGTCGAAGGCCCAGACCAGCACCACGTCGAATCGCCCGCGCCGGGCGTCAGACATAAGCTTGTCCAGACCGGGTCGCTTGGCTTTTGCTCCGCTGATCGTGTCCGTGTACTCGCCGACAATCTCGTAACCGCGAGCCGTTGCCAACGGACGCAGATCGCAAAGCTGGCTCTCGGGGTGCTGATCGCTGCTGGAAACTCGGGTGTAGACGGCGACTCGTTTCACTGGCAAAAGTGTTACCTCCTGAGTGCTTCCGTGTACCTGGATTTAGAAAGGACCCATTCCGGAAAATCCGCGTCGTCGATGCCGTAATGCAGGACCCTTTCACTCCCGCACTTCGGGCACGGAGATCGCTGCCGCTGCTTCTCACTATCTCGCTCCGTGAAGTGCCCTCCTGCCGAGCGGAAGAGCTGATAGGTGGCTTGATTGCAGATCATCGACTCCGGTCGGAGGATGGACA
>Ga0066710_100008090_pt1 | contig 10156 bp, 10 predicted proteins | sample GraSoiAngelo_159_FD_79666 | JGI IMG/M metagenome (GOLD analysis project Ga0066710, IMG submission 79666) | Grasslands soil microbial communities from the Angelo Coastal Reserve, California, USA - 14_1009_16_40cm | ecosystem: Environmental > Terrestrial > Soil > Grasslands | place: USA...
CTCTCCAACTTCACGCGCGGATTCGACGAGGCGTTGATCGACACGATGATCGAGCGCTTCGAGACCGTGCCGTCGCCGATGACCGCCATCGTGATCGAGCACTTCCACGGCGAAGTGACGAGGATCGATCCGAGCGCGATCCCGGTGCCGCACCGCGAGACGGGCTGGAACCTGCTGCTTCCGTCGGTGTGGGCCGACCCCGCCGACAGCGACGCGAACATCGCCTGGACGCGCGAGACGCACGCCGCTGTCGGGCCGCACCTCGTCGAGCGGAAGTGGCTGAACTACCTCGGCGACGACCAGGCCGACGACGCGATCCGCGGGGCGTACGGCCCGAACTACGACCGGCTCGCGCAGATCAAGCGGCAGTACGACCCGGACAACGTCTTCCACCACAACCACAACATCCGCCCGGCGTAGCTCCGGGAACGCCCGCGACACGGTCGCCTACTGCTCGTCGGCAGGCTGCAGCGGTGGCTCGTCCTCGGCGAGCCGCCGTTGCAGCACGCTGCGTGAGAGGACGCCGATCAGCCGGCCGTCCTCGACGACCGGCACGCGCCCGGCGTCATGCTGTTCGAGGAAGCGAAAGGCGTCCTCGAGAGGCACCTCCGGTCCGATCGTGTAGTGCGGCTCCTCGGCGATCGAGGCGAGGGTCGTCGTACCGGGATCGCGTCCCTCGGCGACGACGCGCGCCACGAGCGTCTTGCGCGTGACGACGCCCGTGAGCCGGTCGCCGTCGGCGACGAACACGGCCCTCACCTCCGGCCGCGTCAAGAGCTCGCCGGCTTCGCGTGCCGAGGCGGTGCCCGGAAGCGCCCGGGGGTCGGACACCATCGCGTCGCGAACCTTGTCCACGTCAGGGATAGAGGCCGCGCGCCTCGAGAGCGGCCGACACCTCGCGGATGCCCGCGACGAGCGCCGCCGTCCGCAGCGGGATGGAGCGCTCGTGGGCGATCTCCCAGACGCGGTCGAACGCGTCGTTCAGCTTCTCCGCCAGCTTGGCGCGGATCTCGTCGCGGTTCCAGAAGAGGCGACCGAGGTCCTGCACCCACTCGAAGTAGGAGACGGTCACACCGCCGGCGTTCGTGAGGATGTCGGGAAGGATCGGGATGCCGCGCTCACGCAGGATCCGGTCGCCCTCGAGCGACGTCGGACCATTCGCACCCTCGGCGACGAGCCTGCACCTGAGACGCGGCGCGTTCTCGCCCGTGATCTGATCCTCACGCGCTGCCAGGACGAGCACGTCGCACTCGAGCTCGAGGAGCTCCTCGTTCGAGATCCTGCTGCCGCGCTCCCAGCCCTCGAGCGAGCCGTGCTCCTTCGCGTACTCGCTCATCGTCGGGATGTCGAGCCCCCCCGGGTCGAACACACCGCCGGAGAGATCGGACACCGCGAGAACCGTGGCTCCCCTGTCGACGAGCTCCTGAGCCGCGATTCCGCCGACGTTTCCGAAGCCCTGCACGACGCAGCGCTGCTCGGCGAGTTTCCAGCCGAGGCGCTCGCACGCGCGCGCGACGACCATGACGACGCCGGCGCCCGTCGCCTCGTGCCTGAAGACGGAGCCGCCGATGGCGATGGGCTTGCCGGTGACGATCTCGGGCACGGCGAAGCCCCGCTGCATCGAGTAGGTGTCCATCATCCACGCCATCGTCTGCTCGTTCGTGGCCATGTCCGGCGCGGGGATGTCCTCCTGCGGGCCGATGATCGGCAGGAGCTCCGAGGTGAAGCGGCGGGTGAGACGCTCGAGCTCCCCCGGGGACATGACGCGCGGGTTGCAGCGCACGCCTCCCTTGGCGCCTCCGTAGGGGAGCCGGAGCAGCGAGCACTTCCAGGTCATCCACACGGCGAGCGCGGCGCACTCGCCGAGCGACACCTCCGAGTCGTACCGGATACCTCCCTTCGTCGGTCCGAGCACGCTCGAGTGCTGGACGCGATACCCCAGGAACACCACGCGGCGACCGTCGTCGAGACGCACGGGGCAGCTGACGATGATCGAGCGCTCCGGGTAACGCAGCCGCTCCGCGATGTCCAGGTGCACGTCGGCGTGCGGCACCGCCTCGTCGAACTGCGCGATCGCGGTGCGATAGAGAGGCGTGTGGTACTCGAGCTGAGCGTGGAGCTCGGCCTCGTCGATGCTCGCCATGGCGCGCAGCAGTCTACCGGCGTACCGGGGCCCTTCTAGCGATTCATGGTGCCGCCGTCGTCCATCGTGCCCATCCCGGAGCCGACACCGGGAAGCCACGAGGGCCTGGCAAGCGCGACGACCGCGACGGCGACGAGCCCGACCGTCAGCGCACCGCTCGCGCGCCGGGCCCAGCGCAGCGGAGCCAGCTTCTCGACGGCGATCGCGACGGAGACGACCGCCATCCAGGTGATGCTCATGACGCCGAGAGCCAGGAGCACGGCCATCAGCAGCCAGCAGCACCCGACGCAGTACGCGCCGTGCCGGAGCCCCATGCGCAGCGCGCCGCGGAAGCCTTCGCGCCAGTGCTCGATGAAGAACGAGAGCGGCCCGCGGCACTGCCTCAGACAGGCGCGCTTCAGCGGCACAACCTGATACAGGGCCGCGGCGAGAGCAGTCGGCGCCACCCCGTAGCGCGCCAGCTCGCTGTCCGAGAGCGAGTCGAGCCCGGCCGCGCGGGCCACCCACAGCAGTCCGAACGCGATCAGCCCGAACGCGGTCCAGGCCCCGAGATACCCGCTGACGAAGGCGACCGAGCGGCCGAGCGGGCGTGCACCGGCGCCGCGCCTGCGACTGATCACGAGTGTGTGCATGGCGACGACCGGCCACACCGACGGGAACATCATCGCTGCCATCATCAGCACCCAGAGGACGACGAAAAACCCGAGCGAGCCGACGGAGAACCGCGAGCCGATGCTCATCGTGTCCATGCGGCCGACGCTCGCAACCCAGGCAATCACTGCGAGTGCGCCGAGCACGACGACCGCCACGAGACGGCGTTGCCCCGCGGGCGATGCGATCGGCACGAGGGTGCTCACGGCCCTCCGACAGTAGACGATCGAGCCCGGGCGGTCATGCGGGGCCGGGCGGCGAGAGTCGAGCTCCGTGGCCGCCCCGGTGCTACTCACGACTCCGGCCCCGCAGCCCACGAAGGTAGGGCTTTGCAGGCATGTTGCCTACTGTCCAGTTTGTTAGTTGGACACTAAACTCCCGAATAGTCGAACGGGAACGTACGTTCCCGACGACTACGAGATGTTGAACACGGCGTGGCCGTCGATCGTCGCCGCGTAGATCAGACAGCGGCCGAAGATCGCGTGCCGGTGGTGCGTGAGCGTGCCGTCGAAGGAGCCGATGCTGAGGCTCGCGCTGACCTCGTACCTCTGGTCGGTGCAGTGGCTCCCGCGGTCGGTGACGGACACCGTCCCACCCGTCACCGCGCCGCGCAGCGTGTGGCCCGAGCGTGTCAGGAGCACGAAGCTGCCGCCGGTGATGGAGACCGTCGGGCCTGTAGCGAGGCGCTCGTGCGCTATCTGACCGCGCCACGCGGCCGGAAGCTGGCCGCGCGCGACGCCGACGAAGGTGCCGCGGGTCGACGACACCGGCACGATCTCGGTGCCGGTGAGCCGGTCCGAGTACGCCGTCGTGGCCGAGGCCGTGCCCGTCAGCGTGGCCAGAAGCGCGAGAGTGAGCGCGGCCAGGGTTGTCCTTGGGAGCACGCCGCCACCGTAAAGCGGTGATGTGAGCCCGCCGTTAGCGACGTGTACGAGATCCAGGATCTGGCCTTCCGGCCAGATCCGTCTTTCCACGCGCCCGCTGCCTGCAACGCTGGGTCAGACCCGAAGGTCTGACCCAGGTCTGACCTGACCCCCTTTGCCGGGGCTGGGATTCGAACCCAGATGTCCCAACCGGGACAGCCGCTTTTAAGGCGGCCGCGTCTGACCGGTTCCGCCACCCCGGCGCAGGCGAATGCTACGCCTCGGCCGCGCCGGATCCGTCCGGTCGCGGGTCTACCCTTCTTCGCCCATGCCGGTCGCTCTGGCACTCGTGGCAGGCCTTTTGCTCGGCGGAGGCGCCGTCCTCGTGCTGCTGCGCCCGATCCTCAGGGAGAGAAACGAGGCGCGCGCGGAGCTGCGTGAATCCGAACGGGAGCTTGCCGTCACGAGAGCGCAACTGGCGTCGGCCGAGAACGGCCTGGACGACCGGGTACGGGACGCGCTCAAGGCCGTCTCCGCCGAGGCCTACCGCGAGACCAACGAGACCTTCCTCCAGCTTGCCGGGGCGAAGCTGGACGGCACGGTCAAGCCCCTCGCCGACTCTCTCGAGAAGGTGAACGAGCAGGTGCAGTCGCTTGATCGCGCACGTGCTCAGAGCTTCGGTGCTCTCCGCGAGCAGCTCTCGACGCTGTCCTCGCGAACGGAGACGCTCGCCACCGCTCTGCGGGCACCCCACGTGCGCGGCCGTTGGGGAGAGATCCAGCTGAAGCGCGTCGTCGAGCTCGCCGGGATGCTGCCGTACTGCGATTTCGACGAGCAGGTGACCACGGCGTCGGACGCAGGCCGTCTGCGCCCGGATCTGATCGTGCGGCTGCCAGGCGAGAAGCAGGTCGTGGTCGACGCCAAGGTCCCTCTGGCCGCATACCTGGAGGCACACGAGGCGACCGACGACGAGACACGGGCCCGCAAGCTGGCCGACCATGCGCGCCAGGTGCGCGAGCATCTGCAGAAGCTGTCCGCCAAGAGCTACTGGCAGCAGTTCACGGACAGCCCCGACTACGTCGTCATGTTCCTCCCCGACGAGGGCTTCTTCCGCAGCGCCTGGGAGCAGGATCCGGAGCTGGTCGAGCTCGGTGTGCGAAACCGTGTGCACATTGCGTCGCCGACCACACTGATCGTGTTGCTTCAGGCGATCGCCTTCGGTTGGCAGCAGGAGAAGGTCGCCGAAGACGCACGCACGGTCCACGAGCTCGGTCGCCGTCTCTACGAGCGCCTGAGCGTGATGGGCGGGCACCTCGCGAAGGTCGGCGCGAGCCTCGACCGAGCAGTCGGCTCGTACAACCAGACGGTCTCGTCGCTCGAGTCTCGTGTCCTCGTCACCGCGCGCGAGCTCGAGAAGCACGTCTCCTCGGACAAGGAGATCGAGCAGCTCACGCCGGTCGCGTCAACGACGGTCGCGCTCGCCGCCCCCGAGCTCACCGCCGAGGGCTCTCCACCGCTGGAGATCGTCCCCCCGACCGCCGCCTAACCGTGTCGGACCCTGGTCGGCCTGGAACACCACCCGCCCCCCGGTCGTTCTCATTAACGTACCTCTGTTTGAAACGGCAACACCGTGTGGGTCTGAAGGAGCAAGCGTGAACGACGTTCGGAATGTGATCGTGATCGGCGGCGGGCCGGCCGGCTACACGGCCGCGCTGTACACCGCCCGCGCGAACCTGGAGCCGCTCGTGATCGAAGGGTTCAACTGGGGTGGCCAGCTGATGATCACGAGTGACGTCGAGAACTACCCCGGCTACGCGGACGGCGTGCTCGGCCCGACGATGATGCAGGACTTCCGCCGTCAGGCCGAGCGCTTCGGCGCCACCTTTCTGACCGACGACGTCACCCGCGTCGATTTCTCCGAGCGGCCGTTTCGTGTCTGGGTCGGCGGCGACGAGTATCGAGCCGAGGCCGTCATCGTCGCGACCGGCGCCAGCGTCCGCCAGCTCGGCCTCGAATCCGAGCTGAAGCTGCAGGGCCGCGGCGTCTCCTACTGCGCGACCTGCGACGCCTCGTTCTTCCGCGACAAGGTCGTGGTCGTGGTCGGCGGCGGCGACTCGGCGATGGAGGAGGCGACGTTCATCTCCCGCTTCGCGAGCAAGGTGTATCTCGTGCATCGCCGCGAGGAGTTCCGCGCCTCGCCGATCATGGTCGACCGCGCCCGAGCCGACGAGAAGATCGAGTTCGTCCTGAACAAGACCGTCGAGGTGGTTCTCGGTGACGCGAAGGTGACCGGCGTCCGGCTCCGCGACACCGTCACCGGCGAGGTGAGCGAGCTCGAGGCCGACGGCTTCTTCGTCGCGATCGGGCACGACCCCAACACCGGGCTCTTCCTCGACCAGCTCGACCACGAGGCCGAGACCGGCTACCTGGCCACGAAGGCTCCGAGCACGGCGACGAACATCCCCGGCATCTTCGCCGCGGGCGACGTCCAGGATCACGTCTACCGGCAGGCGGTGACGGCAGCAGGATCAGGTTGTGCAGCGGCTCTCGACGCAGAGCGTTTCCTCGCGGCCGAGCGACAGCGCCGCGCGGGAGCGCCGCTGGCCGCGTAGGCGCGATTGCCGTACTACATCTGCCCGAACTGCAAGGAGCGATCCGTCGACGTCGACGGGCGTGAAGGGTTCTCCGCTCAGGCGCCCGCCTGCCGCAGCTGCGGCTTCGGGTTCCTGTTCGAGCTCGAGCACGACTACTACCCCGCTCCCACCGCCGGGCTGGTCGCGTGCGACCGCGGCGGCCGCATCCTCGCCGCCGGCCGCGGCGTGTTCGAGCTGACCGGGTTCCAGGAGGGAGATCTGCTCGGGCAGCAGGTCGCCGACGTATTCGGCCTGGCCGGCTTCGCGGAGGACCGCAACCCGATCGCACTCTCTCTCGAGTGGGGCGTGCGAAGGCTCAACGAGCACATGACGATGCGAACCCGCGCAGGAATCGAGAAACCCGTCGTCGCCGACGTCTTTCCGGCGCTCGACGACGACGGCGGGCTCCTCGTCGCGCTCGCACCGGGTAGCCGAAGCCCCAAGTAGCCTGACGCCGTGGTCGCGTCGGTGCCGGAGGCGAGGGGTCGCGCACGCCTCTGGCTCGCGGCGCCGGTCGCGGTCTCCCTCCTCGCTGCCGGTTTGGCAGCCGTGGGTGCGCGGCGGTCGTTCGAGCTCGCAGAGGTGGAGCGCGTGCTCCAGGCGCACAACTCCTGGCGGACACTCGTTCCCGTCTGGCATACGCAGGCGAGCGACAGCCTCTATCTGATCCTGCTCAAGGGGTGGTTGCACGTCGGCTCGTCGGAGTGGGCCGTTCGAGCCCCGTCGATTGCCGCCGTCGCGTGCACCGCCGGCGTCGTGTACGCATTGGGCGCGCGGCTCCTCGACCGCCCGGTCGGACTTGCTGCCGGCGCGATGTTCGCGACGAGCGCGTACACGGTGGGAGCCGGTCGCGAGGCCGGACCGCTTGCCTTCGCGATGCTGGCAGCAGCGATCGCGACATGGCTCTTCGTCCTCGCGAGATCCTCCGGCAGTCGGCTCGCGTGGAGCGCATACGTGCTCGTCGCCGCGGCGTCCGTCTACGTCCACGCATCATCTGCGCTCGTACTGGTCGCGCACGCGGCGATGGTGCTCTTCGGATCACGACCGGCCCGACGCGTCACGGTGTCCGTCGCCGTCGCGTCAGCTCTCGCGACTCCGGCTGTCGTCGCGGTCCTCGCGGCTCATCGGCATCTGATCGATCCGTTGACGCAGCCCAGCCTTGGTGACGCCGCCCGCGCGGCGCACGACGCGAGCGGGCGAAACGTTCTCCTGCTCGCGCTCGCCCTTGTCGGCGTGGGATTGCTCGTACGTGAGGCAGCGGCGGGCGACAACGTGCCGACGCTCGCGCTGCTCGCCGCGTGGACCGGGACGCCCCTTGCCGCCGCGCTGGCACTCTCCATTGCGCGCCCCTCGCTCGACGAGCGCTACCTCGCGGTCTCGACGCCCGCCCTCTGCCTGCTCGCGGGTGTAGGCCTGATCCGCATTCCGATGCGTGAGCTCGTCGCCGCAGCCGCTGTCGCCACCGTGGCGCTCGGCTCCGCTCGGCTGGTCCAGCTCGACCGCCATGCGACCGAGAGCTGGAGAGCCGCGATCTCGTACGTGACTTCCTCGAAACACGCCGGCGACAGGATCGTCGTCGCCCCGGCCCGGGCGATCAGCGCTTTCTCGTACTACGCCGGCCCCGACAGGGGATCGCTCAGCCCCGGCGGGCCTGTCTCGTTCGTCGTCGTGCGAGCAGTCGACGAAGCCGGGGCCGTGGCGGCAGCACGCACGGCCGTTCACGCACCCGCGTACGCACTGCGGGGCGAGCGGCGCTTCGGCCGGCACCTCTGGGTGCAGGAGTGGGACCGGACGGGTCTCCCCTAGGGTCTGGCCGTCTGGCCAGACCGCCTTTCCTCACGGCCGTCGCCTGGACAGAAAGGCGGGTCAGACCCGAAGGTCTGTGCGCGCGGACGGACAGAGGTCCGCGAGGACGCAGTCCTCGCAGAGCGGCCGGCGGGCATCGCACACGCGCCGGCCGTGCCAGATGAGGAGATGCGGGAAGCGCGCCCAGTCCGCCCGCGGCACGACGCGCTGCAGGTCGCGTTCGATCTTGACCGGATCCTCCTGGCGGGTCAGCGCCAGCCTCTGCGAAAGCCGGCGCACGTGCGTGTCGACCACGATTCCCTGCGCGTGACCGAGCTCGGCCGCAACGACGTTCGCCGTCTTGCGAGCGACGCCAGGGAGTCGGAGCAGCTCCTCCAGCCGCCGCGGCACGAGCCCGTCGAACTCTTCGAGCAGGACGCGCATCGTGCCGCGAATCGACTTCGTCTTCTGCCGGAAGAACCCCGTCGCGTAGATGTCGCGCTCCAGCTCCTCAGCCGGAACGGCGAGGTAGTCCTCGGGCTTGCGGTACTTCGCAAACAGCGCGGGAGTGACGCGGTTGACGTTCACGTCCGTCGTCTGCGCGGAGAGCATCACCGAGACGAGGAGCTCGAGGTCGCTCCGAAAGCGAAGCGCGATCTCGGCATCTGCATGCTCCTCGGCGAGCCGTTCGATGATCGGCCCGATTCGCTCTCGCCTCCTCCCCAGCCCTCGGCGCCGAGCCTCGGAGACGTAGCTACGCGGCACCGCTCGCAGCCTCCCGTCGAGCTTCGAACACTTCGTTGGCCTCCGCAGTGCTGTGGGGCGTCAGGAGCGTCTCGACGATGTCGTCGGTCTCCGCGGGCCCCGTCGCCCGGATCGCCGCGACCGCCGCGGCGACGTCGTACTCCGTGTCCACCAGCTGCACATCCGGGCCCAGGAGTGCCCAGAACGCAGCGGAGCGCCCTTCGTACGGCATGCCGACGCTGCCGGCGTTGAGGAGGCGCGTGCCCGCGACGACCCGGTCGTACTGAACATGCGTGTGTCCGCAGACGACGACGTCGGCCCCGGCGCCGGCGAGGGCGGCCGCGACGATCTCATCCGGCGTGATGCTGGTGAGGATCTCCTCGTCGCTGCGCGGCGAGCCATGGCAGAAGAGCACGCGGCCGAGCCCTTCGACGTCGAGCTCGACCGAGGGCGGCCAGCCGCGGAGGAGCTCGAGCTCCTCCTCTGTCAGGCGTCCCGCCGACCAGCCCTTGAGATCCCGGTCGGCGTTGCCACGGACGAAGAGCGCATCGTGCTCCTGCATCAGCCGCAGGACCTCGACCGGCATCGGGCCTGCGCAGAGGTCGCCGCCGCACACGACGACGTCGGCGGCAGCGAGCCGCGGATCTGCCAGCACCGCCTCGAGCGCCGGCAGGTTGCCGTGGACGTCGTAGAGGGCCGCCACCCGCACGGCGCGACGTTACCCCGCAGTGGTGAGCTCGGGCGTCGGGGCCCAGTCGCTGCCGCCGCCGAGGCGCGGCCCCGCACAGACGAGATCGAGCGCCGGGCAGTCTGCGCACGCGAACTCGCTCGGCGTCGGGCGAAAGTCACCGGCGGCGAGACGCTCGATGGCCGCGGAGAGCTCGGCCTCGAGCCCGGCCGTGTCGGCGCGCACGAAGGTGGCCGAGACGATCTGCTCCGGTCGCTCGAGGAACTGGTACACGACTTCGACCTCGTCCGCGCCCGTCTTCAGGCACGCGAGTGCGTAGACGACGCGCTGCAGCCGGTACTCCTCCTCGACCACGTCGGCCGGTTCGCGTTCACCGAGCTGGTTGGTCTTGTAGTCGAGGACGAGCGCCCGGCCGTCACCGAGCGCGAGAGCATCGAGCCGGCCGTGGAAGAGCACGCCGTCGTGCTCGAACGCGAAGGGGCGTTCGGGTCTGACGTCCGGAAGCTCCGCGATGCGGCGCGCGAGCGACGAGCCGCAGTACGCATCGACGAACGCAGCGATCCGCGCGAGCTCCTCTGCCGTGACCGACGGGTACCAGCCGCGGACGATCGCGGCTAGCTCCTCCTCGCCGGGAGCGACGGGCGCACCC
>Ga0066710_100008091_pt1 | contig 10155 bp, 7 predicted proteins | sample GraSoiAngelo_159_FD_79666 | JGI IMG/M metagenome (GOLD analysis project Ga0066710, IMG submission 79666) | Grasslands soil microbial communities from the Angelo Coastal Reserve, California, USA - 14_1009_16_40cm | ecosystem: Environmental > Terrestrial > Soil > Grasslands | place: USA...
ATCCAATATCATGCGCCGGTCTACCGACGACTGCAGCAGACCTTTCACATTCCCGTCACGGCGATCTACGGGTCGGACTTCAGCGTGAACGGTTATCAGGACCGGGAGTTCGCCGCGAATTTCGCCTGGGACTCCGATCTGCTGGCGGGCTATACCCCGGTCTTTCTGACGAGCACGTCAGCAGGTGGTGCGACGACGGCCGTAACCGTTACGACAGATGGCCTGGACGAGGCCTTGCGAACGGCGTCGCCTGACGCTGCTCTGATCGTCGGCTATCGCCAGCGCTTTCACTGGCAGGCATTCAGTCGGGCTCGCCGCGCCGGCCTGCCGATCCTATTTCGTGGCGAAACCACCGACCATGCGGTAGGGCGCGGCGCTCTGAAGGCCTGGATCAGAGATCGCGCGTTGCGATGGTTCTACAGGCGGTGCGACGGATTGCTCTATGTCGGCAAGCAATCGTACGAGCATTTCCTGCGACTGGGATGCGCTGAGCACAAGCTGTTCTTCTCTCCATACTGCGTGGACACACAGGTGTTTCGATGCGACGAGGCCGACCGAACGGCCCTGCGTCAGGTGACGCGACAGCGCCTCGGCGTGCTCGACTCACAGCGCCTGTTGCTGTTTGCCGGGAAGTTGAGCCCGCGCAAGAGACCGGAGCTGCTGGTGCGCGCGGTGAAAGAACTTCCCACTGCGATACGACAGACGGTCGTCATCGGATATGTCGGAAGCGGTGAGCTACGGGGACCTGTCGAGGCGCTGGCTCGAGAAGCGCCACCCGTGATCGCGAAGTTTGTGGGCTTTCAGAACCAGACGCAGCTCAGCCGGTACTATCACGCAGCCGACCTTCTGATTCTGCCAAGCTTCCACTCGGAGACGTGGGGGCTGGTCGTGAACGAAGCGCTGCACCACGGCGTGCCGTGCGTGGTGTCCGACGCAGTCGGCTGTGCGCCGGATCTGATCGAGCCCGGCGCGACGGGGGAGCTGTTCCAGGCGGGGTCGGTCCAAGACCTCGGCGCGGCGCTACGACGCGCGATGACGCTGATCGGCCGCTCTGACGTCCGCCAAGCGTGCCGCGAGAAGGTGAGCGGTTACACAGTCGACAAAGCTGCCGAGGGTATCGCCCAGGCCTATCGATCCATAGTGCGTGCTCGAGGCCTCGGGTCGGGAAATGACTGACGTACGGAGCCCTGGACGGCGGTTGGTCCTGGTCGGTAATCCGGACTCCGTGCACATTGGCTCCCATCTGGCCGAGGCGGCGGCCGCAGCGGGCTACCACGTGCGCTTCGAGGACGTGCGCGTCGCTTATGATGCCTCAGCGTGGCGACAGAGAATCGACTGGTGGCTCTGTGGCCGCCGTCCGAGTCGTCTGCGACAGTTCAGCGCCGCGGTCGTCGAGGTGTGCCGGTCCTTTCGCCCTGAGTGGATGGTCTCGACAGGGCTGGCACCCATCGAGGCCGGCGCGCTCGAAGCGATCGGGACACTGGGCGTCCGTCGGATGAGCTACCTGACTGACGACCCATGGAATCGTGCGCATCGCGCAGGCTGGTTCATGAGCGCACTGCCGCTGTACGATGCCGTCTTTTCTCCGCGCCGCGCGAATCTAGAAGACCTCCGACGGCTCGGATGCCGTCGCATCTGCTATCTCCCGTTCGCATAGGCGCCATCGCTGCACTATCCAGATCCGCCGGCGACATCCGACGAAGTAGAAGCGTTCTCGTCGGACGTCGTGTTTGCTGGTGGCGCTGACGCGGACCGGGTGCCCTACGTTCAGGCCCTCCTGCAGGCGGGGTTCACGGTGGCCTTGTACGGCGGCTACTGGGAGCGCTTCCGACCGACACGCCCACATACCCGCGGCCATGCCGATCCCGTGGCGTTGCGCAAGGCCATCGGAGGCGCGAAGGTCGCACTCTGCCTGGTCAGGCGCGCGAATCGTGATGGGCACGCCATGCGGAGCTTCGAGGTTCCCGCGGTCGGCGCCTGCATGCTGGTCGAAGACACCGACGAGCATCGGGCGATGTTTGGCGAGCCCGGGCGAGCCGTCGTGTATTTTCGCGCGGTAGACGAGATGGTGCAGACGATGGGGCGGCTGCGAGACGACCCCGCAGAACGCGAGCGCCTTGCGCGAGAGGCGCACCGGCTCATTGTCGGTGGACACAACACCTACCGAGACCGGCTTCTCGCGATGCTCGAGCCGACCTGCGTCGCCGTGACGGCGGGGCCTGGGCCGTCGTGAAGATCGCGATCGCCGTCCAGGGGCGCTTTCACGCGTTCCACCTCGCCCGGGCGCTGCTCGAGCGGGGCTGCGACGTGACCGTCCTGACGAATTACCCCAAGTGGGCAGTGGCCCGGTTCGGGCTACCGCGCAGTCGGGCTCGAAGCTTCTGGGTGCACGGCGTGCTGGTGCGGGCCGTTGAAAAGCTCGATCGAGGATCGGTGTGGTCCGGCGCCGAGGCGTGGCTGCATTCGCTGTTCGGGCGATGGGTGGCGAGACAGTTGAAGTCCGGGCGGTGGGATGTCGCCCATCTCTGGAGCGGTGTCGCCGAGGAGAGCCTCACGAGCCTCCGCGGCACAGGAACGCGCTGCCTGGTGATGCGTGGCTCGTCGCACATCCGGGTTCAGGCGCGACTTCTCCAGGAGGAGGAGGAAAGGACCGGTTTCCGTCAAGACCGCCCGAGTCGCTGGCGCATCGCGCGGGAAGAGCGCGAGTATGCTCTGGCGGACCGGATCATCGTCCTGTCGTCGTTCGCGCACGGGACATTCATCTCCGAGGGCGTGTCGGCGGAAAAGCTCAGCCTCATTCCGCTCGGCGCCGACCTTCAGAGGTTGCGTCCGGCACCCGAGGTCGTGAGGGCCCGGCAACAGCGGCTCCTCGGATGCGGACCGCTGCGGGTTCTATATGTCGGGGCGATGTCCTTTCAAAAGGGACTCTGGGACCTGGCAAGGATGGTCCGGGAGCTTGGAACGGACAAGTTCGCGTTCCAGTTCGTCGGCCCGCAGCCGCGGGAAGCGCGCGCTGTGTTGTCCGAATTGGGCGGGGCCGTTACGCTCACGTCGAAGGTGCCGGAGACCGAGCTTCCACGTGTCTACGCCGGCGGCGACGTCTTCGTCTTTCCGACCATACAGGATGGATATGCTGCCGTCCTCGCGCAGGCGGCCGCCGCAGCGCTTCCAGTTCTGACGACGACGAACTGCTCCGGTCCCGACCTCGTCCGGGACGGCGAGAATGGGTGGGTCGTGCCGATCCGTGACCCCGACGCTCTAGTGGAGAGGCTCCGCTGGTGCAGCGACCATCGAGACGAAGTTGCCGCCATGGTCGGGCGGATCTATGAGCACTTCCAGCCGCGTGATTGGTCGGAGGTCGCTGCAGACTTCGAGGCGGCATGTCTGGAGACCTTGCCGGCACGGTCTCCATGAGGATGTCTTTGGCGCCTACGCCGCGGCCGCGCCCGGCAGCGGTGTGACCTTGAAGGGCCACCTCGTCAGGTAGATGGAAGACTACCTGGATCTCAGGCTGGCGATGACGCTCGGTAGCATCGCCGCCCTTCTGATTCTGTACAGCCGATGGGGATGGAGTGGACGCATTGTCGGCGTGGGCCTGGTGCCGGCGTATCTGCTGAGCCTCGGCCTGATTCACTGGCCTGGCGCGATTCTCTACCTCCTCCCCTGGTACTGGGGCGGCGATGCGCCGACGGTGGAAGCTGGCTTCGTGGTAAGTGTCTACGCGGTTCTCGCGTTTGGCGTGGGCAGCGTAATTCTGGGGCCGGTCATCACTCACGTCTTCGGGATTCCATGGTCCCGCGGTCCAGCGCAGAGGTCCGAGTCTCTCCTGCCCCGGATGTATCTGTGCGTCGGTGTTGCCTGCTATGCGCTCTTGATCACCGTCGTCGGAGGAGTCCCGACATTGACCGCCGTGATCGCTGCCGGGTGGCAGCTCGTCGTGGTCGGCATTGGCCTCGCTAGCTGGGTGGCCTGGCACGAGGGGCGCAGATCCTTCTTCGCTGCCTGGGTGGTGGTAGCAGCCACCTTGCCGTTGTTCACGCTTGTGTCCCAGGGCTTCCTCGGTTACGGCGTGAGCGCCCTCATCGCGGTCGTCGCTCTCATCGTGACGTTCACGCGGCCGAGGCCGGCGTGGCTCTTGATTGGCCTTATCCTCGCCTACCTGGGCGTGTCTTTCTACGTCACGTACATGCGTGATAGGGCCACGATACGGGATGTCGTGTGGGCCGGCGCGCCGGTCGAGGATAGGCTGACGCAATTAGGGCGGAGTGCAAGCGACTTCGAATTTTTCGATCCGTATGACGTGGCGCAGCTTCAGCGCATCGATGCGCGGCTCAATCAGAATTTCCTGGTCGGCGCTGCAGTCCGCTATCTGGAGCTGCAGCGAAACCCGTTCGCGCGGGGTGAAACGCTGTGGGAGGCCGCGATGGCGCTTGTCCCGAGAGCCGTGTGGCCCGACAAGCCTGTCACCGCCGGCAGCGGTGACATGGTCACCAGATACACCGGGTTCAGATTCGCGGCCGGGACGAGCGTCGGAATCGGGCAGGTGATGGAGTTCTACGTGAACTTCGGACAGCTGGGTGTGGTTGTTGGGTTCATGATTTTGGGCGTGGTGCTTTCCTTGATCGACGTAGGAGCACATCAGCGCCTCGTCAAAGGCGACTGGCAGAGCTTCGCGCTCTGGTATCTGCCTGGCCTCAGTCTCCTACAGGCCGGCGGGTCGCTCGTCGAGGTGACCTCGAGCGCGGCGGCCGCGTTTGTCGCCGCGGTAGTCGTCAATCGATTCGTAATTCCGGACGTGGGTGGTCGCGCCTCCGTTGCCGCGACCGAGAGAGCTAGACATCACGCTGGCTGAGCCGCGGCACCGCGAAGGCGTGCTCGGTCTCTTCCCGAGCTTCGAGTCGATCGGTGGCGTCCAGGCTAGCGGGCGTCTCGCGTGGCGCAGCATCGTCGATCGCACGAACGCCGAGTTCGGCGAGAGATATCCCATTTCTTATGGGCGTACCGACAACGGGACGCTTCTGCTCGGTCATGGGCAACCGCTCCTCGTCTCGTCGCGGCTCGGAGCGGTGGCCGCCGGGGCGCGCCGGCGATGGCCCGTGAGGGTGGTGTTGGTCTGGCACCTCGATTTACTGAAGTATCTTCTCGTCCTTCGCGTCTCGGGCGCGCGCACCGTGGTGTTCCTCCATGGGATCGAGGCCTGGAGGCCCTTGAGCCTGCCCACGCGAGTGCTCCTTCGCCGGGTGCATGCATTCTGGACGAATAGCGACCACACATGGCAGCGGTTCGTCGCGCTCCACCCCGAGTTCCGCAGCACGCGTCATCGGACGGTGCACCTCGGATTTGGCGAGGTGGTCCGCATGGAGATTCCTGCGCCAGCGACGATGCCGATCGCGGTGATGATCAGCCGCCTGGACCAGCGCGAGGACTACAAGGGGCATCGTGAGGTGATCACCGCCTGGCCGCTTGTCGGCGAGCGCGTCCCGGGCGCGGAGCTGTGGATCGTCGGTGACGGAAATCTGCGCACCGACTTGGAGACGACGGCGAGGGACTGCGGGGTCAGCGGGCAGGTCCGTTTTCTCGGCGCTCTTTCCGACGACGCGAAGGAGGAGATGCTGATCCGCTCGCGCTGCCTTCTCATGCCGAGCCAAGCGGAGGGCTTTGGCCTCGTCTATCTCGAAGCCATGCGGCTGGGCCGACCATGCCTCGTCAGCACGATCGACGCGGGGCGGGAGGTCGTCGATCCGCCCGAGGCCGGGCTCGCCGTCGACCCGACGAATACCCGTGGGCTGGCCGATGCCGTCGCCCGCTTGTTGACCTGCGGCGAAGAATGGCAGGCTTGGTCGCATCGCGCCCGGCGGCGCTATGGGGACCATTTCACCGCGGCCAGGTTCGAGGAGCGGCTGGTCACAGCGCTGTCCGGGATCGCCACGTTGTGAATCAGCGACTAAGGGTGCTGCACGTGATCCCTTCGATGGGACTGCTGCGGGGCGGGCCAAGCGTGGCCGTGCGCACACTCGCGCGAGGCCTGACGCGGGCCGGCGCGGACGTGCACATCGCCACAACAGACGACGACGGGACCGGTCACCTCAATGTTCTCTTGGGGCGCCCGGTCGAAGAAGAAGGAGCGACTTACTGGTACTTTCGGCGCCAGACGCGCTTTTACGCCGTCTCTTGGCCGTTGACCCGTTGGCTCGCCGGTCGCGTGGCTAACTTCGATCTCGTGCACATCCACGCGCTGTTCTCCTATGCCGCGGTTCCCGCCTCCATCTTCGCGAGAACGCGCGGCGTCCCGTACATCGTGCGGCCTCTTGGGACGCTGAATCGCTTCGGGATGGAACGACGACGTCCGATGCTGAAACGGCTCTCGTACATGTTGATCGAGCGGAGGATCCTCCGCGACGCCGCTGTCGTGCATTACACCAGCGAGGCGGAGCGTCGAGAGGCCGCGCTGCTCGGACCGCCGGGCCGGTCGATCGTGATCCCTCATGGCATCGATCTCGACGGCTTCGGCGTAGTCCCATCAGCCGGCTGGCTCCGTCGCCGGGCCCCCCACCTTGCGGGCCGGACGATCATCCTTTTCCTGTCCCGAATCGATCGAAAGAAGGGCCTGGACCTCCTGCTGCCGGCCTTCGCACGATTGCGGGCCGAGCGCCCGAAAGTAGCGCTTGTGGTGGTCGGTGATGGCGAGGTGGAGCTCGTCAGCAAGCTACGAGCGGAGGCCGCCCGGCTCGGCATCGACCGGGATGTCTATTGGGCCGGTTTCCTCAGCGGCGCCGAAAAGTTCGGTGCCCTCGCGGATGCCGATGTTTTCGTGCTGCCCTCGTATTCTGAGAACTTCGGCCTCTCGGTGGTCGAGGCGATGGCGAGCCGGCTGCCCGTGGTGATCTCCGACCAAGTGGCGATTCATCACGAAGTTGCGGACGGCGGCGCGGGACTGGTGACGCCCTGCCAGGTTGCGCCGCTCTCCGCGGCGCTCGCTTCGCTCGTCGCCGATCCAGATCTGCGGGCGCGACTCGGTGAAGCTGCCCGGCGGCTCGCCGAGCGTCGGTTCTCGGCCGGGGCGATGACGTCGGCCGTCCTTCGGATGTACCACGAGATACTGGAACAGCCGAACGTCGAGGCCTTCCACTGGAGCGGGACGCAGGTCCTTCGCTCAAGACGGTGAGTGCCAGCCACGCCGTCCCGGTGACGGCAATCGTTTTGGCGCACAACGAGGAGAGGAACCTGCCCGCCTGCCTCGAGAGTATGACTGCGTGGGTGGAGGAGCTGTTTGTAGTCGATTCGGGAAGCACCGATTCTACGGTGGCGATAGCGCGCGCCTGGGGCGCGCGGGTCGTGGAGCACCCGTTCGAGCACTACGGTGCGCAACGTAACTGGGCGCTGGCCTCGCTCCCTATCACGACCCCATGGGTGCTGAACCTCGACGCTGACGAGCGCGTGACTCCGGAGCTGCGCGCCGCCATCCAGGAGGCGACCACCCGCTCGGACGGCTCGATCGCCGGTTATCTCGTCGCGCGACGGACCGTCTTCATGGGCCGCTGGATCCGGCACGGCGGCCACTATCCGGTCTGGCACCTGCGTCTCTTTCGCAGCGGTCGCGGCCGCTGTGAAGACCGACAGTACGATCAACACTTCTTCGTGGACGGGCGCGTAGAGAAGCTCCGCGGGGATCTGATCGACGTATTCACCTCAGACGTCACTACGTTCATCCGACGGCATCTTCGATGGGCGCAGCTCGAGGCTCAGGAGCAAAGTACGGGTGGCGAGGGCCGGATCGCAGGGAGGCTGCTCGGCGGCAGCCCGATCGAGAGGCGGCGGTGGTTTCGCGAGGTGTACGGGCGGCTCCCACTCTTCGTCCGTCCGGCGCTGTACTTCGTCTACCGTTACATCATCCGCCTCGGTTTCCTCGATGGTGCGGAAGGTTTGGTCTTTCACCTCCTTCAGGCGTTCTGGTATCGGTTCCTGGTGGACGCGATCATGTACGAGCGACGCCTCATGGACCGAAACTCCTGAGGATGAGCCGGTGATGTCCTCTACGGCGAGGAGGGTTCGGCGGCTTGTTCCCAACATGGCGCTTCGCGTTCGGCATGTCGAGGCGGGATCGTATCTGTGGGTCAGACTGCGTCACCACCTCGGGTTGATCGCCCGAGGCGCAAGAGCGTACGAAGCACGATACGTCGAGGCCCTCCGGTTGTGTGTCGAGCCCGGCGACGTTGTCTTCGACGTCGGAGCCAACATCGGTTTCTACGCGATTCTCTTCAGCCGGTGGGTCGGGTCGGCAGGCCGTGTCTTCGCGTACGAGCCCGATCCGGATAACGTACGACTCTTGCGAAAAAACCTCGACGCGAACCGGTGCGCCAGTTGTGTTGTGCGACCAATGGCCCTGGGAGCGACATGTGGGGTGTCCACGTTCAGCCGCGATGTTGTAACCGGACAGACCGGGCATACGGGCACAGGCCCCACTTATGGCGAGCTGCAATTCCGGGCGGGGAAAGAGATCCCGATCGAGGTACGTCTCAGGACGCTGGACGCTGAAATCGACAGGGCGGCTGCGGTGCCCGATGTGGTGAAGCTCGACGCTGAGGGCGCGGAGTACGAGATTTTGTCCGGAGGTATGCGAGCCCTTCGTGAACACAGGCCGTTGATCGTTGCCGAGACGAGCAACTGGCGATACGAGATGAGTCAGGGCGTGAGACCCGCTCGAGCGTCGATCGAACTGCTGAGAGAATTGGACTACGTCGTGTTCGACCTGGATCGAGGCGCGCCGGTTGGTCCGAGCGACCAGCCCTGGATGGTGCTCGCTATCCCCGCGGAGCGGCGCAGAGAAACGCGCGCGGCGCGCGTGCTTGCGGCGATGACGCGGTCGACATGATCATTCTCGGGATCAACGCCTATCACGGTGACGTCTCGGCCGCCCTGTTGCGGGACGGCGAGCTCGTGGCCGCCGTCGAGGAGGAGCGCTTCACGCGTGTCAAGCATGCCGCGGGGTTCCCCACGAACGCGATCGCGGAGTGCCTCGCCGTGAGCGGCGCAACCACGGGCGAGATCGAGCACGTGGCGATCTCCCGCGACCCGCGGGCTAACCTGCTTCGCAAGGCGCTGTTCGCGCTCCGGAGCCGGCCGCGGCGTGGGCTCGTGGCGGACCGGCTGCGGAACGCCGGGCGCGTCCGAGAGGTCGCAGCTCGGGTCGCGGAGGTGCTCGGGCTCACGCGTGATCAGGTGGGTGGCCGCATGCACTGGGTCGAACACCACCCGGCCCACCTGGCCAGCGCATTCTTCCCCTCGCCCTTCGAGGAGGCCGCGATCTGCGCCATCGACGGCTTCGGCGATTTCGTCAGCACGTCGGTCGCTGTCGGGCGCGGCCCGACGATGGATGTGATCGGGCGGGTTTACTTCCCACATTCTCTCGGGCTCTTCTACTTGGCGCTCACGCAGTACCTCGGGTTCTGGAAGTACGGCGACGAGTACAAGGTGATGGGACTGGCGCCCTATGGTCAGCCCGACCGAGTGGACGCGCTGCGCCGGCTCGTTCATCTGAAGCCCGGCGGCGGCTTCGAGCTGGATCTCTCCTACTTCCGGCACTGGTCGGAGGGCGTGAGCATGACGTGGGACGATGGCGAGCCCGTCATCGGGAAGGTCTACACGCCGAAGCTCGAGGAGTTGCTCGGGCCGGCTCGGCGATCAGACGATCCGATCGGTCCGCGGCACGAGGCGATCGCGGCGTCTCTCCAAGTCGTCTTCGAGGACGCCGCTGTTCACGTCCTGAATGCACTGCACGGGAGGACGGGGCTGCGGCGGCTCTGCCTGGCCGGCGGCTGCGCCATGAACAGCGTGTTGAACGGCAAGATCCGCGAGCGCACGCCGTTCCGCGAGGTCTACGTTCAGCCCGCCGCCGGGGACAACGGCACCTCGCTCGGGGCTGCGCTCTACGTGTGGCACCAGCTCCTGGGTCAGCCGCGGCGCTTCGTCATGCAGCACGGATACTGGGGACCGGAGTTCGCGGAAGAGGAGATCCGGCGAACTCTCGACCAGCGGAGTACCGAAATCGATCGGATCGGATGTAGGACGCGGACGACCTCCGACGCGGATGATCTCTGCCGCTGGACCGCCGGCCGTCTCGCCGCCGGGAAAATCGTCGGGTGGTTTCAGGGGCGG
>Ga0066710_100008092_pt1 | contig 10154 bp, 11 predicted proteins | sample GraSoiAngelo_159_FD_79666 | JGI IMG/M metagenome (GOLD analysis project Ga0066710, IMG submission 79666) | Grasslands soil microbial communities from the Angelo Coastal Reserve, California, USA - 14_1009_16_40cm | ecosystem: Environmental > Terrestrial > Soil > Grasslands | place: USA...
CAAGGACGGAAAAAGCCGCAGGCCTTTTCGGCCTGCGGCTTTTCGTATCGAGCAGATGTCGATTTTAAGAAACGGCGATCTTGCGCGGTTTAACGTGCTCTGCTTTCGGCAGAGTCAAAGTGACGAGGCCCTGCTCGATTGTAGCGGTGATCTTGCCGGCGTCGATCGATGGATCGAGCTCAAATGTGCGCTGATAGTTCTCCGGACGCAATTCATGATGAATCAAGGTCCCTTCCACAGCGGAAGAGAACGGCGCCCGACGATTACCAGCTCGTTGTTCTCGACTGCAACCTCAAGCCCTTGTTTGTTCACGCCTAGCATTTCCACCTGGAGCATGTAGCCATCGGCTGCTTCGATTACGCTCGCAGAAGGCGCGACAACCTGTTCGGCTTGCGCGCGATCTCCGTCACGATTTTCGCGGACTAATGTGTTCATATTTAGCTTAGTTTCCTTTCCTTGGTGAAATTTTGGCCGGCGCGACACTTGCCACGCCGGAGTTTGGTTAACCAACCGGAATTTGCTTCGGCTTTGCTTCCTCGGCCTTTGGCAACGTCACGGTCAGGATTCCATCCTGATAAGCCGCGCTGACTCTGTTTGCATCCACCCTGACTGGGAGCGTGATGCTCCGACGGAATTTGCCGATGTAACGCTCTGTGCATTCGGTTTTCTCGCCGTTGGAAGTCTCGCGCCTTCGCTCGCCGCTGATGATCAACGTCCCGTCGTGCAAGGAAATCTCGATGTCCTCCTTGCGCATTCCGGGCAGTTCGACGATGGCGACGACGTTGTCGTTATTTTGGTAGAGATCGAGCGCGGGCGACCAGGCGCTGAAAAGCTGTCCCGCACGCCCGAAGCCGGACCAAAAAGGCGACTCGAAGAGCGAGTTGAGGTCGTCTCTTAGACTCATCCATCGATCCAGCGATGGCCACGACATCAGTTCTGGGCTTTGATAACGAATTAGGTTAATAATTAAAGGCTCCTTTCTAGGTTTTTCTGCGGTGTATCGAAAAGCTGCGCTTGTGCCAAAATCGATCCGGCTCCGATCAGGTTGTTGTAAGATTCAATATTTCAACTGCTTATCATCTAATAGCGTTGTCATTTTTATCTATCGCATGTGTCGATTTGTCGCGGCCGTTTAACCATGCTGGCGGATAAGTGTTTGACACACTTGCCCAATCCGGCGTGCGAAAAACATTTGCCGCAACGAGCGGTCACAATTATCCATCTGGCCGTGGCACGAATGGCTCAACTGGACGAGTGGTTCATGCGCGAAGCCCTGAAAGAAGCCAAAAAGGCAGAGGGCCAGACGAGCCCGAATCCTGCCGTGGGCGCAGTGCTGGTGATTGACAATCACATAGTGGCAAGGGGACATCACCGGGGAGCGGGCCATGACCACGCCGAGATCGAGTGTCTGCGCAACTTCAGTGCCAGCGTGCCTGCTCGCGCAACGCTCTACATTACGCTCGAGCCCTGTTCCACAGTCGGGCTCACTGCCCCATGCACAGATGCGATTCTCAAGGCTGGAATCACGAAAGCAGTCGTCGGCGCCGTGGACGTGAATCCTCGCCATCATGGAAGAGGTATCACGCGGCTGCGCGATGCAGGCATTAAAGTGCGTGAGGGCGTCTTGGCAGAAGACTGCGCGCACCTTAACGAGGCTTTCAACAAATGGATAGTGAGCCGGCAGCCTTTTGTCATCGCAAAGTGCGGCATGTCACTTGATGGTCGATTGACGCGCCCCCCTGGCGAATCTCATTGGATCACAGGACCTTCCGCACGGCATCATGTGCACCAGCTTCGTAGCCGCGTGGATGCGATCTTGATTGGCGCGGAAACAGTTCGAGTGGACAACCCGCGTTTGACCGTGCGGGGCGTGCACGGGGCGCGACAACCTTGGCGCGTCGTGCTGACCCGTTCGACTAATCTGCCGCGACGGGCCCGATTATTTTCCGATCGGTGGGCGGGGCGAACGCTGATTTATAAAGGCAAATCTCTGGCGAGTGTCCTGAAGGATTTGGGTAAACGAAGTGTGACCAGTGTTCTGATTGAGGGTGGTGGCGAAGTGCTTGGCCAGGCGCTCGATGCGCGCTTGATCGATAAGGTGCAGATTTATTTGGGTCCGATTTTAACCGGTGGACCACTGATTGCATTTCCGGGCCGCGGAGCGCAAAGCACCGGTAAGGCGACACCTCTGAGGGAGGTCTCCTACTGGCGGATTGGCGAAAATGTCTGCATTACAGCTTATCCGAAAGAAAATCGCCGCTGAATAAACCGGAAACTTTCTGTTGCTCCGATTGTTTAATTCAAAAGAGGTAAAATGATAATGAACTGGAAAAGACTTCTCATAATTGCACTGGTGGCGGGGGGAATCGCTTTCGTTCCGGTGCCACGCTCTGACGCTGGCGTATCGGTCGGGATCGGATTCGGCTTCCCGGTGGGATATCCGTATCCGTATCCTTATTATCCCTACCCCTACGGATATTATGGGCCGAGCGTCTGGGTCGGGCCGTCCTGGTACTGGCATAACGGGCATCGCGTTTTTGTCACGAGACGTGTCGCGAGACATCCGCGGCACCATCATCGGTAATGAACTGACATAGGATCTAAGAAATCCGCTGAGCTGGCTCGATATCTAGTTCGAGCCAGCTTGCGATTTTTAGAGCAAGCGTGCAGCATCTGCGGCAGAGTCCGGCTGCGCTGTCGTTGCATTCGCAAGTTTCCGCTGCTTCTCAATAGCTTCATGCCGTCGAGTTCAGGTGCGGTTACTCGGGGCGAGAAGCCTCGTCAGGCGACAGGGACGGTTTTTTCTATTTCCCTGATTTCTGCGACTCTGCTGGCTTTGTCGTGGCGCTGTCGTTTGGTTGCAATTGGAATTCTTTTCTTAGTTGTTGAATCAACGCCGGTATCTCTTTCTGTCGCTCAGTTTCGATTTGGTCCCGGAGCCCTCGTTCTATTCTGCGGCGCTCCTGCATGTAGCGCGACTCGAACTGACTACGCTTTTCCTGATCCAGCCGGAGGCCGGAATCGCGCAGTGCGGCGTCGCTTTCACGCTTAATTTGTGCCTGGAGCAAATTTTCCCGCTCGCGCAAGATCTTGCGCTCTTCTGGGCCCATTCGCATCCAACGCTCGGCATTGCGCCGGAAATCCTGGCGCGCGTCTGCAGGGAGAGAAAGCCAGCGCTCATGCGTGCTCGTCATAGGCGACGGCCGGTTCGCATGCGGAGCTGGCTGCCGCCCACCCGACCGCTGCTGCGGCTGCGCCTGTGCCAAAGCGCAGGACGAAGCTAAGATCAATAAGGCGGTGATTACCTTTATAGAGCTGGCGTTTCGTTCCACAGGCTATCTTCATCCCAAGCGAGCAATTCATCCAGATCAGCGACGACGTCGAAGTCTTGCGGATCGATCTTTGCCACCACATCGGGTTCGCGCTCGCGGTACTTTTGTGACCACCCAGGGGCATGCACGGCGATTGCCATTCCTATCACAACAACTGCCACTCCAGATGCTGCGACGAGTCTCCGCAAGCTGAACCAGGTTTGCGCTCGCCCAAAGAGACTCGCTTCCTCGCGGATCTCCCTCACCACATTCCGCGCAAAGAACGGCGAAAGCTTGGGTTCGGCGGTCCGGCCGAGCAAGTCCCATAATTGTTGATCATCTTCACGTTGCATAGTCTCCGCTGAATTGAACTACTTGCACCGTTGGAAGTTGCGCTTGAACGGCGCAGTTTATACTCCAGAAGCCTCGAGGAATCCTTCGAGCTGCCGAATACGAGTCGGATGACGCATCTTGCGCAAAGCCTTTGCTTCGATTTGACGAATGCGCTCACGAGTGACTTGAAACTGCCGGCCTACTTCCTCAAGAGTTCGGCTGTAGCCATCGACCAGCCCGAAACGCTGCTCGAGCACTTGGCGCTCGCGGTCTGTCAGGGTTTCGAGCACGTCTTTGATTTTCTCCTTCAACAGGACAATGGCAGTCATGTCGCTGGGGTTTTCGGCGCCTCTGTCCTCGATAAAGTCTCCAAAATTCGTGTCTTCGCTTTCGCCAACGGGCGATTGAAGAGAGATCGGCTGCTGTGCCATCTTCAAGACCGCGCGAACGCGATCGACGGGCAACAGCACTTCTTCCGCCACCTCGTCCGGCGTTGGCTCGCGCCCGTATTCCTGCACGAGCTGTTTTTGCACACGCATGAGCTTGTTGATTGTCTCGATCATGTGCACGGGGATTCGAATCGTGCGGGCCTGGTCGGCGATCGACCGGGTGATCGCCTGGCGGATCCACCACGTTGCATAAGTCGAAAACTTGTAGCCGCGCCGGTATTCGAACTTCTCGACCGCTTTCATTAGCCCCATGTTTCCTTCCTGAATCAGGTCGAGAAATGACAGACCGCGATTGGTGTATTTCTTTGCAATCGAGATAACAAGGCGCAGGTTCGCTTCCACCATTTCGGTCTTGGCCCGTAATGCCTGGCGCATCCAACCTTTCAGCGCCTGGTAATGACCGGTATATTCTGAAAGCGAAAGCCACAGTTCGCTTTCCAATTCGCGGATTTTATCCCGGAGGTGCATCCGTTTTTTCTGGTCGCGAGGATGTTTTGCCAGCTCCGCCTCAAGATAAAGCGCCGCATGGGAAGCGTCGTCTGCCAGATGAGCAAATTCCTCTGTGACTTTCTGCTTGAAGTAAAACGCAGGATAAATCTTTTGCAGCGAAGCGATGCGTCTTTGGAGCGACTTGAGTTTCTTCGATCGGTTTTGTGAAGAATTGCGCGAAAGCTGGCAGTACTGCTCGCTGATTGAGGCGCTCAATCGCTCCACCTGTTTGCACAAGTGCGGGAGCTTCTTCATATACCGTTCCCGGCTCTCGATTTTTTTGTCGAGAATCACGCGGTCGAACCGCTCTTTTCCCTCGGCAAGTTTCCTGGCCAAATCGAGATGGGCACGGGCAATAAAGCCGAAGCGGTTGATGTGCTTCTGCACCATGTTTTCCGCCTCCTCAATCCGTTTGGAGATTTCCACTTCCTGCTCCCGGGTCAGGAGCGGAACCTGGCCCATCTGCTTGAGATACATGCGCACGGGGTCGTCAAGAACATCGAGTTTGGGCCCGGTTTTCTCCTCCTCTTCTTCCTCTTCCTCGGCGTCTTTTTTTCCGTCCTTGTAGCGATCCACCTCCGACGCCTCAATAATGTCGATCTCCATACGGCGCAGGCGCGTGAGAATGAGATCGAGCTCATCGGCGTCAGTGATCCCTTCGGGCAGCGTCTCGTTTAAATCGTCAAAGGTGAGATACCCTTGTTCTTTTGCCAGCTTGATCAGTTCGCGAATGCGGCTCTGGATTTCAATCGTGAATTGCAAACGCGTCATGCCCTCGCGCCGCGGCGTTGGCGAGAGCGCGCCATTGCGCCACTGCCCTCGAACGCGAGCAATGCGCTTGGATTTGGGCGCGGCGATTCCTGGTTGTCTCTTCAGACTTCGCCGAAGCGCCCGCGACTTGGCTGGCGGACTACGGCGAAGCCGGCTTCTTTTAAGCCGCGGCGACGACTTCCGGCTGGTTCCCTTTCGTTTCGAATGCCTGGCCAAGGTTTGTGCGGTTAAAGAATTTTGACTGAGGCGTTCGTGGCTACATGACCGGCAGTCAACTGTCGATCTTGGTAGCAGACGAAAGCTTCGGAAATTCGCGGAGCTCCTGCGTCAGGTCAAGAATTTGTTTCTGTAAATTGACGATTTCACCCGTGCTGAGCTGCGTGAGCCTGATTCGGTTCTTGGCCACGTCGAGCTTGCGGCGCAACACTCCTTCACGAATGCCGAGCCACCATTTTTCCACCATCGTTTGGGGATTCGGCGGCACTTTTTGCAGCAGCCAGGACGAAACCAATCCCTCCTCTTTCGCAGAAAGCGTGGCCATGAAAGCGTTGAGTGAGGCCGCATCGCTCGGACTCAAGTCGCTTTCGAGAATGCGGACGAGGATTTCTGCGTCTGGCACTTGCGCGAGAATCTCTCGCCAATTTTGCGCGCGGAGAAAATCTCGGGCTGCTTCATCTCGCAGTGCCAGGAGGCAGAGCATCGCCACATCATGCCGGAGCGGAGGCCCGCAGCTGACGGGACGGGATTCATCCGCACGAATCCCGCTACTGCGGGACTGTTTTGGAAAGAGAGCCTGAAAATCCTGAATGGGAACGCCGAGTCGCGCGCTCACTTTGCTTGCCACTTCTCCGCGCATGAGCGGATCGTGCACGCGCGACACGGTTTCGGCCAGGCTTCGCGCCAACTGCATCTTTGCCCCTAGCGAGGCAAGATCGACCTCGGCCACCTCATGTTCGATCCAGTAATCAAAAAAATCGCGCGCAGTAGCGATGCGCTTCTCAAATTCTTCTTTTCCTTCCCGGCGAACCAGGGAATCGGGATCGTCGCCTGGAGGGATCTCCGCTACCCGCACGATCAGGTCGTTTTGAAGGAGCGCGTCGAGAGAGCGTTCGGCCGCTTGTGTCCCGGCCGCATCCGAATCGAAGCAAAGAACCACTTCATCCACCAGCCGCTTTAACGTCCGCGCCTGAGTCTCCGTGAACGCCGTCCCTTGGGGCGCGACGACGTTGGTGATTCCCGCCTCAAACAAACTGATCAAATCAAGTTGACCTTCGCACACGATCGCGCAGTTCAGCTCGATTAGAGCGCGCTTGGTCTTGTCGAGACCAAAAAGAACGCTGCCTTTTCGAAAAAGCGGCGTTTCCGGTGAATTCAAATATTTCGCGGCTCCTTCCTTCTCTTTGAGAACACGGCCGCTAAACGCGATAATCTCGCCAACATCGTTGCAGATCGGAAACATTATTCGGTCACGAAAGCGATCGTATGATCGCTGGCCCGGCGTCCCACCGCCATCCTCTTTGGTTTTGACCAGACCGCTGGCGATAAGGGTTTGCATCTCATAGCCGCGTCCGCGTGCCCAACTGCCAAACGCATCCCATTCATCGGGTGCGTAACCGAGCCGCCATCGTTTCGCGATTTCTGCCGTGATTCCACGTTCCTTCAAATATTTGCGTGCAGGCTCGGCAAACTCCTTCTTAATCAAATTCTCATGAAACCATCCGGCAGCCTCCGCGTGGAGTTGCAGTAAAGTACGTCGGGCTTGATGTTGTCGATCTTCGGCCTCGCTCGGGCCTCCCTCTTCAATCACCGGGATCCCAACGCGCGCCGCCAGCTTGCGCACGGCGGAAGGAAAATCGACGTGCTCATAATCCATCACAAAGCGGAAAACGCTTCCGCCCACCCCACATCCAAAGCAGTGGAAGGTTTGTCGCTGCGGACTCACATGGAACGATGGCGTTTTCTCCTGATGAAATGGGCAAAGCGCCTTGAAATTCGCCCCCGCGCGTTTGAGCGGAAAGTACGAGCCGATTACTTCGACGATGTCGTTTGCGGCTGCGATCTGCTCGATGGTTCCCGAAGGGATTGTTCCCATGCGTAATTGATTATTTTTGGCTCGTTTGCCTTTGGGAGCGATGCCAAACTTACGCAGTGCCGCTCGATTTCCAAACCCACAATCTATGGAGTGTTGGAGTATTGGAGTGCTGGAGTAATGAAATGAATCCGCGTTCTTATTACTCCAATACTCCGGCACTCCATTACTCCGTTCCTCTACTCGGTTACTTCGTCTCCGGGAAAAAGATGTGCGTAAAGGCAATCACGATTGTCGCAGCGCTGTTTCTCGTCGCGCCCGCAACCGCTCAAGCGCGCGACGTCATTCACAAAGGCGACGTCGTTGTAGTGCCATTACGCGGCGAAGTTGCATCTTCCCTCCTGGCATTTTTGCGGCGCGCGGTGAAAGCAGCCGAGGGCAACGAAGCCTCAGCGATCATTTTTGAAATGAACACATACGGCGGACGACTCGATTCGGCGGCCGATATCGTTAATGCGCTTAATCAAACAAACATCCCTACCTACACATTCATCAACACAAATGCCGGCTCGGCTGGTGCGATTATCGCCATCGCGACGCAACACATTTTTATGGCGCCCGTGAGCGCGATTGGTGCCGCTGCTCCGATCCTTCCCACGGGCGAAGACCTCCCCGCTACCGCAAAGGAGAAGACGATTTCTTATTGGTCTGCGCTCATCCGTGGTTCTGCGATCAAGAACGGACATAATCCCGACATTGCCGAAGCGTTCATAAACAAAGACAAGGAAGTAAAAATCGGCGACCGCGTTGTTCATCCTCGTGGAGCTGTCCTCGCTCTAAATGCCCAGGAAGCGACTGAACGGATCAATGGTAAACCGTTGCTCGCGGAAGGCGTAGTTGATTCCATTGCTGATCTAACCAAAAAAGCCGGACTCAAAGGCAACGTCGTCGCGATCGAACCAACCGGCTTCGAGCAAATGGCCTTTTGGCTCACTGCACTCGCGCCTTTGCTGCTGTTGGGTGGAATTCTTGGCGCCTACCTAGAGTTCAAAATCCCGGGTGCGACCTTGCCCGGAATCATTTCGGCAATCTGTTTCGCTCTCTTTTTCTTCGGCCATTACGTGGCCGGGCTGGCTGGTTGGGAAGTGGTCGCGCTCTTTGTTCTCGGAATCATTCTCGTCCTGATCGAAATTCTTTTTTTCGCGCACAGCACGATTGTTTTCGGCGTCGTGGGCGTTTTTCTCATCCTCGCCTCACTTCTTTGGACGATGATCGATCGCTATCCAGGCCAAAACTTTTTCCCGACCGGCAAGATGCTCGCCGTTCCTTTGCTCAACCTTTTCATCGCGATCATAGGCTCGCTCATCGTTATCGCCCTGCTCGCGCGTTATCTGCCCCGCACGAGTATTTACCGCCGATTCGCCTTGATGGATTCGAATCCGCCCGGCCCATCGCTTGCCGGGGTACCGCGAGAATTCACGACCGCGCTCGCGCTCAAGCCGGGAATGCAGGGCACCGCAATCACCGTTCTACGACCGAGCGGCAAAGCGCGCTTCGCCGATCACGTCGTCGATGTTGTCACCGAAGGAGAATTCATCGCGCCACAAACGCCCATTACCGTCATCCAAACCGACGGAATGCGAGTAGTGGTCAAGAATGCTACTCACGTCTAGCGCAAAGTTACCGTTGGCTGGAGCGGTTGGTAAGATGCGACGTGTGCCAGCAGGTGAACTGATTGTATGCAGAGTCAGTGGACGAAGCGCGTGACCGCAGAACAGGCGAACAAAAAAGCGATAGATTGCCCCGAAGATATCAGAAACGCTGAAATCGAATCCGGGAAAAAACCACAACAGCAGAAGGAAAACAGCCAGCAGTATCGTAAGCAGACTCGCGATAACGCCGGCCGCGATGCGAATTGCAATATGGAATCGCCGAGCGACACAGAAGGAAACTTTCATCGATGATTCGTGCGATTTGAGGACCTAAGGAGAATTATGCGAAAGGAGTTCCTCCAACAGGGGCAGAGATATTAACTCATTTCAGCCGCCGGCGACGACGCGGATGAATTCGATGCGGTCGCCTTCGGCTAATGATCGCTCAGGCCACTCGCGCCGATGTACCGCGAGGCCGTTGTGTTCCACCAAGATCGATTGCGGCGGCAATTCATAGCGGTGGATTAGCTCCGCGATCGTTTTGACTTCGCGCGCATCGACAGTTTCGCCATTGAGTGAAATCGTCATCACTGGTCAGAAATGACCTCGAATGAACACCAATAAACACGAATCGGTTTCACGGTCGGATTTTTGGAGTGCGGCGACATGTCGCCGCTTTCAAAAGCGCGGACATGTCCGCGCACTCCAAGGTTTGATGCTTCTCTCATGCGCCGCACAGGGCCTGGTCCCAATCTTTCCACACCGGTTCCAATCCGCGACGGCGAAGGACTGCGGCGATTTCGGCGGGAGAACGTTCGTCGCTGATCTCAAATTGGCCGGTGGCAAGCTGATCTTCTCCGTCTTCGTATTCGGGCGCGACAATGCGACCGCGCACGGTGCGATGGAGATGTTCGCGGCCTTGACGGGTGTAACCACCCGGCTCGGTGTGACTTCCCGCGCTCATCATAGTTACTCCGAGGGAAATCAGCGAGTCGCGTAGTGATGCGCGCTCGCGCGTGCTTAGCACGATGCCGAGCTGCGGGAAAGTGATTCGCAACGCACAAACCAGTTTCACCAGCTCGCGGTCGGTCATCGAGAAGAGCGGACGAAATCCGCCGGC
>Ga0066710_100008093_pt1 | contig 10151 bp, 5 predicted proteins | sample GraSoiAngelo_159_FD_79666 | JGI IMG/M metagenome (GOLD analysis project Ga0066710, IMG submission 79666) | Grasslands soil microbial communities from the Angelo Coastal Reserve, California, USA - 14_1009_16_40cm | ecosystem: Environmental > Terrestrial > Soil > Grasslands | place: USA...
ACGACGTCACGGAGCGAACCGGTTCCCTCCATCCGATTCACCGTCTCCTGGGACACGTTGCTCGTCGCATCCCCCGGGTTCGAGACCACGCTGACCCAGGGATTCGGCCCGGAGATGCTGTCCATAGAGTCAAACTTCAGCACGGGGCCCGTGTGGCCCAGCCTCGCGCGCCCTGCGCTCTCGCGTTCCGCGGTGACTGCGCCGGTCGTGCCATTCACGTACGACCACGGCCCCGGGGCTTGGTCAAACGTCCCGTCTCGAACCAGGTCCGTCTGATTCCCGAGAAGCCGCACGCCCGATCGAACTGTCGCGTTGTTCGATGCGGATTCGGCGGCGAGGAACTCCGCGTCGTTCGTGTAGTTCCTCGATCCGTCGGACTTCGCTAGCGTCGCCGCTCCCGCTGCGAGGGCGACTCCCGCGGCGTAATAGTCGGAGGGCACGGCGAAGTCCCACGTGGCTCGTCTCATGCCGCCACCCTCGTCGGCGTAAATGGGATTCGCACGTCCTGAGTTGGCGACCTGGAGTGCGAGGGTCAGGGCGAGGAGCGCAACGGCGCAAGCGCGGGCGGGGACGTGCATTCGTGGTGCCTCTTCCTCCCCGCACGAAACCGATGCCCCCGGCTACGTGATGCCCTGCTCCACGACTGGGGAGTCGCAAATGACGACTTGGCAAGCGACTCTTAACACCGACGGTCTCAGAATCGGTTCCAGCACGGTCGTCTGCCGCCTCCGGTCTTATAGTCCTGTCCGCGTTCGCCCCGACGATGGGACATCTCGGAACCATACTCGAGGCCATCGGAAACACGCCCTTGATTCGACTGAACCGGATCACGGAGGGCCTCAAACCTCTCATTCTCGCGAAGGCGGAGTTCCTGAACCCGGGCGGCTCCGTGAAAGACCGCATCGGCATCGCGATGATCAAGGCCGCGGAGAAGAAGGGCGCGCTCAAGCCCGGCGGCACGATCGTAGAGCCGACGAGCGGGAACACGGGCATCGGTCTCGCGCTCGTCGCCGCGCTGAAGGGCTATCGCTGCATCTTCACGATCCCGGACAAGCAGAGCCAGGAGAAGGTGAACCTCCTCAAGGCGCTCGGTGCACGCGTCGTCGTATGTCCCACGGCGGTGCCCCCGGACCATCCGGAGTCGTACTACAAGGTCGCGGAACGGTTGCATAAGGAGATTCCGAATTCCGTGCTCCCGTACCAGTACTACAACCCCGCCAATCCGGAGGCGCATTACCGGTCGACCGGCCCCGAGATCTGGGAGCAGACCGGCGGGAAGGTCACGCACTTCGTTTGCGGGATGGGCACCGGGGGCACGATCAGCGGCGCGGGGAAGTTCCTCAAGGAGAAGAACCGCAAGGTCAAAGTCATCGGGGTGGACCCTCTCGGTTCCATCCTTAAGGATTACTTCTACACGAAGGAGATGACGAAGCCACACACGTACAAGATCGAAGGGATCGGCGAGGACTTCATTCCGGAGACGACGTGGTTCAACGTGATCGACGAGATCGTCAAGGTCAGCGACAAGGAAGCGTACCTGATGACGCGGCGCCTCGCGAGAGAGGAGGCCCTACTCGTCGGCTCGAGCTCCGGGGCTGCGGTCTCTGGAGCCCTGAAGGTCGCGGAGGGGCTCGGCGAAGACGACGTCCTCGTCGTCCTCTTGCCGGACACCGGCGAGCGATACCTGAGCAAGGCGCACAACGAGGAGTGGCTCAAGGAACACGGGTTCCTGGAGGAGCCCACCGCACCGCTGATGGCGATCTTGCGCCGGAAGGAACGGATTGCCGGCATTGTGGCGGTGGAGGCGGGCGCGACGGTCCGCGAAGCGGTCGACATGATGCGGGACTACGACATCTCCCAGCTCCCGGTCATGGACAAGGGGAAGGTCGTCGGGAGCATGCAAGAGGCCGCCCTGATCCAGAAGTTGCTCAAGGGCAAGAAAGCGTCCGAGAAAAAGGTGCGGGACGTGATGGACAAGCCGTTCCCGATGGTGGACCCCGGAACGCCCCTTGATCGGATCTACAAGATGCTCATGCGTGGCAGCCCCGCCGTCGTCGTCGGGACGGACCGGAAGCTTGAGGGGATCGTCACGCGCATCGACGTGATTGAGTACCTGGCGGAGCGGGCGTGACCGCCCAAACCCTTTAGGCGGCTCGACCGTTCGCGCCGCCATGCGCTTTTCCACGAAGGCGATCCACGTCGGGAGCGAGCCGGATGCGACGGGCGCCGTGAACCCTGCGGTCTACTTCACCTCTACCTACTCGCAAAAGGCGCAGGGCGACTACGTCTACGCGCGGGGAGACAACCCGACGCGGCGCGCGCTCGAACGGAACTTGGCGGCGCTGGAAGGCGCGAAGCACGCCCTCGCGTTCTCGTCCGGGATGGGCGCGATCACGACGATCCTCACGCTGCTGAAGAAGGGAGATCACGTCGTGTTGAGCGACGATGTGTACGGCGGCGTCTATCGGATTTTCACCCGGTTCATGACGAACTACGGCATCTCGTACGACTTTGTCGACGCCACCAAGGCATCCAATGTGGCCGCGGCGGTGAAGAAGAACACGCGCATCGTTTGGATGGAGTCCCCGACCAACCCGTTGATGAAAATCGTGGACTTGAAGGCTACCGCCAGGATCGCGAAAGAGAACGGATGCGTATCCGTGATGGACAACACGTTCGCGTCGCCATACCTGCAGAACCCCTTGTCGTTCGGGTACGATCTCGTGGTGCACTCGGCGACGAAGTACCTCGCGGGCCACGCGGACGTCGTGAGCGGCGCCGTGATGATGAGCGACGGCGAACTGTACGAGAAGATGAAGTACGCGGAGAACGCGCTCGGCGCGGTCCCCAGCCCGATGGATTCCTATCTCGTCTTGCGCGGGACCAAGACGCTCGCCGTGCGCATGGAACGGCATTGCGATAACGCAGAGGCGCTTTCGGGATTCCTCGACGATCACAAAGCCGTTGAGCGGGTCCTGTATCCGGGGCTGAAAGGCCATCCGAACCACGGGATCGCCGCCAAGCAGATGCGGCGGTTTGGCGGGATGGTCAGCTTTGTCCTCCAACGCCCAGCGAAGGCGAAGGCATTTCTTCGAAAGCTCGAGGTCACTACGCTCGCGGAAAGCCTTGGCGGGGTCGAGTCGCTCATCGAGCACCCCGCCACGATGACCCACGCGTCCGTGCCGAAGCGCGAGCGGGAGGAGCGCGGGATCTCGGATGGCCTGATCCGCTTCTCCGTCGGGTTGGAGGACGTCGAGGACCTGCGCGACGACCTGGACCAGGCGCTCCGTGCGGCCTAAGGTTGCCCCGTTCGGGAACCTTAATACCGGCCCTCTGATACGTTCGCCCGATGGGCCTTCGCGTCTACAATACGCTCTCCCGCCAGAAGGAGGAGTTCGTCCCCCTCCGCGGGAAGCGCGTCCACATGTTCGTGTGCGGGCTTACCCCGCAGGACCACGCGCACGTCGGTCACGCGAAGACGTACGTCGCGTTCGACGTCGTCGCGAAGTACCTCCGCCAAAAGGGGTACCGGGTCTTCTACCTCCAGAACGTGACGGACGTCGAGGACCGGATCATCGAGAAGATGGCGGCGACCGGCAAGGCGTGGCAGGACATCGTCCAACCGTTCTTCCGGGAGTACGAGGACGCGATGGCGGCGCTGAACGTCACCGCCGTCGACGTGTACGCGTGGGCCACGGACTACATGCATGAGATCGTCGAACAGATCCGCGGGCTGATCGACCGGGGCTTCGCCTACGCGGCCGAGGACGGCAGCGTCTACTATGACACGACGAAGTACAAGGGCTGGGGGCAATTGAGCGGGCAGAAGGTCGAGAAGAACTTGCCCGGTGCGCGCGTCGCCGTCGAGGAGCGGAAGCGAAATCCGGCGGACTTCGCGTTGTGGAAGGCGCAGAAGCCCGGGGAGCCCTCGTGGGATTCCCCGTGGGGCAAGGGCCGCCCCGGCTGGCACATCGAGGACACGGCGATCACGATCCGACACTTCGGCCCGCAGTACGACATCCATGGGGGCGCGACGGAGCTCATGTTCCCGCACCACGAGGCGGAGATCGCGCAGGCCGAGGCGTTCACGGGCGTGAAGCCGTTCGTGAAGTACTGGATGCACGGCGGCATGCTCATGGTGCGCGGCGAGGAGATGCACAAGTCCCTCGGGAACTACTGGGCCCTCAAGGACGCGCTCGCGCAGTTCGACGGCGAGGTCCTCCGATTTTTCCTCGTCAACGCGCACTACCGGAGCCCGATCGACTTCACGCTCGAGGGCTTGGAGGAGGCGAAGTCTGCGTACGCGCGGCTCGCGGACACGATCGCGAACCTCGAGGCCGAGCTCCGTTCGGCGCCCGAACCGGGCATCGAGGATCCGTCCCTGCGGGCGGCCGCGAAGCGCGCTCGCGAGACGTTCGAAACCGCGATGGACGACGACTTCAACACGCGCGAGGCGCTCGCCGGGCTGTTCGACCTCGCGAATGCGGTGAACCGATCGTCGGGCAAGGTGGGCCGGGAGGCGCTCGCGGACGCGTGGGCCACGTTCGACGCGAGCGGTGCGGTGCTCGGTCTTTGGCGGCGGCCGAAGGACTCCGGCAAGGGCTTGGCGGGGGACTTGATCGACGCGCTCGTCGAGCTCCGGGAGGAGGCCCGGAAGCGCAAGGACTTCGCGACCTCAGACCGGATCCGGGACGTCCTCGCCGCCCGCGGAGTCGTCCTCGAGGACACGAAATCCGGGGTCCGATGGAAGGCCCGTTAGGCAGTCGAAATCTCCCTCGCCAAGGGTGTTATCACAATGCGGAATACAAAGCCGCCGGAAGCCGGATGAGTATTTAAGTGAGTATTTAAGCAAACGACCGCGGTTTCGACCCTCGTTCTCTCCATACAGAGGGGGGTCGGAAGCCTTATAGGGGTCGGACCCATACTGAAAAGTGCCTGAAAATGGCGGGTTCGACGGGCTGATTTCGAGGGTAATCTCCGTTCCGAAACTGGGTGTGAATTTGGTCGCAAATGAGGGGACCGGTTCCGTCGCATACGACGCGGAATCGATTCAGGTCTTGGAGGGGTTGCAGGCGGTCCGCCGACGCCCTGCGATGTACATCGGGAGCGTCGACGCGCGGGGCCTGCATCACCTCGTCCACGAGGTCGTCGACAACTCGATCGACGAGGCGATGGTCGGGTTCTGCAAGAACATCGAGGTCTCGATCAACGTGGACGGGTCCGTGACCGTCACGGACGACGGCCGCGGGATCCCCGTCGAGGTCCACCCGAAGTACGGCGTCTCCGCCGCCGAGCTCGTGATGTCGAAGATGCACGCGGGCGGCAAGTTCGAGCACAAGCTGTACCGCGTCTCCGGCGGCCTGCACGGCGTCGGGCTCAGTGTCGTGAACGGTCTGAGCGAGTGGCTCGAGGCGCGGATCCGGCGCGACGGGAAGGAATGGCGCATCCGTTTCGCGCGCGGCGAGAAGGCCGAGGAGTTGCGCGAAATCGGGCCCGCAGAGGGCACGGGCACCACGATCACGTTCAAACCGGACCCGCAGATCTTCGAGACGACGGAGTTCGACTTCGACTTGCTCGCCACCCGTCTTCGCGAGCTCGCGTTCTTGAACCGCGGCCTCCGGATCACGGTCACCGACGTCGCGCACAATCGCGGCGATGTGTTCCAGTACGAGGGCGGGATCGTCCAGTATGTGAAGTGGATCAACCGCGCGAAAACGCCTCTCCACGAATCTCCCATTTACCTGTCCAAAGAGAACGACGGCACGCAGGTCGAGGCCGCCCTCCAGTGGCACGACGGGTACGCGGAGTCCGTGTTCTCTTTCGTGAACAACATCAACACCGTTGAGGGCGGGACGCACCTCATCGGGTTCAAGTCTGCGCTCGCGCGGGCGATGAACAGCTACGCGAAGCAGAACAAATGGATCAAGGGCACCGAGGGCTTGGAGGGCGAGGACGTTCGTGAGGGCCTCACGGCGATCCTGTCCCTGAAGCTCCCCGAGCCGCAGTTCGAAGGCCAGACGAAGATGAAGCTCGGGAACTCCGAGGTCAAGGGCATCGTCGACTCCGCGCTGTACGAGAAGCTCGGCGACTTCCTCCTCGAGAACCCGAAGGTCGCGGAGATCGTCCTCGGGAAGGCGGTGTTGGCGGCGCAGGCGCGCGAGGCCGCGAGGAAGGCGCGCGAGCTCACGCGCCGCAAGGGGCTCCTCGAGGGCTTCGGTCTTCCGGGGAAGCTCGCCGACTGCGCGGAGAAGGATCCCGCCAAATCGGAATTGTACATCGTGGAGGGACCGAGCGCAGGGGGGTCCGCGAAGGCGGGTCGCCAGCGACAGTTTCAAGCGATCCTCCCGCTGCGCGGGAAGATCCTGAACGTCGAGAAAGCGCGCCTCGACCAGATGCTTGGGAACGAGGAGATACGCACGCTCATCACCGCCATCGGCGGGAGCGTCGGCGAGGAGTTCAATCTCCAGAAGGTCCGCTACCACAAAGTGATCACGATGGCGGACGCCGACGTGGACGGCCAGCATATCACGACGCTGCTCCTGACGCTCTTCTTCCGCTACATGCGGCAGCTCCTGGACGCGGGATATGTGTACATCTCGCAGCCGCCGCTGTACAAGATCCGGAAGGGGAAGGAAATCCACTACGCGTACACGGAGCGTCAGCGGGAGGACCTCGCGAAGCAGCTCGGCGACAAGGGCGTCGTGTACCAGCGGTTCAAGGGCCTCGGGGAGATGAACGCCGAGGAGCTGTGGGAGACGACCATGGACCCGCAGCGGCGGATCCTCAAGCAGGTCACGATCGAGGACGCGGCGGCGGCCGACGCGTTGTTCTCCGTCCTCATGGGCGAAGCAGTCGCGCCCCGACGGCAGTACATTGAGGAGCACGCGAAGGAAGTGCTCAACCTCGACATCTGAGAGGAAGCATGCCGGACGAGACTGTGGACACGCACCGCATCGTCCTCCAGCCGATCGAGCAGGAGATGCAGCGCTCGTACATCGACTACGCGATGTCCGTGATCGTCGGCCGCGCCTTGCCCGATGTGCGGGACGGGCTCAAGCCCGTGCAGCGGCGGATCCTCTACGCGATGAACGAGCTCGGCATGAGCTCCGGTTCGCAATTCAAGAAATCCGCCCGCGTCGTGGGCGAGGTGCTCGGGAAGTGGCATCCCCACGGGGACATGGCCGTGTACGATGCCCTCGCGCGGATGGTCCAGGACTTCTCCCTCCGGTACCCGCTCATCGATGGGCAGGGGAACTGGGGGAGCACAGAGGACGAGCCCGCCGCGATGCGGTACACGGAATGCCGCCTTTCGAAGGCGGCCGAGGAACTCCTCCAGGACATCGACAAGGAGACCGTCGACTGGATGGACAATTTCGACGGCACCCTGAAGGAGCCGACCGTCCTCCCCGCCAAATTCCCGAACCTCATCGTGAACGGCTCGAGCGGGATTGCCGTCGGGATGACGACGAACATCCCGCCGCACAACTTGGGGGAAGTCGTCGACGCCCTCGTCGTCCTGATCGACAACCCGCAGGCCACCCTGGAGCAACTGTACCATCCCGAAAACGGTCCCATTCGCGGACCGGACTTCCCCACGGGTGGTCTCCTCTACGGCGTCCAGGGCGTCGTGGAGGCGTACCGGAGCGGGCGGGGGCTCATCAGCATCCGCGCGAAGGCTGCGTTCGAAGAAGCCCGTGGGGACAAGGCCCGCATCGTGATCACGGAGATCCCGTACATGGTGAACAAGGGTGCGCTCGTCGAGTCGATCGCCCTCCTTGTGAAGCAGAAAAGGATCGAGGGCGTCACGGACCTGCGGGACGAGTCCGACCAGGACGGGATGCGGATCGTCCTCGAGCTGAAGCGCGACGCCGTCGAGGACGTCGTCCTTAACCAGCTGTACCACCACACGCAGATGGACTCCACGTTCGGGATCATCAACCTCGCCCTCGTGGACGGGCAGCCGAAGGTCCTCGGGCTCCGCGACACCCTCCAGCTCCACGTCGACTACCGCACGGAGGTCGTGCGGCGCCGGACGCAGTTCGACCTGACGAAGGCGCGCCAGCGGGAGCACATCGTCGAGGGCCTCCTCACCGCGATCGACCACCTCGACGAGGTCATCCGGATCATCCGCCGCGCGCGGGACGGCGCGGAGGCGCAGAACCAGCTGATGACCCGCTATCTGCTCAGCGAGGAGCAGACGAAGGCGATCCTGGACATGTCCCTGCGGAAGCTCACGGGGCTGGAGACGCAGGCGCTGCGGGACGAGCAGAAGCAGCTTGAGGCGACGATCCAGGACCTGGAGGCCATCTTGGCGTCGAAGGACCGCGTGTTGCAAATCATTCGAGCCGAGCTCCTCGAGCTCAAGGAGAAGTTCGGCGACGCGCGGCGGACCGAGGTCGTGATCGCGGCCACGGAGATGGAGATCGAGGACCTGATCCCGGAGGAAGACAACGTCGTCATTATCACGAACACGGGCTACATCAAGCGTCTCGCGGTGAGCGCGTACCGGATGCAGCGGCGCGGCGGGAAGGGCGTTACGGGGATGGGAACAAAGGAAGAGGACTTCGTCGTGAACCTGTTCATCGCGTCGACCCACGACTACATCCTGTTCTTCACCTCGCTCGGCAAGGTTTTCAAGCTGAAGGCGTTCCGGGTCCCGTCGGCGGGGCGGTACGCGAAGGGCAAGCCCGTCGTGAACCTCCTGCCCCGGCTCGAGCCGAACGAGAAGGTGGAAGCGATGATCCCGATCCGCGAGTTCCCGGAGGAACGGTCCGTCGTGTTCGTGACGAAGCGGGGGCGCATCAAGCGGACGAGCCTCGCGGAGTTCCAGCATATCTTGACGAGCGGGATCCGCGCGATCAAGCTCAACGCGGGCGACGAGCTCATCGATGTTCAGATCGCCGATGGGGACGAGGAAGTCGTGCTCGCCTCGGCGGGCGGATATGCGAATCGATTCCCGATCTCCCAAGTGCGACCGATGGGGCGCACGGCGGCGGGCGTCGCGGGGATGCGCGTCCGCTCCGGCGACGACGTCGTGTCGATGTCCCTGTCCAAGAACCCGCAGGCGGAGCTGTTGACGACGCTCAGCGGTGGATATGGGAAACGGACGACTCTCGCGGAGTATCGGAAGACGCGGCGCGGGTCGAAAGGAGTACGGACGACGAGCCCTAAGCACGCCGCCGGCCGCGTCGTCTCCGTCACGATCGTTCACCCGGACGAGGACCTCCTCATGACCACGAAGCAGGGCGTCGTGATCCGGTGTCCCGTGAGTGACATCGGCCTCAAGGGGCGTGCGACCCGCGGGGTCCGGCTTCAGCGCCTCCAGGAAGGCGACGAGGTCGTGGCCGTCGCGCGTCTCGTGGGCGAGGCGGAGGAGGAAGAAGCGATTGAGGCTGCGGAGAACCCGCCTACAGGGCCGCCAAAGCCCTCGCCGGAGATCATCCCGGACGAGCCGGAGCCGGGCGGCGAGCCGGAGCCCGAGCCGGAACCGGAGCCGGACGACGGCGGGGACCCGGAAGACCTATAGGCGCACGTCCACGCCGAGCCCCGGCTTCTCCGACGGTTTCAGGTATCCGTCGTCGAAGGTGAGACCCGTGGCGGGGTCCTCCGTCAGGTTGAAGTGGGAATCGAGGTCGACGAATCGGACGTTCCGGTGGGATAGCGCGAAGTGAAGGCCGGCGGCGATCGACAGCGTCGACTCCGCGTTGCACCCGATCATCGTCGGGAGGCCCGCCGACTCGCAGATCGCGTTCGCCTCGATCGTCCGCGCGATCCCGCCCGCCTTCATGAGCTTTAGGTTCACGAGCCGCGCGCACCGCGCCCAACCGATTTTGGCGGCGTCTTGTGGCGACCGAACGGACTCGTCCGCCATTACGGGCACCGGAGACGACTCCGTGAGGTTCCGCATCCCCTCCAGGTCGTCCGCGGGGAGCGGCTGCTCGAGGAACTCGAGGACATGGGTGTAGGCTTGGCGGGCGAAGTGAAGGGCATGGCGGTACGTGAACGCCTGGTTCGCGTCCGTCCGCAGGAGGATGTGGTTCCCCACCGCCTTTCGGACCTGAGCCACGCGCTCGACGTCCTCGTCGACCTTCCCCGCCAACTTGATCTTGAGGGCGCGGAACCGCTGGCCCACGAACTCCTTCGCCTTCGCC
>Ga0066710_100008094_pt1 | contig 10151 bp, 7 predicted proteins | sample GraSoiAngelo_159_FD_79666 | JGI IMG/M metagenome (GOLD analysis project Ga0066710, IMG submission 79666) | Grasslands soil microbial communities from the Angelo Coastal Reserve, California, USA - 14_1009_16_40cm | ecosystem: Environmental > Terrestrial > Soil > Grasslands | place: USA...
CTTCGCCCTCGAGATGCGCGACGGCACGCTCTTCTCTTCTCCCGCCTCCATCGGTCCGACCGCGCTCGTGTTCGTCGGCGAGGCGCTCGTCCGCTTCCGGCCGTGGCCGGAGACCGAGCGCGAGCAGCTGCGCCAGTTCGGCGGGAAGCCGGAGCTGGTGGACCGCGTGCGGGCCGCCTTCGTGCGCATCCACCCCGCGGACCTCTACCGGGTGCTGTCCCCCTCCCGCCTGGAGCCCGATCCGCAGGGGCCCGGGCGACTCGCCTCCGCCCAGCGCTTCTACCGCGAGCAGTCGATGCGGGCCTTCGTCCTCGACAGCAGCCTGCCCCGCTCGCCGTGGTGGCTGCTGCCCTCCCTGGGCGACTCGTCGGTGACGTTCCAGACGCGCCACCACCGCACCCTCACCTTCACCGTGAGCAGCTCCGAGCCGGAGGCGATCAGCCTCTTCGACCGGGAGCGGCGGCGCCAGATCTGCCTGTATCCGCAACAGGGGCACTCCGCCCGGTACAGCGAGGACGACGCCCGCAGCGTGGACGTCGTCCACCACGACCTGAGGGTGCGCTTCGATCCCCGCACCTACCTGCTGGAGGCCGAGGACACGCTGCGGCTGCGCCTGCTCCAGCCCAACGCCACGGTGCGGCTGCGCCTCGACGAGGGGCTGCACATCCACTCCGTCACGTCCGCCGAGGCCGGCTACCACCTCTTCTTCCGCGTGCGCTACCAGGACAGCGTCATGGTGTCGCTGGGCGCGCTGGCCGGCCGCACCGGCGATGTCTCGCTCACCGTGCGCTACGGCGGCAGCCTCCGGCCCATGCCGGTGGAGCAGGAGACAACGCAGGCGCCGGGCTCGGGCCAGGTCGCGCCGCCGGCCATCGAGGAAGACGTGATGATCGAGGAGGTCCTCGTCTACTCGAACCGCTCGGCCTGGTACCCCCAGGGCGGCACCGACGATTACGCGCAGGCCGACCTCACCCTCGACGTGCCCCAGGGCTACAACGCGGTCACCGGAGGGGAGCGGCTGTCCAGCCACACTGAAGGCGGCCGGACGCAGGTGACGTACCGGCAGGAGCGGCCGGCCAAGTACATCACGGTCGCCGTCGGCCGCCTGGCCGAGGTCGCGACCCGGCCGACCGGCGCGGTGCCGATGCACGTCTTCTCGGTCGGCCGCACCCGCGGGGAGGCGGCCGACATCCTCGACGACGCGGCCGAGATGCTGCGCTTCTACGAGGAGGAGTTCGGCCGCTACCCCTACGGTTCGCTGACGGTGGTCGTCGTCGAGGGCCGCACGCCGGGCGGCCACAGCCCGCCGGGCATGGTGATCCTGGCCCAGCGCCCGGTCCTGCTCCGCCATGGGCTGCGGGACGACCCGGCCAACTTCACCGACGTTCCGGGGTTCTTCCTCGCCCACGAGCTGGCCCACCAGTGGTGGGGCCAGGGCGTCTCGGGCGAGAACTACCACGAGCGATGGCTGTCCGAAGGGATGGCTCAATACGCCGCGGCGCTGTGGACGCGCCACCACCTCGGGGAGGGTACCTTCCGCGACGTGCTGGTGCGGATGGGACGGTGGGCGCTCAAGATGACCGACAAGGGTCCCATCCGCCTCGGCTATCGGCTCGGACACCTCAAAGGCGATCCGCAGATCTTCCGCGCCATCGTCTACGACAAGGGCGCCTGCGTCCTGCACATGTTCCGGGGCCTGGTCGGAGAGAGGGAGTTCCGGCTCGGCCTCCAGGCCTTCCAGGACGAGCACCGCTTCGGCAAGGTCGGCACGGACGACCTGCGCCAGAGCCTCGAGCGCTCGTCGGGCCGGGACCTGCGCCCCTATTTCGAGACCTGGGTCGAGGGCACCGCCCTGCCGCGCTTGCGCGTCGTGTCCCGGACAGGTCCCGCGTCTCCCGGCTACCGGACGGTGGTCGAGGTGAAGGCGGAAGACCTGCCGGGGGCGGTGCCGCTCCAGATCGCCCTCGACCTGGAGAGTGGGAAGGAGTTGCGCGAGGTCAGCGTGGCGCCGAGCGGCGGGAGCTGGACCTTCGAGACCGGGGTGCCCGTGGACAGGGTGGGAGTCAACGAGGACCGCGGCCTGCTCGCCTGGGTGAAGCGCTGAGCGCTACCTGTACCGGCTGCGGCGGCCCTCCTCCTGCAAGTCGGTCACCTTCTGTTTCGAAGCCGCCAGATCCTTCTGCACCTGGTCCATCCGGTTGAGCAGTCCCGTGCGGGTGCCGCTGTAGAGGTTCTGGCTGAGGTCGTTGAGGGCGTTCTGCAACCGGTCCGCCTCGGCGCTCAGCCGCGTGACCTCCTCCTGCGCCTTCTGCAGGCGGTCGCGCCAATCATTCTCCTGCTCCGCCCGGATCTCCTCCTCGGTCTTCGGCTTCTCGGCCTTTGCCGCGCCGGGCGAGGCGGCCGGACCGGGGCTCGCCGCGGTGGCGGCCGGGGCGGACCCCGGCTGGGAGTACGTGCCCGCGCCCCGCCCGCGCAGGTCGTCCTCGGTGTAGACGTGGGCCGCGCCCCCCGCCTTCCTCTTCTCCTTCTCTTGCCGCTCCTTCTCCCGGGCGGCGATCTCGGCCAGGCTCTGCGGCCAGGCCACCGCCGCCACCAGGACGAAGGCGGCCGCACTCAGGACGGAGCCGGTCAGGACGCGCATCGACGAACCTCCAGGGGCTAGGACCTTCACGCTCCCGGATTATAACCCGGCCTGCCCGCGGGCCTAGATCTTCCCGAGCACGCTGCGCAGCTCGCCCGCCTTCCGGTCCTTCGGGGAGAGGGCCAGGGCGGCCTCGACGACCCGCCGCGCATCCGCGTACTCGTTGCGCACGAAGTGGTCGAGGGCGGCCCCGACCAGACGGTCCACCTCCGCCTTGCGCGCCTCCCGGCGGGTGAGGCCGAGGATGCGCTGGAGGCCGGCATGGCCCGACTCGATCTGCGCCGCCCGCTCCAGGAGGGGAAGCGCCTCCTGCGGCGCCCGCTCGCGCAGCAGCCGGCGGGCGGCCTCCAGCAGTGCGGATGCCTCGACGCTGACCGGGTCGCCCTCGGGCAGCGGCGGCAAAGGCGCCGGCGGGTCCAGTGCCGCGTCCCGGGAGCGTTCGCGGGTCGCGATCACCTGCGCGGCGCGCTGCCGGATCTCCCGCGCCACCTCGTGCGACGGGTTCAGCGACAGGGCTTCGTCCGCCGCCGCGAGCGCCTCCTGAAGGTTGCCGAGGACGAGATGCTCCTGCGCCGTAGCGATCAGGGCGTCGGCGGTGCGTCGGGCCGCCTCCTCTTCGAGATAGGTCTTCAGCTCGCGGTGGCGGGCGCTGTCCGGGACGAGGCTCTGCAGCCTGGCCGTGATCTTCGAGGCCAGCTCCAGCTCTCCGTCGGCGGCGTAGCCGAGGGCGAGGGCCGCGATCTGCTCCGCCTCCCGCTCCCGGATCTCGGACTCGATCTCCGCGGCCAGGCGGCCTCCCCGGACCGGATCCAGCTCGCGAAGCCGGCCGCAGAGCCGGAGGGCCTGCTGGAGCCGGCCCTCGGCCCGCGCTCGCTCGACGTCCGACGCCAGGCGAGCCACTTCCTCCGCGGCGGGCGGTCGCGGGCCCGCCTCTCGCTCGCGAGCGAGCAGGCGGGGAGCGGCCGCGCGCACGAGCGCGGCCAGGCCGTCCCGCATCTGGTCGAGGCTCTGGTAGCGCTGCGCGGGGTCCTTGGCCATCGCCTTCAGGACGACACCCGGCAGGCCGGGATAGTCTGCCCCGGGCAGGCCGGTGGGGTCGGGCGCCACTCCGGGATCGGCGATCCGGGACATCACCCCGCTCAGCGAGTCGGCCTCGAAGGGCTTCCGGTAGGCGAGCAGCTCGTAGGCGACGGCGCCCACGGAGAAGATGTCGGACCGGCTGTCGACGGGCCGGCCGGCCACCTGCTCCGGCGCCATGTAGTGGGGGGTGCCCACGTGGCCGGTCCGGCCCATGCCGGAAGACTGGAAGAGCGCAATGCCGAAGTCGACGATCCTGACCTCGCCTTCCACGCTGACCCGGACGTTGGCCGGTTTGATGTCGCGGTGCACGATCCCGCTGCGGTGGGCGTGCGCCAGGCCCTCGCACACCTGCCGCAGGACGTCGATCTTCCACTCCAGGGCGAGGGGCCGCCTCTCCTGGATGACCTTCTCCAGGTCTGTCCCCGCCACGTACTCCATCGCGATGTAGGGCTGCCCGCGCTCCTCACCGACGTCGTAGACGGTCACGATGTTGCGGTGGCGTAGGCCGCCCGCCGCCTGGGCCTCGCGCGCGAAGCGCGCCCTTACCTCCGTACTGTCGCCGGCGTCGGCCGGCATCGTCTTGAGGGCCACCGTCCGCTGCAGGACCGGGTCCAGCGCCTCGTACACGGTGCCCATCCCACCCCGGCCGATGAGACTCAGGATCCTGTATTTGCCGATGCGTTCCACGGGCGCTCGGGCGCATTGTAACCTCGTGCTATCGTCCGGGGGCGGGCGGTTCGGGGGCCGCTCGGCCAGGGAGGCGCGATCTGGTCGTCGGCCTGGGCGTCGATCTCGTGGAGCTGAGCCGCGTGGTGCAGGCCCTCGATCGCTGGGGCGGACGGCTCGTCGGCAAGCTCATGGACGCCGAGGAGGCGGCGCGGCTCCCCACCGCCGCCGCCGACCGGGCCCGCGCCCTCGCGCTCGCCGTCGCGGGCAAGGAGGCGGCGAGCAAGGCGCTCGGCACGGGTTGGAGCCGCGGGGTGCGCTGGCGGGACGTCGACGTGCTTCTTGGCCCCCAGCCGGCGGTGGCCCTTCGCGGCGGGGCGGCGGCGCGGGCGCGGGCCCTCGGCTCGAGCGGACGCACCTGGGCCCGGCTGGAGCTTCGCGACGGGCTGGCGATCGGGGAAGTGCGCCTGCTCTCATGAGGTGGATCCCCGAGGAGCCCTGGCTCCGCAACCAGTACGTGATGGTGGCCACGGTGTTCGTGGTCTACACCGGCTTCGCGTTCGTGCTGCCCTTCCTCCCCCTTTACGTGCGCAAGCTGGGCGTCCAAGGCGACGAGGCCAGCGCCCTCTGGGCAGGCGTGCTGGTCGGGGTGGCGCCGCTCATCGCCGGCCTCATGGCTCCGGTCTGGGGCCGGCTCGCCGACCGCCACGGCCAGAAGCGCATGGCGCTGCGCGCCCTGGTCTCCTACGTGTTCCTGCTCGGCTTGTCGGCCGCCGCCACCCGCGTCGAGCACCTGCTCGTGCTGCGCATGGGGGTGGGCTTCTTCGGGGGCATCGGCCCTCTCGGCCTGGCCATGGCCACGTCGCTGGCCCCGCGCGACCAGACGGGGCGCGCGGTGGGCCAGGTGCAGGCGGCGCAGATCCTGGCCGCCGCGGTGGGTCCCCTCGCCGGCGGGTTCCTGGCCGACACCATCGGCATCCGCTGGACGTTCGTGGTAACGGCCGCGCTCTGCGCCGGCGCGTCGTGGCTGGTCGCGCGCTATTACCGCGAGGGAGGCGGCGCCGCTCGTCCCACGGAAGGCCTGACCGGTTCGACGGCCACCCTCCTGCGGCAGCGCGGCATCGCCGCCCTGCTGGTCGTGCTGTTCCTGGTGAACTTCGTGGGCCGCTCGTTCACGCCCATCCTTCCCTTTCACCTCCAGCGGCTGGCCGTGCCGGCGGCGAGCCTCGGCCTCGCCACCGGCGTGCTCATCTCCGCCTACTCGGTGGCGGCCGCGGTGTCTTCGACGATGCTCGGCAAGGCCACGCAGCATTTCTCGCCCCGCGGCCTGCTGGCGGCGAGCCTGGCCGCGGGCGCGGTGACCGTCCTGCCGATGGCGCTCATCGCCGGCTTCGCGCCCTTCGTGGTGCTGGCCGCGCTGCTGGGCCTCGCCTCCGGGGGCGCCCTGACGCTGTGCTACACGATCGGCGGGCTCATGGTTCCCTCCGAGCAGCGCGCCACCGCCTTCGGGTTCTTCTCCGGGGCGGCGTTGTTCGGCGGCGCCATCTCCCCGACCGTGGCCGGCCTGCTCGCCCACTGGGACCTGCGGGGCATCTACTACCTCGACGCGGCCCTCTTCCTGCTCCTGACCGCCGCCCTGCTCGCGGGCAGCGTCGCGCGCTCCCCGGCGCCATCGCACGCGGGCGATGCTTGAGCTAGCATGGATCCGGCGACGGGCACGCGCGGGTCGACGTCGCGCCGCGTGCGAACTTGAATTGTCGATGAAACTCTGCCACCACTGCGGCCACGAGGTGCAGCTCCTCTCCGGCATCCAGCGGACCGATGGTTGCCGCTCCTGCCACTCCGACCTGAAGTGCTGCCTCAACTGCCGGTTCTTCGATCCCGGGATGAACAACCAGTGCCGGGAGCCGCAGGCGGAGTGGGTGACCGAGAAGGCCAAGGCGAACTTCTGCGAGTTCTTCGAGTTCCTCGAAGTGGCGGGAGGGCCTCCGGGCTTCGGCGGAGCCGGCTCGGACAAGGACCGCGCCCGGGCCACCTTCGACAGCCTGTTCAGGAAGCGGTAGCTACTTGTCGGGCGCGCGGTCTTCACTCCGCGCGCTCCGTCCTGATCAACCGCGCCGTCTCACGACGTCGCGGTTGATATCGGATCCATCAACGAGTCGCGCGCTCCGGAAGACGCGCGCGCCATTCGTTGTTCGATGTCTCTCCGTTGGTTCTCTGCGGTCTGTGCGGCCTTCGCGTTGAGAGGCCATTGGCGCTACGTGCCAGCCTTCTCCGGCATCGGCCTCAGTCCTTTTTGGGCAAAACGAAAATCGGCGATGAGCGGGAGGTGGTCCGACGCGACCAGGGCGGCGCGGGTCCGGTGGAGCGCCAGGCCCTCGAGCTCCAGCGAGTCGTCGTGATAGATGTGGTCCAGGTGCAGCAGGGGCAACACGCCCGGGTAGGTGCGTGACCGCCGCAGGTGCTTGCGGATGTCGACGCTGCGCAGGTGCGAGCCCAGCAGGTGGGTGGTGAGGCCGGGCGCCCACTCGTTGAAGTCCCCGAGCATGATCCGCGGGCCGGTGAGTTGCTCGTTGCGCAGGATCTCCATGTCGGTCAGCCGGCGGCCCTGGTGGCGCCGCTCCAGGTAGTCGGTGCCGAGATGGACGTTGAAGACGTGGACGACCGCGCCCCCCACGTCGACGTCGATGTGCAGGCAGCCCCGCCGCTCGAAGCCTTCGACGCTCAGGTCGTAGTTCTTCACCGCACGCATGGGGAAGCGGGAAAGGACCACGTTTCCGTAGGCCGCTCCCCGCAGCTTGCGGTTCTCCCCCAGGCAGTACTGGAGGCCCATCTCGTCGGCGATGTAGCGCGCCTGGTGCTTCTCGCTCGCGGATCCGTCCCGGGACACGACCTCCTGGAGGGCGATGATGTCCGCCTTGACCTCCTGCAGCACGCCTACGATGCGGGCGGGCCGGGTGCGGCCGTCGAGCCCGCGGCAGCGGTGGACGTTGTAGGTGACGACGCGGACCCGGTCCACGCCTACTGCTGCCGTTCCAGCAGCCAGCCCAGCAGCTCGTGGCCGCGCTCGACGAGGGGCCGGCGCCGCCAGCTCTTGTAGCTCACGCGCCGGCTGTCGGCCACGTCCCGCGCGAAGTCCGCCTCCAGCCGCGCGCCCAGCTCGGGGTCGTAGGCGGCGAGGTTCACCTCGTCGTTCAGGCCGAAGGAGCGATGGTCGAAGTTCGTGGAGCCCACGACGCTCCACGTCCCGTCCACGATCATGACCTTGGCGTGCATCATCGTCGGCTGGTACTCGTAGATCGCCGCCCCGGCCCGGAGGAGCTGGCCGTACAGGCGCCGGCTGGAACGCCGGGTCAGGAGGTGGTCGACGTGCCGGCCGGGAGTGATGATCGACACCTGCACTCCACGCTCGCGGATCGCCCGGACCACCTCCAGCCGGGCGCTGCGGTCGGGCAGGAAGTAGGGAGTCGTGATGTGAATGGACTTCTGGGCCGCCGCGAGCAGGGTCTGGTAGAGCATCCGGTTGCGCGTCGAGCGACCGGCGGTCGGGGAGCTGCCAACGATCATCGCCCGGCTGGAGCCCTTCGCCTCGCCGCAGGGAAAGTAGCGGCTGTCGAAGAGGATCCTCCCCGACGACTCCAGCCAGTTCTCGGCGAAGACCGACTGCATCTCGCGCACCAGCTCGCCCTCCACCCGGAACATGGTGTCCCGCCAGCGGCGCTGCCGCTTCCGGGGGCCGCGCTTCTTCAGCCAGTGGCCGGCGAAGCCCGCCCCGCCGAGGAACCCCACGCGGCCGTCGATGATGAGCAGCTCGCGGTGGGTGCGGTTGTTGATGCGGGGCAGGTTGTACCAGCGGATCGGATGGTAGAACTCGATGTGGCCGCCGGCCGCGATGAGCGGCGCCAGGTAGCGGCGGGTGGTGAGGAAGCAGCCGACGGCGTCCAGGACGACGCGCACCGCGACGCCCGCCCGCGCCCGCTCGGCCATCGCGGCCAGGAACCGGCGGGTCACCTCGCCCCGCTGGAAGATGTACGCCTCCAGGTGGACGCTGTCGCGGGCGGTGCGGATCGCTTCCAGCTCCGCCTCGTAGAAGACATCGCCGTTGGTGAGGACCTCGATGCGGGAGCCGCAGTGAAGGCTGGCTCCCGCCAGCGCGCTGAGGGTCAGGCGGAACGCCTCGGCGTCCAGAGGATCCGCGGGCGGCCGACCCACCCGGTAGGGGAGGCCGCGCTCGAAGAGCGCGAAGTAGAGCATGAGAAGCAGGAACGCGATCGCGAGCCACTGCAGGGCGATGAACGCCGCCGACCCCATGAATTTAGGTTAGGTTGCGTTCGGCGCCGCCGTCAAATGGTCGGCGCGAAAGACGAGGCGGCGGGGGGCAGGCCGGATGCGAGAGCGGCCCGGTTGCGTCCGGCCTGCTTGGCGGCGTAGAGGGCGCGGTCGGCGGCCGTCAGCAGGGCCTCCTGGTCCTTCCCGTCATCGGGCCAGACCGCCGCGCCCAGGCTGACCGTGACCGAGAGCCGCGCGCCTTCGAAGACGAGCTGGGCCTTCTCGACGGCCTCGCGCACGCGCTCGGCCAGCCGCACCGCCCCTCCCTCGCCGGTCCCGGGCAGGATGATCGCGAACTCCTCGCCGCCGAACCGCGCGGCCTGGTCGCCCCGGCGCAGGTGCTGCTCGACGACGCGCGCCGTGTGGCGGAGCATGGCGTCCCCGGCGGGATGGCCGAAGGTGTCGTTGAGCTTCTTGAAGTGGTCGATGTCGAGGAGCACCAGGGCCAGCCGGCCGTGCTGCCGGTCCTCCCGGCCGAAGGCGCGCCGGAGCTCGTCGTCGAAGGCCCGCCGGTTGTAGAGCCCGGTGAGACCGTCCCGCATGGCCAAGTCCTTGATGCGGTCCTTCATCTGGATGGTCGAGAGCGCGGCCGCCGCCTGGTTGGCGAGCACGCCGAGGACACGGCTCGCCGCCGCGTCGAACGCGCCGCGACGGCCCATGAGCATGAGCGCGCCCAGGGTGCGGGTGCTCGCCTTCAGGGGAACGGCCAGGAGCGATTCGGCGCGGCTCGACGCTTCGTCGAGGACGAGGATCGGCATGCGGTCCTGGTGACCCGCGACGTTGTCGAGAAGGCAGGGGTCTTCGCCGCTGCGCAGCACCCACGCGGCCCAGGTGCGCTCGGTGATGGCCACCTCGCGGCCCTCGAACTCCCTCGCCCAGCCGTGGGCCTCCTCCACCACGTAACGTGTCTCCGCTTCGTCCTCCATCACTACCGCGGCCGCTTCCAGCGGCACGAGCTGGCGAGCGGAGCGGATCAGCAGCCGGCGCACCTCGTCGCGCTCGGTGAGTGCGGCCAGGTCGCGCGACACGACGTAGACGGCCTTGAACTCCTGGCCCAGCTCCTCTCGGCTCAGTGACGCCCGGGCGCGCAGGATGGCGTCGGCGGCCATGGCCGCGAACGACTCGAGCAGCTCGTGGGCGCCGCCGGTGAGGGCCTGGATCTCCAGCATGTCCGCTACCAGCACCCCGTAGACGACGTCGGCCGTCCACACCGGCACCGCGAGCAGCGAGCCGATGCGCGCCTCGCCCCGGTAATAGGGGAGCGACCAGAGCAGCCGCCGGAAGTCGGTCGCATAGAAGGCGGCGCGGCGGTCCAGCACGAACGCGAAGGGATCGTCGCCCAGGCGGACTACCGCATCGCGCGCCAGCGCCGGAGGGCCGTCGGCGGCGCGGACCACGGCCGCCTCACGCTGCCGGTCGACGTCGAAGTAGAGCA
>Ga0066710_100008095_pt1 | contig 10151 bp, 3 predicted proteins | sample GraSoiAngelo_159_FD_79666 | JGI IMG/M metagenome (GOLD analysis project Ga0066710, IMG submission 79666) | Grasslands soil microbial communities from the Angelo Coastal Reserve, California, USA - 14_1009_16_40cm | ecosystem: Environmental > Terrestrial > Soil > Grasslands | place: USA...
GACTCGCCCGATGCCGCTGCCGCGTCTAGGGCGGCAGCACGGTGTCGCCGTACGACAGATACCGGTCGACGTGCTGGGCGGCGTGGCGGCCTTCGCGGATCGCCCACACCACCAGCGACTGGCCGCGCGCCATGTCGCCGGCGGCGAAGACCCCCGGGACGCTGGTCATCTTGGTCTGGTCGGTCCAGACGTTGCCGCGCTCGTCGACCTTGACGCCGAGCTGCTGGAGAAGCGGCTTCTCCGGTCCGAGGAACCCCATCGCGAGAAGGACCAGTTCCGCCGGAATGACCTTCTCGGTGCCGGAGATCTCCCGCGGACCGAATCGCCCGTCGGGCCCCTTCACCCACTCCACTCCGACGTACAAGAGCTCGCGGACGTTGCGCTGCTCGTCGCCCAGGAAGCGCTTGGTCATCACCGAGTACACCCGCGGATCGCTGCCCCAGAGTGCCTTCGCCTCTTCCTGCCCGTAATCCAGCCGGTACGTCTTGGGCCATTGCGGCCAGGGATTGTCGGCCGCGCGGACCTCCGGCGGCCGGGGCAGGATCTCCAGCTGCGTCAGGCTGCGGCAGCCATGGCGGATCGCCGTGCCCACGCAGTCGGTGCCGGTATCGCCGCCGCCGATCACCACCACGTGCTTGTCCTTGGCGGAGATGTGCTGGCCGTCCTTGAGCCGCGAATCGAGCAGCGACTTGGTGTTCGCGGTGAGGAAATCCATCGCGGGATGGATGCCGACAAGGCTCCGGCCCTCGACCGGCAGCTCGCGCGCGTGCGTGGCGCCGCCGGCGAGGACGATCGCCTCGTACTCGCGCAGCAGCTGCTCGCCGGGGAGATCCTTGCCGACCTCCACCCGGGTGACGAAGCGGACGCCCTCCTCGGACATCAGCTGCACGCGCCGGTCGACCAGCTTCTTGTCGAGCTTCATGTTGGGGATGCCGTACATGAGCAGCCCGCCGATGCGGTCAGCGCGCTCGAAGACGGTCACCTCATGGCCGGCGCGGTTGAGCTGCGCGGCGGCGGCGAGACCCGCCGGGCCCGAGCCAACCACCGCCACGCGCTTGCCGGTGCGCAAGGGCGGCGGGTCGGCCTTCACCCATCCCTCGGCGAACGCGCGGTCGGCGATGGCCTCTTCGATCATCTTGATGTTCACCGCCGGCAGATCGATGGCGACTGTGCAGCTCCCCTCGCACGGCGCCGGGCAGACCCTGCCGGTGAACTCGGGGAAGTTGTTCGTCTTCGCCAGCCGGATCCACGCTTCCTTCCACTGCCCGCGCCAGACCAGGTCGTTCCATTCGGGAATGAAGTTGTTGACGGGGCATCCGGAAGCCATCCCGCCGATCAGCTTGCCGGTGTGGCAGAAGGGCACGCCGCAGTCCATGCAGCGCCCGCCCTGCTCACGAAGCGTCTGCTCGGGCGGCGAGGTGTGCATCTCCTCCCAGTCGCGGATGCGCTCGAGCGGCGGGCGCTCGTGGACGGGCTCGCGGGCGTAGTCGAGGAATCCGGTCGGCTTTCCCATCAATTCCCACTCACCCGCGCTTCGTCGTGCGCGTTCTCCTCGAAAGCCGCCATCTCCGCCTCGTCGGGCGACATGCCCTTGGCCCGCATCCTGGCCTGCGCGTCCAGCATGCGCTGGTAGTCGTTGGGCATCACCCGGACGAGCCGCCCGGCCGTGTCGCCCCACCGCTCCAGCAGCCGCCGCGCCAGCGCGCTCCCGGTCATTTGCGCGTGCCGCTCGACCATCCGCTTCACCGCGGCCAACTCGTCCTGCTGCGGAGCGCCCAGCGCGACCATCTGCTTGTTGCAGCGGCTGGCGAACGCGCCGTCGCCGTCGAGCACGTACGCCACCCCGCCCGACATTCCCGCGGCGAAGTTGCGCCCGGTCGGGCCCAGCACCACGACCCGCCCGCCGGTCATGTACTCGCAGCCGTGATCGCCCACGCCCTCCACGACCGCGTCGACGCCGGAATTGCGCACGCAGAAGCGCTCGCCGGCGACACCGCGGATGAACGCTTCGCCCGAGGTCGCGCCGTAGAAGGCGACGTTGCCGACGATGATGTTCTCCTCGGCGACGAAGCCGGCCTCCTTCGGCGGGAAGACCACGATGCGGCCGCCGCTCAGGCCCTTGCCGATGTAGTCGTTCGAATCGCCCTCCAGGACCAGCGTCATCCCGCGCGGGATGAACGCGCCGAACGACTGTCCCGCCGAACCCTTGAAATGGAAGTGGATGGTGTCCTCGGGCAGCCCGGCGGGCCCGAAGCGCCGCGTCAGCTCGCTCCCCGTCATGGTGCCCACCACGCGGTTGGTGTTGCGGATGGGCAACGTCGCGCGGACCGGCTTCTTCTCCTCCAGCGCAGGCCGGGCGAGCTCGAGCAGCGTGGCGCCGTCGAGCGTATTGTCCAGGCCGTGGTCCTGCGGGATGCGGCAGGTGCGCCCATAGTGCTTGGGGACGGTCGGCTTGTAGAGGATGCGGCTGAAGTCGACGTTGCGCGCCTTCCAGTGATCGACCGCGCGACGCATCTCGATCCGCTCCGAGCGTCCGACCATCTCGTCGAAGGTGCGGAAGCCCAGCTCGGCCATGTACTCGCGCACCTCCTGGGCGATGAAGCGCATGAAGTTCACCACGTTCTCTGGCTTGCCCGCGAACTTGGCGCGCAGCCGGGGATCCTGCGTGGCGATGCCCACCGGGCAGGTGTTGAGATGGCAGGCGCGCATCATGATGCAGCCGAGCGCCACGAGCGGCGCGGTGGCGAAGCCGAACTCCTCGGCTCCGAGCAGCGCGCCGATGACGACGTCGCGCCCGGTCTTGAGCTGCCCGTCCACCTCGACGGTGATGCGGCTGCGCAGGTCGTTGAGAACGAGGATCTGGTGGGTCTCGGCCAGGCCCAGCTCCCAGGGGATCCCGGCGTGCTTGATCGAGGTGAGCGGGGAGGCGCCGGTCCCGCCGTCGTGCCCGGAGATGAGCACCACGTCGGCGTGCGCCTTGGCCACGCCCGCGGCGATGGTGCCGACCCCCAGCTCGGCGACGAGCTTCACGCTGATGCGCGCGTCCTTGTTGGCGTTCTTGAGGTCGTGGATCAGCTCCTTGAGGTCCTCGATCGAATAGATGTCGTGGTGCGGCGGCGGCGAGATGAGACCCACCCCGGGTGTCGCGTGCCGCACCTTGGCGATCCACGGGTATACTTTGTTGCCCGGCAGCTGGCCGCCCTCTCCCGGTTTCGCGCCTTGAGCAATCTTTATTTGTAACTCCCGCGCGTTGACCAGGTAGTTGCTGGTGACGCCGAAACGCCCGCTCGCCACCTGCTTGATGCCGGAGTTCTTCGAGTCGCCGTTGGGCTCCTTCACATAGCGGGCCGGATCCTCGCCGCCTTCGCCCGTGTTGGACTTCCCGCCGATGCGGTTCATGGCGATGGCGAGCGTCTCGTGCGCCTCCTTGGAAATCGAGCCGTAGCTCATCGCCCCGCTCTTGAAGCGGCGCAGGATCGACTCGACCGCTTCCACCTCGTCGATGCGCACCGGCTTGGCGGCGGCGCGGAAGTCCATCATCCCGCGCAACGTGCAGAGCTGCTTCGACTGGTCGTCGATGAGCGCCGTGTACTCCTGGAAGATCTTGTAATCGCCGGTCCGGCAGGCGTGCTGGAGCTTGTGGATCGTCTCCGGGTTGGTGAGATGGAACTCTCCTCCGGCGCGGTACTGATAGTCGCCGCCCGCCGGGAGGCTGGTGTGCACGATCGGCCGCTTGGGCGGGAAGCCCCGCTCGTGCCTCATCCGCGCTTCCTTGGCGACGACGTCGATGCCGACCCCGCCGACGCGCGAGGCGGTCCAGGTGAAGTACTCGTCGACGAAATCCTGCGAGAGGCCCACCGCCTCGAAGACCTGCGCGCCGTGGTAGCTCTGGATGGTGCTGATCCCCATCTTGGAGATCACCTTCACCAGGCCCTTGACCACCGCCTTCAGGTATTTCTTCTCCGCGTCGGCGCCGGGCATCATGCCTTGCTTGACCTGGTCGTGCACCGCCTCGAACGCGAGGTACGGGTTGATCGCGCTCGCGCCGTAGCCCATCAGGAGCGCGAAGTGGTGCACCTCGCGCGGCTCTCCACTTTCCACGATCAAGCTGCATCGGGTGCGCGTCCCCTCGCGGATGAGGTGGTGATGGACGGCGGCGACGGCGAGAAGGGAGGGAATGGGCGCCGAATCTGCATCGTGGCCGCGGTCGGAGAGGACCAGCAGGTTGAACCCCTCGGCGATGCACTCCGACGCCTTCCAGCGCAGGTCCTCCAGCGCGCGGCGGAGGGCGGCGCCATCGCCCTTTGGATCGAAGAGCGTGGGCAGCTTCACCGCCTTGAGTCCGTTGGTCCCAGGCCCGCCGTCGAGCGCGCGGATCCTGCCCAGCTCGTCGTTGGTGAGGATGGGCGCGGGCAATCCGAGCTGCCGGCAGCACTCCGGCCCGGGCTCGAGCAGGTTTCCTTCCGGCCCGATCGAGGTCTCCGACGCCATGATGATCTCCTCGCGGATGGCGTCGACCGGCGGATTCGTCACCTGCGCGAAGAGCTGCTGGAAGTAGTTGAAGAGGAGCTGCGGACGCTCGGAGAGCACGGCGAGCGGCGTGTCGGTCCCCATCGACCCCACCGCTTCGTTGGCGGTGCCGGCCATCGGCCCCATGAGCAGCTTGACGTCCTCCGACGTGTAGCCGAAGACCTCCTGGCGCCGCAGCAACAGCTCGTGGTCGGGATGGATGGCGCGAATAGGCGCCGGAAGATCCTCGATCCGGAGCATCGAGGTGCGCAGCCACTCGCCGTACGGCGCCTGGCGGGCGATGCGCTCCTTGATCTCCTCGTCGGCGACGATGCGCTGCTCGGCGGTATCCACCAGGAACAGCCGCCCGGGCTGCAGCCGGCCCTTCTTCAGCACCTTGTCGGGCGGGATGTCGAGGACGCCGACCTCGGACGCCATCACCACGAGGTCGTCGTTGGTCACGTAGTAGCGGGAGGGGCGCAGGCCGTTCCGATCGAGCACCGCGCCGACGCGAACGCCGTCGGTGAAGGCGATCGACGCCGGGCCGTCCCAGGGTTCCATCAGGCAGGAGTGGAACTCGTAGAAGGCCTTCCGCTCCGCGCTCATGGTCTCGTCGCGCGACCAGGGCTCCGGGACCATCATCATGATCGCGTGCGGCAGCTCGCGCCCGGAGAGCGTGAGCAGCTCGAGGACGTTGTCGAACATCGCCGAGTCGGAGCCCTCGGTGTCGATGACGGTGAGGATCTTCAGCAGATCCTTGCCGAACAGCTTCGAGCGCATCATCGACTGGCGCGCGTGCATCCAGTTGATGTTGCCCCGCAGCGTGTTGATCTCGCCATTGTGCGAGATGTAGCGGTACGGGTGCGCGCGTCCCCAGGAGGGGAAGGTGTTGGTGGAGAAACGCGAGTGCACCATGCCGATGGCGGACACGACCGCGGGGTCCTGCAGGTCGAGATAGAACCGCCGCAGCTGGCTGGCGTTCAGCATCCCCTTGTAGACGACGGTCTTGTGGCTCAGGCTGGGGACGTAGAAGTGGCTGCGGCCGGGGATCGCCGACCGCGAGACCTTCTTCTCCACCAGCCGGCGGATCACGTACAGCTTGCGCTCGAACGCGGCGTCATTGGTGACGTCCTCGCCTCGGCCGATGAAGATCTGCCGGATGACCGGCTGGCTCGCCTTCGCCGTCGGGCCCAGGGCGGCGTTGTCGGTCGGTACATCGCGCCAACCGAGCAACTGCTGCCCTTCCCCGCGGACGGTCTCCTGGAACAGGCGATCGATCGCTTCCCGGCCGGCCTGGTTCGGGGGCAGGAAGATCATGCCGACGCCGTAGCGGCCGCGTCCGGGCAAGGCGAGCCCGAGCTTCTCGCACTCGGTGGCCAGGAAGGCGTGGGGCGTCTGCAGCAGGATCCCCGCCCCGTCGCCCGTGTCCTTCTCTGCCCCGGTCGCGCCGCGGTGCTCGAGGTTCAGGAGCACCTCGAGCGCTTTGACGACGATGTCGTGCGAGGGCCGCCCCTTGATGTCGGCGACGAACCCGAATCCGCAGGAATCATGCTCGAGCGCCGGGTCGTAAAGCCCTTGGCGGGGCGGATAACCTGCTTCTGCCATCGTCATCTTCTTCGCTCCCGGACGTCCGCGCGGCGTAGGGCAATCTGCAAGACTGAACGCCAGGGGCGCTGGAATGCAAGCCTTTCTGCCGCGCCGCGACGAAACCGACGAAACTGTGGGGGTTACGCCCTCAGGAACAGGGGCGAGGCCGACCCGTTCGCGTCGCATCTGATCGCCTTCGCCGGCTTGCTCGTGAGCGCTTCCGGGATTTCTTCACCGGCTCGCGCGGCGAGCGTGCCGAGCTGCTTCGACGCCCGCCAGGAAGGCAGGCGCTGGCGTCAGTCTGCCCACGAACGGATCGCGAAGGATCGGCGCGCTTCGCGTATCGACTTTTCGTCCTTTTTGCGCGCGCCCGAGTTGCGCAGGAGAGTGCGCGTGGCGCATTGTGCGTGGCCGAGGGGCGGCAGGCAGCACCACATCGAACGGAGGAGCATATGTTAGCGAGGACGACCGCGCTCTGCGTCGTGCTTGTTGCGGGTTGCGCCGGCGCGAACAGGAATGTACCGACCGAGGACCTGGCGAGCTCGGACCGCTCGCCGGGTCTCTACATGGGGCACTCGCAGAGTGGAGCGCTGGTCGTCGCCGCGACCCACTACGACGCGATGACTGGCCTCGCGACTACCGCGGACGAGCTGGGGCTCGCTTCCCGCAAAGGCAGCAACGGCGAGATGCTTTGCCAGCGCGAAGTGCTGACCGGCAGCCATGTCCCGAGCTGGACCTGCCGCTATGTCGAGGACATCAACGAGACGCGCCGTCGGACGCACGACTGGCTCGATCAGCCGCAGCTCTCGTTCACCCAACGCCGCGGATTGCCCACCATCATGTCGACGGGATCCGGTCCGTCCGGCGGCCGGGGAACGGTGGCCCCCTGATCTTCGTCAGCGACGGGTGAGGCCGCGCTTGTACAAGTCGAGCGCGGCCTTCATCTCCGCGGCGGCCTGGGGATCGGTGCTCGCGGAGACCAGCTCCAACGCCTTGCGCTCCGCTTCCACCGCCTCGCCGAACCTGCCGGCCGCGGCGTAGGAAGCGGCCAGGATCTCCAGCACCCCGCGATCCTTGGAACCCGTGAGCTGGGCCGCGCCCCGCGCCAGCCGGATGGCCTCGGTCGAGTTCCGCGAGGTCGCGTTGGGATGCGTGGCGAGCAGCATCGCCGTCAACGCCATGGGAACGGGCGCGCGCGGCTCGAGCCGCATCGCCTCGCTGAACTCCGTCAGCGCCTCGTCGGGCCGGCCCGCCAGCGCGAGGCATTGCCCCAGCTCGACGCGGACCTCCGCCTGGTCGGGCGCGATCCGCAGCGCTTCACGGTAATGTCCGATCGCCTGGTACGGGTCGCCGATGTCCCGGAACAGCCTTCCCAGCGAGCGGTGCGCGGCGCCCGAATCTGGATTCAGCTCCAGCGCCTTCGCGAGCTCGCCGGCCGCCTCGCGAAATTGCCCCTGCATCGCCCACGCCCGTCCGAGCTGGAGACGGGCGTTCACGCTCTCCGGCCATGCCTCCACGGCGGACCGATAGAGGGAGAGGGCCCGCGCCGCGTCGCCCCCCTGCTCGACCTCGAGGCCGAGTGAAAGCAGCAACGACGACGCCCACGACCGGATCACTCCGCCCTGCGGAGCGCCGTCGACGGCCTCGCGGAGGAGCGCAGCGGCGCCGTCGAGGGACGTGCGCTCGCCGCGGCCGATCAGCTGCAGGGCAGAGAGAAGGCGGCCCAGCGCGCGGTTGCGGGACTCGAGCGCAGCCGCATCGGCGCCAGTCAGCGACACCTCGCGGAGCGCTCCCTCGCGCGTCGCGGCGAGAGCGGCCGCGTTCTCGCCGCGGCGGGCGGCCGCGGGCGCGGCGAGGGCCCGCATCGAGTAGAACTCGAGGACGGGGTGCTCGAGCGAATTGACGGTGCCTTCGTGGGCGAGCCACGCCTTCGCCGACGACCGCCCCGCAACCAGCAGGCTCGCGATCTCCGCCGCGTCCCGCCAGCCGTGGCGTCGCAGGTGGGCGGCGGCCGGCGCATCGAGCTCGCGCTGGAGCCGGGGCAGGTCGAGCGAGAGACGTTCCTGCATCCCGACCAGGAAGGACGAGTCGTGGGCGAGGAAGAGGTAGCCGTAGGAAAACTCGGCCAGGAAGGTACGGACGATGATGCGCAGGTCCTCGGCGACCTCCTCGAGCGGCATCCATTGGATCATGACGCCGCCCGGCGCGAGATGGCGGCGCGCGCTCTGGTAGTACTCCCGGGCGTAGAAGAGCGCGTTCCCGGACTGCCCCAGCCGTGACTTGCCGTCGGAGATGATCGCGTCGTAGCGCGCGGGACTGCGCTTCAGGAAGTCCACGCCGTCGTCCTCGACGACGCGCACCCTGGGGTCGCGCAGCACGCCGCCGTTGTACGCCGAGAACTGCCCGGCGCCCTCGATGACCGAAGGCGAAAGCTCGACGCACTCGATGGACTCGACTCCCGGGTGCCGCGCCACTTCTCCGATGAGGATGCCCGTCCCCAGCCCGATGGAAAGCACCCGGGCCGGCGGCCTTCCAGGGCGGAGCAGGAAGGGAAAATGCGCCAGCACCTGCTGCTTGTTGTCGATTCCGGCGCTGCTTTGCCCGATCCGGACTCCGTCGACCAGCATCACCAGCTGGCTGGCGTCGCCGGCGCGCTGGATGACCTTCACCGTGGAGACCAGGCCTTCCTGGTAGAAGCGGACAGGGTCCGCGGGCCCTTCCTCGACGCTCTTGAACGGCGGCGGATGCCAGAGCGCGAGCAAACCCGTCCACAGCGCGGCGGCGGCGAGGGCCGGGGACGCGCGCAGCCACGGACGAGGGGCGCGCAGCGCCGGCAGGAAGCCCCACGCGGCGCTGCCCAGCGAAGCGGCGCTGGCCAGCACGATGCCGCGCTGCATACCGGCGAGAGGCAGCAGCACGAACGCGGCCAGCAGGGCGCCTGCGATGTTGCCCAGCGTCAGCGCACCGTAGACCTGCCCCAGCTGGCCCCCGAGGCGCCCGGCGCGGCGTACGTGGAGAACGCCCGCGAGCGGGAAGACCATGCCGATGAGCGTCGTCGGGACGAGCATGATCAGGAAGGCGATCGCGAACCGCCCGAAGCCGAGCGCGATCCAGCGGCCCTCCAGCGCGAACATCCACTGCTGCGCCTGCGCGACGAGGGCATTCATGAGCGGGATTGCGGCGAGCGTCGAGGCGGCGATGCCCGCCTGCAACCAGCCGAAGGCGCGGCGAGGGTCTCGCAAGCGGACGACGAGGGCGCGCATGAGCGCGCTCCCAGCCGCGATACCGACGAGGAACGCGGTGAGCATGGTGACGAACGCGTGGGTCGAGCTGCCCACGACGAGCACCAGCTCTCGCGTCCAGATCACCTCGAGCGCGAGCGTCACCACGCCGGAGAGCCCGACCGCGACCAGCAGGCCTGCGTTCCCGCCGCGCGCGGATGGACCACTCTCCTCCTCGACGGCGGCCGACGGGACCTCCTCGCTCCGCCGGGCCAGCGCGAGCGCGAGTACGCCGACGGCGAGGTTGGCAGCTACCGCCAGCCAGAGCGTCGGATGCACCCCCACCGCGCGGACGAGCAGGAAGCCCGCGAGCAGGCTTCCGCCCACGGCTCCCGCTGTGTTGAGCGCGTACAAGAGGGCCAGCTCGCGTCCCAGCTCCGGCACGCGCGCGGTGAAGACCCGCGTGATCGCGGGAAGCGTGGCTCCCATCAGGAACGTGGGGGGGACCACCACCAGCGAGGCGAGGAGCATCCGGAGGAGGAGCAGCGCGGGCGAGCCCGGCGGAAGGCGTCCCGCGACCGCACCGTCGAGCGGGACGAGCACGCGCAACGTCAGCGCGCCCAGCGCTGCCGCGGCGCCGATCCCGAGCTCCAGGATGCCGTAGAACCGGAGCGGGTGCCGCTGGGAGTCCGCGCGGCTCCCCAGCAGCCATGCCCCCAGGGCGAGCCCGCCGAGATACGTCGCCAGCACCGCGGCGACGGCGTAAGCCGTCACCCCGAAGACCTCCTTGAGCAGCCGCGACCAGACCACCTCGTAGACGAGCCCGGCGGCCCC
>Ga0066710_100008097_pt1 | contig 10151 bp, 8 predicted proteins | sample GraSoiAngelo_159_FD_79666 | JGI IMG/M metagenome (GOLD analysis project Ga0066710, IMG submission 79666) | Grasslands soil microbial communities from the Angelo Coastal Reserve, California, USA - 14_1009_16_40cm | ecosystem: Environmental > Terrestrial > Soil > Grasslands | place: USA...
CGACATCGTCAGGCATAAGGGATTCCTTTCTGTACCGCAGATTGTCTGTACGTATATAGACGTTCAGAACAATGTCACAAAAAAAGAAATCCCGCAAGATGGCACCTCCATGTCGCTCACCCGCCTGGGCCCCCCGAATTGACGCAGCCGCTTTTCCCCTCGTATAGTCGAAGATTACTCTGAACGACAGGAGATGCGTCGAGAGCGGGCAGCCAAGCTAGCCCCTGCACTGGAGAAGCGCACCGCATGGCTCGCGAAATAGCCAAGGCGTACGAACCGCAGCAGATCGAACCGCGCTGGGCAGACTTCTGGGTAAAAGAAGAACTGTTCAAGGCGGATGCGAATGCGCCCGAGCCGGTGTTTTCGATCGTCATTCCGCCGCCGAACGTGACCGGATCTCTGCATATCGGGCACATGCTGGACCATACGGAGATCGACATCCTCACACGCTGGCACCGGATGAGGGGATTCAACACACTCTATTTGCCGGGAACGGACCACGCCTCGATCTCGACGCAACGGGTGGTTGTGCGGCAATTGGCGGAACAAGGAATCGATTATCGAAACCTGGGACGCGAAGAATTCGTGAAGAGAGTGTGGAGGTGGAAAGAAGAGTCGGGGGGCATGATCACCCGGCAAATGAGACAGATTGGGGAGAGCTGCGACTGGTCGCGCGAGAAGTTCACGCTTTCTCCGGAATTGTCACGCGTGGTCATTGAGGTGTTCGTCCGGCTCTATGAGGAAGGGCTGATCTACCGGGAGAACCGGCTGTTGAATTGGTGTCCGGCATGCCTGACAGTGCTGAGCGATTTAGAAGTGGTGCACGAGGAGCGGCAGGGACACTTGTGGTATATCAAGTATCCAGTCGTGGGGACGCCGGAGTTTCTCGTGGTGGCAACGACCCGGCCGGAGACGATGTTAGGCGATACGGCCGTGGCGGTAAATCCGGAAGATGAGCGGTATGTGCACCTGGTTGGCAAGAAAGTGCTGTTGCCACTGATGAACCGCGAGATCCCCATCATTCCCGACGCGATGGTCGATCGCAAGTTCGGGACAGGTGCGGTAAAAATTACCCCGTCGCATGATCCCAATGACTTTGAGGTGGGACGACGGCACAAATTGCCCCAAATCGACGTGATGACCGACGATGGCAAAATGAATGCGGTGACGGGAGTCTACCAGGATATGGACCGCTTCGAGGCGCGGGGAAAGATTGTTGAGGATTTGAAGGCGCTGGGATTGATGGAACGGGTCACCGATCACACCAGCGCTATTGGGCTTTGCGAGCGGAGCAAGACGATTGTCGAGCCGCGCGCATCGACGCAATGGTTCTGCAGGATGAAGCCGATGGCGGAGTCGGCGATTGCGGCGGTAGAACGAGGGGAGATCCTGATCGTGCCGGAGAACCGGCGCGAAGAATACTTCAACTGGATGAGGAATATCCGGGACTGGACGTTGTCGCGGCAGCTCTGGTGGGGACACCGGATCCCGGCATGGTATTGCAAGGAAAACAGGCACGTCACGGTGGTGCGCGAAGCGCCCGCGAAGTGTGCGACGTGCGGGTCGACAAACCTCGAACAGGATCCCGACGTTCTGGACACCTGGTTCAGCTCGGGGCTGTGGCCGTTTTCGACGCTGGGCTGGCCTGCAGACACGCGGGATTACAAAACGTACTATCCAACGAGCCTGCTGATCACCGGATACGACATCCTGTTTTTCTGGGTGGCGCGGATGATCATGATGGGAATTCACTTTACGGGCAAGATCCCCTTCCGTGCCGTTTATCTGCACTCGCTGGTGCGTACCGGGAGCGGCGAGAAAATGTCCAAGTCCAAAGGGACGGGACTGGACCCGGTGACACTCAATCAGCAGTACGGAACAGATGCGATGCGCTTCTGCCTGGCGGCTATGGCCGCGCCGGGGACGGACATCGTGCTGACCGAGGACAAACTGGCAAGCGCACGGAATTTTGCAAACAAGATATGGAATGCGGCGCGGTTCCTGTTCGTGAATCTGGACAAGTTCGAAGAGCGTGGGGCGAACTTGGAAGAGCTGGCGGCGCCGGAGGTGCGTGCAAAGGCGCCCTACGCCTATGGTGGCAGCGTTCCGCTGGTGGATGCGTGGATGTTTGCGCGGCTGGCGGCAACTGTGGAGTTAGTCAATGAAGCGCTGGCGAATTACCGGTTTCACGAGGCTGCTCAAGGCGTGTATCAATTTTTCTGGGGTGACTTCTGCGACTGGTACATCGAATGGGTGAAACCGGAACTGCAGAGCGCGGATAGCGCGCGGGCAACTGCAGCATGGAAGAATTTGTTCGCTGCGTTCGATGCGGCGTTGCGTCTACTGCATCCTTTCATGCCGTTCCTAACCGAAGAGCTGTGGCATCAGTTGCCGCAGAAAGTGGGCGCCAAGTCGATCGCATTGGATCAATTTCCAGAAGCGCAGGGCCACTGGAAGAACACAAAAGCGACGGCGGATGTGGCTGCCATCCAGGAAGTGGTCACGGCGCTCCGCAATATCCGAGCGGAACTGAAACTTGACCCCAAGAAGAAAGTGACGGCGGACTTCTCCACCGGCGATGCCGGTACGGGTGACCTGGCTCAGGCGAATCGCGGGGCGATTGAGAGATTCGCGGTGTTGTCAGAACTTCGCTTGATTCCGCGCCAGCAGTTGGAAACGAAAAGAGAGGCCGTGCGCTCCACGGCCACGTTTGACGTGCGCATCGCGTATTCCGACGCTGTGGATATCGCCGGGGAGAAGCCGCGCCTAAGCAAAGAGATCGAGAGTCTGCAGAAGGCCATCACGTCGAAGGAGCGGCAGCTCGGCGATCAGACGTTTCGGAGCCGCGCGCCCGAGAATATAGTCAAAGGGTTGGAAGTTACACTCGCGGAACAGCGCATCGCGCTTCGCAAATTGCAAGAACGCTTGTCGCAGCTCGACGGAGATTCATAGTTCTACGAGGTCTTATGGATTGGAATTCTCCCTACATCGCTGACCTTGTACGGCGTGCGCTGGACGAAGATATCGGCACGGGAGACGCGACTACCGCGGCGACGATACCACCGCGAGTATCGGCACGGGCTCATGTTCTCGCCAGGCAAACCCTGGTTTGCGCGGGACTTCCGATTGCCGAAAAGATCTTCCGTGAGCTGGATCCGGAGATCCGCATCACCTGTCCGCACAACGATGGGTCGTTTGTAGAACCTGGCGCGGAGATCGTGCGGATGAACGGGAATGCCTGCGCCATCCTTACCGGCGAGCGGACCACGCTGAATTTTCTGGCACATCTTTGCGGCATCGCCACGCTGACACGGCGCTTCGTGGAACAACTGGCGGGCACGAGAACCCGTATTCGGGATACCCGGAAAACGACACCTGGTTTGCGAGCGCTCGAAAAATATGCAGTGAAGACGGGCGGCGGCTCCAACCACCGCTTCGGACTCTACGATGCAATTCTGTTGAAAGAGAATCACATCGCGCTGGCCGGCGGTATGAAAGAAGCGCTGGACAAAGCGCATACCCATACGTCTCCCAAGGTGCCGCCGCCGCGGGCTGCGAGCGCCTACGATGCGGCCGGGTTGGACCCCGAAGTCGTCGGCCCGGGACCGCTGGCCGTGCAGATCGAGGTTCGCGATCAGAAAGAATTGGTTGAAGCGCTCCGGGCTGGAGCGGAGGCGGTGCTGCTCGACAACATGACTCCGGAACGTGCGGCGGACTGCGTGAAGATTGCGCGCGGGATTCGCGCTGAGTGCGTGATCGAAATCTCCGGCGGGATCACCCTCGATAACGCGCGAGCATACGCAGAGACTGGCGCCGACTTTCTTTCTTCCGGGATGCTCACACACTCGGCGCCTGCCGCAAATCTCAGCCTGCTTGTAGACAACATCGAGGAAACGTAAGCTTAGGCGGCGCCCAGGGGCGCGGTGAGACCCCCTATGACTCAGGAATCCCTACCTGGCACAACCGACCGGAGGCTGGCGGGACTGCTTACCTTGCTGGCGGAAAATGCCACCATGGTGACCAGCGGCACGCGAATCGCCAAAGAGGTTGGCGTCTCGCGTTCTATGGTGTGGCAGTGGGTGGAACGACTGCGCGAATTGGGCGTGAAAGTAAAGAGCCAACCGGGCACCGGATACTTCCTGGAGCAAATCCCCGATATCCTGACTCCGGACATGCTGAAGCACCGGCTGAAAGGCAGTCTTTTTGGGAAGCGCATCTTTCATTTTTTTAGGACGGATTCGACGAATCGAGTAGCACTGGAATTGGGGCATGCTGGCGAACCGGAGGGCGCGGTCGTCCTGGCGGAAGAGCAAACTGCGGGGCGCGGCCGAGGGGGACGCGCGTGGCATTCCGAACGCGCGACGGGCATTTATGTAACTTTGCTTCTCAGGCCAAAACTCGCCCCCGTACAAGCTCCCTTGCTAACCATGATGGCGGGACTTTCCGCGCATTCTGCGGTGCAAGCGCTGACCGGGCTGGAAGTTGACCTGAAGTGGCCGAACGATCTGCTCGTTCGAGGAAGAAAACTGGGCGGGATCTTAACGGAGATGCACGCGGAACCAGGTCAAATTCGATTTGTGATTGTGGGAATCGGTCTGAACGTGAATCAGGAGAAGTTTCCCGGCGAGCTTGCCAATCTAGCGACTTCCCTTCGCGCGGAGACGGGCAAACCGCAATCGCGCATGGAGCTGCTGGTCCGGTTGCTCCACGAATTCGAGACCGATTACAATCGTTTCTTGCGGGAAGGAGTGGCCACCGTGGTGGCGCGCTTCGAATCGGTGTCTAGTTATGCGCGAGGCAAGCGCGTGCGCGTAACAAACGGAACAGAAAGCTATGTGGGAACAACGGCAGGCCTCGGGCCGGAGGGATTGCTGCAAGTGGAACGTGACGGCGGACAGCTGATGACGGTGATCGCGGGCGACGTCGCGGAGGCACGCTAGATGCTGCTGACCATTGACGTGGGGAACACCAACTCGGTGCTGGGCGTTTTTCGCGGCGAAGAGCTGATCGCGAATTGGCGTTTGACGACGGCTCGTGAGCAAACCATCGACGAATATGGCGTGCTGACGAGAAATCTGTTCACTCTGGCGGGCCTCGACCGGGACACCATCACGGGAGTGATCATCAGCTCGGTGGTGCCTCCGGTCAATCGGACACTTGCAGAAATGTCGCGAATTTATTTTGGGAAGAAGGCGCTCTTCGTGGAACTGGGTGTCAAGACCGGGATGGCTGTCCTGGTGGACAATCCCTCCGAGGTGGGCGCGGACCGCATTGTGAACGGCGTGGCAGCGTTTCACCAGTACGGCGGGCCGTGCATCGTAGTGGACTTTGGCACGGCGATCACCTTTGATGCGATTTCCGGGAAGGGCGAATACCTCGGCGGGGTGATCGCGCCCGGACTGGGGATTTCGTCGGAGGCGTTGTTTGCGCGTACGGCGCGGCTGCCGCGCGTGGAGATCAAGGACCCCGGCAAGGTGATCGGAACAAACACGGTCACGCACATGCAGGCGGGTTTGTACTACGGCGTGGTGGACATGGTGGACGGGATGCTCACGCGCATGAAGAAAGAACTCGGCGAAGATGCCAAGGTTGTTGCGACCGGCGGGCAGGCGAAGCTCGTGTCGAAAGGCTCGAAACACATCCAACACACCGATGAATTCCTAACCCTGACCGGCTTGCGATTGATCTGGGCGAAAAATCAGCCGGCAGAACACGGCAAGAGCGCGACAGCGGCGCCGGCCAAGAAGGCGCAGAACTAACCCGCGGCACTGGCGGCGCGTACGGAATCGCGGCCCGCGTCCGGGTATCCGGCGGCGCCCCACCAACGAAATGGACGGCTGGAACTACTTCAATTATTTTACGGAAATAGAAGAATACTTTTGGAAGAAACGCGGGGCGCATCTGCTGGTGTCGCCGCTGGATTGGGCGATTATGGAGGCGTGGCACAAAGCCGGGGTGCCGCTGGAAGCTGCGCTGAAAGGCATCGACAGAGCATTTGAGAGCTATCAGAGGTCGCGAAGGGGAGCGGCCAAGCCGCTGAAAAACCTGGCTTATTGCACGGACGCAGTGCTGGAAGCAGCCGAAGAACAGCAGGAAGCGGCTGCGGGGAGCGCGCCGAAAACTGCGCCCGCGACGGCCAGCGAGGCGTTTTCGCGAGATGAATTGAAATCGTATTTTGCAAGGAATGTGGTGCATTTGAATCGTGCGGCAGAAGAGAGTTTCGAACGACAGCTAAAGATCGCCGGCGGGGTGACGGAAATTGCAGAATCTCTGAAGTCCTGCGGCCAGTTCCTCGATGCGCCGGGGGCGCTGGACCTGGAAGATCTAGAGCGCCGGCTGACAATTCTGGATGAGAGGATACAAGCGTTGCTGACTTGTCATGCACCAGGAGAACTCATGCTCAAGATCCGGCGCGAAGTGGATGGGCAACTGGCGATGTACCGGCGAAAGATGAGGGCCGAGCAACTGGCGATGGTAGAGAAACAGTATGTGCAGAAACGACTGCTGGAAGAGTTTGGAATCCCGCGCCTAAGTCTTTTCTATTTGTCTTAGCGTGAGCCGACAAATTGGCTCTGTATCCGGAAACAAGACAGAGCGGTTTGAGTTGCGCTCACAAGGGCGCCTTTTCTTAAGACAGGACACCTAATTATGGCTGATGAACTAAAAGTCTCGATTGAAAAACTCATTTACGGCGGTAACGGTTTGGCGCATGCCGATGGAAATACCGTTTTCGTGCCGTATGTTTTGCCTGGCGAGGAGGTGCGGGCAACCACGAGATCGAAAAAGAAGAGATTGATCTGGGCCGAACTGCTGGAGGTCACTTCCCCGGCCAAAGATCGCGAAAAAGCAAAGTGCGCTCATTTTCAAAAATGCGGCGGCTGCCACTACCAGCACATTCCGGCAACGGAGCAGTTGAGACTCAAAAAGGACATTCTGCGCGAAACGCTCTTGCGGCTTGGCGGAATTGCCTGGGATGGCGCGATCGTGGAGCATTCGGCGGAGCCCTATGGCTATCGAAACCGCGCGCAATGGGCAGTGCGAAGCGGGATGCCTCGGGCGCTGGGATATTTCCTGCCGGAGAGCTCCATAATCGTGCCGATTGATGACTGCCCCGTGCTCTCGCCGCGCCTCGCGAGCACGTTCGCCCAGCTTCAGGAAATGGCCCGCTCCGGCAGGTTGCCAGAAGGTATCCAGGAAATCGAAGCCTTTGCCGACTCGCTGGACGAAAAGATTGCGCTGAACGTGGCGTTTGAGAAATTCCCGAAGCCCGCCACGGAGCTTGCATCTACCTTCCGGGACGTTTTGCCCCAGATCGAAAGTTTGCTTTTGCTGGACAAAAAGAAGAATCGCTTTGAATTGACGGGACCGGGTTACTTGACGCACGAAGCCGGCGGATACAAATACCGGGTCAGCCATCTTTCATTCTTTCAGGTGAACCGATTCCTGATCGAGGATTTGCTGAAGACGGTGACGGCGGATGCGCATGGCGCGCTGGCCCTGGATTTGTATTCGGGAGTTGGTTTCTTTGCGTTGCCGCTGGCAAAGACGTTCCAGAACGTGGTGAGCGTGGATGCTAACCTCGCCGCGACACGAGATCTTTACGCCAACGCGGAGGTTGCCGGTGTCACGATCGTATCGCACAACGAACATGCGGAAGAGTTTCTGAAAAAAACCGAAGAAAAACCAGACTTCGTGGTGTTGGATCCGCCCCGAGCAGGATTGGGAGCGGAACCCGCAGAGAAGCTCGCGGAGCTCGGCGCCAAAGAGATGGTGTACCTTTCCTGCGATCCATCCACACTGGCTCGTGATCTGGCGGTGCTGACGGGCTCACGCCGGAAACGGAAAGAAAACACCGGGCCAAACATCCGCTACGAAATCACGGAAATGCATCTGTTCGATCTGTTCCCGCAGACGTTTCATATCGAAACCCTCGCGAGGTTGCAAAGAGTGCCATGAGGCTGCCGGCCCCAGCGATGACCGCGGCATTTGCCTGCGGCATGGTGATAGACCTGCACCCCGCGGTGGTGCGAAATGGTGCGCCTCTTATTCTCCCTTCCTCTTCTTTGGTGACGATAGTTGTTCTCCTGCTGGCCGCCATCCTTCTCCTCAGGCTCGGGCATCGGGGCGGGCTTTCTCAAATCCGGGAACATGGTCCTGTTGCGAAACTCTGAATCGGGCGTGAACTGTCTTCCCCGGCCCCGCCGAGACGCGAAGAATTGGCGCGCACCGACAATCCGCATCGAACCCGAGCTGGGTGGCAATGCTTTTGGCTGGGATGGCTTCGAGGGAGACTTTTTTCTGGCCCGAGTTTCCTCCGGAAGGGGTCGCTTCTCGAGTGACGAGCAATGACTCGCTGGTGCCTAAGCCACGCTCCAGGCGGACGGAGCATCCGAAAAACAAGTGGAACGCGAAGTTCTCTTCTAGAACAGCGCGGAAGCAATGCACTCGGGTGCGCTGAAGATCGGACATCACGGAGGCAAGAATTCAACTACGCCGGAATTCCTCGCGGCCGGCGCGGTATATATGTTGACGGATGGAAATCATCTGCTTCGTTGCGTGTCCAGGTACTGCAAACGCTACCGCGTCAGTGCGGACGGAGACGCCAGATGGCCAGCAAGACCAAGAGTAGAAATAAGAAGCCAACGGGGGCCTGCCACTCATGGTTTTTCTTGTACTGGGTCAGAGAGAAGGACCCGGCCGAGTCTCGAGGCAGTCTCGCGGCGGTCAGACGAGGAATAAAAAGCGGGACGGCGCGTGCATACTCTTCGAAAGATGCCCGGTGGCGAAGGTGGAGTTCAGTCGTTTCCCTCCGCATCACGATGGAATAAAAAATCGCGAAGTAGAAAAAAAGGATGGAGACTGAGATCCACGAGCGCGTGGCAATTCCGGCTCCGAGAGCCAGGATGGCGCTGCCGAGATAGAGCGGATTTCGAGTGTAACCGTAAGGGCCGGTGACGGTGAGGACTTCCTGCTTGTGAAGATAGCCGGCTGCGTACGCGCGTACCGACAGACCGACAGCTCCCGCCAGGGCCCCCAACAAGATGCTGCCAGGTGTGGGCCTGGAGAAACCGAGAACTGCTATCGCCAGCGGATAGCCCAGCCGTACACGCCAACGCACAAAAAAATTGCCGACCCCGCTCATCGGCGAATCTCAACCTGCCGGCGAACCGCGTCGAACACGTCGTCGACGGCGATTTCCAGAATGGAAGCAGCGGCTTGGTCGCCTCGTTTGTAGGTGGTCACCGCGTGCGGACTACGCAGAACGATGTTGATGGGAGAAGCGTTGCCACAGCCGTCGCTCATTCGATAGGGACCATTTCGCGCCGGGTCTGTTGGACCAAAGATGGCGACGGCAGGCGTTCCTAGAGCGGCCGCCAGATGCAGCGACCCGGTATCACCACCGACGATGCAGACCGCATTGCGCAGAAGAGCCATGAGTTGGCCGATTGAACCATTGTAAGCGATGGGGTCGGCTGCCCCGCTGGCGGCTTTGACCACGGAGACTACCCCATCTTCACCGGGGCCATAATTCAGAACCGAACGCAGTCCGAGCGTGCCGCGGATTTTCTGGCAGAGAGCGCCGTAGCGATCCGGCGGCCAGCATTTCGAGCGCCAGCCCCCGGCGGGGCTCAATACGACGTACCGTTCGATAGCCATGCTTCGCAGGAGTTGCAAGACAAACACTTCCTGAATCGACGGCACCGAGAGGACGACGGACGCCACGCCCTTGCGAGCACCAGCGCGCTGCGACAATTCTCCATTCTGATCGGCGATGTGGGTCTGTGTGCAATGGACGCCATCGGTGTAGAGGATCGGTACGCCGAACTCGCGAACCGTTTGCGAGGAAAATCCGATTCGGCGTGAAACGCCGGCGAAGAACGGCAGTGCCGAAGACTTCCACAACCCTTGATAGTCGATCGCAGTCGTGAAGTGCGCCTTGCGGATTCGTCCGATGATTTCGCGCAAAGATTGGAAGGAGCGAGTCTCCGTCTCCCAGACGTCCGTTGCCAACTCGCTGCTTTCGACCAGCGCTTTCCAGCGGGGATGCGTCAGCCAAACGATTTCAGCTTCCGGAAACGATTCGCGCAGACCGGCGACGGCGGGAAAGGTGTGGACGATATCTCCGAGGGAACCAAGACGCACGACCAGGA
>Ga0066710_100008098_pt1 | contig 10149 bp, 9 predicted proteins | sample GraSoiAngelo_159_FD_79666 | JGI IMG/M metagenome (GOLD analysis project Ga0066710, IMG submission 79666) | Grasslands soil microbial communities from the Angelo Coastal Reserve, California, USA - 14_1009_16_40cm | ecosystem: Environmental > Terrestrial > Soil > Grasslands | place: USA...
AGCGAGATCACTTCGAGAAAATCGGTCGTCGACTTGCGGACGGTGATGCCGTTGCGGATCACGTCTGCGGGAAGCTGGCTCTGCGCGATCGCGACCCGGTTCTGGACCTCGATCGCATCGATGTTCTTGTCGGTGCCGATGTCGAACGTGACAGTCAGGCTGTACGAGCCGTCGTTGCCGCTCTTCGAGCTCATGTACAGCATGTCCTGCGAGCCGTTGACCTGCTGCTCGATGGAGGCGGCCACGGATTGCGATACCACATCCGCATTGGCACCGGGGAAGCTGGTCGTCACCGTCACCTGCGGCGGAACGACCTGCGGGTACTGCGCAATCGGCAGGTTCACCGCCGCCAGCCCGCCCACCAAGATCATGACCAGCGCGATGACGGTGGAGAAGACCGGGCGCTCGATGAAGAAGTTGAGCATGGCTTACTTCTTCGCTGCTGCCGGCGCGGGATCGGCAGCGGCATTGCGGGTAACCGCTGCCGCCACAACCGGCTTCACGGGGGCGCCCGCTCGCACCTTGCTCACCCCCTCGATCACGATTCGATCCCCCGCATTCAGCCCGCTGTCGACGACCCAATCATTGCCGATCCGGTATTTCGCCACGATTTGCCGCGCCTCGGCTTTGTCTTCGGCGTCGACGACGTAAACGGTTTTCAGCCCCTGGAGCTCCTGGACGGCCTGCTGCGGGATGCGGATCGCGTTGGGGTTTTCAAAGGCGGCGACGATGACACGCACGAAAAGACCGGGACGCAGGAGGCGATCGGGATTGGGTACAGAGATGCGCACCTGCAGAGTCCCGCTCTTCTGATCGATGGTGGCATCGATGAAGTTGAGCTTCCCGGCAAGACTGTAGTCGGTGCCGTCGGCGAGCCGGATGTGAAACGGCGGCGCCGTATCGGGTCGGTCTCCCGGCGGGTGTTTCAGCGTCTTCTGCAACTCGAGAAACCTGTCCTCGCTGATGCTGAAGTTCACCCACATCGGGTCGCTCGAGTAGAGCGTCGCGAGCAGCGTTTGCTGGGCGGTGATCAGCGCACCGGGCTTCACGAGCGAGCTGCTCATGAAGCCGTCGCGCGACGCGCGCAGCGTCGCGAATTCGAGGTTCAGCTCGACGTTGCGCAGAAGAGCCTTCTGCGCCTCGACCAGCGCGGTACCGGAGCGCTCCTGCGCCACCGCGGTGTCGTAGTCCTGCTGGCTCACCGCCTTCTGGGCGATCAGCCGGGAATTGCGTGCTAGATTCTGCTTGGCATTGACCAGGTTCGCCTCGGCTTGAGCGAGGCTCGCCCTGGCCTGCGCGAGTTGGGCTTCGAAGGGCCGCTGATCGATGACGTAGAGGACGTCTCCCTTCTTGACCCGATTACCGTCGACAAATATCTGTCGTTCCAACAGTCCCGTGACCTGGCTGCGGATTTCGATCGTATCCGGTGCCAGCGTCTGCGCCACGTATTCGTTGTAAACCGTCACCGGTCCCGGCTTGACCTCGATGACGGATACCTCCGGCGGAGGCGGCGTAGCCGGTTGCGCGCTACCTTTGCAACCGCTCAGAACGAGCAAAGAAATGACGAGCGCAAGCGCCCATCCCTCAATGAACCCGAGTCGGTAAGTGGTGGTCATCGCAATCCGTCCCCTGGAAGCGCGGAGCCGTGAGGTGCCGGCCTTCCTGATTTCTCCCGCAGTCTCGCCGAGCGCGATAACTTGCGTATGTCGGGAGTCAACCGGATCGTGTCAGGAGACACGTACGCTCGCGGCTGCACGAAGTCAGCGCACCGTCTCCACGACCGCTGTAAAGACGTACCCCGCCCCTCGCTCGGTGCGAATCAGTTGCGTTCGCGCGCCCTTCGCTTCGATCTTCCGGCGAAGGCGACCTACCTGCACGTCGACCGAGCGATCGTAGACCTCGTCGTCGTGCAACCGCGACAACTCGAGCAGTTGCTCTCGCGATAGCACGCGCTGGGGGGCGGCCAGAAAGGCGACCAGCAGATTGAATTCGCTGTTGGTCGTCGGAATGATTTCACCCTGCGGCGACCTCAGGCGTCGCAGCCGGACGTTCAATTCCCAGCCCGCAAAGCGATAGGCCCGGATCCTCGACAGGCCGTCCGCGATCGTCTCGTGAGCCCGGGAACGCCGCAGCAACGCGCGAATCCGGGCCAGCAGCTCGCGAGGGGAGAAGGGCTTCGTCAGGTAATCGTCGGCGCCGAGTTCGAGGCCCATCACCCGGTCGGCCTCGTCCTTGCGGCCGGTAAGCATAATGATGGGAACGTCCGATTCGGCGCGCAGAGCGCGGGCGATCTGCATCCCGTCCTCGCCGGGCAACTTCAAGTCGAGAATCAGCAGATCGATCGTGTTGCGTGCCATGACGTCGCCGATTTCCCTCCCGCTTCCGATCGTGGTGACATGGATATCGTTGTCGCCAAGGTAGTCGGCGATCATCTGCCGTATCGACGGATCGTCGTCGATTGCCAGGACGTGAACCGGCGCAGGCATCGTCTCCATCGAAGGCGTCATTGACACAGGTTCGAGGACTCGAGCGAGCATTGTGCCTCGACACTGGCCAATCGGCACGACCGGGAGTTGTCACGCCGGGCGGCAATTGTGTCATTTGTCATATGAGAGGCCGGCCGCCGGCATATTGGCGTACCACCACGCGGATCGAATGAGCGTTCGGGCGCCCAATCCTGGTGCGCCTCTAGGATGCCATGCGCTCGCAGAGTTACATCGTTATCGTCGAGACCGACGATCTTATTCGGGAGCTTCTGGAGCGTTGGCTCGGCGAGGCGGGCTATGGCGTAGTGTTGTGCACCAGAGACGATGTGCAGGCTGTGGTCAAGCCGCAACTCGTGATCGCGGACGTTTCCAATCCTGGCAGCGCCGGGGCTACCATTGGGGCACTCCGAGCCGCGTATTCCGCCCCTATCCTGGCTTTGTCCGCGCTATTCCGACGAGGGTTGGGCGGCTCGGAGGACGCGGCTCGACGTCTCGACGTGTGCAAGGTTCTGCCCAAGCCCTTCACCCGCGAAGAGTTGCTCGCCGCCGTGAGCGAATCGATCGATCACTCCTGACCTAGGAGTCAGGGGCGAGACGTTGCGTCGTTTACGTCGCATGGATCGGACTCCACGCAATTGAACGCAGACAGCAGATGAGTTTCGTGACGAAGCTGGAAAGATCCAGGGCTCTGCGGTACGTGCTCGCTCCGGTTTGTATCGCGGCCGCTGTATTGCTCCACCTTTCGTTCGTCGGACCCTTTCTGCATCCGACTGGGCTGTTCCTGGTGGGCATTGTCGCCGCCGCATGGTTCGGCGGTGCGGGCCCGGGATTCCTCGCCGCGCTGCTCGCCACGCTCGTACTGCCCCATTTCGTACCCAGGCTCTACCCGCTGATTGCCGATTTCTTCGATCTGCCCCGCTTTCTGACATTTGCCGTGGCTGCGCTGGCGGTGGGCTGGGGAACGACTTTCCGCAGGCGTGCCGAGGCGGCTTTGCGGAGGAGCGAACTGGAACTTCGCGACGCCGGCAGCGAGCTGGAAGCTAAAGTCGCCGGGCGCACCGCCGAACTGAGGTGCTCGGAGGAGCGCTACGCGCGGGCGCTGGACGCATCGAACGACGGTCTCTGGGAGTGGAATCCGCTGACCGACGAATTGTTCATCTCGCCGCGCGCCAGGCAGCTATTCGGTGTTCCCGACGACGTGGAGATCCGGACGCGCGCCGATTTGAAAGCTCATGGCGGCTTTCATCCTGAAGATCGCCCGCACATCGACAAAGCGTTCAGCGAGTGCCTCGCGACCGGCTCCGGCGGGATCGATATCGAATATCGCGTCACCAATCCCGCCGGCGAGCTGTCGTGGGTGCGGTCGCGCGGAAAAGTATTCCTCGGTTCGCACGGCCAGCCGACGCTGATCACCGGGGCGCTTACGAACATTACCGAGCGCAAGCGGGCCCAGGCGGCGCTCTCGTTATCCAAGGAGCGCTATGCCCGCGCGATGGAGGCCGCCGAAGAAGGGCATTGGGAGTGGAACGTTCAAACCGATGAAATGTTCCTTTCGACGCGCATGAAGGAGATCTTGGGTTTTGCATCGGACGCTCGCTTCACGAGCCGCGCCGACTTCTTCGCCCGGCAGCCGATCCATCCGGATGACCGTCAGCGCGTAGACGAGGCGCGTGAGGCAAGCCTCGCCGGCACGACGCCGCGCTATGAGATCGAGTATCGCGTCTCGCCGCGCCCCGGTGAGGTGCGGTGGGTCCGCTCCCGCGGCAAGGTGTTCCACGACGACGACGAGCGTCCACTTCGTATTTCCGGTTCGCTTAGCGACATCACGGACCGGAAACTGGCCGACGAAGCGCTACGCTGCAGCGAGGAGCGCTACGCGCTCGCCGTCGAGGCTTCGGGCGAGGGTCATTGGGACTGGAATATCGCCACGGATGAGTACTACTGCTCACCGAGGATGCTCGAGCTGTATGGATTTCCTCCGGGGACGACATTCAAGGGCCGGGACGACTTCCTGGCCCAGTTTCCGTTTCATCCCGAGGATCGCCCGAGATGGGAGGAGGCGGTCGCTGCGCATTTCGCCGGCAAGACAGTTCGCTTCGACATCGAGATACGCATGGTCCCGCGCGGCGAAACGCGATGGATTCACCTTACCGGCCTGCTTACGCGCGACTCCTCGGGGAAGCCGGTGCGCTGGACCGGCGCGGTCGCGGATATCACCGAGCGCAGGTGTACCGAGGATGCGCTGCGGCTCTCCGAACAACGCTATGCGCTGGCCATGGAGGCGACCGGAGACGGCCATTGGGACTGGAACATCCCAGCCGATAAGATGTACGTCTCCCCGCTGTTGCTCGAGATGTGCGGATTGCCGGCCGACAGCGTGTTTGCCAACCGATCCGAATGGGTCGAGCGATTCCCGTTTTATCCCGGGGAGCGTCCGAGGTACGCACAAGCCATCGCGGACCACTTCGCGGGCAAGACCGACCGCGTCGATATGGAGATTCGCATCGTCCCGCACGGCGAGACGCACTGGGTCCACATGACCGGTCGCTGCTCGCGCGATACCTCCGGGACACCGATCCGTTGGGCCGGCTCGATGACCGACGTCACGGCGCGCCGTCTCGCCGAGGAGGAACTGCAGCGAATGGAGCACCAGCTGCGTCAGGCCCAGCGTTTTGAAGCCATGGGCACCCTTGCGGGCGGGATCGCGCATGACTTCAACAACCTGCTCGGCGCGATTCTTGGCTACGGGGAGATGGCGTTACGCGACGTGCCCGAGGGAAGCCGACTGCGCCGCGACGTGGAAAGCATGATGATCGCCGGCGAGCGAGGGCGGGCGCTGGTGGATCGAATTCTCGCGTTCAGCCGCAGCGGCGTCGGCGAGCGGGTCGCCGTGCACGTCGAGGAAGTGATGCGCGAAACCCTCGCCCTGCTCTCCGCAAGATTGCCGCGCGGTATTCTGATCGAGGAGCGGCTGAACGCGGGCCGCGCGGCAGTCATGGGCGACGCGACCCAGATTCACCAGGTGCTGATGAACCTGGTCACGAACGCGGTGCAGGCGATGCCCTCCGGCGGCACCTTGCTCGTGTCGCTCGATCGCGTCAGCGTCCATGCACCCCGCGCGGCTGTCACGGGCACCATCGCAGCCCGGGACTACGTGGTATTGGAGGTGGCCGATACGGGCAGCGGCATACGCTCGGAGATTCTGGAGAAAATCTTCGATCCGTTCTTCACCACCAAGGAAGTCGGCGTTGGGACCGGGCTCGGCCTTTCACTCGTCCACGGGATCGTGACCGGACTCGGTGGGTTGATCGACGTTGCAACCGTCGTCGGCAAGGGCAGTGTTTTCTCGGTGTATCTGCCCCAGGCCGGCGACGTCACGACTCCGAGCCAATTGGAGAAGCGTGCAGAGCCCGAGACGCGGCGCGGCGGGCACGAGCGCGTCCTGGTCGTGGACGACGAAGAGTCGCTCGTCAGGCTAGCCACCGAGACATTGACGGAGCTCGGCTACACGGCCGTCGGTTTCACGGCCAGCACCACCGCGCTCGAGGCCTTTCTCGCCGACCCCGCGCAGTTCGATGCGGTCATCACCGATGAAAGCATGCCGGGCACCTCGGGATCAGAGCTGATTCGCAGGATGCGAGCGGTCAGGCCCACGATGCCGATAGTGCTTGTTAGCGGTTATCTCAGCCCAACGGTCGTCCGGAGAGCCAGGGAAGCCGGCGCGACCGAGGTGCGGAAGAAACCGTTGTCGGCGCGTGAGCTCGCTGCCGCTCTCGACGCCGCGTTGCGCGCGGCACAAGGGCCACGCATCGAGGATGTCGCCCTTCCCACGTTGTCCGATCGGGCTGCCGAGCAAAGACGTCCGGTAACGGCGGCAGACTCGCGAGCGCGACCGACGCGACGTTGATTGTCGGCCCCGCGCAACGAGAGGTCGCGTTGCGCCCTGCTCCAGCGTTGGCGAGCCACGCACCGATGTGGCAATCGCAATCCATTCTTGTCGACTGACACAGAAGGCGATCGCGCGGACATTCGACGAACGCGTGCTCAGCGCAGACTCGCAGCATCAGCTTCGGGTACGGGAAAAAACCATGGGCACAATCACCATCAAAGACGGCGTTGAGATCTTCTACAAGGACTGGGGCAAAGGTCAGCCCATCGTGTTCAGCCATGGCTGGCCGCTGTCGGCCGATGATTGGGACACGCAGATGCTGTTCTTCCTCAAGCACGGCTATCGCGTCATCGCCCACGATCGGCGCGGCCACGGCCGCTCCACCCAGGTCGGCAGCGGCCATGACATGGATCATTATGCGGATGACCTCGCAGCGTTGACCGCGCACCTGGATCTGAAGGATGCCGTGCACGTCGGCCACTCCACCGGCGGCGGCGAAGTGGTGCACTACCTGGCGCGCCACGGCGAAAGCCGGGTGGCCAAAGCGGTGATCATCAGCGCGGTGCCGCCGCTGATGGTCAAGACGGCGACCAATCCGGGTGGGCTCCCCAAGGAGGTTTTCGATGGGCTCCAAGCGCAGCTCGCCGCCAGCCGTGCCCAGTTCTATTACGATCTGCCGGCCGGACCGTTCTACGGCTACAACCGGCCCGGCGCGAAGGCCTCGCCGGGGGTGATCTGGAACTGGTGGCGCCAGGGAATGATGGGCGGCGCGAAGGCGCATTACGACGGTATCGTCGCCTTCTCGCAGACCGACTTCACCGAAGACTTGAAGAAGATCACGGTGCCGATGCTGGTGATGCACGGCGACGACGACCAGATCGTGCCTTATGCCGATTCCGGGCCGCTATCGGCGAAGCTGCTGAAAAAAGGCACCTTGAAAACCTATCAAGGCTTTCCGCACGGCATGCCCACCACGGAGGCCGATACCATTAACGCGGACCTGCTTGCCTTCATCAAGGGCTAGGCGATTGCGCAGCCAACGTGCGGCGTCATCTCCGAACTGAAGGCCGATCCGAGGAGCAAGCACTCATGCCGAACTATCTCAAGCTCTACACCCCGCAGGACAGCGCGGTTGTGTTCATCGACCACCAGCCACAGATGCTGTTCGGCGTCAGCAGCATCGAACGATCATTGCTTATCAACAATGTCACGCTGCTCGCCAAGGTCGCCAAAGAGTTCAAGGTCCCGGCCGTGCTGACGGCGGTCGAGACGGAATCGTTCAGCGGCTACGTCTGGCCGCAGCTACTCGATGTCTTCCCGGGGCAGCCGGTCGTCGAGCGGAGCAGCATGAATTCCTGGGATGACGCCGGCTTCCGCAAGGCGATCGAGGCAACCGGCCGCAAGAACATCATCCTGACCGGATTGTGGACGGAGGTCTGCGTTACGTGGCCGACGCTTTCGATGTTGGAGGCCGGGTACACGATCTATGTCGTCGAAGACTGCTGCGGCGCGACGTCCGAAGCCGCGCAGGACGCCGCGTTATCCAGGATGGTGCAGGCCGGCGCGATCCGCCTCACCACCATCGCCGCCCTGCTCGAATGGCAGCGCGACTGGGCCAAACGCGAGCACTACGACGCGCTGATGAGTCTCCTCAAGCATCACGCCGGCGCGTACGGCAGCGGCGTCGAATACGCCTACACCATGGTCCACAAGGCGCCGCAATCGGCGAAGGCACCGCAAGTCGTTTCGAAGAAAGCTTCGGCTGCCGCAGCCGCCTAGCGGCAACGGCCGATTCATGACGACATAGGGAGAAGCATCATGATTCTTGGAATGTCGACGTCTGCGTTCACGTTGTTGCACGTTGTGCTCAGCCTGGTCGGAATCGTGGCCGGTATCCTCGTCGCCGCAGCGATGCTCAGCTCCAAGACAGCCAATGGCTGAACCGCTCTCTTCCTCGCAACGACGGTCCTGACGAGCGTCACGGGTTTTCTGTTCCCGCGTGACCAGATCTTGCCCTCCCACATAGTCGGCGTCGTCTCGCTGCTCGTTCTGATCATAGCGATCGCGGCGCTCTATGGTTATCGGCTTGCGCGCTCGTGGCGCTTGAGCTACGTGGTGAGCGCCCTCGTCGCTCTCTATCTGAACGTGTTTGTTCTGGTCGCACAAGCCTTCCAGAAAGTGGCCGCCCTGAATGCGCTTGCGCCGACGCAATCCGATCCGGGATTCATCGTTGCCCAGCTGATCGTCCTGGTTACCTTCGTGGTACTCGGCATCAGGGCGGTCAGGTCTTTTCACCCTGAGGCGAACCCTCCGGCGCTTCGGCCGGCGTAACTGCGTCGGAGCGTCTTGATCGGTAATCAGAGGAGATTGGTCGAATGAATGCCAAAGCCGCCGCAGTGGATCGCAAGTCGCCTCTCGAGGTGCGCTCGAGCCTCGGCTCGAAGGCAACGCGCGATGTCTCGGGAGCGCTCAACGCACTACTTGCCGATTTTTTTCGCGCTCTACCTGAAAACCAAGAACTTTCACTGGCATGTGTCGGGGCCCCACTTCCGCGACTATCACCTGCTCCTGGATGAACAGGCGGATCAACTCTTCGCCACCACCGACGTCATCGCCGAGCGTGTCCGGAAGATCGGCGGAACGACGCTGCGTTCGATCGGCCATATTGCGCGGCTGCAACGCGTGTCCGACAACGACGCGGACTATGTCACGCCGCTCGACATGCTCGCCGAGCTGCGGGAGGACAACTCGCGGCTCGCCGCGCGGATGCGCGAGACGCACAGCGTGTGTGACGAGCGCGGCGATGTCGCCACCGCGAGCTTGCTCGAGATCTGGATCGACGAAGCCGAGAGACGTACGTGGTTCCTCTTCGAGGCGAGTCGATTCGGCGAAAGCGCCGGCGGGTGACATGGGGTCGGTACACCTTACTGCCGTACCTGTCTAGCAATCGCGAGGGTCCCGCCATGTCCCGCACTCTTTCCGGCTTGCGCGTGTTGCTGCTGCTCGTGCCCGGCTGTCTCGCCATACTGTCAGGTGTATCAACCGTGAGCGCCGCAGACTTCGGAGCCGGGTTCAAGACCAAGTCGGTCGCGGTCGACGGCGGGACCGTGAGCGTCACGATGGGCGGCAGCGGCCCGCCGGTGGTCTTGATCCATGGATACGCCGAATCCTCCCGCATGTGGAAACCCCTGTCGAAAGTGCTCGCGCCACGCTTCACCGTGCTCGCACCCGATCTGCCGGGTATCGGCGCCTCGTCGATACCAAAGACGGGCCTGGACATGAAAACATCTGCCGAGCGCGTTCATGCTGCGATCAATTCTCTTGGATTCAAGAAGGTTCGAGTGGTCGGGCACGATATAGGGCTGATGGTCGCGTATGCCTACGCAGCGATGTATCCGCAGGAGGTCGAGAAGCTCGCGCTCATGGACGCTTTCCTGCCCGGTGTAGGGGAGTGGCGGGCGGTCTACGACAATCCCGGGATTTGGCACTTCCGTTTCTATGGACCGACGCCAGAAGCGCTGGTGAAGGGTCGCGAACGCATCTACTTCGAACACTTCTGGAACGACTTCGCAGCCGACAAGACGCACTCGATTCCCGAGGCGGATCGGCGCGCATATGCGATGGAGTATGCCCGGCCCGGCCGGATGGCGGCAGGCTTTGGCTATTTCGCGTCGTTCCCTAGGACCGCGACCGACTTTGCGGAGCTATCGAAGACGCAGCTTGCGATCCCGGTGCTCTCGATCGGCGTAGCGAAAGCAAACGGTTTTGCCCTCG
>Ga0066710_100008099_pt1 | contig 10149 bp, 8 predicted proteins | sample GraSoiAngelo_159_FD_79666 | JGI IMG/M metagenome (GOLD analysis project Ga0066710, IMG submission 79666) | Grasslands soil microbial communities from the Angelo Coastal Reserve, California, USA - 14_1009_16_40cm | ecosystem: Environmental > Terrestrial > Soil > Grasslands | place: USA...
TCTGCTGACCTTTAGTTCGATGGCCTCCTTGATGTACGCCGCATGATGGCGCAGGACCTACGGGGGCGCGACGATGCGAACCTGATCGCGCTTCGACGATGGCTCGAAGGCCATGACGAGGCGGTCGAGGACTGGCTCGGCGGGCCCGTGAGCCCGATTCGGCGGCGACGCCGGACCCTCGCGCCGCCGCGATCGGACCAAGCCTTATCCCGTTCCGCCTCCGTGATCGCGTCGCCTTGGCGGCTGCGTCGGCCCTCCCTCTGATGACCGGTCGCGTCTGCATCGTCACCGGCGCGAACTCCACGATTGGAAAGGAAATCGCACGCGAACTTGCCGGGCTCCATGCGACCGTCTTCCTTGCGTGCCGAAGTGTCGAGCGAGGGGAGCGCGCGCGGGCGGAGATCGCGCAGGAGACAGGCGCCGTGCCCCTCGCGGTGATGGAACTCGACCTTGCCCGACTGGAATCGGTGCGGGCGTTCGCCGCGGCGTTCACGGCGACACACGATCGCCTTCACCTCCTCGTCAACAACGCCGGGATCTACACCGCCAAACGCGCCCTCACGGGCGACGGGGTCGAGTCGACCTTCGCGTCGAATCATCTCGGTCACTTCCTCCTCACAAACCTAGTCCTCGAAACCCTGCGAGCAGGCGCCCCCTCGCGGATCATCAACGTCTCGTCCGAGGCAAGCCAGATGGGAACGATTCACTTGGACGACCCGAACCTTTCCAAGAATTGGAGTGGGATGGCCGCGTATTGCCAGTCGAAGCTCGCGAACCTCCTGTTCACCGCGGAGCTCGCGCGCCGGCTCGAAGGGTCGGGCGTGGCCGCCTATTCGATGCACCCCGGCGCCGTCCGTTCGGGGTGGGGGCGGCGAAGCGGCGGGTTCATGTCCATTGGGGTCCGCCTCGCGGCCCCCTTCTTGATCTCCCCCGCCAAAGGCGCCGATACAGCGGTATGGCTCGCGTCCGCGGCGGACGTGGGTGCCCCGCCAGGCACGTACTTCTACAAGCGCAGGCCGTTGGCGCCGAATCCCATAGCGAGGGACGCCACGAGCGCGCGTCGCCTGTGGGACCTGAGCGAAGCGTGGACCGCCCTCCACGCGCCGGTCGGGATCCCCTCTTAAAGCCGTCGGAAAGACCTCTTCTGATTCCTCCATGCCTGTGACCCGCCATCCCCCGGGCAAGGTGGCGGTAATGGAAGCGTACCGGAACCGGAGCGGGCGGAACCTCGGGATCGCGTGTTTCACGTTGACCCTCGTGGTGATCGCTTCGCTCGGCGTGGCGTCCCTGCTCGTCCGGACGGGACGGCTGGGAGGTGTGGCGAACGACCCGGCCTACGTGGCGGCGATCTCGTATTCGGGGCCGAAGACGGACGTGGCGGCATCCACGGAAGGCGCGGCGACGGCCTCGGCGCGGAACGACGCGGTCGTGTCGCGTGCGGCGACCCCCGCCGACGCGGGGACGCGTGCGGAGTCGAGCACGGCGGGTTCGCGAGCGGACTCCGGGACGACGCCACCAGCCACGGTCGATTCGACCCCGGGTCCGAAGGTCGGGCCAACCCCGGCGCCGGTGACGCAACCCTCGATCGGGGACTGGAACGCGAGCTCGTTCGAGGCGAGCTCCCCGCTCAAGGACGCGGACCGAACGATGCCGACCGCGAAGGGCGGCGGGACCGTCGGGCAGGTCGCGAGTTGGTTCTCCCCGCCAAAGGACGTCTCCCCTCCGGCGGGATCGAAGGTCGCGGGTATTGACACGCTCCTCACGCCGCCCGCGATGGGCGACGCCCACAAGGACGGGAACTGCACGACCCGCGAGTCCGTGGAAGCGACCGATGCAGACCACGACGGGAATCCCGAATACGTGCACTATCGGAGCCTGACCCTGTGCGCCGTCGACAAGAACAAGGACGGCCACCCCGAGTGGTCCCTTTGGATCGCGCGGGACGTCCAGCTGTGGGACAACGACAGCTCCGGGACGTTCAACGCGATCGAGGGCGTCCAGGCCGCGCGCGAGATCGCCGACCCGAACTCGGATGGGAAGGTCGAGTACCTCGCCCAGGGCAAGTGGACGCTGTCCGCGGTCGACAAGGATGAAGACAAGACGCCCGAGCACGTCCTCATCACATTTGGCGGCGAGCAGGGGCTCGACGCGAATACGAATGGCAACGTCGAGTTCTATCGCGCGGCGGTCCTCCGGCTCGAGCTCACGGACGCGAACAGCGACAAGTTCGCGGAGTTCGCCTCCCTGGACGCAAAGGTGTTCCAGACCGCGGACGAGGGCGACGACGGCACGTACGAGTACGCGGGAATCCTCCTCGCGAACGCGACGATCGTGGACGCGAACAGCGATGGGCACAACGAGACGATGGAGCTCCACGCCCTTGCGTACGAGCGATACGACGCGAACCTCGACGGCAATCCCGAGGCGCAGCGCGGGCTGAAGTTCGATGCGGAAGCGATTGACGCGAACTCGAATGGCTTCGCGGAGCGCGCGGAGATGTGCCTCCTCGCCTTCGAAGCCGTCGACGCGAACTCCGACGGGCGCCCCGAGGCCGTGAAGGCGATCGAGGTCATGGCGAACAGCACGGACCGCGACGACGACGGGCATCCCGAGCTGCAGACGGTGGACGTGACGGCGGTCGCGATCGTGGACCAGAACGAGAACGACGTGCCCGAGTTCCTCGCGGTCCTGCTCGCGCACGGCGAGCGGGTCGACGCGGACTCCGACGGCATCGCGGAGCGGACGTCCTTAACCGCAAGGGCGGGCGCCCGAGTCGACGCGGACGAGAACGGCGTGTTCGAGAAGGAATCGTACCTATCCCTCGACGCCCTCTCCGTGAACGCGATCCCGGACGAGTACCCCGAGGAGCAGACCCTGGCACTCCGCGCTTATGAGCGCGTAGATGAGACCCAGGACGGCGTGCCGGAGATGGAGCGTGGGTTGGCGTTGGATGCCCGCGTCGTCGATGCGAACAGCGACGGCCACCCGGAGGACGTGAACGTGACCGCGCGCGCCGCGGAGCGCGTCGATGCGAACTCCGACGGCACTCCCGAGGCCGCCGCGTACTTCGTGCTGTGGGCCTCCTCCACGGACGCGAACAGCGACGGGAACCCGGAGCTGCAGTACGTGAAGGCGTACGGATACGCGTACCGGGACGCGGACGAGAACGGCGTCCCCGAGGAGCAGGCCGGAATCAAGCTCGAGGCGTATCGCGTCGATGCGAACAGCAACGGCGTTCCGGAGACCGTCGACGTGACGTTCGTTGCGATCCATGTCGAGGACCGCGACCAGGACGGCACGCAGGACTGCGGCGCGTGGGTGGTCAAGCAGTACCACGCGGAGGACCACGACGAGGACGGTACGTGGGACACGATCGACTACGTGGAATGGTACCACCAGGACGACTGCCCCTGAACCCCTGGGCACGGAACCCGGGACGGTCGGCGGCCGTCCCTCCCCCCTTTTTTCTTGTTACGGGCGCAGGACCGCGCGCCCGACGATCTCACCGTTCTCGAGCGCGCGCAGCACGGATTCCGCGTCCGCGAGCGGGGCGGTGCGCGCCACGACCGGCTTCAGGAGCCGGGCCTCTGCGAGGTCGACCGCGCGCGCGAAGTCCGCCATCGTGGAGGAGTGGGCGCCGACGAGGGTGATCTCCTTTTCCATCAGCAACGACGGGGACACGGAAATCCCCTCTCCGCCGGGGGCGACCTCGACGAGTCGCCCGCCTGGTCCGAGCGCGGCGAGCCCCAGCTGCATCGCCTCACCCGTCGAGACGAGGTCCACGACGAGGTCCGCGCCGCGGTCCTTCGACGCCCCGAGGATCGCTGCCAACGCCTCCTCCGGGGTCGCGACCTCGTCCGCGCCGACGCGTTTGGCGGCCTCGCGTGCCTCCTCGCGAGGGTCCACCGCCACGACCGCCGCGCCGCGGGCCTTCGCGACTTGGACGGCGGAGAGGCCGACCCCGCCCGACCCGATCACGGCCACCACGTCCCGTTCGTCGGCGCCGCCAAGGGTGACGACGGTGTGGTAGGCCGTCGCGCCACTGCAGGCGAGCGTCGCCGCGGCCTCCGGTTCGAGGTTTCGCGGCGCAGCGAGGACGACATCCTCGGGCACGTGAACGTACTCCGCATACGCGCCAGGAACCGAGAAGCCGAGGGCCGCGCCCTGCGTGCACAGGTTCGTCCGCTTCTGGATGCAGGAGCGGCACTTCCCGCACGGGAGTTCGAAATGGACGACGACCTGGTCCCCGGCGCGGACGCGTCCCACGCCGGGTCCGATCTTCTGGACCGTCCCGGCGGTCTCGTGACCGGGCACGAGCGGGGCGCGCTCGCCCGAGGCGACTTCCTTGAGCAGGTGGAGATCGGTGCGACACACGCCCGCGGCCGCCACGCGCACGAGCACCTCGCCCTCGGCGGGCTCCGGCGTGGGGAGGTCGACGAGCTCGACGACCCCGCCGGGCTGGAAACGGATCGCGCGCACCGGAGCCAGGTACGGATTCGTCCATGAAAGGGTTTGTGGGACGCCATGCCTAAATACGGGACCCGCAATCGCGGCCCGATTCCCATGACCCAAGAGCTCGAAACGATGGTCCGACGGATGGACCCCGAGACCGCGTCCCAGATCCTCGTCGCTGTGCGCGGAACGCTCGTCGCGCTGCGCAACGACGTGTCGACGTTGAAAACCACGCAGGAAACGAAAGAGGTTCTCCGCCGCATCGACGCGTACCTCGGACACGTCGAGTCGGAGCGGACCCGCCTCGCAGCGTGATCACGCCGGCGCGGCGTCCGCGAACTTGTAGGTACGCTTCACTCGCCGGCCCGAGCCTTCCTCCGAGACCGCGACGAGGATCGCATCTTCCGCCAGGTCGCGGCACAACGACCACGCGGCGAAATACGCCTTCCGTCGTTCGCCGGGCTCCTCCTGCAGCAAGAGGTCTGTGACCGCTTCGACCCCGAACACACCCGTCCCGAACTTCGCTCGAAGCTTCGGGAGCATTTGTTCGCGGCGGCTGCCCTTGCGGCGTCGCTTCTTCGTCGCCGGCGGGGCCGAGGGGGCGGGCACGGGGGCTGGGGCGGGCGTGAACAACGACGGCGCCTCATTCTCCTTCACAGGCTGGGGCAGAGCTCCGAGGATCTGGTCGAGGGAGAGGATCTCTTCGCGGAGTTCCGCCTCCCGCCGAACGAGCTCCGTGAGTTCGGCTCGCAGCCGCTTCGTCTCCTCCTCGACCGCGACGCGCCGCTCCATGAGCGCATTGAGGATGAGTCGCTCTCGCCGGTCCCGATCGACGGGCTCCATGCTACCGGGCCTCCGCGGGTGTCGGAAGGGGCTTGTTGACGCGCAACACGCGGATCGGCCCCGTCGGCCCGGGCCGGCTGCCCGCGATCTCCAGCGCGCGGTTGCGCAAGAGGGTGTTGGCGAGCGTCCACGCCGCATCGTACGACCGCGTGCGGCCATCGACGGCCTCGAGAACGTCCTTCATCTGACTGACCGTGAACCCGTCGGGATGCCGCTCGACGAGCGCCGCCAGTAGTTTCTCGTGGGATTCTTCCGGAGCACGCATCGCGAAGATGGCGGGTGTGATGGGAGGGCTCTGGGGCGTTTCCTGATTTTCGCCAGGCACGGGCGAAACAATCGGTTTCTCCGTTTCGATGGGCGGAGCGATCGGCGACTCCGTCGGAGCGGCCCGGTCCGCAGGCGCGAACCGGCCGTGCACGGCGCCGAGGGCGAGCGACCGGTCCGTGAGTTCCCGCAATCGTCGTCGGAGCCCTTTGCCCCGCTCCTGCACCTCGTCCAACTCCCGTTGGCGTCGATCGCGCGCGTGCTGGAGCGCTTTGCGTAGAGCTTCTTCACGCAACATCGGCGGTTGTGAATTGCGGATGTGGTTAATACGGGTTTACCCCATCAAGTGCCCATCCAAACGCCCGCGGCAGCGCACGGTCTCTCCATGTCTTGTAGAACATTCCAGCGCAACCATTTTTTGGCTTCGCCCTGAGACAAGCGCAACCCTTATGTCGCGCGTCCCACGTACGCGGGACGTGCCCCGCGGCGAACGGATGAAAGCGAAGGTGTGCCTCGTCGGGGAGGCCGCCGTCGGGAAGACGTCGATGGTCCGCCGCTTCGTGCTCGACGAATTCGACGACCGGTACGTGACCACGCTCGGCGCGAAGGTGAGCAAGAAGGAGCTCGCCCTCGAGTTCACCGTCGAGGACCGCACGGTCCACATGGACATGACCGTCTGGGACATCATGGGAGAGAAAGGATTCCGCGAGCTGCTGAAAGACGCGTACTTCCAGGGAGCGCGGGGCATCCTCGGGGTGTGCGACCTGACCCGGTACTCCACGTTGAAGGAGCTCGACGACTGGGTCACGTCCGTCTTCCGCGTCGTCGGCGAGATCCCCGTCGTGTACGCCGTGAACAAGCACGACCTGAAGGACGAGGTCATGATCCTGTACGGGGAGAAGGAGATCGGGCAGAGCGCGAAGGCGTTCGCCGCCCCATGGATGTACACGAGCGCGAAGTCCGGCGAGAACGTCGAGTCCGCGTTCCGCGCGCTCGGGGAAAAGATCGCGGCGGCCCGGTCCGCGTAGTTCGTTCTCATCCGGACGAACGACGCCAGCACCCTTTAAGTAACGGCCGGCGGCTCGCCCGCACGAGGGGCCGCGTGGCAGACCGGAAGACGCTGAAATCGAAAGTATGCCTCGTCGGCGAGATCGCCGTCGGGAAGACATCCCTCATCCGCCGGTACGTCCAGGACATGTTCGACGACAAGTACATCATGACGATTGGCACGAAAATCTCGAAGAAAACGGTCCGCCTCGAAGGGGTGCGAGGCGCGCACGACGTGACCCTCGACATGACGATCTGGGACATCATGGGGGAAAAGGGGTTCCGGCAGCTCCTCAAGGAGGCATACTTCTACGGCGCGAACGGCATCCTCGCGATCTGCGACCTCACGCGGACGAACACCCTCGAGGACCTCGATGACTGGATCGACCACGTGCTGAAGGTCGTCGGCGAGATCCCCGTGTACATCGTCGTGAACAAGGTCGACCTCAAAGAGGGCGCGAAGTTCGACGACGACGCCGTGCGCGCGTTCGCGAAGGCGTACAACGCGCCGTGGTCGTACGCGAGCGCGAAGACCGGGGAGAACGTGCAGGACGCGTTTGAGGCGATCGGCCGCGCGATGGCGGAACAGCAGATGTCAGCGAAGTGAGTCGCGTCACGCGCGCTTGAAACCCGGCGTGCTGCTCGCCTTCCCTGAGAACCCGCAGTGCTCGCACTCGAACCATTGGCGGGACTGCAACCACTTCCAATTCCACGTGAGTTTGCCGCAGTTCGGGCACGTCTCCGGATGCGACGGCTTCGGCGCGACCCACGCCTCGGGCACGGACCCGCGAACGGAGCCGGGTTACATAAGGGGCGCGCACGCGTCAGACTCAAATAGGCGTAAAACTCCCCACCAAACTTCCCTTGTTCCTCCGCCGCCATGGGCGGGGCCATGCGCAGCGCGCGAGAATCGTTGTCGACGGGGAATGTGAGCGAATGTTGGCAGAGTCGGCAGGTGCGGGCGCGTGCTGTTCTTTTCGTGGGAATGATTCTTCTCTCTTCGACAATCATTCTGACTCCGAGCGCGACGTCCGATCCTCACATCGATGCGGAGGGCGGACCCATTCGCCGGGCGACCTGGGATTTCTCAACGCCCGCCGACTATTCGGTCTCGGGAGTGGCCCTCGCTCCCAGAAATGCAACGCTCGACGGAGAGTCCGTCACGCGCACGAGGTCGACGGACATGGACTTCGTTTTGGCGCAGTCGGAGGCGAACGGGACGCAAGTTGGCGGCGGTGTGCGCCTCGCGGGCGACCCGTCGGAGCGGATCGCGGACGGCGGGTTCGACGAGGCTCCCGGCCCTTGGACGTTTTCGGATGGCGCGACCGGTGAGGTCACTGCCCGTCTCTCCGGCGGCCGGGGCTTGTTGGAACATCGGACGGCGTCGCTCGCCTTCGACGGCCTTGATTCCCTGGGTGGTTGGCGGCCGATCGCGGCGAACGACAGCACGAGCGCGCTGTCCTCTGATTTCAGCATCGTCCATCAGGGATCCGCTTCGATGCAGGACGCGCTGTACTTCGGATTCGACCGCCAATTCGCAGGGGCTGCCCGGGACGATATCGGGACGTGGAACTGGTCCGCGTACACGCATCTTGCGATGTGGATCCACAGATCTGGCGGGGTGAACCGGGCGACGCTCGTGTTGCGGGACTCGACGGGCGCGAGCCGTTCGATGGGAGTGGGCCTTGCCGGCGGGTGGAGTCGGTACCTGTTCGATCTCACACGGTTTGCAATTGATCGGACCAAGATCGACGCGATGGACCTGCAGTTCAACGGTCTGTTCAACAGCAACGGAACGGCCCACGTCGACGACCTCGTGCTCCTGCGGCTCACGTCCTTCGACGAGACCGCCACGGTCGCACAATCGTTCACAAAGCTCGCGACGGAGGGCAGTCCGCGCGGCGTAATCTTGTCCTTCGACTTGGAGGCTTCGCCCGCGCTCAACGCGGCGGCGACCGTCCAAGTCTCCATTGGCGGGGGAGTTGCTTGGGCTGAGTCCCCGGTCTCGTCGGGCACCAGGGCATTCTATCTCGACCTGAGCGGGGAGACGTCGACTCGCGCGAAAGGCACGTACACTCTCTCTTTCGCCCTTCGGCTTCTCCGCACAGGGAACGCCGAGGCATCCTTCTCCGCGTGGATTGACAACGTCTCCCTGACGACGCCGGACTTCGGAACGGGATCCTTCACGTCACGCCCCGAGGACGCCGGCTCGGACGCTCGGTGGTCCTCGTTGACTTTGAATCGGACGACGCCGTTCGAAACCTCCGTCCACGTGGAGACGCGAAGCGGGAACGCGTCGGTCCCCGACCCGACATGGTCGCTGTGGATTTCCGCGGATGGCGGGATTGTCCCCAGCCCGCCCGCGCGGTATCTCCAGTGGCGCCTCTTGCTTGCGACGACAAACGGGAGCCGAACTCCATCCGTCACGGGGTTGGCGGTCTCGTACACGAAGTACGCGAGCCATGGGGAAATCGAGACCACTCCCTTTCTTCCATCGGAGCCCCTCTACCATTGGCGGTCGTTCGTCGCGGACCACTCCACCCCCGCGTCGACCTCGATCGGGTATGATCTGTCCTTCGACAGCGGGGCGACGTGGGTCCCCGTCGCGCACGGGCAGAATCTCACCGCATACCCTCTTCAGTCGGTATCTGTGCGCGCGACGCTCCTCACCGGCGACACGTTGGTCACACCGACGCTCGCCTCCTTCGCGATCGTGTTCGAGGTCTTCGGTGCGAGGGACGCCGTCGTCGTGACCCCTGCGAATGCGGCGATCCTGTGGGGCGACTCCCTCGCCCTCCGCGCAACGTTGTTCGACGAGTATGGACATGGGTTGCCGCTCACCTGCGTCTGGAGCACGACGGACCCCGGGGGCAACCTCACGGCGAACGGCACGGCCGCCATATACGCGTCGGGCGGCGTCGGCACCTGGAGCGTCCGGTGCGAGACCGTGGACGGAGCGCTGAACGGGACCGCAACGGTCGTGGTCCTCCCGAATGCGCTCGGACGAATCGAGATCATGCCGGCGAACGCGACGATCTCGACGGACGACGTCATCATGCTCGCGGCAGATGGATACGACGTCCGGGGGCATCGGGTTGCGGTCGATCCGACATGGAGCGCGACCGCGGGCTCCATCGATCCCGAAGGCGTGTACACGCCCGGCCCGCCAGGCACGTTCGGGATCGCCGCCAACGTGGAGGGCGTGATCGGACGAGCGAACGTGACCGTGGTCCTTGGTCACCTCGCGCGAATCGCCGTCACCCCGCCAAGCACGACGATTCCCAGCAACGGTACGATGAAGTTTACCGCCAACGGATTCGACATCCGGGACAACGGTGTGCCGATGGCCGCGTCGTGGGCCGCGACGTGCGGCATCGTGAACGGTACGGGATTCTATGTTCCTGGGGTCGTGGGGGTATGCCGCGTGTATGCGAACGCAACGGGGATTTCGGGATTCGCAGTGGTCACGGTCCTTGCGGGTCCCCTCGCCCGCATCGCGATCGCCCCCGCCAATGCGACGGTCAGCGCAGACGACGCGATCCA
>Ga0066710_100008100_pt1 | contig 10149 bp, 6 predicted proteins | sample GraSoiAngelo_159_FD_79666 | JGI IMG/M metagenome (GOLD analysis project Ga0066710, IMG submission 79666) | Grasslands soil microbial communities from the Angelo Coastal Reserve, California, USA - 14_1009_16_40cm | ecosystem: Environmental > Terrestrial > Soil > Grasslands | place: USA...
CCATCTATATAATGAAGGACCGAGGAGCGCTTTAAATGTAAAGGAGATAAAGCCCGCATTTGATGAGGATTCACCAACCATGAACGGGTTTGAAGTATTGAACAGGTATTTTGATGAGGCCTTTGCTAACAATGAACTGCTGATCGCCTTTGGAGAAGATGTGGGACAAATAGGAGACGTAAACCAGGGCTTCAGTGGTTTGCAATTGAAATATGGTGCTGAAAGAGTTTTTGATACCGGTATTCGCGAACTCACTATTGTTGGACAGGGAATCGGTCTTGCCATGCGCGGCTTGCGGCCAATTGCCGAGATTCAATACCTGGATTATTTATTATATGGCTTGGAACCACTCAGCGACGACGCCGCGACGCTTCATTACAGAACGTTTGGTCAGCAAAGCTGTCCCGTCATTATTCGCACACGGGGACACAGACTCGAAGCCATCTGGCACAGCGGTTCGCCAATGGGCATGGTGATAAGTTCACTGCGGGGTATGTACATATTGGTGCCCAGGAATATGGTGCAAGCCATCGGAATGTATAACACTTTGCTCCGAAGCAATGATCCTGCTTTGATGATCGAGTGTTTGAACGGCTATCGGCTGAAAGAAAAACTTCCTTCCAACCTGCTTGAATTTACCGTCCCATTTGGCATCCCGGAAATTGTCCGGGAAGGAACGGACATTACAATCGTTTCCTACGGCGCAACTCTTCGCGTTGCTCAAACCGCTGCGACTATGCTGGATGCATTGCATATCAGCTGCGAGATCGTCGATGTGCAAACTCTCCTCCCCTTCGACATCCATCATAAAATCCTGGAATCCCTCAAAAAAACTAATCGTATTGTTTTTGTGGACGAAGACGTGCCGGGCGGTGCTGCTGCTTACATGTTTAACAAAGTAATGGAAGAACAGGGCGGCTACCGTTATCTCGACGCGGCGCCGCGAACAATTACTGCTAAGGCACATCGCCCTGCTTATGGTAGCGATGGTGATTATTTCAGCAAGCCAAATGCTGAGGAAATTGAGGCAGTGATAAAAGAAATTATAAAAGAATAAAATATTAATTCTTATCAAGAAATTTCTCCACTTTCTCCACTTGTACGAAAAAATTTGATATTTTACGGAGCAAGCAAATCATGTAATTATATGGACCACCGCCTGATCCTGCCCTGTATTTTTTCTTGCATGTCATCTTTTTCTTTTGTTTCCTCCAATGCGCAGGCTGATTATGCGGATAAAGTCACTTCGCTAAAAAATCAATTTCCGAAAGAAGAGGTAGTTGCTTACGAGCACAAAGAGATTGTAAATTTTTCATTGAATCAAAAACCTGCGCTTGGCGAAGGAAAAGTAAAGGCTACCGTAACAACACAGATTAGGTTAGTCCCCGTCAAGGATTATATAAAATATGAAGACGGTCTTTTCTACAACCAGCAAATTTCAATCGACAACATAAGAGCGACGAATTCAAAAGGTAAAGAAGTCCTCATTCAAAAACAATGTACTTCCTACAGCCAGGAGGATATTTTTCAAGATGATACAAAACTTTGCGTGGTGAAATTTCCCCTTGAAGAAAAAGGGAAAAGCTGCACATATACATACCAGGAGATTTATAAAGACATAAAATATCTCACTTCATTTTATTTTAATAAAAGCATCCCTGTTGTGGACGAAACCGTTGAATTCGATATTCCATCATGGATGGAATTTGATCTTCGTGAATTTAATTTCCAGGGTGCGGGAATTGAAAAAACGACTACCAAAGAAAATGATCTCACCAAAGTAAGTTTTCATCTTAAAAACGCTCCGGCCTACGAAGAGGAAGAACATTCGCCGAATCACGCTTTAAGCTATCCGCATATCATTTGTGTAAACAAGGCTTACACTGAAAACGGGCAACGAAAAGTTTTGTTTGAATCAGTGAAGGATCTGTACGGATGGTACAGGACCGTTTGTGATAGTATTGGCAACGAACCTTCAGAGTTAAAAGAAAAAGTAGTATCACTGACGGGCGCAAAGAAAACCGACCTGGAAAAGATCGAAGCTATTTTTTACTGGGTCCAGGATAATATCCGGTACATCGCTTTTGAAAATGGGATCATGGGTTTCAGGCCTGATGCCGCCCAAAATGTTTTTAAGAAAAAATACGGCGATTGTAAAGGCAAGGCTAACCTGCTGAAGGAAATGCTGAAGCTTGCCGGCTACGATGCAAGACTTACATGGATCGGCACTTCCGATCTTCCCTATGATTATTCTCTCCCTTCGTTGTCTGTAGACAATCACATGATCTGCACGGTGATCCTGAACGGAAAAAAATATTTCTTAGATGGAACAGAAGAATATATTGCGCTCAACGATTATGCGCAGCGATTGCAGGGAAAACAAGTGCTGATTGAAGACGGGAAGAATTATATCCTTGATCGCATACCGGTTTTTCCATCCGAAAGAAATAAAACAAAACAAGTAACCAAAATGCGTGTGGATGGCGATGCAATTAAAGGAAATAGTAATGTTGAATACAATGGCGAGGGGAAGATCTTTACTCAAATGGCTTACGCCTCTACCCGTACTGAAAATAAAACGGATGCTTTGTCTTCATTTTTGCGAGGCGACAATGGAAATATAGAACTGTCTGACCTCAAGACGCCGGATTTCAGCGACAGGCAAAAACCGCTACAGATCAATTATGACTTCAAGGCCAATAACCAGGTAACGAAAGCGGGTAATGAAATGTATGTGGTGATGGACTGGAATAAAGAATTTTCAAGCCTTGAATTTGATAATAAGAGGAAGAATGATTATGAATTCAATCATAAGTATTTTATCACTACACAAACTGAATTGACAGTTCCGGAAGGCTACAAAGTAGAATATGTTCCCTCATCGTTCAAAAAAGTCTCAAACGATTATTCTTTTGAAGCCTCTTACCTGAGCAAGGGAAAAACGATCGTATACTCAAAAACAATCGTGATCAACAAACCGATCATACGAAAATCAGAATTTGGCGACTGGAACAATTTCATTAAGGACATCAACAAATTTTACAATGACCAGGTAGTACTGACGAAGTGAGGGCAAGCGGTGAGCCCGACGATAAATGTTCCGACGCTGCGGTCGGAATCGAGACATTTATCGTCTCTGATCGGGCCTGATGACTCGCGAGTGTCAGACTCAGAGATGCCGACCAACAGCGTTGGCACGGTGAATGGCGAGTGAGGGCTGAATGGTGACCAATGAATCATCAATAATAAATAATCAATAATACTCGATGAAATTCCCATTTTTCATTTCTTACACATTACTTTTTGCTGTAAGAGCATTTGCTCAAGCCCCCCAGTTAGGCACGAATATCGAAAACGAATTTACGGTGACTACTGTTCCGGATAAATGGAAGAACGAAAGTGCGGTTATTATCGGTCAAAAAACTGAGTACCTGTTTACGAGGCTTTCTTCCGGTCGGAACTATTCGACCGTTGTTCGGATTAGAGAGTACATCCACAAACGAATCAAACTGCAGGACAAGAATGCACTGGAGAAGTTTTCTGCATTTAATTATGTGACGATGGGCAAGGATGGAAGCGCAGAGTACAAAATTATTAAGCCGGGCGGTAAGGAAGAAGCGGTAGATATGAAGACTGCTGTCGAAGACGAAAAAGAGATCGATCCCATTTACAAACCGATTTTTTTCAGCCTCAATATTAAATCGCAAAAAATTGCAATTCCCAATTTGGAGGTGGGCGACATTATTGATTATACACTTAAATCAACTATTGATTGGGATATGAAACTTGAAGGGATTGGATTCAAGCCGTTCATTTTTACATTGACCAACAGTTACCCAACTCTGTACCAGCAATACCGTTTTACCATGGTAAATGGTATGAAGGTTCAGTACCGCAATTATAATGGCGCTCCTAATCTTCGCTTTGATCCAAAGGCATCGGTGTACGGCGATAAGGAATCCTTTCTTTCCTATTATTTCCTGGACAGAGACAGGGAAAAAACAACCGACGTCAGGTGGAATTATGAACTAAGGACAGCGCCGAGTGTAAAGTTTCGGGTCATTTTACTGGCAGATAACGATCCATCCTCAAAGGGCCTCGGAGAAGCAACGGTTGATCGTGCCGGCCTGAATCCTGATGATGTTTATAAACGCTATGTTGGTGCCGCTGGATACGTTACCCCGACCGTTACCAGTCTCGTAGCATATACAACGCAATATATCAGCAAGAAAAAAGAAGAGGGTTCACTAAAGACAGATGATGATTTAATTCGTGAAAGTTATTACTGTTTGCGAAAGGTTTTTCTTGAAATGTATTACAAGGGGCCGGTGCATTCGGACCTTGAAAAATACATGACCGGAAAAAAACTTTATAAAAAGATATTAGCCGAGGAGAAAAAGAATGGGCCCGATAAAGAAGAACGTGAAGACGAGATACGGATCGGTGGTGTGACCTTTGCTACAGCTTTAAGGATGTGTCTATCCTCGCAAAATATTCCAGCAGAATTACAAGTGTACGTGCCGAGATCGTTAGGTTCATGGCGGGACGCGATCTTTATGGATGAACTGGATTTTGTGGTGAAAGTCAAAAGCAAACGCAAATATTATTTTTTGGAGCCCTTCAACAATTTCGATGCCTTTGGCACTCCTTATCAGTACCTGGAAGGGGCAGAGGGATACAGCATTGGTTATGACCAGGCCAATCGTTATTACCGGGCTACGATTCCGGCAACGACGTTAAACGACAACCTGCAAAAACAAGATTATTCGATCAGCTTTAATGATGGGATGGACATTGTGAAAGCTGAAAGAATAAGCTCTTATTTGGGTGATGAAAAGGCTTCGCTGATTGGAAACGCCAATCTTGACAGAAGCTATCTGAATTATGATTTTGCCAAATATTATGTGGAACCCAGCAGCGATAAGGGCAAAAAAAAGAAGGGCAATGATGAACCCGTGATAGCGACTGCTGATGCTACGAAATACGATGACCCCGACAAAGAAGAGCATATCAAAGCCAGGAGGGATATTTTTGAAAAAAGCTTAAAGGAAGAATTAGATGTTGACAAATACGAAGATTTCGAATTGCTGAAGGATGGTCGTTATGGCGATACAGCCCTGCTGCAATACAAAGAGAAATTTACTCTCAAAAAATTGATGAGTAAGGCGGGCAAGAACTACATTTTCGAAGTGGGCAAACTGATCGGCGATCAGATAAAACTCGGACAAAGCGAGCTGGCAGGAAGGCAAGTAGAAATCTGGATCCCTCATGCCAGGACCATTGAAAATAACGTCAGCGTTCGCATTCCCCAGGGATATACAGTGGAAGGTTTACAAGATTTGAATATGAATATTGACAATGAAAGCGGCTCATTCATTTCGTCTGCAAAGGTCGTCCCCAGGGACTCCGTTGGAGACGACGATAAACTGTTCATCAGCGCAAAAAAAATATATAAAAAGAATTTTGATAAAAAAGAAGCCTGGCCAAATTATGTAGCGTTTCTGGAACCTGCATATAAGTTTAGCCAGTTGAAGATCGTGTTGAAGAAAAAATAGGGTCGTCAACTGATCGCTGATCAAAATCAACAGACGCACAAATCTCTTCGGGTCCGGGGGCACACCCCCCACAAAAATTCAATCATGGGGTTGGGTTCAAATATCTTTCACCAAAAAGGTTTTTTTTCTTAACTTTTATAGTGAGTTAATCAGCTGCTAGCTTTTAAAATAAAAAAATGGAAAATAAGGGATTGATTTTTATTCCTGATATCAGCGGCTTCACAAAATTTGTGACGGAAATGGAAATTGATCATAGCCGCCACATTATTGAAGAGTTGCTTGAAATATTAATTAATGCAAATTCCATAGGACTTGAGATTTCCGAGATTGAGGGTGACGCAATCCTTTTTTACAAATATGGAAACGCTCCCGATTTAAAAACTTTGTATCACCAGGTCGAAAAAATGTTTTGTGAATTTCACAGGCACCTAACCGCCTATGAGTATCGCCGTTTATGTCAATGCAAGGCATGCAGAGCTGCTGTCGATCTTAGTTTGAAGATCGTTACTCATTATGGAGAATTTACAGGATACACCGTAAAAAATTTCAACAAACTGATTGGCAAAGATGTGATAGTTGCACATCAGCTTTTGAAAAATGATATTGAAAAACATGAATACTGGCTGGTAACTAAAAACCTGTTGCAGGATGAATCACCACAGGGTTTTAAGCAGTGGATGACATGGGATAGCAGCGCCAAAAAAACAGAAACAGGCGAAATACCTTTTCAATACACTCAGCTGACCCCCTTAAAAAATGAGTTACCTTCTGAACCGCCTTCGCATCTTGAATTGAAACAGAAGAAGAAGATGATTTCCGTTTCAAGGGAATATGAAGTTCCACTCAATAAGCTGTTTTTCACAGCCGGTCACTTTGAGCTGCGCCATCGCTGGCAGGAAGGAGTAAAAGCGGTTGACCAGGTAAGTCATTATTTACCGCGTGTGGGAACAAAGCATCGTTGTGTGCTGGAAAATGGCCAGGTAGTAATGTACACCAGCAGTTTTTCCTTTGGGACTGAGAAGATCGTTTATGCTGAAACTGATGAAAAAAAGCGCAGTTCGACTTATTTCATTTTTGAAAAAATAGATGATGAGAGAGCAAGGTTTACTATCGATTTTTATTTGAAAAGAAATCCTTTACTGCAAATAATGTTTAACCTGACAATGAAAAAGAAATTGGAGCACATGTTTACAAAATCACTGTCCAACCTGGAAAAATTAGTGCAAGAAGTGGAGCTACCGGTTGAATTTTAGAAGGCCGATAGCTATATAATCATCCAGACAAGGGCAATTTAGATGCAACAGGTTTCCTCCTTACTGCGCCGTATCAAGGGTGACATGCGCGACTGTTGACATGCCGGTCGCGACAGTCCCGATAGCTATCGGGGATGACCGCGCATCTACTGTGTTTTCTCAGGTACAAATTGAGGTTGCTTTGGCGGTGGTATAACAAGGTTGGGACTGAGGTCAGGCAGAATCGTTTTCAGTTTATTTACCCGGTACACATTCGTGTCAATGAAATACCAGTTCTTGCCCTGGTCCAATGAAATGACGATCATAGAGGTTTCAGCGATCAGTTCCCCAAGAGGAGTCTTCATCGTTGTGCTTATAGGCAGCACGGCCTGTAGCTGATTTTTAAAATGAGCGATCTCACCGGGACTGCCGATCCAATATTTTTTAAAGCTTACTCCAAATTCTTTCATCGCTATTGCGGCCGAATCCATTTTGGTTTTCATTTTTTCCTTTCCCCCGGCAAACGCGACAATGTTGGGATGCATGTATTTTGAAAAAGTTGCGAAATCATTTTTCATCAAAGCCGATGCCATGTCCATAGCCTGCACTTTAATGGTCGTAGAAAGATTCTGCCCGGGGCTTGCCATTGAAATCAATAGAAGAATGACAGGGAAAAAAATGGTCTGGATTCTTTTCATAAAGCAAAATTACAAAATCAGTTTTTTATTGGACATGTCACAGGTCTCTTCGGCTGTTGATTCGAAAACAGATCAGCCATATGACCGTGGTCAGGAGAATTGTATAAAGGATATGCGGGCTAATCTCCGCCAGCGCTTTGTCGTAATACTCCTTGTCGAATTTTCCCAGGAAAGCCGGTAGGGGAATTAACCGGTCAGAGATCTCAAGGGGCAAAAATCTTCCAATGTCGTTGGCATAGTTTTTTGCCAGGCCGACAAGAATATTTTCAAGTATGATAAAATAAAAAATGAAAATGCCAAGAGCGATAAAAGCTCTTTTGACAAGAAATCCAATCAAAAAAGCTATGGACAACTGCGCGATAGTTTGTAATGCAAATAAACCGGCATAATATGAAAATCGCCAGACATCATTACTGCCGCCGCTGTTGCTTAGGCCGATGATAATGGATACTGCGATGTATAAAATCGTGATCAGCAGCGAAACCAGCAGTATATCAATGAACTTCGCAGCCATGAACTGATTACGACTCCAGCCGTCGATGACATTCTGACGATGCGTTTTGTAGTTGTATTCATTGGTGACAAGCATTATAACAACGACTGAGGGAATAAAAACAAACCAGGAAGAAAAATACGCTACCGTATGCCATGCTTCCGGAAATGCAAAGGGATTGCCAATAAGCATTTTTGCTATTCGTGCAGCTTGTTCCTTTTTCTCGGTCAGATTTTGATAGACATGCAGAAAAATATAATTGATGCCCGGATATGAAAGTGCCGTGATGGCGATAATTCCCCAAAAGGCCGGATATTTTTTTATTTTCAGCCATTCCGTTTTTAAAAGATTCATTCAAATATTTTATTGGTATTTGTATCAGGCACCGATCATGCTTTCAAGCTCCGAACCTTTTCCTTCAATGAGTGGAAGAATTTATTTCTGTCCCTCTCCCCTGTCGCGCTTATCAGGTTAGATCGGCTCAGGATTGTGTTAAAGCTCGCAAAAGATTTTTCATTAAAGCGAATGTCGCGACTCTCCAGATAGCTCAAGACATTGTACGTGATAAATGAATGCCGAATTCCGTCCAATTCGACCAATATGGTATTGTTACCCAGCACCACTTCGTTCACATAAAATTGCACAGGCGCGCGGTGTGCCACATCTGATTGTCCTGGGAAAAATTTGCAGCCCTTTTCAGCTTGCAGCTTAATATGATCCAAAGTCCTGTCTAGTGAATCGAGCACGATCTCTAACTCTTCTTTTTTTGAGAACAGTCCCGAATCGCGGTAGTACTGGATCTGGCTGATCGAACTGTTGATGCTCTCAAAATTCCACAGTTCTGTGGATGGGATCATGTTGTATTCAGAAATTATTTGCTGACCGATTGCAAGGCAATCTTTAAAAGGGAATTCAGATAAGGAAAAATTTTTTTGACTGTAGGCAGGATTGTTCAAAATGGTTTTAATCCAAAAAAAAGTTTTAAATGCCGCAATTTCTGGAAAAAGATAAAAATGAAAGAACGTCATGTCCTTGCAGAAATAGAGCATCTTTTTGTCCCGAAACGAATTGAAATATTTCAACTGGGCCAGCATGCCCCTCAGGTAATCTTCAAAAGGAAGACCATTATGATTTATGTCCGGAGCTCTGAAGACGACGGCGTCATTTTGTAATTGCAGCACCTGGTCCAGGGAAATATGATAATGCTCACAGATCTGTCTTAGCTCATTAAGAGCTAACGGCTTCTCACCACGAATACGGCGATAAACACTATCATAACTCAAGTCCAATAGATCCGTGAGTTCATCAACCATCGAAATATGCGGTGGCAATATTGACTTCAGGTGGTTGAAGAATTGTTGTTGCAGGTCCGTGGCGTTCATTAATTGAAAATTACGGATTTTCCTTAACAACAACCATCAGTTTTACGGATAGTCAATTCCGGGTCCTTAAATAAAATTTAAAGGACGATATTTTCTCATAGCATTACCCAGAGATTCTTTGGCAATTGTGGTTTATTCCCATTGAATAAAAACAACGGGCGCAGAACCGTTATGAATCGCTTCGTCGTGATGATAGGTTTGTGTTGGAACAAAACCAACAATCATGAAAGCGATCAACCTAACTGTTTTTATTGGCTGCCTGTCCCTCGGTACAGCAGCAATCGCCCAGGACGGTCCCTCTGGTTCTCTCCCAGTGACCGTCTCCGATCATCCGGTAATAAATGATTCCAATGCCTGCAGGTCATTTCAGCGAAGGGTAAATTTCTATGTGGTTAACAAACCAAAGACCCTCGATCTCTTTAGTCGCCTTGTCATCATCCGGGCTCGCAAAAAAGGAATGACCCGCAGGCATAAATTCGTTGTGGTAGTAGCCGGGTCGTCAAAAGAAATGAAAGATAAGGTCGAGGACTACCTGCTGAAGAAAAATGCCGTGATCGGAAGTCTTTGGTTTGATACGCACGGTCATTACAAAAATGGCTATTCATCTTTTGTATTAGGCAAGGACGAGTTCAGTTATAAAACGATCAATGATACAGCCTACACGTCAAATCTTAGTGCACTTGCGAGTTATTGTGATGAATATACTAAGGTCGCCATAGGTTCCTGCTACGGGGGAGCGACGTATGAAAAGCCTGCTCGTGAGACGATGCCCGCCTCGAGGATGAATGG
>Ga0066710_100008102_pt1 | contig 10147 bp, 7 predicted proteins | sample GraSoiAngelo_159_FD_79666 | JGI IMG/M metagenome (GOLD analysis project Ga0066710, IMG submission 79666) | Grasslands soil microbial communities from the Angelo Coastal Reserve, California, USA - 14_1009_16_40cm | ecosystem: Environmental > Terrestrial > Soil > Grasslands | place: USA...
AAGATGTACGCGGCGGCGTCGTTGTAGAGCCGCCACGGCATCATCACGATCCCGATGACGGCCGTGATCATCGCGCCCCGCTTGAAGGTGATCTTGTGCGGCGCGACGTTCGAGAAGGCGTTCGCCGGTGCGACGATGTTCGCGGCGATATTGGTCGTCAGTGTGGCGACGGTGAGACCCGCCATCGACAGGATGATCATCAGCGGCCCGCCGATTCTCGCGAGCAGCGCGACCGGATCCGCGATCCGCGTTCCGAAGATCACCAGCGTCGCGTTGGTTACGGCGGCGCCGATGAAAGCGAAGAGCGCCATCGTTGCGGGCAGACCCACAGCCTGGCCCACCACCTGGTCGCGCTGGCTCCGCGCATAGCGCGAGAAATCGGGGATCGAGAGTGCCATCGTTCCCCAAAATGCCACCGCGGACGTGAGTCCAGCACCGAACACGCTGCCCAAACCGCCTAACCGCCCAACCGCCGAACCGCTCCGGTTCTGCAACATGGGTCCGAGTCCACCCGCGCGAACCGCCGCCCACACAAAGAGCGCAACGCCGACGGTGAGGAGAAAGGGCGAGCCCCATGTTTCCAGGAACTTGATCGAATCCATTCCACGGAGCACGATCCAGACGTTCATCGCCCAGAACAGCATGAAGCAGAGAAACTCACCCGTGTTGAGTCCGACGAAGGCCGGCAGGAATTGCGGCAGCGTGGCGATGCCGGGCCACATCGCTTCGAACAGCTTGTAAATCGCCCAGCCGCCGATCCACGTCTGGATGCCGAACCATCCGCAGGCGACCAGCGCCCGAAGAATCGCCGGGATGTTCGCGCCCAGGACGCCGAATGACGCGCGCGCGAGGACGGGGAAGGGAATGCCGTAGCGCGTGCCGGCGTAGGAATTCAGCGCGATGGGAACCAGGACGACGATGTTTCCCAACACCACGGCGCCGACCGCTGCCTGCCACGTCCAGCCCTGATCCACGAGTCCCGACGCCAGCGTGTACGTCGGGATGCAGATCGCCATGCCGATCCACAGCGACGCGATGTGCCACCAGTTCCATGTGCGTCGATCGGGGGAGACCGGCAGCAGGTCTTCGTTAGCGAGTGGGGTCCGCGCCGGCAGCGTCATTTGACCTCGGCGAGCGCACGCTCCAACCGCTTGCACCCGTCGTCGATTTCCGACTTGCTGATGAGCATGGAGGGCGCGATCCGCAGCACGTTGCCGTAGAGCCCGCCTTTGCCGATCAACAGGCCCTGCTGCTTCGCCGCTTCCAGTAACGCGGTGGTCTTCTTGGGTGAAGGCTCCTTGGTCTTGCGATCTTCGACGAGCTCGATGCCCTGCATCAGGCCCATGCCGCGCACATCGCCGATAAATGCAAAGCGCTTCTTGAACTCCTCGAGCGCATCGCGCAGCTGGCGGCCGCGTTCGGCGGAGCGCTTCGGCGTGTTCTCGCGCTCCATCACGTCCATCGTGACGTCGACTGCGGCCATGGAGATCGGGTTGCCGCCGAATGTCGACAGGGACAACCCGGTGAATGCATTGGCGACTTCCTCGGTCGCGATCGTCGCGCCGACGGGGAAACCGTTGGCGATCGACTTGGCGAACGTCATGATTTCCGGCTCCACGCCCCAGTGCTCGATGCCGCACCACTTGTCGCCCGTGCGGCCCCAACCGGTTTGCACCTCGTCACAGATGAAGACGGCGCCGTACTTGCGCACGATGCCGACCGCGATCTCGAAGTACTCTTTGGGCGGCGTGATGAATCCGCCCGCACCCTGAATCGGCTCCGCCATGAAGGCGGCGGGGCGGCCATTCGTTTGCGTCTTGATCAGGTCTTCGATGTCCTGCGCGCAGCGGATGCCACAATCGGGATACTCGAGTCCCATCGGGCAGCGGTAGCAATAGGGCGAGAGCGCGTGCTTGATGCCGGCGATCTGAGTCGGCAAGACTCGCCACGGTTGCTGTCCCGTGATCGCGATCGCGCCCTGGCTGCGGCCCGCGTAGCTGTGCCGCAACACGATGATCTCTTGTTGGCCCGTGTAGATCTTTGCCAGCATGACCGCGGTCTCGTCGGCTTCAGTCCCGCTCGTCGTGAAGAAGCTCTTCTTCAGCTTGCCCGGCGTGATCTGCGTCAGCCGTTCAGCGACGCGGACTTGTTCCCGAGTGGGATAGACGCTCGAGGTGTGTACGAGCCGCGCGACCTGATCCTGGATCCGCTTCACGAAGTCGGGATGCGAATGCCCGATGCCGGCCGTGAGTATCCCGCCGAAGAAATCGACGTACTCGCGGCCGTCCAGGTCCTTCACACTCGAGCCGTGGGCCTCGGTGATGACGACCGGCTCGGCGTAGTAGTTGGCAACGCAAGGGAAGAGGAACTCCTTATGCTTCGCGCGGACAGTCGCTGAATCCATATCTCCTCAGTGTGTTGGTTGCCGCTTCAGGAACTGTCCCCGCCCAATCGTGCCGACGAACTCGCCATCTCTGGCCTGGACCTGGCCCCGGACCGTCACCACGGAGGCGCGTCCCTTCTGCTCCCAGCCTTCATACGCGCTGTAGTCGACGTTCGAGTAGCTGCATTCCTTGGTAAACTTGCCGCGATACGCCGGATCATAGACGACGAGGTCGGCGTCGCTGCCCAGTTGAATCGCGCCCTTGCGGGGATACAGGCCGAACAGCTTCGCCGCCTGCGTCGAACAGGCGTCGACCATCGCCTGCAATCCCATCCGGCCGGGCACGACGCCCCAGGTGTGCACCAGATCGATCCGTTCCTGAATCGACGGAATGCCGTTGGGAATCTTCGTGAACGCGTCTCTCCCCATCTGTTTCTGGTCAACGCGGAACGGCGCGTGATCGGTGCCAATCGTGCTGATGTCCCGCGACTTCACGCCGTTCCAGAGCACATCCTGATTGGCTTTCGCCCTGAGCGGTGGCGACATGACGTACTTCGCGCCTTCGAAGTCAGGGCGTTCGGTATACGTCTCGTCCAACACGAAGTGGGGGATGACGGACTCGATCCACACATTCACCCCGCGCGCTCGCGCGGCGAGGGCGGCGCGGACGGCCGGCTCACACGACGTGTGCACGATGTAGACGTGCGTGCCGAGCAATTCGGCGAACGTGCAGAGATGATGGACGCCGTCCGCTTCGACGACGGGGGGGCGCGAAGGGCCGTGCCACTCGGGTCCCGTCTTTCCAGCGGCGAGCAGTGCGTTCTGAAGTGCGTCGATCGCATCGGCGTTTTCGCAGTGCGCGGTCACGATCACGCCGAGCTCTTTCGCGAGTCTCATGGCCGCAAACAGATGCTCATCGGACAGATTCAGCGCGCCCTTGTAAGCGAGAAATACCTTGAAGGACGCGACTCCCGCTTTCACGATGTCGCGAAACTGATCGCGGACGTGGGCTTCGAAGCGCACGACGGACATGTGGAACGTATAGTCGACCGCGGCGAGTCTTTCTGCTTTGGACTTCCACAGCTCGAATGCTGCGAAGGGCTCATCCGTGGCGCCGGGGCAGATCATTTCGATCAGCGTGGTCGTGCCACCCGCGAGCGCGGCCTTACTCGCCGACTCGTAATCGTCCGCAGCATACGTGCCCATGAAGGGCAAGTAGATGTGGACGTGCGGGTCGATGAAGCCGGGAAAGACGTATTTGCCGCGGGCTTCGACGATCTCCGTGCCGGGCGCCAGGATCCTCGGATCGATCTGCGGCTCGATCCGCGTGATGTGCTCGTCTTCGGCGTAAACGTCGCCGGTGAAATCCTCGGTGGGCGTGATGATCCGCCCACCGCGAATCAGGAGCGCCATAGTGGCATCCAGCGGCGGCGGGAACTCGTGTAGGCCTCGTACTCGGATCCGAATTTCTTGCGGAGAATGGGTTCTTCATAGAAGAGCACGAAGAGATGCGCCATGGACCAGAAGACGATCGTGTACAGCGCGAGGCCGAAGGATCCGTAGAACATCGCGGCGCCGAGCAGCACGAGGCCGGCGCCGATGTACATGGGGTTGCGGACCCAACGATAGGGGCCGGCGATCACCAGTTTGCGGGGCGGATCAAACGGGGCGGGCGTGCCTTTGCCGAGGAACGCGAACGTCAGAACCGACGCGATCGCCAGCGCCGCACCGGCGACGACCACCAACATGCCGGCGATCTGAATCGGCCCAATCACGGGCGGCCGCACGATGCCCGCCTGCGTCAGGATGCGGTCGGGAACGAACACCAGCAGCAACCCGACGAACAGGGTGCCATAGGTCAGCGCCCGGAAAAGCACGATCATTTACGGCAGCTGCCTTACCATGTCGTCGTACGTCTCGGGACGGCGGTCGCGGAAGAACTGCCACGTGCGCCGCACTTCCTCGATCATGTCAAGGTTCATCTCGGCCACGACGAGCTCGTCTTTGTCTTCACTGCCTTGCGCGAGGAAGTTGCCGCGGGGGTCCACGAAATAACTCGAGCCGTAGAACTGACCGATGTTCCAGGGCGCTTCGCTGCCCACGCGATTGATGCAGCCCATGAAGTAGCCGTTCGCGACCGCGTGCGCCGGTTGCTCGAGCTTCCAGAGGTACTGCGACAACCCCTTCACCGTCGCCGACGGGTTGAAGACGATCTCGGCGCCGTGCAGGCCGAGCAGTCGCGCGCCCTCGGGGAAGTGACGGTCGTAGCAGATGTAGACTCCGATCGTCGCGTACCGTGTCTTGAAGACGGGATAGCCGAGGTTGCCCGGCTTGAAGAAGAACTTCTCCCAAAAGCCCGCGGTGTGGGGGATATGGTTCTTGCGGTACTTGCCGAGGTAACTGCCGTCGGCGTCGATGACCGCGGCGGTGTTGTAGTAGACGCCCGCCATCTCGCGTTCGTAGATCGGCACGATCATCACCATCTCGTGCTTCTTGGCGAGCTTCTGCATCTGCTCGATCGTCGGCCCGGGAATCGGCTCGGCGATGTCGCACCACTTCGCGTCCTGGCTGGGGCAGAAGTAGGGGCCGTTGAAGACTTCCTGCAGGCAGAGGAGCTGGACGCCCTGCTTGCCCGCTTCCTCTATATAAGGAAGGTGCTTCTCGAGCATAGCTGCGCTGATCTTGGCAACGGGCGCGTTAGCGTCGTTCAAAGGGTTCGACATTTGAATTAAGCCGCCGACAACTTTGCGCATGCCTCGACTCCCCTTAAGGGTTGGTTAACCCCGGGCTGGCAGCCCGGGGTTAACAAACCCACACACGTTTACCGACGTCACCACCGTGAAATGACCACCTTCTTGTCCGTATAGAACTCGACGGAATCCTGCCCGTGCGCCTTCAAATCACCGAAGAACGAGCCTTTCGTGCCGCCAAACGGGAAGAAGGCCATCGGAGCCGCGACACCGATGTTTACACCGATCATGCTGACGCCGACACGATAGCGAAACTCGCGCGCCGCCTTGCCGCTCTGCGTGAAGATCGACGTCGCATTGGCGAAGCCGGAGCGCTGCACCGTCTCGATGCCTTCATCTAGGTTGCTGACGTGCGTGACGGACGCAACCGGACCGAAGATCTCTTCCTTGCCGATCGTCATGTCGGGCTGCACGCCGTCGAAGACCGTCGGACCCACGAAGTGGCCGCGGGGATGCTTCTCGACCTTGGTCGACCGGCCATCGAGCAGAAGCACGGCGCCGTCCTTGCGGCCGGCCTCGACGTAGGAGAGCACGCGCTCTTTATGCCGGGCCGAGACGACGGGACCCATGTTGACGTCGGGCTCGAGCCCGTAGCCCAGTCGCAGGCTTTTCGCCGCTGCCAGCAACCGCTCGCGGAACGGCTCGTACGCCTTGCCCGCGGCGACGACCACGCTGCCGGCGAGACAGCGCTGACCGGCGCAGCCGAACAGGGACTCGCTGATGTTCGCGACGGCTCGGTCCAGGTCCGCGTCGGGCATCACGATCACGTGATTCTTCGCGCCGCCGAGCGCCTGCACGCGCTTGCCGTGCCTCGCGGCTTCCAGATAGACGTGCTTCGCGACCGGCGAACTGCCGACGAACGAAATGCCGGCGATTCCCGGGTGCGCGAGCAGCGCGTTGACGGCGTCTTTCGCGCCATGGACCACGTTGAGCACGCCGGCGGGGATCCCGGCCTCGTGCGCCAGCTCGACGATCAGCGTCGGCGAAAACGGCACCTGTTCGCTGGGCTTCAGGATAAAGGTGTTGCCGGTCGCGATCGCGTACGGCCAGAACCAGCAGGGCACCATCGCCGGGAAGTTGAAGGGCGTGACCGCCGCAAACACGCCCAGCGGCTGGCGCACGTACTCGCAGTCGATGCCGGCCGCGACGTCCTCGAGGGTCTTGCCCATCATGAGCGTCGGAATCCCACAGGCGTGCTCGACGTTCTCGATGCCGCGGCGCACCGAGCCGCGCGCTTCGTCGAGCGTCTTGCCGTTCTCACGGGTGACCGTGGCGGCGATCTCGTCGAAGTGCTGTTCCATCAGGTACTTCAGCTTGAAGAGATAGCGCGCCCGCGCGACCGGCGGGACTTCCCGCCACTTCAGGAACGCGGCCTGCGCCGCGGCGACTGCTTCGTCGACCTCGCGCGCGCCCGACAGCGGCACGCGGCCGAGCATCTCGCCGGTCGCTGGATTCGTGAGATCGAGGTAATCGGCGGCGGCGGGCGTGGCCCACTCGCCACCGATGTAATTGCGAAGGGTTTTCATCCCCTTAGCCTAGGCACGGCTAAGGGGTTGTCAACTCACGAACTGCGCCTTCTCGGTGGAACCCTCCAAGGCCATCGTCGAGCTGCGACCGCCGGTGACGATCTGCGTGATTTCATCGAAATACCCGACGCCCACAAACTCCTGGTGCTTGACGGCCTCGTAGCCGTCACTCTCGCCCGCGAATTCGCGCGACTGGAGATCGGCATACGCCGCCATGCCGCGGTGCTTGTAATCCTGCGCCAGCGTGAAGATGCTGTGGTTGAGCGCGTGGAAGCCTGACAGCGTGACGAACTGGAATTTGTACCCCATCGCGCCCAGCTCTTTCTGGAACCCCGTGAGCTGCGTCTCACTGAGCTGACGCTTCCAGTTGAACGACGGTGAACAGTTGTAGGCCAGCAGCTTGCCGGGATACTCCTTGTGGATCGCTTCGGCAAACTGCTTTGCTTCCGCGATATCGGGCTTCGCGGTCTCGAACCACAGCATGTCGGCGTAGGGCGCATAGGCGCGGGCGCGCGCGATGGCCGCTGCGACGCCGTCGTTGATCACGAAGAAGCCTTCCGGCGACCGCTCACCGGTGCACCCGTGCCGGTCGTATTCGTCGACGTCGCTCGTCAGCAGTCCGGCGCTGTTCGCATCGGTGCGCGCGATGAGAATCGTGTCCACGCCGCAGACGTCGGCCGCGAGGCGGGCGGCGATCAACTTCGCGATGAACTCGCTCGTCGGCACCAGCACTTTGCCGCCCAGATGGCCGCATTTCTTGACCGACGAAAGCTGGTCCTCGAAATGGACGCCGGCGGCGCCGGCCGCGATCATCAGCTTCATCAGCTCATAGGCGTTGAGCACGCCCCCGAATCCCGCTTCCGCGTCCGCGACGAGCGGCACATACCAATCCACGGAGTGATCGCCGTTCATGTGGTGGATCTCATCGGCGCGCCGCAACGCGTTCTGGATGCGCATCAGGAGATTCGGGACGCTGTCGGACGGATAGAGACTCTGGTCGGGATACATCGTCAGCGCGCAATTGGCATCCGCCGCGACCTGCCAGCCGCTGATGTAGATCGCCTTGAGGCCGGCCCGCACTTCCTGGACCGCCTGGTTGCCCGTGACCGCCGAGAGCACCGCGACGTAGGGCTCTTCGCGCATGAGCTTCCACAGTCGCGCCGCGCCGTGACTCGCGAGCGTGTACTGGATCGGCAGCGTGCCGCGGAGGCGGAACACGTCTTCGGGCGTGTAGCTGCGGGTGATCCCCTGCCAGCGCCGGTCGCTGCGCCACCGCACATCGAGCTCCGCGACAAACTCCCGCTTACTCACACCGCCTTTGCTGTTGCCGTCAGTCGAGGTGTTCATAGGCCACCAAGGTGAGAAATTCAGGAAAATCCGATCCGGTCATGAGTTGATTGAAGAGGCGAGCAGCGAGGTCAAACGTGCCGCCTTTGAGATTCTTCTCGTCCATTTCTTCGGCGATGATCGATTCGACGAGCTGCTGGGTCACCGCGCGACCATCGGAGAGATGCGCGCCGTGCCGCACCCATTGCCACACCTGCGAGCGCGAGATCTCCGCCGTCGCCGCGTCTTCCATGAGGTTGTAGATCGGCACGCAGCCCACGCCGCGCAGCCACGATTCGAGATACTGAATCCCGACGTCGACGTTCGTGCGGAGACCCGCTTCGGTGATCTCGCCGTCCGGGACGGCGAGCAGGTCCGCTGCCGTCACGCGCACGTCGTCGCGCATCACGTGCAGCTGATTCGGGCCGGGCATCGAGGCGTCGAACACCTGCGCCGCGACCGGCACGAGCCCTGGGTGCGCCACCCAGGTGCCGTCGTGCCCGGCGCGGACCTCGCGCAGCTTGTCCTGCCGGACCTTCTCGAGCGCTGCCTCGTTCGCCGCCGGGTCGTGCTTTACGGGGATCTGGGCCGCCATGCCGCCCATCGCATGGGCGCCGCGGCGGTGACAGGTCTGAATCAGGAGATCGACGTACGACTTGAGGAAGTGACGGTCCATCGTCACGCGGGCGCGGTCGGGTAGCACGAAGTCTCGGCGGTGTCTGAACTTCTTGATGAAGCTGAAGATGTAGTCCCAGCGCCCGCAGTTCAGGCCGGCGGAGTGGTCCTTCAGCTCGTAGAGGATTTCGTCCATCTCGAACGCGGCGAGAATCGTCTCGATCAGCACCGTCGCGCGGATCGTACCGCGGGAGATGCCGAGCTCGTCCTGCGCGAGGTTGAAGACGTCGTTCCAGAGACGGGCCTCGAGGTGGCTCTCGAGTTTGGGCAGGTAGAAGTATGGTCCCGTGCCCTTCGCGATCAACGCCTTGGCGTTGTGAAAGAAGAAGAGGCCAAAATCGAAGAGGGATGCGGAGATCGGGTGCCCGTCCACGGTGACATGCTTCTCGTCCAGATGCCAGCCGCGCGGCCGCACCATAAGTGTGGCCGTCTGCGGCGCGAGCGTGTAGCGCTTCCCCTCGGGGCTGGTGAACTCGATGGTGCCGCGCACCGCGTCCCGGAGGTTCAGCTGCCCCTCGAGGTTGTTGCGCCAGGTAGGGGCGTTCGAGTCTTCGAAATCCGCCATGTAGACCCGCGCGCCCGAATTCAGCGCGTTAATGATCATCTTACGGTCCACGGGACCCGTGATCTCGACCCGGCGGTCCGCTAGGTCCGCGGGGATCGGCGCGACCGTCCACGCCGCTTCGCGCACCGAGCGCGTCTCGCGCAGGAAGTCGGGAAGCCCACCGGCGTCGAGGCGCCGCTGACGCTCCACGCGACGCGCAAGCAGCTCCTGGCGCCGCCCCTCGCAGGCCCGCGCCAGCGTCGTGAGAAAGCGGCGCGCATCGGCTGTCAGGATTTCGACAGACACCGGCGCCAGGGGCGCGTGCACTTCGAGCCCGGCGCCCGACCTCGTTTGCGTCGTGGTCATGATCGGCAATGTAGCGCTCCTGCTACGGCCGCGTTCCCGGGGAAAGAAGTGGGGCGAGCTGGGTGTTCCCAGCCGCCCCTTCTGTCCTCCGCGTTGGTGGGGAGGGTCCGCAGCGGCTGTGCACGACCGCTGCGGCAGCCGGCGCGGTGCCAGCGTCTACCTGGCTCCGCCTTTGCCGGCTTTTTCCCCCCGACATCTGCGTGCCGCTTCGCCGGCTAGGGCATTGCAACCGTCATGCCATGCGCGACGGTGAGCGATCCGCATGGACGACGCGGTTTGAGGACTGGAACGGTGCCTGTCCCCACGCGTGGCCGCATATTCTGTGGCAATATTACCGCACATGTGCCCCGCTCCCGTAGCGGCCGTCGGCCGCTCCGTCCCCCGTCGCGAGGGTGTCGACAAAGTGACGGGGCGCGCGCGCTACACGGACGACATCGCCGTGCCCGGGGGGGCGTTGTACGGCCGGACGATCCGGTCTACGATCGCCCGCGGCACCATCCGGTCCATCACCTTACACCCCCAATTCGACTGGTCGCAGGTCGTTGTCGTGACCGCGGACGACATCCCCGGGGACAAC
>Ga0066710_100008103_pt1 | contig 10146 bp, 10 predicted proteins | sample GraSoiAngelo_159_FD_79666 | JGI IMG/M metagenome (GOLD analysis project Ga0066710, IMG submission 79666) | Grasslands soil microbial communities from the Angelo Coastal Reserve, California, USA - 14_1009_16_40cm | ecosystem: Environmental > Terrestrial > Soil > Grasslands | place: USA...
GATTGAAAGGCATCCTGCGCGGAATAAAGCGCCCCGATCTGTTCAACGAAGGCCTTTTGCTTGAGTTCGTCCTCAATCATTAAGCTGAGCTCGGCGAGCTTTTCGATATTTCCGCGTGAGTGGAATTCCAGCTCTTTAAGCTTGGAAAGAACCACAAGCGATTTCTCCAGCTGCGTCGGATCTGGCTGTTGATCTGGCTTTGCAGCCTCAGTAGTCTTCGGAGCGGAGCTCTGCTCGGGGACGGCTTGCTTTTTCTTAGCGCCAGCTTTTGCAACCTCCTTGTCCTTATGATGCTTCTCTTGGATGACTTTCTTGGCGTGCGCGACGTTTCGTGGATCTCCCATCAAGGTTAATAGACGATTCTCAAACGCTTGTCGGTCGTATCTCGCAACTAATTCAAATTTACCGCGATTATTTCGGCGCCAGCAGCGATCGAGCGAATTCGCCGATGCGATCGACCAAATCCGGCGAGCCAGCCAATTTTTCGATTTCGTTAATGATGGCGCTGCCAACTACGGCAGCATCTGCAAAACGCCAGACTTCACGCACTTGTTCTGCGGTCGAAACGCCGAACCCGACCGCAACTGGCAAATCGCTCACCGATCGCACCCGTTTCACGAGAGTTTCAGCATCCCGCGTCATTTCATCTCGCGCTCCGGTAACGCCGGCACGTGAAACAGCGTAAATGAACCCGCGCGCTTGCTCCGCGATCCGCGCAAGGCGCTCGTCCGAGCTTGTGGGTGCAACGAGAAAAATCGGATCCAGTTCGAATCTATTTAGCGTCTCGGTCCAATGCTGAGCTTCTTCGGGAATCAAATCCGTGACCAGCACTGCATCGACGCCGGCCTGTTTGGCCTCGTTTGCCAGCCGATCTTCGCCGAATTTCAGCAGTGGATTGAAATAGCTAAAGAGGACGATTGGCGCGTCGATGTGCTGCTTTGCATGAGCAATGCATATGAGCGCATCGTCCAGAGTAACGCCTTTGCGCAATGCGCGTTCAGATGCGCGTTGAATCACCTCACCGTCGGCGACTGGATCGCTGAAAGGAACACCGAGCTCAATGATATCTGCTCCGGCCTTCGCGAGTTTAATTAGCAAGAGTTCGGTAGTTGCGAGATCGGGATCGCCTGCCGTGATGAATGGGATGAATCCGCCGCGTCCGGAGCGCTTCAGCTCAACGAACGTTTGGCGAATGAGACTCATTCGTTATGCAATTCAGCAACGAGCTGGACGTCTTTGTCGCCGCGTCCGGACAAATTCACGATGACTGCATCATCTCGCGGCAGCGCGCGCGCGATCCACAGGGCAGGCATAATGGCGTGTGATGTTTCGAGCGCGGGAATGATGCCTTCCAGTCTGGCGCAAAGTTGAAATCCTTCGAGCGCTTCGCTGTCGCTCACCGAGGTGTACTCGGCTCGTCCGGCGTCATGGAGAAACGCATGCTCCGGCCCGATCGCCGAATAATCGAGCCCGGCCGAGATGGAATGAGTTGTTGCAATCTGACCGCTCGCATCCTGAAGCACATATGACATCGTGCCTTGCAAAACACCGACCCGCCCACCGCCGCTTGCCGCGCCGCTGTGAAATCTCGCGGCATGTTCGCCTAACAAGTCCCCACGTCCTCCCGCTTCCACGCCGATCAATCGGACCTGTTCGTCTGCAATGAAAGGGTGAAACAGACCGATCGAATTTGAGCCGCCGCCGACACAGGCAATCAGAGCACGAGGCAATTTGCCCGTCGCAGACAAAATCTGTTGGTGGGCTTCGCGTCCAATCACGGTCTGAAACTCGCGCACCATCAGTGGATACGGATGCGGACCAAGCGCGCTGCCGAGCAAGTAGTAGGTGTCGTGCACATTCGTCACCCAGTCGCGCAACGCCTCGTTGATTGCGTCTTTTAGCGTGCGAGTTCCGGCATTGACGGTTACGACTTCAGCGCCAAGAAGTCGCATTCGAAAAACGTTCAGCGCCTGGCGTCGGACATCTTCTGCTCCCATGTAAATGACGCAGCGCAACTCAAACAGCGCGCAAGCCGTTGCTGTCGCAACACCATGCTGACCAGCTCCTGTCTCGGCGATGATACGACGCTTGCCCATCCGCCGCGCGAGGAGGACTTGGCCGATGGCATTGTTGATTTTGTGCGCGCCCGTATGCAAAAGGTCCTCTCGCTTGAGGTAAATTTGCGCTCCGCCAGCGTGCGCTGTCAGCCGCTTCGCAGGGAAAAGCGGCGTTGGCCGACCGCAATAATCGCGCAGCAATTGTTTCAGTTGGTGCCAGAAGTCCGAATCGTTGCGCGCGCGGGTGAACTCTTTCGTCAGCTCCTCAAGTGGCGCCACTAATGTTTCTGGAACATAGCGGCCACCAAACTTGCCCCAATGCCCGTGCTCGTCCGGCTCGCTTTTTATGATCGGCGCCTTTTGCATAGCGAGGTTAGTGAGGTGATGGAGCCTTTAATGAATCTTCGGCCCTTCGCACAGCAGCGACAAAATTTCTAATTGCCCGATAATCTTTTACGCCTGGTGCACTCTCGATGCTGCTGCAGACGTCAACCGCGTGTGGCGCCACAGTTGCAATAGCTTGGCGCACGTTTTCCGAGTTCAGACCCCCCGAGAGAATCAGGAATCGGGCGAAGGCTAGCGTTGCTCGCGCGGCCGACCAGTCGCATGTCAGGCCGGTGCCGCCTCGAAGGGTCGGGTGATGTGCATCAACAATTACGTCACATTGCGGAAACAAGGAGGTGTGTTCGGGCTGGAATCGTTCGTCAGTGAAAAAAGCGCGAATGACTCGGAATTCGCGAGCCAACTCGCAGCACGCTTTGGGTGAGAAATCTCCGTGCAATTGAACGCATCGGAGACCGACTGAGTTTGCGGTGCTCCGAACGTCGTTACTGCTCGCATCAACGAAAACGCCGACGGCTTCCACGCTACGTGGTATTGCCTCGACAATTCGGCGAGCAACTTTCGGTTCAACGTAGCGCGGACTTTGAGGATAAAAGTTCAACCCAATCATGCTGGCGCCCAGTTCGCCGCACGCGTGAGCGTCTTTGACGTTTGTGACACCGCAAATTTTGATTTGCACTGAAGTCATGATTGGCGAGCTCCAGCGGAGATTGCCGCACCCTGTTGATCTCTGACGGCAGCGATCAGATCGCGAAGAGCGGTTTCAGGATCGTCCGCGCGCATCAATGCTTCGCCGATAAGAAAACCGCGAAATCCGAGGCTTTTAAGGTGACGCAGTGATTCTGCGCGTTGCAATCCACTTTCGCTAACCATCATGCTGCCCGATGGAGCCTCGGCGATCAGGCGTTCGCTTGTGTTCAAAGAAACCCGGAGTGTCGTCAGATCGCGATTGTTCACGCCGATGATTTTCGCTCCTGCATCCGAGGCGCGACGCAGTTCGTCGGATGTATGCACTTCCACAAGGGCGTCGAGTCCGAGTTCCTCCTCAGCGATTTTGCGAAGTGTACCTAACGAGACGTCATCCAGCGCTGCGCCAATAAGCAGGATGGCGTCAGCACGGGCAATGGCTGCTTCGTAAATTTGGATTGGATCAATGATAAAATCTTTACGCAGAACCGGCAGGTCCGTGCTGGAGCGAACTGCGTTAAGATCGGCAATCGACCCACCAAAATATTCTTCGTCGGTTAGGACCGAAATCGCACATGCACCGCCTCGCTTGTAACGATGAGCAATATCAGCCGGCGAAAGATCACGGCGGATGATTCCAAGCGAGGGCGATCTGCGTTTGAATTCCGCGATAATCTTCGGTCGCGGTGAATGCGATTTCAGTGCTCGCAGCAGGCGATGCGGTGCGGCGCTTGTTCGAGTCTTCAGCGCACGCTCGCGGAACCTGCCGAGAGAAGCGTCACTTTGAAGCTGTGCCACGGCTTGCCGCTTTCGCGCGACGATTTCCGAGAGAAAATTTCTGCTCATACGATTCGATTTGTCTCGCCGATGAGCGCCTTGAGTTTAGACGCAGCACGTCCGCTGTCGATGCTTTCGAACGCCAAATTGGCCGCTTGACAAAGATCGGGTGCAAGCCGTGCCACATGGAGCGCTGTAGCGGCATTTATAACGGCGAGGTCGCGCGCGGCGGCAAAGCGTCCCCGTTTTTCGCCCTGAAGAATTGCGCGGATCAGTTTTGCATTTTCAGCCGGCCCGCCGCCGCGAAGTCCGTCGAGAGATCGGCGTTCCAACCCGAAGTCGTCGGCGGATACTGTGAATGTTTCTACGTTTGAGCCGCTCCGACAGGCGGCGACAAAAGTTTCGTCTGCGAGTGTTATTTCATCCAGACCGTCAGCGCCATGTACGACCCAGGCTTTTTCTGCCCCGAGAAGAGCAAGGGCTGACGCCACTCGCTCAAGTAGAGAACGATGCCATACGCCAAGAATCTGAAAAGGAGCGCGCGCAGGATTCGTTAGGGGACCGAGCAGGTTGAACGTCGTATGGACACCAAGTTCACGCCGAACTTGCGCGACGCGAGCAGTCGCGCCGTGGAACAGTGGCGCGAACATAAAACAGATTCCCTGCTCGTTCAGACAGCGCTCGACCGTTTCGGGTGGGGCAGCCGTATTGACGCCAAGTGCTTCCAACACGTCGGCGCTCCCGGAATGCGACGTCGCCGCGCGTGAACCGTGTTTCGCCACCGGCAGACCAGCACCGGCAATGACGAAAGCTGCTGCCGTCGAGACATTGAAAGTTTTCACCGCGCTTGAACCAGTGCCTGCCGTGTCGATGAAACCCTGATGACGACATCGCACCGGGACGGCGCGATTTCGCATGGCTTGCGCCATGCCAGCTAGCTCTTCAACTGTTTCGCCTTTGACAGCCAAGGCAGCAAGTGCCGCGGCCACCTGTGCGTCGGTGGCGGCAGGATTCAACAGTGAACCAAGGAATTTCTCGGCATCAGCATAACTGAGATTCTCGCCGCGCATGAGACGCAATGTTGTTCGGCGGAGTTCGAAATCGCCAACGTCAGCTGTCTGACGTTCATATTCATCCATTCGCGGGGGCGTTGGCAGCAACCACGTGGGTCGAGCGACGCCATTCCTATCTTCCCTCGGATTCATTTGCGGTGTCGCAGCAATAGCCGCTCATCCCATTTGCGTCGCCATTGCGAGAGCCTTCGCCATCGCGCGCGCTTTATTGATGGTCTCCTCGTATTCCCGGTGCGGATCCGAGTCGGCGACAATGCCCGCGCCAGCTTGAAAGTATGCCTTATTGTTTTTCAACACAGAGCAGCGTAGCGCGATGCATGAGTCCAAATTACCGTCGAATCCAAAATAGCCGATGACCCCCGCGTAGCAGCCGCGTCTAGTCTTTTCCAAATCCCTGATAATTTGCATGGCACGGATTTTCGGCGCACCCGACACAGTGCCAGCGGGAAATGTCGCTTTAACCAAATCGAACGCGGTGCAACCGGTGCGCAGACGGCCAGCCACATTGGAAACGATGTGCATGACATGGCTGTAACACTCGATCCCCATCATTTCGGTCACACGCACCGTGCCGAAATCGGCAACTCGGCCAACATCGTTGCGCGCAAGATCGACAAGCATGATATGCTCGGCGCGTTCCTTGGGATCGGCGAGCAGTTCAGCGGCATTGCGTTCGTCTTGCGCAACGGTTGTGCCGCGGGCGCGCGTTCCCGCGATCGGGCGAATCTCCACCGTGTCGCCAATCAGCCGGACGTGCATCTCTGGCGAGCTGCCAACAAGCGAAAAATCGTCGCCAAATTTGAGACAAAACATGTACGGCGAAGGATTAATGAAACGGAGACAGCGATAAAAATCTAGCGGATCGCCACCGAAATCAGATTCGAATCGTTGTGACAAGACAACCTGGAAGATATCGCCAGCGCGGATGTAGTCCTTGGCCTGTTCAACCGCTCGCCCAAACTCTTCTGGACCGAAATTGCTGCGAGCGGGGCGCGCTTTACAGTCCGAGGTGGGAATCAATGGGAGATCCGCAGATCCCGCGAGTTGGCGCACGATCGCGCCGATCGATTCTGTTGCTTGCGCGTAGACTTCTTCGAGCGAGCCGTCGTCGAGAAATGCATTCACGACGATTTTCAGGGTGCGCAGCCGATGATCGAAGATCAGGACACAGCTGATGAGCATGAAGAGCATCTCAGGTAGATGGAGATCATCACGATGTGCCACTGGCACCTTTGGTTCAAAGAAACTGATTGCGTCGTACCCGAGAAAGCCGACGGCGCCGCCGGCAAATCGCGGCAATTCCGGACGCGAGATGAATTGATAACGCGCCATCAACTTGCGGACTTCATCGAGCGGATCGGTTGTCGTTTCGAATCGCCGCTCATTCCCGCATTCGATAACTCGGATCTCGCGCCCGTAGCTTTGAATGACCGCTCGCGGTTCTAATCCGACGAACGAGAACCGTCCTGACACATCATTTTTTTCTGTCGACTCGAAGAGGAAGCAGTAACCGCAGCGATCGAGTTTCTTGACAGCCGAAACAGGGGTTTCGCCGTCGGCGACGAACTCTGCAAAAATAGGAATGACGTTGCCGCGTTTCGCGAGCTCGGAAAATTCGTTAAGAGTTGGAGTGAGCTGCGGCCTCATTCAATGTGACGGAGTCGAAAGGAAGCTCCTGAGAATTTTTTTTCCGTCTCGCGTGAGGATTGATTCGGGATGAAATTGCACTCCTTGGACTAGGAATTCGCGATGACGCAGCCCCATGATTTCGCCATCGTCGCTCTCAGCAATGATCTCAAGACACGCCGGAAACGAACTTCGCTCGACGACCAACGAGTGGTACCGGCCAGCTTCGAATGGCGTAGGCAAATCGGAAAAAAGCGCGGCTCCGCTATGCCTGATCATTGATGCTTTCCCGTGCATTAATCGAGAAGCGCGGACCACCTTCCCGCCGTACGCGTCGGCGATGCACTGATGTCCAAGACAGACACCCAGGATGGGAATCTCGGGCCCGAAGCGTCGGATGACTTCTGTGCTTACACCAGCTTCACGCGGTGTGCATGGCCCGGGCGAAATGCAGATGTATTGCGGCGCCAAGTCTGCAATTTCAGCCGGTGAAATTTCATCGTTTCGTTTGATGATGGGCTGACAACCAAGCTCGCCAAAATACTGCGCGAGATTGTAAGTGAAGGAGTCGTAGTTATCGATCAGGAGCAGCATGGATCTAAAATCCGCCAGCCAATAGGGCTTCCTTTGGCGTCTTGTAGGAAGGCGATGACGTAAGCGCATGAATCGCGCGAACTTCCTCGATTAGCTGCGCATATTCGGACGGCGTCAGCGCTTGTGCGCTATCAGAAAGAGCAAGCTCCGGATGGTTATGAACTTCGACCATGAGGCCATCCGCTCCCACTGCTACGCCGGCACGAGCCAGCGGTGTAACCATGTAGGCGGTACCCGTCCCATGCGATGGATCTACGATTACTGGCAAATGAGAAATCCTACGGATTGCCGGCACCGAAGCGAGGTCGAGTGTGTTACGTGTATGCTGCGCGAAGGTGCGAACACCGCGCTCGCACAGGATCACGTTGTAATTCCCATCGGCCATGATGTACTCGGCCGCGAGCAACCATTCCTCAAGTGTTGCAGCCATTCCTCTTTTCAACAGGACAGGCAACTTCGAACGGCCAGCCCTTTTGAGGAGTGAAAAGTTCTGCATGCTGCGAGCGCCAATCTGAATGATATCGCCATGTTGCTCGATAAGACCGACATGAGACTCGTCGACTGCTTCCGTGACGATCTTTAGACCGAACGCCTGACGGATGTCTGCGATAATTTCCCACGCCTTGTCGCCCAAACCTTGGAATGTGTAAGGCGACGTCCGGGGTTTCCATACGCCGCCGCGAAAGAAGCGCGCACCGCTCTGCTGCACTGCCTCTGCCACGGCAAACGCCTGTTCACGATTCTCGATCGCGCACGGTCCTGCGATAATCGCGAGTTCGCCCCCGCCGATGGTAGCATCGCCAATGCGCACGATCGTTTTCTCTGGACGCAGATCGAGCGTGATTAGCTTGTACGGTTTGGTGACGCGAACGACTTCCGCGACACCGGGCAAGTTTTCAAAACGCCGGCCGTCAATGGGACCTTCGTTGCCCGTGATACCGATTGCGGTTCGCGTAGCTCCAGGCATTGGATGGGCGCGGAGTCCGATTGCCTGGATTATTTCAACCACCGCATCAGCATCGTGCGCGGTGGCACTGGGTTTCATCACAATTAACATAGGATCATAGGTCTTGGGTTATCTCGATTGACGCGAAGAGAAGATCTCCCTTTGAAAGAGAGATAAATCAGCGTCCCGTCGAGCAACGGTCGCTTTTTATCGCCAGATTGCGCGCGCCGACCAAAAGACACGCCGCCTGTTAGCTGCGTCTGTCCAACAAAGCATGTCAGCGCTCATTGCTGAGCATTATAAAGTCGATCCTACAAATGTCGATCAATAATCGCGGAATCAAGTGCTCTGATCGGGCGGTTGTTTCACTGCGACTCCGCGAACATAAACCATCTCGCCGCCGAGCCAGCCCGAGATAATAATCAGCCCAACGCCGATGGCGGAAAGAATAATCGGAAGGTTGTCGCCCGGCGCGCGGTGCATACGCAGCCAAAAATTGACGCAGTAAAGAGCGACCGCGAGCAGATTGATCGTCATGTGCCAGATCGCGATTGTTTTCGTTTTCGGATTGGTCAACCCCGTGAGATCGATGAATCCTGGAAGCGCCGCGATGAGCGCTCCGACAATGCCGCCGGCCAGCGTGTAGAATGCGACATCGTTCCAAACTGGACCGCCGTAGCCGAACTTAAAAATCAGATCGCTGACGATCGAGAAAATCCATAGCCCGATTGGCAATGGAACGATAATTGGATGGAACGGATGACCTTTGAAACTTGCAGGTGATGACATGAGATTCTCCTTTCGAGTTGCTTGTTAATGTTTCGCCGATGCTAGAAGGTTTGGTCGCATTAAGTCAAGATGTTTTTTGACTTATTATGGTAATCGTGACTCCGCTGATTTCCCGCATGAAGGCTGGGAAATTTCGGGTATGACAAGAGGTCGTATGCAGCGCACGGGATGGAACAAACGGTTGCTTGCTTCGACGCGCGGACGAATTCTCGCGTTATTGCGAAGCGAGAGCCGCACCGTTAATGAGCTCGCCGCGGCATTGGATCTGACCGATAACGCCGTCCGCGCTCATTTGTTAAGTTTGGAACGCGATGGGCTTGTGCAGCAACACGGGATAAGGCCTGGAAAACGCAAACCTCATGCAGCATACGGGCTGAGCTCCGAAGCGGAGCACATCTTCCCGAAAGCCTACGGCCCGTTGCTAAACCATTTTGTGACCGTCATTTCGAATCGGCTGACGCCGCGCACATTACGAGCCACGATGCGCGAGGTCGGTGCTGTCGTGGCTGCGGACTGTCTCGACCGGTGGAAGGGGCGGAGCCGTCCAGAGCGGATTAAGGCCGCTCTCGATTTGCTAAATGATCTCGGTGGTCTAGCAAGATTCGATGAACGCGATGGTAAGCAGTTCATTTTTGGCCGAAACGGGTGCCCACTTGCGGCAATAACCGCCGGCCATCCCGAAGCATGCTTAATAGTCGAGTCGCTACTTTCCAAGGTAATCGGGGTGTCGGCAAAAAAATGCTGCGAGTACGGAGAAACGCCGCGCTGCTGTTTCGAATTGCCCCGTAAATAGGCCGAAAATGAGACGAATGCTCTTGCCTACGGGTTCAAATTGCTTCGCCCATGGAAGACGACTGCCTTCAACCTGCTGCTGCTTTTACTTCTCTGTCTCCGCGCTCCCGCGTGCGGGATGACGTATCGACATAGAGTTTTTCGGTCATCCTTGCCAGTGTTGCTTCCGGCAGGAGGCGCCGTGAAAAGACAATGATTTTATTCGCCACACCGGGAACGACGACCCTGTCGCCGGCCATTAATCCTTCATATCCGGCTTTGGCCACGTCCTGCGGCGCCATCAGATTTCCCCTTTGAAATAAGCGTGCGCTTAACATTCCGGATTTCTCGAAGAAATCGGTATCGGTTGGTCCTGGACACAGCGCACTCGCAGTCACACCGGTGTCTGCCAATTCCGTTGCGAGCGCTTCGCTGAACGAGAGAACGAATGCTTTAGAGGCGTGATAAACGGCCAGCAACGGAC
>Ga0066710_100008106_pt1 | contig 10146 bp, 11 predicted proteins | sample GraSoiAngelo_159_FD_79666 | JGI IMG/M metagenome (GOLD analysis project Ga0066710, IMG submission 79666) | Grasslands soil microbial communities from the Angelo Coastal Reserve, California, USA - 14_1009_16_40cm | ecosystem: Environmental > Terrestrial > Soil > Grasslands | place: USA...
CGCGCTCCTGGATGCGCCGCTCGGCCTCCTCCTTCTGACGGCGGGCCTTGTCCAGGTCGATCTCGTTTTCCAGCTCGGCGTGTTCGGCCAGCACGTCCACCCGAGTGTCCATCCCCTCGCTCACCACGTGGAGAAAGCCGGCGTCGACGGCCGCCGCCAGCCGCTCCCCACTCTCGGTCGTGATGAAGAGGGGGCTGATGGAGAGCTCGATCAGCATGGGGGCGTGGCCCGCCAGGATCCCGACCTCGCCTTCTGTTCCCCGGGCCACCACCAGGGTGGCCCGGCCCGACCACACCTCGCGCTCGGGCGTGACCAGGATGACGTCGAACGCCGTGGCCACGGGTTACGCTTCGGCCCCGAGCGACTCGAGCCGCTTCCCCTGCTCGACCGCCTCCTCGATCCCTCCCACCATGTAGAACGCCTGCTCCGGCAGGTGGTCGTACTCTCCCTCGACGAGCGCCTTGAACGAGGCGATGGTCTCGTCGATGGGCGTGTACTTGCCGGGGATGCCGGTGAACTGCTCGGCCACGAAGAACGGCTGGGACAGGAACCGCTGGATCTTGCGGGCCCGGCCCACGATGACCTTGTCCTCCTCGGACAGCTCGTCGATCCCCAGGATGGCGATGATGTCCTGGAGGTCCTTGTAGCGCTGCAGGGTCTCCTGCACCCGCCGGGCCACGTCGTAGTGCTCCTCTCCGACATAGCGCGCGTCAAGGATCCGAGAGGTCGAGTCGAGCGGGTCGACCGCCGGATAGATGCCCTTCTCCACGATGGCCCGCGACAACACCGTGGTGGCATCGAGGTGGGCGAACGTGGTGTGGGGGGCGGGGTCGGTGATGTCGTCCGCCGGCACGTACACCGCCTGGAGCGAGGTGATCGACCGCCCCCTGGTCGAGGTGATGCGCTCCTGGAGCTCGCCCATCTCGTCGGCCAGCGTGGGCTGGTAGCCGACGGCCGAGGGCATCCGGCCGAGCAGGGTCGACACCTCGGACCCGGCCTGGACGAACCGGAAGATGTTGTCGACGAACAGCAGGACGTCCTGTCGCTCGTGGTCCCGGAAATACTCGGCCATCGTCAGCGCGGCGAGCCCCACGCGAAGCCGGACACCAGGGGGCTCGTCCATCTGCCCGAAGACCAGCGCCGTCTTGTTGATGACGCCGGACTCCTTCATCTCGAGGAACAGGTCGTTGCCCTCGCGGGTCCTCTCGCCGACCCCGGCGAACACGGAGACCCCGGCGTGCTGCTCGGCGACCCGGTAGATCATCTCCTGGATGATCACCGTCTTCCCCACGCCGGCCCCGCCGAACATCCCGATCTTCCCGCCCTTCACGTAGGGCTCCAAGAGGTCGATGACCTTGATCCCCGTCTCGAACATCTCGACCTTCGGCTCGAGCTCGTCGAAGGGCGGCGGGGGCCGATGGATCGGCCAGTAGTCGTCGGCCTCCACCTTCTCGGTGTCGAGCGGATCGCCCAACACGTTGTAGACGTGGCCGAGCACCTTCTGCCCCACCGGCACCTGGATCGGATGGCCCGAGTTGACCACCGGGGCGCCCCGGATCAGCCCGTCGGTGGGGCGCATGGCGATGGCCCGCACGATCGAGTTGCCGATGTGCTGGGCCACCTCGCACACGATCGTGCTGGTCTCCCCGTCGAGCGTCCGCTCGACTTCGAGCGCCTGATTGATCTCGGGGAGCTCGTCGGGCGGGAAGTCCACGTCCACCACCGGGCCGATGACCCGGACCACCCGTCCCGTCGGCTTCGCCTTCCGGCTCTCGGCCTTCGGCCGCGCCTTCGCCGATCCCTTCGTTCGTTCCGCCATGTCGGTCAGTACCTTCCTTTCAGCCGGCCACCGATTCCCGCGCCTTCGCCAGCGCCTCCGCTCCACCGACGATCTCCATGATCTCGGTGGTGATCTCCGTCTGGCGGGCCTGGTTCGCCACCCGGGTCAGCACCTTGATCAGCTCCTCCGCGTTCTCCGTGGCCGCGCTCATGGCCCGCCTCCGGGCGGCGTGCTCCGACGCCGCGGACTCCAGGAGGGCGTTGTAGACGCGGGTTTCCACGTAGCGCGGCAACAGGGCCTCCAGGAGGGCCTCCGGATCCGGCTCGAAGATGTACTGGGCCACCGGGCCCTCGGTGGGCGGCCGCTCGGTCTCCTCGAACACCATGGGGACGAACCGCCGGGCCACCGGTCGTTGCCGGATGGCGGAGACGAAGTCGGTGAACACGCCGTGGATCTCGTCGACGTCGCCCGCGGTGAACCGCTCGATCAACGCGTCGGCGATGGCCTTCGCGTCGTCGTAGGACGGTGTCTCGGAGAAGCCGAACCATGACGTTTCGACCGGCCGTTGCCGGAATCGGTAATACGAGATGCCCTTCCGCCCTGCCACGAACAGCTTGACCTGCTTTCCCTCCTCACGCAGGAGCGAGAACAGCTCCTCGGCCCGCCGGAGCACGTTCGCGCTGTAGGCGCCGGCCAGCCCCCGGTCGGAGGTGACCACGAACACGGCGGCCGCCTTCGCGTCGGGCCGCTGCTCGAGCAGCGGATGGGCCAGCGCGGCGCTGGCCGTGGCGACGTCGGCGATGGCCGCGGTCAATCGCTCGGCGTAGGGGCGGGCCGCCTCGACGCGTTGCTGGGCCTTGAGGATCCGCGAGGTGGCGATCAGCTCCATAGCCCGGGTGATCTTCATGGTCGACTGGACCGACCGGATCCGGCGCCGGACCTCCCGGAGCTTGGCCCCCACGGTGGCTCCTCCCGCCTAGCCCGGCAGCTGGGTTCCGCCGGGCGCCTCGCCGGCCGCGCCGGCCTTCCGGCGGAACTCCTCCTCGGTGGGCCGGCGGTACTTCCGCAGTGCCTCCTGCTCCTCCCCGGTCAGCGGCTGGGCGGCCGCCTCCTTCAAGGGCGCCTGCCCCTCGGAGGGCTGGAAGGTGGTCCGGAAGTCCCGGACCGCCGCTTCGAGGGGCTGGCTGAGCTCGTCGGAGAGGGTCCCTTCCTGGGCGATGGTCCGGCCGATCTCGGGGTTCCGCGATTCGATGTAGTCCAGGAGCTCGGCCTGGAATCGCTTGGCGTCCTCCACCGCCACGTCGTCGAGAAAACCGTTCGTCACGGCGAAGATCACCAGCACCTGCCGCTCCACGGGCATCGGGCGGTACTGCGGCTGCTTCAGGATCTCCACCACCCGGGCCCCTCGTTCCAGCTGGGCCTGGGAGGCCCGGTCCAGCTCGGAACCGAACGTGGCGAAGGCCTCAAGCTCCCGATACTGGGCAAGGTCCAGCCGAAGCCGGCCGGCCACCTGCTTCATGGCCTTGATCTGCGCATTGCCTCCCACCCGGGAGACGGAGATCCCCACGTTGATCGCGGGGCGAACGCCCGCGTTGAACAGGTCCTTCTCCAGATAGATCTGGCCGTCGGTGATGGAGATGACGTTCGTGGGGATGTACGCGGAGACGTCGCCTCCCTTCGTCTCCACGATGGGGAGCGCGGTCAGCGAGCCGCCCCCCAGGTCGTCGGACAGCTTCGCCCCGCGCTCCAGGAGACGGGAGTGGAGGTAGAACACGTCGCCCGGGTAGGCCTCCCGCCCGGGAGGCCGCCGGACCAGCAGGGAGATCTCCCGGTAGGCGTCCGCCTGCTTCGACAGATCGTCGTAGATGATCAGCGCGTGCTGCCCCTCGTACATCCAGTGGGCCCCGATGGCAGCTCCGGCGTAGGGAGCGATGTACTTGAACGAGGCCGGAGCGGAGGCCGGGGCGTCGACCACGACGGTGTAGGCCATCGCCTCGTTGTCGGTGAGGGCCTGGACCACTTCGGCCACGGTCGAGTCTTTCTGGCCGACCGCCACGTAGATGCACTTGACCTGCTTCTCGGGATCGCCGCTCGCCCAGTTCTCCCGCTGGTTGATGATGGTATCGATGGCGATGGCCGTCTTGCCGGTCTGGCGGTCGCCGATGATCAGCTCGCGCTGGCCCCGGCCGATGGGGGTCATGGCGTCGATGGCCACGATCCCGGTCTGCAACGGCTCCTTCACCGGTTGACGGTCGACCACCGACGGGGCCTGGATCTCCAGGGCCCGGTATGTCTGGAACTGGATGGGCCCCTTGCCGTCGACCGGCTCCCCCGTCGGCCGGATGACCCGGCCGAGGAGACCGTCCCCGACCCCCACCGAGAGGATCCGTCCCGTCTGCTTGACGGGGTCGCCCTCCTCGATCTCGTCGGCCACGCCCAGGACGATGCACCCGATTGACGCCTCGTCGAGGTTGAACGCGATGCCCAGGATCCCCTGGGGGAACTCCAGCAGCTCGTTGGCCATGGCCCGCGGAAGCCCCTCCACGATGGCCACGCCATCTCCGGTGGCCATGACGCGGCCGACCTCCTCGCGCTCCATCGTGGGCTCGAAGCCCTCGACGTACTTGCGCAGCGCCTCGGCGATCTCCTCCGGCGAGATGGTCAGCTCGTGCCCCACCGTCACACCCTCCTCCGGTCGGCCCCGGGCAGCCTCACCGCGTCCCCGCCAGCTGCTCCCGGGCCATCTCGAGCTTGCGCTTGACCGAGCCGTCGAAGACCACGTCGCCGACCCGCGCCACCACCCCGCCGATGACGGATGGATCGACCAGTGTCCTCAGCTCCACGTCCTTTCCGGTCGCCTCCGACAGCGCCGTGGCCAGGCGGCTCCGGCGCTCGGCGTCGAGAGGCAGGGCGGTGCGAACCTCCGCCACCGCGCGACGGCGCCGCTCGGCGGCCAGCTCTGTCATGGCGTCGACGATCCGGGCCAGGTCCTTCGCCCTCCCCTGCTCGAGCAGGAACTCGACGAGGTTCACCGTGTGCCCGCTGGCCCGGCCTCCCAGCAGCTCCTGAACCACCGCCTTCTTCCGGTCGACGGGCAGGGCTGGGTCGGTGAGGGCTTCCCGCAGCTCGCTCTCGGTCTCGACAGCCTTGCCGAACCGGAAGAGCTCGTCCTCGACCTGTTCGAGCTGCCCCTCGGCCTCGGCCACGGCGAACAGCGCCTGGGCGTATCCGCGAACCAGCGAGCGCTTCTCCGCCACCTAGGACTCCCCGCCGTCCCTCGATCCGTTGCCGGCCGACCGACCCAGACCGGCGAGCTCCTCGATGTACTCGTCCACCAGCCGGAGCTGGCGCTCCTTGTCGAGCGTCTCCCGCACCACCCGCTCCGCCAGCGCCAGGGAGAGCTGCCCGACCTGGGACTTGAGCTCCTGGAACACCCGGTCCCGCTCGCCCCGGATCTCGTCCTGGGCCCGGCCCAGGATGGCCTGGTACTCCTGCTCGGCCTTCCCGGTCATGTCCCTGCGCATGGCCTCGGCGGTGCGACGGGCCTCCTCGATGATCCGGTTGGCCTCATCCCGCGCGCCGGCGAGCTGCTGACGGTAGTCGGCCAGCATCTGCTGGCCCTCGGTCTTGGCCTCCTCCGCCTTCTCCAGGTCCCCCTGGATCCTGCCCCGGCGGTCTTCGAGCAGCTTGTTTACCCGGGGGATCACCCACTTGGACATGAAGACGAACACGACGGCGAACGCGATGGCCCCCACCACCAGCTCCTGCAGCTTGGGTGAGAGGTCCTTGATCGGCTTGTCCTCGGCCTGGGCGACGATCCACAGCCTGGTCAGCACGGCGATCATCTCGGCCTCCTCACGTGATGATGAAGAACAGGACGAAGCCGAACAGGGCCAGCGCTTCGATGATCCCGATGCCGATGAACATGGTCCCCCGAACCATGCCGGCCGCCTCCGGCTGGCGGGCCATCGCCTCGACCGACTTCCCCATCAGGATGCCGATCCCGATACCGGGGCCGATGGCGGCGAGCCCGTAGACGAGGCCCTTGCCGATCGGTGCGAACGCCGAAGCGGCCAGCAGGGTGACCGCCTGGACCAGTAGCGCGACCATGTGCACTCTCCTCTCTCAGTGCTCCTCCGCCATGGCGCCGGCCAGGTACGAGGCCGTGAGGACCGCGAAGATGAACGCCTGCAGGGAGGAGACGAAGATCTCGAAGCCGACCAGGACGACGGCCAGGGCGAAGGGGACGACGGCGAAGATGTAGGGGACTCCCGTGAGGAACACGATCGAGCCCAGGAAGAACACCGCCAGCAGGAAATGGCCGGCGATCATGTTGGCGGTGAGACGAACCGTCAGGGTGATCGGCCGGACGATGATCACCGAGAAGAACTCGATCAGGGCGAGCGGGAGCTTCATCGCCACCGGTACCCCTGGCGGGAACATCACGAGCTTCAGATATCCGACGAGTCCGTGGCGCCGGATCCCGACCGTGTTGTAGACGACCCAGGAGATGAGGGCCATCACCAGGGGGAAGGCCAGTCGGGAGTTCAGAGGGAAGCTCACGAATGGGATCACTTCCAGGATGTTTCCGAAGAAGATGAAGAAGAACAGGGTGGAGAGGAACGCCAGGAAGGGCAGGCCCTCCGGCCCGATCATCTGGATGACCACCTGCGTCCGGACGAACTCGACCGCGCCCTCCATCAGGACCTGGAACTTGCCGGGCACGATGGTCGGCTTCCTGAAGGCCAGGTAGAAGACGAGCAGCATCGCGGCGACCGCGATGATCAACAGGATCATGATGTAGTTCAGCCCGAACTCGATGCCGAAGATCTTCACCGGCCCGACGAGGTAGTCGAAGACGAAGTCCCTGGTGGATGGAGGTTCGAAGGCGACGCCCAGGACGGATCCGAGCAGCCCAACCGTCATGAGGCGATCACCTCCCCGCGGGCGGTATCACGAGCTGCTGACCCACACCGTGCGCCAGAAGCCTCATCTCGAAGGAGATCAGCAGCAGCGTGGCGGGGGCGACGGCCAGACCGAAGGCCAGGGCCGAGAACCAGGCGAAGCGATCGAGCACGAACAGCAGGCCCACGATCAGCGTGAGCCGAACGATCCACCCGATCATCCCCACGGCGGCCAGGGCCAGCAGCGAAACCCTCGCCGCGCGGGCCATCGACGTGCCGCTGGCGACGAAGTTCAGGGTGACGACGGCGACACCGAGGGCCGCGGACCATCCCACCCCCCAGCCTCCGGCCAGAGCGCCGATCACGAAGGCCAGCAGCGCCGCCGGGAGCCCATAGGGCGACGCGCGGCGGACCAGCTCGAGCTCCGGGTCAGCGCTTCCCCTCATCCCCTCTCCCGAAGTGCACGTAGACCAGGTACACGCCACCGGCGGCGCCCCCGACCATGCCGATCGCCGTGAAGACGTTTCCGGTGCCGGCGAGCCAGTCGATGAGGAACCCGACCAGCCCCCAGCTCAGGATGCCTCCGAGCATGTACGCGGTGATCTGCCACCCCGTGGACATGCCACGCCACATGTCGTTGGGAGGACCGCCGCCCGGGTGCCCCGAGCCAGTCATCGAGCGGGCGGAGTATATCGGCCGGCTCTCCGATGAGTCAAAGCGAGGCGGTCGTTTTCGCAGGTCAGCGGCCATATTCGCCCTCCCCGGGCCGACGCGCCTCTCACTTTGTGAAAACTTTCACAAGCCAGTATAGCCGGATCGGTCAGGCCTGCCCCGACCGTGCACGGGGCTCGGCGAGGGCCTCCGCCTTTCGCAATCGTCGGAGCCGCCTCGACTCCCGGAGCCGCCGGGGGACGAACGTCGCCGCGATCAACCCCAACGCCGCCAGGATGATCGATCCCACGATCAGGCGGCCGTTGATGAAGGAGACGGCCAGCCCGGATCCGGCCAGGAGCATGGCCCAGTAGTACATGATCAGCACGGCCCGGCGGTGCGTGTGCCCGATGTCCCGGAGCTGATGGTGGATGTGCTCCTTGTCGGGGGCGAACACCGGACGGCCCCGGCGGATCCGCCGGACGACGGCGAGCGCCACGTCCGTCAGGGGGACCGCGAGGACGAAGACGGGGATCAGGATGGGGATGGCGAAGGCGGCGACGTCTCCCCCGTGCGGCTGGAGCGTGCGCCCCACACCGGCGATGGTCGCCGCCGCGAGCAGCAACCCCAACAGCATCGCGCCGGAATCCCCCATGAAGATGCGGGCTGGGTAGAAGTTGTACGGGAGGAACCCGAGGCCGGCGCCGGCCGCGATCGCGCACAGGAGCGCGGCGGCCTTGGCCGACTCGGGGAAGGACGAGGGCGACACGTACACCCAGACGAAGAAAGCCGCGGCGGCGATGGCCACGATGCCCGCGGCCAAGCCATCCAACCCGTCGATGAGGTTGACGGCGTTGACCATCATCAGCACCCACAGCACGGTGAGCGGGACGGCCAGGTCCGGCCCCAGCGAGATGACGCCCTGGGTGGGGAACCAGAAGAAGAGCAGCTCGACGCCGTACAGGATGAGCAGGCCGGCCGCCAGGATCTGGCCGGCGGCCTTGGCCGGGGCGGAGAGGGCGTGGACGTCGTCCACCAGCCCCACCACGGTGATGGCCAGGGCGGCGAGGAACGTCCCTTGGAGCTCGAACGTCTGCCGGTAGAGCCGGCGAAAGTCCGGGAAGAGGTAGGCCACGGCCAGGCCCGCCGCCAGGCCGAAGAAGATGCCCAAGCCTCCCAGCGTCGGCGTCGGCTTGGGATGCACCTTGCGGTCCGAGGGACGGTCGATCGCCCCGATCTTGACCGCCAGCCACCGGACCCCGGGGGTGACCGCGAGGACGGCCAGGGCCGTGACCGCGAACACGCCCAGGTATGGAGTCATCCGCCCGTCGTTCGCCTATGCGTACGCCGGGAACCGATCCATCAGGTCCCGGACCGCGCTCCTCGCTCGCTCGGCCACGGCCTGGTCGTCCGGATCGCGAAGCACCTCGCCGATGATGCGGGCGACTTCCTTCATCTCCGGCTCGTCCATGCCCAGGGTGGCCGGGCCGGGAGTTCCCAGCCGGATCCCCGATGCCGTGGCGGGCGGCAACGGATCGAACGGGATGGCGTTCTTGTTCAGGGCGATGCCCACCCGTTCGCACGCCTTCTCCGCGTCGGCGCCGGTCATCCCGATCGGCTGCAGGTCCACGAGGGCGAGGTGGGAGTCGGTCCCCCCCGACACAAGGCGAAGCCCCTCGTCGGCCAGGCCGGCGGCGAGGGCCCTCGCCGTCCGGACCGTTCGGTGCGCGTACTCGGCGAACTCCGGCGCCATCGCCTCCTTCAGGCACACGGCCTTGGCCGCGATGCAGTGCTCCAGCGGACCGCCCTGCATCATCGGGAAAACGGCCTTGTCGATGGCCTTCGCGTGCTCCTGCCTGCACAGGATCATCGCCCCCCGTGGACCTCGGAGCGTCTTGTGCGTGGTGAACGTGACGACGTCCGCGACCGGGACCGGGCTCGGGTACGCACCGCCGGCCACGAGGCCGATGAAGTGAGCCGCGTCCACCATGAAGATCGCTCCCACCTCATCGGCGATCGCGCGGAAGGCGGCGAAGTCGATGACTCGCGGGTACGCGGTGAACCCCCCCAGGATCATCCTCGGCCGGTGCTCCAGGGCGAGGTCGCGAACACGGTCCATGTCGATCGTCTCGCTGTCCTTGTCCACCTCGTAGCCGACGAACGTGAACCACTTCCCCGAGAAGTTCACCGGCGAGCCGTGGGTGAGGTGGCCGCCGTGGGCCAGCACCATCCCGAGGATCTTCTGGCCGGGATCCCTCGGCTCGATGAACGCTCCATACGCGGCCATGTTCGCCTGCGCTCCGGCGTGCGGCTGCACGTTCGCGTGCTCCGCGCCGAACAACCGCTTGGCCCGCTCGATGGCGAGGGACTCGGTGACGTCGACGAACTCGCATCCACCGTAGTAGCGCTTGCCCGGGTATCCCTCCGCGTACTTGTTGTTCATGCTCGAGGCGAGCGCGGCGAGGACCGCCGGACTGGCATAGTTCTCCGACGCGATCAGCCGGAGGGTGCTCCGCTCGCGGCGAAGCTCGTTGGCCACCGCCTCGGCCACTTCGGGGTCGGTCGCCTTGAGGGCTTCCCAGTCGGCAGCGAACTCTCTCATGCGACGTCCCCTCCCCAGATGCCTCCGTCCCGGGCCCGGTCCTCCATTCGTATCCCGGCGCCGGTGGGGATCCGGAACAACCCGTCCACCATCCGGCGGCACAGGTCCTGAACCTCCCAGGCCGTGGCCCGGTACGTCCCCGCCCCCAGCCCGATCGGATCGGCGACGTCCAGGTCGATCGGCTCCTCGATCCGGCCGCCGGCGCGAAG
>Ga0066710_100008107_pt1 | contig 10145 bp, 10 predicted proteins | sample GraSoiAngelo_159_FD_79666 | JGI IMG/M metagenome (GOLD analysis project Ga0066710, IMG submission 79666) | Grasslands soil microbial communities from the Angelo Coastal Reserve, California, USA - 14_1009_16_40cm | ecosystem: Environmental > Terrestrial > Soil > Grasslands | place: USA...
AATCAGGGAAAAGTTGACTCCACGAATTCGAAAAATTATATCTTTCCACGCTCGCAAGAACAAAGGTGGAATAGTATGAATTAAATTGAGCGATGAATGGTAACACCCAATATAACATTCCGATCAAAGCGACTCCAATTATTTTTGACGATATTTTAAAATATTGTAAAATGTCTTCCCTTAAATCTGGAAATTTACCCCCTTGCCAATGAAATTTTTCTTTTATTATCGGATTCGAACCATTGAAGGTTTTTTGGAAATATGGGAGTAAAATGTAAATTAATCCAATTGCAAAGCCGAGGAATTCAATTGTTAAAATTCTGAATGAATTGGGAGGTGTGGAACTTGACAATGCAATTCCAGTTCCAAAAATCAATATTTCTTTATAGCTGAATTCGGTTTTTGTTTTTATGTTCCGGATTAGACTAACAAGTTCTCCGATAAACAGCATTAATCCCGCATGAACCACAGAAACATTCTGAGTGACGCTTTTGAAAGTGTCTACGATGGTGGAGGGATTGAATAAATAAAAAAGGACGGCTATCGTAGAAATCAGACGGATGTTTTTCTCGTCGAATTTTCCTTTGAAAAGGATGTTGACCGAATAGTAGACTGAAACCGAAACAAGCAGACCTTCTATAAAAAGATGCAGATAAAAAGCCATGTAGATGTTGTTCAAGCTCAGGAAAAGGCTCAACCCATAGATTAGAGAATCAGGAGACACGTTTTGAAGGGTATTTGAAATGTCGTAGAATCCTGGATAATCACCACCGACTAGAAGTCCACCACCAGTATAAAAGAGGATTAAAAATAACCAAAAAAATAAAATTCCAAAAATGGGAAGCAAGTCAATCATTTTGAAATTTTCCATTTTTCCACCTTGCTTGAAAGATTTCCCAACTCAAGTGAAATGAATTCTGTCGTTTTCAAAAATAGGACCCCGATCGCATAAGCTGGTCTTGAGTAAAAATTTCTATTTTTCAAAAACAAACCCAACCTAAATATTGGACTTATTTGACTTTCTCCATATTCTCCATATTTTCTTTTATATTCAGAAATTGTTTTGCCATAGTGGAATTTTTTTTCTAACCATTTTTTTAAAGAAAAATCGTTTTCATTATGGAATATTACAGAATTTTTAATCCTAGCTCTTGTTTCATAACCTTTCTTTTCAATTTTTTGTGGCAAGGTCGATTCTTCAAACACTACTATTTTTTCGTCAAAACCTTTCACCTCTTCAACCAACTGTTTTTTGAAGAATCTCGGAGATTCAATTATTGAGTTGAAATAAAAGCTTCTCTCGAAGTCTCTTATCTTTGGCCAAAATCCCTTCCCAATTGAACGTTCAGGGATTATTACTCCACCAAATTTTTTACTTTCATTAATTTTTTCCAAGCATTCATTCATGACGGAAGGTTCCAGTAGCATGTCTGAATCGATGAAACAAATATATTTACCTTTTGATTTTTTTGTTCCAAGATTTTTTGCCTTCGATCTTTCTTCTTTTAATTTAAAAAACCTTACTCCATGACCTAAAGCTATTTCCTGGGTCCTGTCTGAAGAAAATTTATCAACAACTATTATTTCAATGTCTTTAAAGAACTGAGATTTAATTGACTGTATACATTGGTCCAGGGTTTTTTCCGAATTATAAGTTGGAATTACAACTGAAATTAAATCGTTTCTCATTTTACTTCCTCTATATTCATAATTTTTTCCTTAGATTCTTTCCAATCAAAATTTTTGAAAAACTTTTATGGTTCTATCCTTGATTTAAATAATGCAGCAAAAAAAATCGGAAAATTTCCTTCCTTTAATTTATAAACAATCTCATCAATTGTAATTTTTTTAATATCTTTTTCTGTTCCTAGAAATGGATAATCAAGATCTCTAGGTATAAGATAGTCTATTTCATAACCGTTTGATTTCAACATGTTTAGCAACTCAAAACTATTTTCCAAGTTTAAGTAAGGTGTGTGAATTTCCATAAAAATAAGTGGTTTGAATTTTTTAATTGTTTTAATGGATCCCTTCATAATCTGAAGCTCATGTCCTTCAACATCCATTCTAATCAAGTTCACTTTTTTCAATGACAATTTATTGCACAATTCATCAAGGGTAAGAGTTTTTACATTCTCGAAATTTTCATTTGTATTGACAGAATTTGATATTTTATTTAAATTTGATTTTGTTGGATGTATCAATAGGTTGGATGTTCCACTTTTATCGCTTAGTGCGATGTTGTAAGAACTAACATTGCTAAGTTGATTCAATTGCAAATTTTTCTTTAGATAACTGTAGTTTAAAGATGACGGCTCACATGCAATGACCTTTCCGTTTTCACCCACCTCGTTGGCTTGAATAAATGTATAATATCCAATGTTCGCTCCTACGTCGATGCAAAACATATCCTTCTTTATTGTCTTTTTCAGAATCATGGTAGAAAGGGGCTCGTGAGTGTTAAATAGACTCAGCTCCGTTGAAATCCCTCTGTCATTTGGGATTGTAGTAATTTTGTAACCATTTACAGAAAATACTTTTTCACTTCCGATATCCAAAAACAGCTGTTTTATTTTTCTGTAATGAAAAAAGGCAATCCCTTTCAAAGTTTTGACTATCCCATAATGTTTTAAAAAATCAGATCTCATGAATTTAATATAAAAATAATATTCGGATAGAAATTTTGATAATTTATTCATTTATTCACCATTCATAATATTAAAAAATTCCTCAGAACTTTTACTCCAATTGAATTTTTTAGAATATGTCAACGCGTTTTTGCTAATTCTTCGTCTTAATTTGTAATCGTTCAAAATAGGAATTATTGTTTCAGCTAATTCGTTACTTCCCGAGTTTACTATCATCCCGGTTTCACCATTCAAAACTGAATCTCTTAGACCAGGAACATCGTAAGCAACGCATGGAGTTCCGACAGAGTTCGCTTCAATCACATTAATCCCCCAGCCTTCCCTGACTGACGGATTTATTAAAACCCAAGCCTTTTTGAGCAGTTCAAACTTCTTTTTTTCCGGAACGTGACCGAAGAATTTTACGCCTTGAACCAATTTTTTTTGTAATTTTTTTCTAAAATACCCCTCTCCAACAATCCAAAGTTCGGCTTCGGGAATTGTTTCCTTTATAATTTTAAAAGCCTCTATTGCATGGTCAGGTCTTTTTGCTTTTTTTAACCTACCAACAAAAATTACTACTGGCTTATCAGCTTTTTTTGGAATCTTTTTCAAGGGTTTGAATCCAAGTCCTTCAGGAATCAAGAAAATTTTCTTGAAGTCCATTTCAATCAGATCTTTCCTCGTGGATTCTGAAATAGTTATTGTTGGGATTTCAGTATACTGCCTTAGCCAACGATTTTCAAGAAAGTAGTATCCGATGTAATTTATAGGAAAACGTGTCTCATGAAACCAGTATTCTCTAGCAAGCTGGTGGATCAAGGCGAAAACTTTTTCCCCATTCGTCACAAATTTGTGAACAAAAAAAGGCCTGGTGTTGATCTCGTCTATCACCACATCGTAACCTTCCTTGGAAAAAACTTTTTTGTAATGTTGTTTGGCTTTCAGGTAGACTGATATTTTTCCGCCATCCCTGACGATTCTTACCCCGTCCACGATTTCCTCTTTTTGACTCCCTTTGAACTGGGATGTGAACAGAGTAACCTCATGACCTTTTTTCACCAAGCGTTTAGAAATTTCATGAGTGAATACTTCCGCTCCACCGGCCTCTGGATTGTTGATATCCTTCCAGTTGAAGATCAAAATCCTCATTCTAAAGCCCTGTCGTAGTACCTTAGAATTTTCAGCCTGTAGAAAATGGCGCAGGTGTCTATAAAAATGTGCCAGATGTCACTGAGTTTTATCCTATTTTTAAGCCTTTTGGGATCTATCTCTACCGGAGCCTCCACAATCCTAAATCCTCGGTGGTGAGAAGCGACCAAAACTTCCAAGTCGAATGCATACTTCTTGCAAACAATTCTCGGAAGTACTTCCTTCAAGACTTCCCCCTTGAACAGTTTCAACCCCACCTGAGTATCTTTTACCGGCAAGTCGAACATGGTTCTGGTCAGGAGGAAATAGAAATAGCTGAAAATTTTTCTGTAAAGAGACCTTTTGACACTGGACAGAGGATGTCTTTTTGACCCTACGACAATATCTGCGTCATACTTCTCCATGTATTGTTTGAAAAGAATTAACTGCTCGGGTGGCAAATCCAGGTCCGCATCCACGAACGACACGAGATTCCCGGAGGAATTTTCAATGCCAACTTTTAGCGCCGCTCCCTTGCCCCTTTCCAAGCACCTCACCACAGTCACCCTGCCATTTTGATCTGCAGCTCTCTCTGCCTCTTGAAAAGTGTTGTCCATTGAGTTATTGTCTATGACAATCAGCTCGTAATCGGGCTCGGGATTGTGCATGCTTTCTTCAATTTTCTTGATGTTGCCGTAAATTCTGGGTCCCTCGTTGAATGCTGGGACCAGTATTGATAGATTTTTCATAGGAGTAAAACTTGGTTTCCTATAGTTTTATTTTTAACGCCATCTTTCTACTTATTTTAATGAAGATGAAAATCTAAATCTTCTGAATTCTAAATTAAATTATGGACTACTTTGATTACGTAAGAGACAAACTCAAGGATATTGTTGTTGCTGTGGTCGTTGTTGTCCTCTCCTTGCTGGTCGTCGGTTTGGTTTCAAGCTCTCTTTGGTATACATTATTCAACACCATGATATCGTTCCTTATTTTTGACGCAATCCTGAGCTTCTATCTTGTTTTTGGAAGATTTTTTTACAAGAGCATGGAAAAAGGCTATTTGTTTATCTCCTATTTTTTGGGAATTTTGTTTGCGTCATTTTTGAGCTATTACATCGGTCAGGAACTCGTTGGGATTTTGAGCGGTAGGATTGGTTGGTTGCCTACTCTTTTGATTTCTAGCCTGTTGATCGTGGGAATAGTCTTCCTGGCATTCAGGGCAAGATATTATCAGAATCCTGACAAAAAGGAAGCACAAAATTTATGATTACCCAGAAATTGCCGGAAAAAAATTTACTGGGTAGAATTATGCCATGCGGTCCTAAGATATAGCTTAATTATAAATAATTAAATTTTAGAATTTTTGATATGCCAATATTTTCGTACTTGGGTGGAAATAACCCTGAATTCTCTGATTTTCTTGATCAATTTAGCCAAAATGAAAAGAGTTTCTTAAGGGACTATATTACATCTCAAAACATCGCTCAGAAAATAAAAGTTTCCTTGAAAAAACCCACTTCTAGAATTGGATCAATTTCTTTAATGTGGTAAGGGAAGGACAAGTGGGATGAAATCGGTCATTACACGGAAAGGGATGGAACTGCTCTCAAAACTCCAAGTCCACATTATCCACACCATCTCGCTCAATTAATTCTCTCTGCAAGGAAACTTGAGAAGTTCGGAAAAGTCACGGTTGATGGCGTTCCTCTCAGCGAACAACTTATTGAAGAGTTATGGGAAAGAGTGAAAAAGGAAACTGATCAAATTTACAATCTTTCTGCAAAATCAATAGAAGAAGACGGCAATGTGAGTAGTTTGGGAAAATTCATAGCACTGGAAAAATTGTTGGAAGAAAAAAAAGATTATTTGTATGAGTTGAAATTTGAAACGCGTTGATACTAAGGCCTTATGGTGAACTCCTTTTCAATTTAAGAAAAAGATAAATCATCCAAGTGATTAAAATAATCGATGGGTGAATTGAAAAGATGCGCGTGGGGGTCAAACAACCCTTTAATGATCGAATACCATGACAAAGAGTGGGGATTTAAGTTGCATGATGACAGAAAACTTTTCGAGTTTCTTATCCTCGACGGGTTTCAGGCCGGCCTTAACTGGGAAGTTGTCCTGAATAAAAGGGAAAACTTCAGGAAGGCTTTTCACAACTTTGACTTCAACAAGGTTTCGAAATACACAAAGAGGGATGTCAAACGACTGATTTCAAATCCCGGGATAATCAGAAATCGACTTAAGATCGAGGCCGCCATCACAAATGCAAAAAAAGTTCTGGAGGTTAGAGAAGAGTTCGGTTCCTTCGATAAATACATCTGGAAGTTCGTCAACGGAAAACAGATCAAAAACAATTTTAGATCCTTGTCAAAAATTCCATCCACAAGCCAGGAATCGGACGAGATGAGCGAGGATTTGAAGAAAAGGGGATTCAGGTTTGTCGGTTCTACCATTTGCTATGCTTTCATGCAGGCAGCCGGGATGGTCAACGATCACACCAAAGATTGCTTCAGGCATAATGATTAAATCCTTGGACAAAATGATTGAAATGCGTCGAAGATATTTTTTCGGAACCATTATTTCAGCTATTGCTTATCTGTTTTTAGTTGGCATCTTCTATTTTGGACCGCAATTAACTGGAACCGTTATTAATTCAACATCTTCATGCGAAGGGACTTTCAATGGAACAGTGGAAAGAATAATTGATGGTGACACGATAGCAATTGTGGGATGTTCTAAGCATATTCGACTATCTCTTGTTAATGCTCCGGAGACCTATCAAACAGGATACCAAGAAGCAAAAGACTTTACGGCGAACCTCTGCCAAATCGGCTCCACTGCGACAATTAATCAAGATGACTTGCAGCCTTATGACGCGTATGGCAGAATTGTCGCTTTGGTTTATTGTCAGGGAAGAAACCTGAACTCAGAATTGCTCTACAATAACCTTGCAATTATGGAAAAGGATTTCTGCTCCAAAAGTGAATTTGCATATGACGACTGGGCAGTAAATTACTGTTTTGGATGAAATAACAAAAATTAGATTGACCAAGACGATTCTTTAGGCAGAAGACTTCTCCAATTTTGCTGAAATGCCCACTTGTCAAAAGTTATCCATTCCATTTCCGGGTATTTTTTCCTTAATCCTTTCACGTCAACGTCAAAGCCAGACTTGTTCATCCAATCAAACATTGTCACAGGTTCGGAAGATGCCAGTTCGGACAGGGGTTTCTGAAGATAATAGATATTATTTCCCATCGCCGTGGTGAGAAAAAGTGCCATCTCCATCGGTGTGAGGTCGTCCGAAGCCAGATCAATTCTCTTGCCGATGAAGTGTTTTCTCTCCTCAATTGCCATGGCGGCAAACTTCCCCACGTCAACGATTGATATCAGTTTAATTTTTTTGTTTGGATTAATAGGCAACCTTAAAACTCCCTTGCTGAGATCTTTAGAGTTCCAGTTGAAGAGAAGATTTTCCATGAAGTAGGCCGGCGCAACAACGGTGTATGGAATTCCAGATCCCTGGATGTGCATCTCCACTTCGAACTTGCTTTCAAAATCCGGAACTTTTGTCGACTTGTTGGCGTTCGCAATGGAGGAATAGACTACGTGAGAGACGCTTGCATTGTTGGCCGCGTCTACAATATTCTTGCCATGCTTCACCTCCATCTGCAGCCCTCCTTCCGGATTAGTCACGCAAAAAATGGTGTCGACTCCGCTGATGGCCTTGATGAGAGAAGTGAGGTTGTCGTAATCTCCCTCTACAATTTCAGCGCCCATGTGTCTGAGCTTGACAGCTGATTCGTTGTCGGGGTTGTTTGTCATTATTCTAACCATATGGCCTCCGTTGAGAAGAGCTTCAGCAACAGCACCTCCCTGATGCCTCGTAGGACCGATAACCAAAACATATCTGCTTTTCATTTAAACCAATCTGCTCTTGAAAAAATATTTTGTTTTCGAGCTCAAATTGTTGTAACTCCGCCGCCAATTAAGAAATTTTTCGGCTTTTAAAATATTGATAAGGTCCTGAAAATAAAATTTAATATGAGGGCCTATGACGGAAGAAAATCAATTATAGGAGAGGGAAGCTTAATGAGAGTCTCTGTCAGCGAAATGGTGAAGAATTCGAAAAAAAAGAGGCCGAAGCAACCTTCTAAAAGTTCTGAAAAAGAGGAACCTGCCCCGGAAGAAAATCAAGATCAAGAAGAGGAGACAAAAAAGATGGAAGAAAAAGTTTCTAAGAAAAAAGAGGAGGAGCCGGAAAAGGAAGAGGGACAGGAAACTGAAGAAGAACAGCCAGAGGAAGAAACTGAGGCAGAAGAGGAACCTACCAAAGAAGAGTCTGAGACCCTGAGGCGTATAGGGGATAGCGCAGTCCGAGATTTTATCAGCCACACCATGAAAGACGCGAAGGGAAAAGAGGAAGAGTCGGGAGAGGAAGAGTCGGGAGAGGAAGAGGGATCAGAACCGCCCGAGCAAGAAAGTGAAGAAGAACCGGAGGAAGAAGTTAGGGAAGATAAACCATCGTCTCAAAAACTCAAACACTTGACACAGAAATTCAAGCACCTCGCCGACTTGAGGACGGTCGAAATTCTCACCAAGCTGAAGGCTCTTGGAACCTATGCCAAGACCTTTGCTCACGAATTCTCGGAAGACGATGTGAAAAAAATTTTTGAGGCCATTGAAAGGGAAATGAAGGATGTGAAGAGCGAGTTTCTATCACAGCTCGCCGATTTCTTTACAAATATAGAGTCTTATGACGAACAATATTATATGCACGTCGACTTGGACAGGCTAGTTATTTTTTCGGTCAATTATCTGGAGAAAAACAAAATTGAACCGACCTATGAAAAAATTGTGATGACCGCATTCAGACTTTTCCCCAGAAAGTTTTCGCTTCCCGGATTTGAAAAATTTCCTGACGGAAAAAGGGTCTATGATTCTCTGGGTCACTGCACCAGCAAGGACAGGATGTGGCTTAACGGCAACATCAAAAGCGGCTTTCATATGACGGAAAAGGGGAAATATTTTTTTGAGGAAACAGAAAAGCTCCTGAGAGGAGAGGAGACAAAAAGAGGGTATGTCTCAACTCCAGTCAAGAGGAAGGAGACATTGTTTATTTTGAAGATGAAAAAAACCCCGGCTTTCAAAAAATTCTCCAACGATGATCAGGGTGACATTTCAGAGGATGAGGTGAAGGAAGCCCTTATGGGGACCAGAACAACTTCCAAACAAACCTTGCAGAAGAATTGGGATCTTCTCATGGATTATGCACAGGTTCAGGAGGAGAGGAGAGTTCTTCTTTTCCTGAAATTCCTAAAATCTAGAATAAGGGAGATAGTATGACTGCAGAGCCGAAAACCGGAACAATCACCCCATTGAAAATGCACAAGAGGGGTTGGGAAATTCTTGCCCGTACTTCCATCGGAAACAACTTGCTTCCAGTGTGTGCTGAGCTTCTGACCAACTCGACCGACAGCTATGCAAGGCTAATGAAAGCTGGAAAGATGTCAAGGGGTTCCACAAAAAGCATCGATATTATTTATGTTCCCGGTGAAGAGGGAAAGACTGAAGGATTTTTCTCCATAGCTGACCAGGCAGAGGGGATGACTGCCCAGGAACTTGAAGAAAGGGTTACCCAGTATGGAAAGGCAACTTCCGGTCAGGCTCCCCGAGGACTTTTTGGGTTCGGTCTGAAAGACGTTGCGCTTTCGATGAAGTCTTCAAAAATTATCACGGTCAAGGAAGGGAAACTCACCGAGGCGCAGTTTTTCAGGGGAGAGGGTGCGACTGAACCTTATGTCAATTTTACCAGAAAGAATGTCCCAGCCAGCGAAGAGGAGAGAAGGAAGATTGGAGTTAAAAAGAACGGTACAAGAATCGTTTTGATGATCCCTGCCGAATTTCAGCAGCCATACTTTGACTCATTTATAAAACTCCTGAACAATTTTTATCCCCTTCGGAAAATTTTGATGGACGAGAGTTTTAAAATCACGATGTACGACAGCGTCAAAAATGCAAAGGGCGAGCAACTGAAATTTCAGTCTCCAAAGGCCAACCAAGTTCTGAAAAAAGACCTGACTTTGAAATACAAGGACTTCAAGTTCGACGTGAAGCTGAGGGTTGAAAGGGCTTTCGAAAACTTGACGCAACATGGATGGCAGAGAGAGGGTGGTTTGCTGACTTTCTATGGTAATTTTGCGGTAGTTGGATGCAGCCTTTTTGGTTTTGACTACGAGCCGTATGCCAGGAAGCTTTTGGGCGATGTTGAAATTATCGGAAATTTCAAAGACCTTCTAAACCAAGAGCCAGAGATTTTAGATTTCAGAAGAAGGGGCTTTAACGAGAACCATGAATTTTATGACAAATTCCTCCAGC
>Ga0066710_100008108_pt1 | contig 10145 bp, 8 predicted proteins | sample GraSoiAngelo_159_FD_79666 | JGI IMG/M metagenome (GOLD analysis project Ga0066710, IMG submission 79666) | Grasslands soil microbial communities from the Angelo Coastal Reserve, California, USA - 14_1009_16_40cm | ecosystem: Environmental > Terrestrial > Soil > Grasslands | place: USA...
CGCCCTCCGGATGCAGGACCTCGGTGCGTCGATCTGGCTCAGCAAGAGCGGGCTGACACGCCTATGCGACCGGATCGAAGAGGCCGGCTACCTGAGCCGTCGCAGCTGCCCCACCGACCGCCGAGGGACCTTCGCCGCGATCACAGAGGCCGGCCGCGCCAAGGTGACCGATGCGCGCCCCATCTTCGCGCGCGCCTCCGAGGACCTATTCCTCCACCACCTCTCGGTGCGCGAGCGCGATGCGCTCCGCTCGGCGATGAACAAGATCATCGGCGCAAACGGTGCAGATCTGCGCGCGCAAGACCGGACGGTCGAGCAGCCTCGCGCAGCGCGGAAACACACGAAATAGCCGCTTCGCGTCTGCTCTGCGCCCGGGACGACGCATACAATCGACGTCGGTGAACACCGCGTTAACGGTCCTGCAGGATCTCGTCCTGACCGCCCTCCTCATAGCGAGCGCCATCGCTGCGTGGCAATTCGCGAGGAAACCCGGCACGCAGCGCGGCCACCTCGCGGCCGCCCTCGCTCTCATCGCCATACAAGGGATCCTCGGCATCGTCGGGCAGGCGACCGGCTATCGCTACCGCGCGCTGCAATACATCGGGACGACGGTTTTCCTTGGGTCGGCGTACCTCCTACTGATGTTCCGCGACGGCTTCGTTCGCGTCCCACGATGGTGGAAGACCGGTGCAGCGGTGGTGCTGGCCGGCGCCGGGGTCACTGCGTTCGCTATCGGGCTTCCGTACACACGCCACCCGACGTATTCGGCGGCGCAGTCGATCGGGCTCCGACTGCTCGTGGTCGCGTGGAGTGCCGTGGTGATCGAACCCGCGCTCCTCTTCTGGATGGCATCGCGTTCGCTGCCACGCGTGCAGCGGATCCGCCTCCGGCTTCTCAGCCTTTCTGTCGCCCGGATCGGCCTGACGCGCATCGCGGTCGTCCTCGCGCGGACCGGGCCTGGGAAGGCCGGCGCCATCGTCGAGAATTCGCTCGCGCTGCTGTTCCTGCCACTGCTTTACATCCCGCTGATCCCTCCGAACTGGCTGCGGCGATTGTGGCGTCAAGAGGAAGAGCAAGAGCGAGTTCTGATGCGACATCTCGTGATGTTCGCCTCCGACACCACGGTGTTGGCACAGCGCGCGCTCGAGTGGGCGATGCGACTCGTCGGCTCGTCGGGCGGCTTCATCCTCGACGTCGAAGGACGCGCCCTCGCGCGCAGCTCCGTCGGCGAACGCGAGGCGGAGGCGTATCTCGTGTACGCGGAGTCGGGGCGGGGAACGCTGTTCGAGTACAAGCCGGACGGCACGCTCGCGATCGCGGTTCCGATCGTGCAGGAGCGGGGGCGAGGGCTGCTCGTCGTGATCGCAGGACCGTTCACGTTGCTGTTCGGGTCGGACGAGATGCGGACGCTCGAAGAGCACGCCGACGTGATCGGGTTCGCACTCGACCGCGTGAGGCTGACGGAGACGCGGCGGTTGTTGGAGGACTCGAGGATCCAGTTCCTCGCGAACGCGGCGCACGAGCTGCGCACGCCGCTGGCGAGCATCGTCGGGTTCGCCGAGCTGTTCTCCGCTGGGATCGAGAAGATGCCGGAGGACGCGGTCCGGGAAGGGCTCGCTGCGATCGTGCGGCAGGGCAGGCGCATGTCGACGCTCGTCAGCGATCTGCTCGACCTCAGCCAGCTCGAGCTCGGGAAGGCGCGGATGAAGATCCAGCCGATCTCGCTGGCGCCGACCGTCGAGGAGTCGGTCGCCAATCTGCCCCCGCCCGCGGGCTACTCGGTGCACGTATCCGTCCGGCCGGACATCACGGTGCTCGCGGACTCCGGACGCCTGGACCAAGTGCTGACGAACCTGTTGTCGAACGCGTTCCGGCACGGAGGCCCGAATGTTGCCGTCGAGGCGAACTACGTCAACGGCTTCGTGCAGCTCGTGGTCGCCGACGATGGTGAGGGCATCCCACCCGACTTGCGGCCGTATCTGTTTGAGCCGTTCGCGCGCGCGCTCGACGCGCATGCGAGGGAAGGCTCCGGCCTCGGTCTCGCGATCGCGCGATCGCTCGTCGAAGCGTTCGGCGGCTCTCTTTCCTACGAGCAGGTCGGCGGTACCGGCGCGCGCTTCGTCGTACAGCTTCAAGCGGCGAACTGACATTCGAGCAACGTAAAGTCCGCTGGTGGGTGTCGGCGCACGGCCCCGAGGGAAGGAAACCGTCCAGAGGTCGACGAAAGACCTCAGGACGCCGTCCATCGGAGGAATCTCACATGCGCCGCACACCCCGTCCCTTCGTGATCGCGACCGCGCTCCTCACGTTCATCACTGCGAGCAGCCTCGCCTCCACATCCCACACCCCTGCAGTCCTTCGCGTCGGAACGTACAAGGGGATCGCAGGTCAGTATTCGAGCGTGCAAGCTGCCGTGCTCGCGGCGCAGCCGGGCGACTGGGTGCTCGTCGGTCCGGGCGACTACAAGGAAGAAGGCTTCAAAGGGATGGACGAAGCCTCCGGCGTCCTGATCGAGAAAGCGAACATCCACCTCCGCGGGATGAACCGCAACAGCGTCATCATCGACGGCACGAAAGCCGGGACGCCCGTGTGCTCGGGAAGGAAGCAAAACCAGACGTTCACCAAAGACGGGATGAACGGCGTCGTCGCGTTCAAAGTAGACGGCGTCTCGATCGAGAACCTAACCGCGTGCAACTACCTCACCGGCACGTCGGGCGGCGAGGGGAACGAGATCTGGTGGAACGGCGGCGACGGAAGCGGCACGATCGGGATGGGCCGCTACTGGGGCGACTACATCACCGCGACGTCGACCTACTCCAACGGGTTCGCGAACCCTCGCGGTGAGTACGGGATCTTCGTTTCCAACGCGAAAGGTCCCGGGATCATCGATCACAGCTACGCGTCGAACATGGGCGACGCCGCGTACTACATCGGCGCGTGCCCCGACTGCAACGCGATCCTGCGGCGCGCGCACGGCCAGTTCAGCGCGCTCGGCTTCTCGGGAACGAATGCCGGCGGCCACTTGATCATCGAACGCAACGAGTTCGACCACAACGCCATCGGAGCAGCCCCGGACTCGCAGAACAACGACGACGCACCGAGCCCGAACAGCGGTCGTTGCCCCAACCCGAACGAGATCAGCGCGGCGGGTACGAATTCGTGCTCGATCTGGCGGTACAACTTCTTCCACGACAACAACAACCCCAACGTGCCCGGGCTTGGAACGGGTGGACTCGCCGGTTCGGCGCCGGTCGGCACGGGCATCGCGCTCGCCGGGATCGAGTACCACACCCTCTACAAGAACCGATTCGAGAACAACGGCTCCTGGGGGGTCTTGGTTACCGACCTTCCGGATCAGGAAGACCCCCCGAAGGACGTTCCCAGTCAGAACTGCAACGGTGGCATCTCGGTCCTCCCGACGGGCGCGCCGGCGATCGGTCCGCTGTACTCCGGCGGCGCGCTCTGTTACTTCCAAGCGTTTGGGAACGACGTTCGCGGGAACACGTTCGTGAACAATGGGTTCTACAAGAACCCGGGTAACGCCGATATCGCGGACATCGGGCTCCCGCACAATCCCGGTAACTGCTTCAGCGGAAACACAGACCCTGCCGGCCTCACGGCGTATCCGCCTGCGGCGCTGCTGCAGTCGGACCTATACGCGTGCAACCGGCCCAACGGGGGGGACGTGACGCTGACGCTGCTCCAGGCGAACTGCGCCACGCGAGGGCTGCTCTTCCCGTGCCCCGACACGCCGCTGACGCACTATCCGCCGTCGACCCTCGTCACGCTGCGCATGTCGCCGCGACAGCCGACGATGCCGGATCCCTGCAAGGGCGTTCCGGCGAACCCGTGGTGCCCGCGCAACGGCTCCACGTCGTACGGCGTCACAGGCACCGTTGCGACCGTCGCCGGGGCGGCATGGATCGTCCTTGGAGCTGCGCTGGTCCGTAGACGGCCGCTCGATCGGCGGCACTGACGTCGCTTGGCCGGAGGTCGCGCGCGCCGCTAAGGTGCGCGGGCGAGGTTCGAACATGACCGAATACATAGGTCACGGGGTCAAGCAGCGCGCGCAGATCGCGATGACGCGATCCGAGATCGACGCGTTCCTCCGAGGCCGTCACACGATGACGATGTGCACCATGAATCCCGACGGCAACATCCACGCCGTCGGGATGTGGTACGGCTTCTGCGAGGGCGCGATCGCGGTAGAGTCGAAAACGAAAGCGCAGAAGGTGCAGAACGTTCGTCGCGACCCACGGATCACGTGCATGATCGAAACCGGCGACTACTACGAGGAGCTCCAGGGCGTTTCCGTGATCGGGAAGGCAGAGATCGTCGACGATCCCGCGCGTATGTGGGAGCTGGGCGTGAGCGTCATGGAGCGGTACTACATGCCGTACACGGAAGACCTTCGGCCCGCCGTGGAGGCGATGCTGAACAAGCGGGTCGTGATCAAGGTTCACCCGATCAAGGTCATCTCCTGGGACCACCGGAAGCTGGGGCTGCCGTCGACGAGGCCGGCCGCGCGCGCCTAGGCTGGCGTCGTCGTAACGCGTGACGGCGGGCACACGTTGAAACGTTCAAGGATCGGTCGACAACGGGCAGGGGGATCCAGGGTTGAACGGAGAGGGGGGCGAGGTCGGGGCGATGCTTGAGATCTCGGTCGAGCAGCCCTCGAACGGCGTGTTCGTCATCACCCCGTCTGGGGAGCTCGATCTCTCCAACGGGGAGGTCCTCTCGCAGGCGATCTCGGACGCGCGCGACAAGGAAGCGAAGACGCTGGTCCTGGACCTCACCGGCCTCAACTTCATCGACTCCTCGGGCCTCCGGCTGCTGATCGATGCCTGGAACGAGTCCAAGCTCTCCGAGCGGCGCCTCGCGATCGTCGTCCCGGATTCCGGGCTCGTCCGCAGGGTTCTCGAGGTCAGCGGCTGCGACGCCTTCCTGCCGATCGTCGCTCGGCTCGACGACGCCCCCTAGCACTATCGCACTCGGCCGGACCGGGGTGACGTTCAAGGATTCAGCGGTATCCGGTCGCTGCTGCAGACGATGTTGCTATGCCGAGATCACGGCGTCGACCTCACGTGGTCGCTGAGCGGCGCCGCGCGCAAGACGCTCGATCTCGTGGGCATCCGCGACGCGCTGCTGAAGGACGACGCCTCCGGATCCGGCGGTGCGCAGGAGGACTGAGCGCGCCCGGCGCGACTGCACGACACGCAACACGGTCATCGCCGCGATCCCGATCGCCGCTCCGGCCGCAGCCAGCTGCACGAGCCACGCCGACCCGTCGGTGCCCGCCGTCAGTGCGTGCAGCGTGGCGAGGCCGAACAGAGGGAAGCTCGCGTAGTGGGTCGCGCGCCAGAGTTTCTTCGGCAAACGTGTACGGACGAGCGACGTCAGTTCGACGGCGAGCAATAGATACATCCCGACGACGCCCCATGCGACCGCGACGGGCCGCCAGCTGCCGGCGAAGGGGACCAGGATCGACATCAGGTCGAAGTGAACGTAGCTGTCGGCGACGATCGCGGCGACGTGCAGCACGGTGAAGATCGTCGCCAGTCCGCCGAGGTAGCGGTGCAGGTCGAGCATCCACGCCGGCCGCGGCTTCCCCCGGAACACCTTCGTCGAGATGGAGAGGCCCCAGAAGACCGACGCCGTAAGCAGCGTCCACGCGACGAGGCCGGCTGCGCGCGCGACGTACCACGGGATCTGGTGGCTCACGACGCGAGCGCCTTCTGCATGAACCGATCCATGTTGTGACTGATCCGAACGTCGCCGTCTTCGTCGACCAGCAATCCATCGCACCCGAGCTCCTCGAGCGTGTCGAGCTCCCAGCCGGGCAGCGAAAGCAACGCCGCCTTCGTCGCCACCTCGGCGCGCGCGGCCTCACGCGCGACGGCAGTCAACGCGACGACGGCCGTTCCGCTCGAGCGGCCGGTCCGCGGGTCGATCAAGTGATGGCGGCGCTCGCCGCCTACCGTCCAGGCGCGCGCGCGCGTCCCGGACGTGGCGATCGCGCCGGCCGCGAGCTCGATGCGCGCGATCTCGGCCGAGCCGTCGGGATGATCGACGCCGACCACCCACGCGTCGCCGGCCGGGCTTTCACCTTCGACGCGGAGGTCGCCCCCGACGTTGACGCACGCGCCGCCGGCCCCCGCAGCGATCAGCTCGGTCGCGACGATGTCCGCCGCGAGCCCCTTGCCGATCCCGCCGGGATCGAAGCCGGCATCGACGGGGAGGATCACCGTTCCGGTGGCCGCGTCGGCCACGATCGCGCCGCAGTTCCGCTGTAGCGTGCTCACGCCACCGTCCGCGTGGAGAACGACGGCTTCGAAGGGACGGTCGTATCCGGCGCGGACCAGGTCGCCGAGGACCGTCGGGTCGAACCGGCCGCCGGTCGCACGCCAGCCTTCAAGCGCGCGCCGCACCAGCAGGAACGTGTCGTCGGATACGGCAATGGGTTGACCACGTTTCGCGTTGAGCCGGCTGATCTCGCTCGTCGGGATGAACCTGCTCCACTTCCGCTCCAGGTCGTCGATCCGCCGGCGTGCGACGTCGAGCAGCCGGTGGTCCCCCATCACGACCAGGTGGATCTCGGAGCCCATCGCGCGGAAACGGATCTCTTCCATCGCTCCCCCTCAGCTCGTGTGCGTCGTCGTCACTGCGCTCGAGCTTCCCGACGAGGTCGCCGGAACCGCCGACGTCGTGGCTGTGGAGATCGAATCGTCGGTCGTGCTCGTGTCCGCGCTCGTCGCGGAGGTCTGGCTCGTGACGGTCGACGAGGTTGCACCCGTCGCAGACGCGGTGGTCGCGGTGGCCACGGTCGTGCCGGCGTGGATCGCGAACCCGGTGACCAGGCCGATCGTCGCGAGCACGCTTCCCGTCAGGGAGGCGGTGCGCGCGCGCGCCGCGGGGTGCCGCCGCTTGCGAGACTTCGCCGTCGTGTTCATGGCGAAGACTCTCCCGCACCGGCCTGGCGTCCCCCTGCGGACCCGCTGAGAACTATCTGGGAATCGGCGCCTCCGTTACGCTTGTGGCCCCATGTCGATCGACATCCGGTACGCGCGCGTCGGCGAGCAGCACGTCGCCTACGCAGTCGTCGGCTCCGGCCCGCTCAATCTGGTCGTCGCCCCGCCCATCACGTCCAACATCGAGATCCAATGGGACGATCCGTACTACCGGCGATTCCTGGAGCGTCTCGGCACGTCCGCGACGGTCGCCATCTTCGACAAGCGTGGGACCGGCCTCTCCGGGCCGATCCTCAACACCGGCGTGCCGACGCTCGAGCAACGCATGGACGACATCAACGCCGTGATGGACGCGCTCCATTGGGACAACGCGTCGTTGTTCGGATACGCAGAAGGGGGCTCGCTCTGCACGCTGTACGCCGCCTCATTCCCCGAGCGCGTGCGTTCTCTGATCCTCTGCAACGCGGCAGCGCGACTCATGCGAGCCGACGACTATCCGTGGGGCTGGATACCCGAGGCCTCGCCCATGCACGAAGCTGCGCCCGGATGGGGAAAGCCGGACTTCCGGTTCTACGAGCGCTTCGCTCCAGGGATGCGATCGCATCCCGATTGGGAGGACTTCGTCAAGAGTCAAGCACGCGAGCAGCGCCACGGCGCAAGTCCGGACATGTTCCTCGCGTTGCAGCGCGTCGCGACGGAGATCGACGTCCGAGACGTGCTTCCGTCCATCCAGTGCGCGACGTTGGTAATGCATCGCAAGGACAACGACATCCTCGACGTCGGCAACGGGCGGTATCTCGCCGAGAATATCCCCGACGCGAGATACGTCGAGCTGCCCGGCGCCGACCACTATCCTTGGTTCGACGACCAGGACACGATCCTCGACCAGATCCACGAGTTCCTGACCGGGCACCAGCCCGTGCCCGAGCTGGACCGGGTTTTAGCAACGATCATGTTCACCGACATCGTCGGGTCGACCGCGCGGGCAGCCGAGATCGGCGACCACCAGTGGAAGGATCTGCTCGCCCAGCACCATGCGATCGTCCGCAAGGAGCTCTCGCGGTTCCGGGGTCGCGAGATCGACACGGCGGGAGACGGCTTCTTCGCGACCTTCGACGGCCCGGCGCGCGGCGTTCGGTGCGCGATGTCGATCCGAGACTCGATCCGTTCCGTCGGACTGGAGATACGTGCGGGGCTTCACACCGGCGAGTGCGAGATCATGGGCACGAGTGTCGGTGGGCTCGCGGTGCACATAGGCGCGCGGGTCGCGGCGCGCGCCGACGCCAGCGAGGTGCTCGTGTCGAGCACGGTCAAGGACCTCGTCGCAGGTTCGGGTATCAGCTTCGAAGATAGAGGCACGCATCAGCTGAAGGGCGTCCCCGACGAGTGGCGCATCTTCGCGGCGAAGTGACGCTGCCGACGACGGCGGCGCGAGAAGGTTCGCACCCGTTTGTCGCTTGTGCCCGGCAGATTCCGCGGAAACTCTCAGGCCCCTCCTATGGAATACCGGCGGGTCGCTCCTTATGGTGCGAGTCGGCGTTGAAGACGGCCGCGGGCACATGGGGGCGGCGTGCGTAGGTTCTTCTTTCTGATCGTTGCGGCATTGCTTGCCGCCCTCATCATCCCTCAAGCCGTCCGAACCTCCGCGGCTCCGAAGAACCGGACGATCAACGGCAAGGGCAACAACCTCAAGCATCTGAGCTGGGGCGAGAGCGGCACGACGTACCTTCGGATCGCAGCTCCCGCATACGCCGACGGCATCTCCTCGATCGAGACCGGACCGTCGCCCCGTTCCATCAGCAACCGGATCTTCAACGACCTCGGACAGAACATCTTCTCCGAGAACAACACGTCGCAGTGGGGTTGGGCGTGGGGCCAGTTCATCGATCACGACTTCGGTCTGCGCGACGAGACCGCGGCCCAGAGCGCGCCCATACCGTTCACCACGAAGGATCCGCTCGAGTCGTTCACGAACGACCTCGGACGCATCGACTTCGCGCGCACCCCGCAGGCGCCGGGAACCGGCACGACGACGCCACGTCAACAGGTCAATACGTTGACGAGCTTCATCGACGGATCGGGCGTCTACGGCGTCACGGATGCGCGCCTCGAGTGGCTGCGCGCCGGGCCGGTCGACGGGAACCTCGCGGATAACGGCGCCGGCCTGCTGCTTCCGGGCGGCTACCTTCCGACGGCCGCCGCGCGCGGCGATGCGAAGAGCGCGCCTGCGGCCGACCTGTTTGGCGCGCTCAACGCGTTTCCTTCGCAAGCGGTGATCGCCGGCGACGTGCGCGCGAACGAGAACATCGCACTTACGGCGATCCACACCTTGTTCGCACGCGAGCACAACCGGATCGTCGCAGCGCTGCCCGCGAACCTGCCGGCCGAGACCAAGTTCGAGGTCGCCCGGCGCATCCTCGGCGCCGAGGAGCAGTACATCACGTACACCGAGTTCCTTCCGGCGCTCGGGGTGCAGCTTCCCGCGTACCGTGGCTACAACCCGACGGTGAACCCCGGCCTCTCCAACGAGTTCGCCACCGTCGGCTACCGCGCGCACAGCATGATCCACGGCCAGTTCGACGTCGCGTTCGACGACGGCCAGTACACGACCGCGCAGCTGCGGCGGTTCCGTGCCGCAGGGATCGGCCTCGGCGAGGAGGACGGCAGCCCGTCGTTGCAGATCCCCTTGACCGTCGCCTTCGGCAACCCCGGGTTGCTTCCACAGGTCGGGCTCGGACCGTTGCTGAAGAGCCTCGGCGCCGAGCGCCAGTACCGAAACGACGAGCAGATCGACAACACGCTGCGGAGCGTGCTGTTCGAGGTCCCGAAGCCGGGCGTCTCCGACCCGTCGGCGTGCCAGGAGCCGCTCGTCGACCCGCGGTGCTTCCGTGTCGTTCAGGATCTCGGCGCCATCGACATCCAGCGCGCGCGCGACCACGGGATGCCGCTTTACAACGACATGCGGCGCGCGTACGGGCTCACGCCGAAGACGAGCTTCACCGCGATCACCGGGGAGTCGACGGACTCGTTCCCGAACGACCCAACGATCAACCACGCCGATCCCATCGACGACCCGAACATCCTCGATTTCGTGAAGCTGCTGGACAAAGACGGCACGGTCGTCGCCGCGAAGAGCTCCGCTGCGCAAGAAGATGTCGTGACGGGGATCCGCCGGAC
>Ga0066710_100008110_pt1 | contig 10144 bp, 10 predicted proteins | sample GraSoiAngelo_159_FD_79666 | JGI IMG/M metagenome (GOLD analysis project Ga0066710, IMG submission 79666) | Grasslands soil microbial communities from the Angelo Coastal Reserve, California, USA - 14_1009_16_40cm | ecosystem: Environmental > Terrestrial > Soil > Grasslands | place: USA...
GGTGGGCAAGAAGGTCGCATGGCGAAACAACGGTGGGATGACCCACACGGCGACTTCAGATCCCAGTGGTGCGGCATTCAACACCGGGGACATCGCGAATGGCGCGAGCAGTGCCCCCATCACGATGGGAACCACGGGCACGTTCCCATACCACTGTGCCCTTCACCCGGACATGACGGGCACGCTGAGCGTGACCGGTCCATAAGCCCCCCACCGCGGCCCGGGCGCGCGCGTTGTGGCGCACGCGCCACAGCGCCGTCCCCCGCTTCCCTCCGCCGCGGGCGCCGCGCGGCCGCAACCAGTTGGCGCGCAACGAGCCCGATCCGTGGGCCGCATGGCATGCAGCCTGCTAAAGGGCTCCGGTGATGCCGCCCGTCGTATACCCAGGCACACTGCGGAGGATGCGATGAACCGATCGACTCACAATACCCGCCGGATGGCCGCCGTACTGCTGGCCGCCATCGTCGTGGCCGGCATCGCCCCGGCGGCCCACGCCGACCATCACGTGCGCTACAAAGACGACGGCCGCCGGTGGGAGCATCGCGGCGAAGGGGGCCGCTACTACTACCGCTCGCCGGGCGCCACCTACACGGTGCGCCGCTCGAGCGCCGGCCCCGCGATCGCCGGCTTCCTGGGCGGGCTGTTCCTGGGCGCCACCCTGGCCCACGCCGCGCCCGATGGCTACACCTACTACGACCCCTACTGCCACGAGAGCTTCGCGACGCTCGAGGTCTACCGGGCCCATCTCTACCACTGCCATCATCCGAGCGTCGTGCGCGTCATCGAGTTGGACAACGGTGACTGCGTGCGCACCTACCACTACCAGCACGGCCGCTGGGACGACGACGACCAGGACTGGGACGACGATTGAACGACGTGTGAGTTCGTGAGGACGCAGTCGGAGACGGGGAGCGTCCTGGACTGCGCGGATCGGACTCACCGAACACGACGGGCGGCGTCACTGAGACGCCGCCCGTTCGTGTGTCTTGCCGAGATCGAGTCCGGAGAGAGACCGGTCGATCAGGCAAGCCGGGGCGGCAGGGAGGGCGCGGACGCGAGGGTCCGCAGGCGGCCGTAGCCAGGGACCGGCGGAGGCCGTCGAGGACGAGGGAGGCTCCGCCAGGAAGGCGGAGCCGACCGCCCTCGCGTCCGCGCCCTCCCTGCCGCCCCGGCCCCCGACTGAAGAACGCTACGCCGCGAGCTGCTCCGTCGCCGAGACCTCGAACTCCTCCGGCTTGAGCACCCGCACCACGCGCACTGTCGGCGGCATCGGATTCCATTCTTCCGCCTGCTCCGGGCTCAGCGTGTTCTGGTCATCGTCCGTCAGCAGTCGACAGAACGGGCGCCGCGGATCCTCGACGTTCGGGCTCAGGGCCAGCACGAGACGCCCCGTGTCGGTCTGCAGCACCGAGCCCGCCGGATAGAGGCCCACCGTCCGCACCAGGCCCCACAGCGCCGCCGGATCGAACGACACCCGGGTCGGGCCCAGCATGTAGGCCAGGGCCTCGAACGGCGAGCGCGGGCGGCGGTGGTAGGCCCGATGCGCCGAGATGGCGTCGAAGCAGTCCGACACCGCGACGATGCGCGACAGCGTCGCCTGGCCCCACTCCTGCGCCACTTCCGGATAGCCCGTGCGGTCGAACGCCATGTGGTGCTCGAGGCACACGCGCATCGTGTCGAGCGTCAGCATCGAGAGCCCCGGCATCCGCATCGTCATCTTGACGCCCTCGAGCGGATGCCGCTTCATCATCGCCCACTCCTCGGGCAGCAGCTTCGCGGGCTTGCGCAGCACCTCCCCCGGCACCGCCAGCTTGCCGATGTCGTGCACCAGCCCCGCCACGCCGAGGTCCGCGAGCACCTGGCGCGGCAGGCCCAGCGCCTGGCCGATGCCGACCGAGAGGATGCTCACGTTCACGCAGTGCGCGTACGTGTACTCGTCGTGGTCCTTGACCGCGGTCAGCCCCACGATCGAGTACTCGTGCTTCATGATGCTGTCGACCACCGGCTGGACCAGCCGCTTGGCCTGGCGCAGGTCGGGCCGGCCGGTCTGCTGCGCCCGCAGCAGGACCTTCTTGGTGCCCAGCACCGCCCGCCAGAAGATGCGCCGCGCCCGCCCGCGCTCGGTCTTCTCCTTCTGCTCGGTGAGCTGGCGCGAGAGGTCGTCGGCGTCGATCTCGGACGCGGGGATGGTCACGACGTGCTCGATGCGCGCTTCCTCGATGGCCTGCGGGAGCGTTTCGGCGATGGCGGGGTTCTCGGCGGCCATGAACAGCTGGAAGAACCGCTCGAGCTCGGCCGGATGCGCGCCCTGCAGGAAGCGCAGCCCGCCCAGCGTCCGGCGTTCGAACTCGCCCAGCAGCCCGTGGTAGACGGGCATCAGCGAGGCATTCGCCTTGATGCGCCGGCCGTCGAGGTAGAAGTAGTCCGCCACCGCGGCGAGAGCCACCTCGTTCTCCTCCTCGAACAGCGTCTGGAGGATGGCGAGGAAGTCGCCCAGCTGTCGCTGGAACGCCTGGTTCGACACGTCGTGGGTCTTCGCGGTGCGGATCACCGCGGAGAAGCGCAGCAGGAACTGGGCACCCAGCGCGTCGTGGTCCGGTTGGTCGCGCCCCGAGTGGAGGCCGTCCACCGGGCGCAGGGGCAGGTCAGGGGTGGCCATGGAGTCCCTTCACCGCCTCGACGCAGGCGTCGCGCACCGCGCCGCGCCGCGACAGCGCCCCGCGCTCGAGCAGGTCGCGCGCGCGCGGCGTGCCGATGCGGGCGATGCAGCGGGCGATGGCCAGCCGGTGCGTCTCGGCGCCACGCGCCAGCCAGTTGCCCTTGGCCAGCTCGGCCTCCAGGTCGGGCAGCGCGTCGTCCGTGCCGACCGCGCCCAGGGTCGAGACGATCGCGTGCTTCTCGGCATCCGGGCGCCGATCGTAGGTCGGATTCCGGAGGTAGCCGACCAGCAGGTGCGCGGTCTCCGCATCGCGCTGGGTCACGAGCTGATGCAGGACCGCGCAGAACAAGCGGGTGTCCGCGCCGGTGAGCATCTCCAGCAGCAACGGGCGGGCCGCCACGTCGCTGACGCGGCCGAGGGCGGCCACCACCTCGCGTCGCACGCGCGGGTCGCGGTGCCGCATCGCGGCGCGCAGCAGCCCGATGATGCCGTCGCCGCCGATCCAGCCCAGGATCTGGACGGCGTTGCGCACCACGTACCAGCGCGGGTCGCCGACCAGTTGCGCCATCTGCTCGGGATGGTCGCGACACAGGTCGCTGATCGCCTCGGCCAGCGCCCGCCGGGTGCGCCGCTGCTGGCTCTCGGCCAGCGTCAGGTTGAGCCACTCGACCGCCTGCTCGCCGAGCGTGCGGGCGAGGGCGACGAACTCCGCCACCTGTACCCCCTCCTGCCGGTCGAGGATCTCGACCGTCGTGGCCACGGAGATGGGCTGGAACAGCTCCTGGGTGAACGTCTCGACCGACCACTGATCGCTCTCGCACGCGCGCAGCAGCGCCAGCCCTTCGCGCGCCTCCAGCCACGACCCCTCGGCGAGGGCCAGGCGCAGCATCCGCGGCAGGAACCGTCCCAGCTCGACCCGGTCCTCGCGGGTGGCCCCGGCGTTGAGATAGGCGCGCGCGATCGCCAGCGCGGTGGTCATGATCGACACTTCGTGCTCGGCCGCGAACTCGGCCCGGAATCGGTCGAGCTCGCCGCGGGCCAGCGTGTCGAGCTCGTCGAACCCGGCCTCCACCTCGACCGTGGCCTCACCCGTGCTCCAATCGTCCGAGCGCGAGCCGGACGCCGCGGGGGTCGTCTCCGCGGCGGCGTCGGTGGGAGCCTCCGGGGTCTCGTCCGCGGCGGCGGTGGGCCACGGGACCAGCGCCTCGCCCTCGGCCCCGGCGCCGACGTCGCCCTCGGCAGGCACGTAGTCCACGTCGACATGGTCGAGGTTCGCCTGCCAGAACAGCGTCACCAGGTCGTCCTCGACCTGCGCCTTGCCCGACACCAGCGCCACCGCGTCGAGCAGGGCGTCGAGCTCGCGCGCGGTGATGCCCGGGTTGAAGGTGAGCGCGCGCACGCCGTCGCGGTGGAAGTGCAGCGCCAGGTTGTCGTCGCGCGACTTCGCCGGGTGGAGGGAGACGTCGTCGAAGAGGATGTCGTCGTTGGTGAACTTGCAGGTGAACGGACCGACCTCGTCGAGCAGGCGGGTGAGGGAGGCGATCAACTCGCCGCGGAAGCGCACCACCACCGGGTTGTTGGGGTGGTAGAGCCGGCCGGTCTTGAGGGTGCGGGCGAACTGGTTGACCCAGGCCGCGACCGCCTTGACCACCGGCTCGGTCAGGTGCGCATCCGCGGGCGGGCCCCCCTCGGGGGCCGCCGCCTCGATCGGGCCATGCGCTTGGTGCTGGACCTCCATGCCGGGATTCCCCCCCTCCTGGGACCCGAACGGACCGGGTCTATCAAGAGAATCCATCGGCCGACCGGGGGCTATCCTTTAGCGCGACATGGCCTTCCCGGGGGTGCGGTCCTGGCCCAAAACGCGAGGGGCGGCGCGTGAAGCGCCGCCCGCACTGGCGTGAGGTGGTCCCTCGGCGGATCAGGCTCGGCGGACGTTGGCGGCCTGCAGGCCCTTCGGCCCCTTGGTGACTTCGAACTCCACGCGATCGCCTTCGGCGAGGGTCTTGAAGCCTTCGCCCTGGATCGCGGAGAAGTGAACGAACACGTCCTCGCCACCCTCCTGTGAGATGAATCCGAATCCCTTCGCCTCGTTGAACCACTTCACGGTACCAGTAGCCACTGAGAAACTCCTTGTTCAGGGCCCGAAGACCCTGTGCTGATCGCCGTCAGACGCGACGGCCCGCTCCGGCCGTTTTGGCCGGAAGCCACGCACTCGGCAGGTCACGACACGCAAAACGCCGCCGGTTCGTCCAGGGCGGCGTTTCGTCGGGATCGGCCAGTTCCGCCGGATGCGAAGACGGCCAGACTATCGGCCACGGGACCGGGCGTTTCAAGCGTGAAGTTGCCGGGCCTTAGCGATGCAGCTGCCGCCGCCGGCCCAGCAGCGCCAGGGTCATCATGGCGATCGTCAGGGCCAGGAACGCCACCACCGGCGCCGTGCCGGCCTTGGGCTGCGTGGTCCCGAGGTAGTCGATCACCGGGACGCGATTCATCGGGCCGCCGTACCACAGCATCAGGTAGATGACCTCGAACAGTTTGGCGCTCCCGCTCCAGGTGCCGAACGCCAGCGCCAGCGACGGCACGAACAGGGCGCCGACCGCCAGGGCGGCGAGGCTCAGCGGCTGGCCGACCAGCGCGAATCGGGTCGCCGCCCCCGCCATCATCGCCAGCGCCAGGAGCACGCCGGCGAGCCACTGTGCGAGCAGCAGCCGCGTGAGCGGGCGGGGCGAGGAGAACAGCAGCGCGTCGGTGCCGTAACGGACCTCGCGCGTCCCCAGCGGCGACCAGTGGAGCAGCGGCCAGATCGCGGCGAACGGCAGGAGGAACAGCCGCACGCCCACGAGCGGCACGAACAGGCTCAGCACCGTGATCGCCAGGGCGACCAAGTACCACCAGCGCGACACCCCCTGCATCATGATGCGCAGCTCGGCCCGGACGAGGGCGCCGAAGCGGGCTTGGCCGGCGCGCACGGCGGTCGTGGCCATCGCGGTCGCCCGGCGAGGGGCCGGGGTCAGCGGGCGCTCGTCGGGAGCCGTGCCGGGGAAACCCTCCTGCAACCCGGTCGGGCTCGTCGATGTCTGCCTGGATGCCTTCTGGGATGCCTTCCTGGTCGTGTCCTTCGTCGTGCTCCTCGCCGGGTCGAAGCGGTCGAAGAGGAGTGCCGCGAGCATCGTCAGGGCGAGGGCGGCGGCGAGCCAGGCGAGGCGCCAGGCGACCATGTCGGGCGTCCAGTGGACGCCCTGCCAGACGAAGGTCTGCAAGTCCCACACGCCATGATCCTTGATGTTGAAGCCCATCGCCAACCCGCCGGTGACGCCCGGGTAGTCAGGGTAGGCGGCGTGGCAGGCGGACTGCATCTGCGGGACGAACATCTCGGTGCCGAGCGGGGCATTCATGCGGCCCTGATGCGCGGCGGCCGGCAGCGAGAGGCCGAAGATCCAGACGAAGAAGTAGACGACGTTGCCCATCCCCCCGCGCAGGAAGGGCACGACCTCGAAGAACACGGCCAGCGCCGCCACCAGCGCCATCGTCGGCAGCGTCACCAGGATGAACGGGCTCACCAGCGTCACGAGTTGCAGATGCGTGTCCTCGCCGCGCACGAGCTGGATCGCGCCGGCGGCGATCACCATCACGCCGACCATGGCGGAGAGGATCGCGAAGTTGCTGAGCAACTTGCTGAGCAGATAGGTGGGCCCGCTCAGCGGCGTGGCCGCGAGGATCTGGCCCACGCCGGTGCGCCGGTCGCGCTCGACCGCGTTCTTCACCAGGTAGAACCCGGCGAGCGTGAGGAAGCTCTGCGCCAGCATCGCCACCAGGCATCCCACCCAGGCCGAGTTGTAGATGCCGCGGTGCCCGGCCAGGTTGAGGGTCGCGTAAGGCGCGTGGTTGGGCGGCAGGAACATGTACGCCGCGTAGAGCGTGAGACCAAGGGTGATGAGGAACGAGTGACGCCGCATCCGCTCCCGGACGTCGGCGCGGACGAGTCGGACGAGGGCGCCGCTCACGGCGGCGTGGGGACGGCGGCCGGCGCGCCGGCCGGCGTGTCGGCGCGGTGGTTGCCGATGTACCAGAGATACGCGTCCTCGAGCGTCGCCTCCGCCGGCCGGGCCCCCGGTCCCGGCGCCGCGTCGCCGACGATGCGCACGTGCACGCCGTCGCCGCGCCGCAGCGTCCCGCTCACCCGATGCCGCGCCTTGACCTCGGCGAGCGCGTCGCTGGCGATGACCCACTCCCACGCCTTGCCCGACGCGGCCTTGAGCAGCGCCTCGGGCGAGTCGTGCGCGACCAGCCGGCCCTGCGCGATCAAGGCGATGTGGGTCGCCGTCGCCTCGACGTCGGAGACGATGTGGGTCGAGAGGATGACGATGCGCTCACCCGACAGCTCGGCGAGCAGGTTGCGGAAGCGCAGGCGCTCTTCCGGATCCAGCCCCGCCGTCGGCTCGTCCACGATCAAGAGCCGCGGATCGTTGAGGAGCGCCTGGGCGATGCCCACCCGCTGGCGCATGCCGCCCGAGTAGCCCCCCAGCGGCCGCCGCGCCGCGTCGGTGAGGTTGACCAACTCGATCAGCTCGGCGATGCGCGCCTTGGCGGCGCGCGCCTCCAGACCCTTGGCGGCGGCCAAGTACTCCAGGAACTCGAGCGCCGAGAGGTTGGGATAGACGCCGAAGTCCTGCGGCAGATAGCCGAGCACGGACCGCAAGGCGTCCGGCTCGCGGGTGATGTCGGTCCCGTCCCAGGTGACGCGCCCCTCGGTCGGCCGCGTCACGGTCGCGAGGATGCGCATGAGCGTGGACTTGCCGGCACCATTGGGCCCGAGCAGTCCCAGCACGCCCGGGCCGAGAGTCAGCGCGAAGTCGCGCAGCCCCCACACCGAGCGGCCATAGCGCTTGCCGACCGAATCGATGACGAGCTGCATGGCAGGCGGCCTCCGGGCGAGGGACGGCGGAACAATCGCGATGGCGCGTCTACGGGCGGCGGAGCGTCACGGTTGCGGCCATGGGCATCCCGGTGGTCAGCGATGGTCCATCTTCACGGATGCGGTCAGCTCGCGGCTCGAAATGCCCTGCCAGCCTCGCGCGGGAGTTCGATCGCGACGAAGAGGCGTTCTGGGTAGAGGTAGCCCTCTCCCGATTCGTCGATGACGCGAACCAGACTCCGGGCCTCGGCTTTGAGATCCGGAATCGTCCGGTAGACCTTCCGGACGATGAGCGAAGCACGGAACCCACGATTGGAGACACAGAGAACATAGAGCGCGCGATGGTTGGTCCGTGTCATGGTCACGTGTCCAGGATGCGCTTGATCTTGTACTCCCTCCGGCCGACGCCGGAGGCCTCGTACCAGTGTACTTCGGCCCTGAAGACCGGGCCCTCGTCTAAGCGGACTCGGGCAATCCCCTTACGCTTGCGCCATCGGCCCGGTCCGTACGCGCGCTCGAGTCGCGCCCACTCCCGAATCCTCCGCCCCACGGCGATCGTCTCGATCCGGTCGATCTCGCTCAGAATCCTGACAGGCACCGGCTCCTACGCCGGGGGGCGGTCCTGTTCCACGCTACCCTATGGGGGCCGGCCGATCATGATCCACGACTTGCCGGGGGGTCGACTCCAGCGGCCCGTCAGCACTCATCGCCCGAGGGGCCAGCCGCTTGTTCCAAGGGCTCAAGGCGTTCGTACAGAGCATCCAGTTCCGCACGCAGCTTGGCCTGCCGGGTGTGATTCGCGGCCTCGGCCACGTAGCCCAGCATGTCATCGAGCTCCGACGCCGTGAATCGCGCCACCCACCGCCCATGCGATTCCCGAAACCGATCGGCATACTCCGGATCTGCCAAGGTCTCGTCCCGCAGGAGCTCCCGCTCCCGCACCGTCACCGTCACCGAAATCCCTGCCTTGCGCCCGCTCAGCCTCTCTCCAATCATGACTGCTCCCCTACTTTCCCGACGAGCTGCCTATCGTTCGACCAAACCCACTTCTCCGTGGCATCACCGGCGCCGCCCCGAGAGGGCGAGCCCACCCGCGACCAGCCGCCCGCCGAGGACCTCGAAGGGCGTGGACTTCATGCACGCCGGACACCAGGCCGCCTCCAAGATGGCCTCCTGCTCGTCCGGGGCCAGGTTCATCCACACGAGCCGGGCTTCCAACGGAAACTCCGCCCACGTTGGACCGGGTCGCAATCGCTCTGTCAACCGTCCACCTTCCAAGTGCCGTCGATCGGCCGGCGCAGCCGGGCCGGATCTACCGGCCGTCATGCAGCCTCGACATCGACAAACGCCCCTTCCGAAGACGGCTCGGGCACCGCGAGTCCTTCGCGCTTCAGCCCATCGATGTGAAGCGCGATCGCCTCACCGATCAGTCGAATGGCTTCGTCTCGCGTCTCGCCGACCGCAACGCAGCCAGGGAGATCGGGCACGTGAGCGCCCCAACTCGACTCGCCACGTTCGATCACCACCATGTATCTCGTCACGCTCCTGTCCCCCTCTGCTTCCGCCCCTCAATCCTCCAGCGTCGAGATGTCGCCCACCGGCAGGCCCTGGTCCCACGCCTTGAGCACGCGGCGCATGATCTTTCCGCTCCGGGTCTTGGGCAGCTTGTCGCGGAACTCGATCTCGCGCGGCGCCGCGTGTCCGGCCAGATTCTTCTTCACGTGCGTGGCGATCTCTTTCTTCAACTCTTCGCTCGGCTCGAAGCCGGAGCGCAGCGAGATGAACGCCTTGATGATCTGGCCGCGCAGCTCGTCGGGCTTGCCGATGACGCCGGCCTCGGCCACCGCCGGGTGCGAGACCAGCGCCGATTCCACCTCGAACGGACCGACCCGCTCGCCGGCGGTGTTGATGACGTCGTCGGCGCGGCCCTGGAACCAGAAGTAGCCGTCCTCGTCGACGTGCGCGGTGTCGCCGGTGAAGTAGTAGCCGGGGAACTTGAAGTACTCCTGGTAGCGCGCGGGGTTGTTCCAGATCTGGCGCATCATCCCGGGCCAGCCGGCCTTGATGCACAGCAGCCCGAGCGTGTTGGGCGGGAGCTGGTTGCCCTTCTCGTCGAGGATCGCCGCCTCGACGCCCGGGATGGGGCGGCCCATCGAGCCGGGACGGATGTCCATGCTCGGGTAGTTCGAGATCAGCTGGTGCCCGGTCTCGGTCATCCACCAGTTGTCGTGGATGCGCCGCCCGTACACGCGCCAGCCCCAGCGCACCACCTCGGGGTTGAGCGGCTCGCCCACCGACAGCACGTGGCGCAGCGACGAGAGGTCGTACTTCTCGGCCACCTTCTCCCCCGCCGCCATCAGCATGCGAAACGCGGTCGGCGCCGAGTACCACACGGTGATGCGGTGGCGCTCGATGGTCTGGTACCACGCGTCGGCGTCGAAGCGGCCGCCGCGGATGACGTTGGTGACGCCGTTGAGCCAGGGCGCGAAGATGCCGTACGAGGTGCCGGTCACCCATCCCGGATCGGCGGTGCACCAGTAGGTGTCGGTGGGCTTCAAGTCGAGGATCCA
>Ga0066710_100008111_pt1 | contig 10144 bp, 9 predicted proteins | sample GraSoiAngelo_159_FD_79666 | JGI IMG/M metagenome (GOLD analysis project Ga0066710, IMG submission 79666) | Grasslands soil microbial communities from the Angelo Coastal Reserve, California, USA - 14_1009_16_40cm | ecosystem: Environmental > Terrestrial > Soil > Grasslands | place: USA...
ACTGGCTCCAGCCTGCGCGCGTCCCACCAACCCCCCATTTGCCTTAGAGGGTGGGCGGAGTGAGCCTGACTGCGCGCATCCAACGAGCACATTCCGATCGTGCGCGTTGTGCGAGCACGAGGCTCACTATGACCACCCTCTCCTCCCTCACCCCTGGATCACGGCGTGCCGATAGACGAAATCCAAGGCCTTGCCCGCCAGGATGCGGCCCTTGAGTTCATCCATGGAGTCCTCCCCCCCGGCATCCACCAGCTTCCGAACCTCTTGGGGTGCAAGCTTCAAGTCCGCGGCTAGCCGGTTGATTTCGGCCTCGACGTCCTCGTTCTGGACTGTGAGCCCCTCTTTCTCCGAAATCGCTTCCAGGATCAGTCCGACCTTCACTCGACGCGTCGCTTCGGGCAGGTTCTCATTCTGCAGCCGCTTAACCTCTTCTTGGCGCTTAACCGGGTCCTCGAAATCCCCCGCCCTCCCTTTCTGTCTGCGTCGGACCTCGAGGAGCTGACGGATCATGGCCGTGAGCTCACGCTCGACCAACGTCTCCGGCACTTCGAAGTGATGGGTTTCGACCAGGCGCTTGAGGATCGTATCCTTGTAACCCTCTTCCGTGTCTTTCTTCAGCGCCCTCTCCATCTGGACTCGGAGCTTCTCTCTCAGCTGGGCCAGGGAGGAGTACGGGCCGCAATCTTTCGCGAATTCATCGTCCAGGACGGGGAGCTTCTTCTGCTTCACGGATTCGACCCTAATCCGGAAGACCACGGATTTTCCGGCCAGACGAGGGTCGGGATGGGTGGCTGGATAGGGCTGAGAGACTTCGACGAACTCACCTTCTTTCTTGCCGAGGAGGGGCTCGTCCACGTCAATCCCGAGGATGGGAGTTTTGGAGCCCACCTTGTAGAGCTGCCCTCCCTTTTTGGTCCCTTCCAGTGGGACGAGGTCGAGGAATCCTTCCACGTCCAGGATCGCGTAATCGCCCTCGGCTAGCGCTGTGCCAGGAGGTGCGGGGTGGAGCTGAGCCTGATGCTCTCGCAATGCCTCGACCGCCTGGTCAACCTGTTCATCAGTCACCGTGCGCTTGTCCGGCTTGAGTGAAATCGGGTTAGGGGGACGATAATCCCGCAGCTCGATTTTCGGCTTGATCTCGACCGTTGCGGTAAAGGAAAAGGCTGCGCTTCTTTTGATCTTCACGCGCTCAAGCGGCGGGACCTCAACCAGTACCGGGATCAACCCGGCCTGCCTGATGGCCCGATCATAATAATCAGGCACCAGCCGCCGGACCACATCCTCTTCGACCGCCTTTGCATAGCGCTTTTCCAACAAGGCCAGCGGGGCCTTGCCTGGCCTAAAGCCGGGGATATGGACCTGCCGGTTCAGCTCGGCATAGGCTTGCTCAAACAGTCGGTTGACCTCTTCTTGCGGCACCTCGATCTTGAGCGCGCGCCTGATCGGTCCGAGCTCAGTCACTTCCAGCTTCATAGAATTTCACTACCTTGGCCTCTCCTTTGTGGTGAGCCTTTAATCCTGCCACTGACCTCTTCAGCTTTTCGGACCGCGTGACAGACAATGGTGCGAGAGGGGGGACTTGAACCCCCACGGTTTCCCACGAGATCCTAAATCTCGCGCGTCTGCCAGTTCCGCCACTCTCGCGCCTGTTTGCCGTCTGCTTCTTGCGTGGTTGTAGTCTGACCGGTTGGCTTGTGTCAAGACTGAGCCAACACTTTCTTGCGGACTCTGCGCGTTGTTCGAGCCCTGGCCTTCAACCAGGAAACAGGTGGCACAAGAAAATCGATCAGGGTATAATTTTGCGATACCTGAGAGGGTTTCCGGATCTTGGTTCAGGAGGCCGGTGGCATCTCGGTGCGCATCATTCCTTGATTATGCCGCCGGTCACATTTGATCTGCCTTTTGGGACGGTCATACCCTCTAGACCTTGGTCGAGGCCAAGATATTCGGAATCCCTGGCCTTGATCTCGATATCCATCTAGTGAGTAAGGCACCAAAGGAGGTGCGTCATGAGGCGAGGAGCGCTATGGGCAGGAATAGTATCGCTACTGGCCCTCACGAGCGGAACAAGCTGGGCCTACCGTGACTACTTCACACCGGAACAGAGGGAACAGTTGGCCAAGGTCCAGACTATCCTGGTGGAAGCCATTGCCCTCACTGATAAGGGCTCGGTTGACAAGGGCCCCATCGCGGAGGTCATGACGCGCCGCTTGACCGAGCTGGGTTACACGGTCGTCAGCGATCCGGCTAAGCCCCATGACGTGGTCTTTCGAGTGAAATGCGAGCAACGCAAGGTCTGGGAAGGCACCACGACGATGGGGAGCGATGCGGATCTTCCAGATTCGCCGTCGCGAGTCTGGAAAGGCCCAGCCTGTCAACTCAACTATCTGCTGGGGGGAACCAAGATCAAGTGGCAAAAGGAAGTGCGGACCGATTTCGAAGACGCTGTGCAGGCGGCGCAAGCTCCCAACGCCGGCGATCCCGGCGCCTACGCGATGACCAAGCTGAAAGGCCTGCTTGAGCAGTACGACTTCCCCGTCCTGTTGGCTGCCGAATGGGGTCAGGTGGAGCGGCTGCTGAAGTTGTTGGAGGCGCCGGGCACAAACGAGCTCCGGAAACTGAGGTTGATTTCGCTCCTCGGCGAGATGATGGATGACAAGGCTCTACCCGGACTGAAGGAAGCGCTCAAAGATAAGGATCTGGCCAAACAGGCTGCAGTGGCCCTCGGAAACCTCGGCAAGGAGTCGATCCCGATCTTGATTGAGATGCTCAAGACGTCGAAGGATCCGGAACTGCAGGCGGCTGCCGCCAAAGGGTTGGGGAACGTTGGTAGTGCGCACGGGGATGCCACCATCATTCCGCCACTCCTGGAGATGCTGAACGCGCCCGGCGTCGACGTCCGGGTTCAAACTGAGATCGCATGGTCCTTGGGCAAGCTCCCGGATAAACGATCCGTTGAGCCGCTCTTTGCGCTGGACCGGAAACTGCAGAAGATTCGTCACGATCCTCCTGATCCTCTGATCAAGAAGCTCAAGGAGGCGGTGTTTTGGGCGATCAAGCAGTGCTACACGGAGGACCAGTATAGCTAACTCATGGGAGGAGGGAGAGCCCCGGTATCCACCGCCCTCACTCCGCACGTGCGAAGGAACCGGCCGCGGGGCGTACACGCGAAGTTCTCCTGGCCACTGTTTTTTCGTTTGGCACTCCCATTGCCGCGTCTCTCGATCGAGCCATTGTAGCTCGCACGCTAGTAACCTCAGCAGCGGCCTTTGCTCCACCGCGGTTGACAATCTCCTTGGTGCTCCCTATCGTGAGCCCAGCCGGTACCTAGACGGGCGGGAACCACGCACGCGCATGGACGACCAATCCCCAGGCTCGCCTCACGGCAAGTCCCACGGCATCCTGAAGCATGACGATTCAGCAGGGGATTCGTCTTGCATTCTTCGATCAAGAGTTTGATCAAGAGAGTGTAGAAATGGCCCAGAAGGTACGTCGCGTCAGAACCCTCTCGCCCGGATGGCGCAATTGTTCGATGAGCGGGTAGCCGAGACGGGACAAGGTGCCTCCACGTTAAAACGTTTCATCCAGAGAGGAGGACTCGCTCCATGAGCACGATCTCACGCAGACGATTTCTTCATCTGTCAGCCATGGCCGGCAGCGCACTGGCCTTCGGAGACTTGGCTGACCAAGTGCTCGGGCTGATAAGAAAGGAGGGGGGCGTCGCGTATGCCGCCGAGCCCATCAAGGTCGGCATCATTGATCCGCTATCCAGTCCGTACAAGACCTCCTCCATTCATGACGTGCACGGGGCCACGGTGGCCCTGGAGATGTATAACAAACGGGGCGGGGTGCTTGGTCGTCCGGTCAGCATCATCGAGGCGGACGACGCCTCGAATGTCCAAACCGCGATCAAAGTGGCGAACAAACTGATCAAGGAAGATCGAGTCGACTACCTAATGGGCACCTTCAACGGGGACGTGGCTCTGGCCGTGGCTCAAATGGCCAAGCAGGAGAATAAACTTTTCATGGCCACCTGCCCGCACATCATGGACCTGACCGGCTCGCGTTGCAACTCCCACACCTTTGTCTTTATGCCGAACGCCCGTATGATGGCCCAGGCCGTCACGCCGCATCTCGTCAAGGCCTATGGGAGCCGCTGGTACATGGTCACGGCCGATACGGTGGACGGCAAGGCTGCGCTGCAGGCGATGACGGATGCGCTCAAAGCCCAGAATGGCGAGATGGTCGGCGCGGCCGTGACGCCCTTCGGGACGACCGATTTCACGGCTGTCCTCACCGAGGGCAAAGCGGCGAAGCCGGGTGCTGTGATCCTGAACCTGTACGGCTGGGACCTGGTCAACGCCTTGAAGACCTACGCCAAACTAGAGCTTGCCAAGGAGAAAATTGGCGTGGGCGGCATGATCGGGGGCGAGCAGATCGGCCGGCCGCTCGGGTATGCGAACAACGCCGGCATCTGGGGGCTGATCTGGGATCCCAAGATCAACACCGAGAGTTCCAAGCGATTCATCCAAGGAGTCATCGACAAATACAACCACACCCCCACATCACGCTGTTACCTTGGCTATGCAGCCATGACACAGATCCTGGAGGCAGTGCGCCGGGCCGGCACGACAGAGACCGGAGCGGTGATCAAGGAGCTGGAAGGACATGAATTCGATGGTCTCAAGGAGGGGCGGTCGTACTTCAGAGCCTGGGACCATCAGCATGTGCAGGATGTGTTGGTCGGCCAGGCCTACGGCAAAGAACTTGGCTTAGGCCACTATCAGATCCTGGCCACGGTACCAGGCGACGGCGTGGCCGGAAGCAGGGACGAGAATCTCTGCCGGTTCTGACGGCCCGGTTCCCTGCCGCTGGCTGAAGGACATTGCACCACTAGAGGATGCCCAGCTGGCTCACGGCTGCGCCGTGGGCTTACCGTCCCTGCTTGGAACGTGCCTTGGCTCGTCCCTTCTGTGCGTGCTCTCCCGCGACCTCGTCGGCGCGATCCAGGCCGCGCTTTTTTCCTGCCTTCTTGTGCGCCTTCATCGCTTGCTTGCTGGCGCCTTGTTCGCCCTTAGCCTTCGTGTCGCTGGGGGCCGGACTGGCCGGTGCCGGAGGCACGCTGGGCGGAGCCGCTGGGGCTGGCGCTGGGGGCACCGGCGCTTGCGCGAAGGTGGTGGCGCTAAAGACCAGCGCAATCGTCACGACAGAAAGATTCGTTAACATGCGATTCATTGGCAGAGCCCTCCTGATGGCTAAGTCTTATCGAAACCGTTGTTTTTGTCTAGCACGAAATTCTGATCCTGCTTCATACGTTCCTGACCGAACTACGCTGCCCTGACCTCCGACGTACAGTGCGCGCAGCGTGTTGCCTTGATCGGAATCGTTAACAGGCAATGAGGGCAATCCTTCGTGGTCGGGGGCGAGGCGGGGCTTCGGGCTTTCTGGTCAATCGGTTGACCTGCCTCACCAGCAAGAAGATGACGAACGCGATGATCACGAAGTCCAAAATCGTTTGGAGAAACACACCATAGTTGATGGTCGGCGCGCCAGCTGCTTTGGCTGCTGCAAGCGACGGCTGAGGAGGTTGTCCGGAGAGTTTGATAAACAGGCTTGAGAAGTCGACCATGCCAAGCAAGAGCCCGATCGGGGGCATCAAGACGTCGCTAACCGCAGAAGAGACGATTTTCCCGAATGCGCCTCCAATGATGATCCCGATGGCCATATCGAGCCCGTTGCCGCGCATCGCGAATTCTTTGAACTCTTTTAACATCGTAGTCCCTCCTTCCACAGAGACCATCGGTTGCCTTGAGACCGCGATAAGGCTCCTGCGACCAGATCCAGCCTATGGCGTTTGGCCAAGGGGATTTTTCATCAGGTCCTTGACTTCGCCTTTCATAGCCTCGCCTTCCTTTTTCATCGTTTCCCTTTCCTGCTTCAGCGACTCGCGTTGTTCTTTTAACCCGCGCGCTTTTTCTTGCAAAGCCTGTCGCTCTTGCTTGAGCCCCTCCCGTTTGACCTTCATCTCTTCACGGGCTTTCCTGACGGCTTCAGGATCTTCTTTGCCGCTCTTTTTTAGTTCTTCCATGCGAGCCTTGCCCTCTTCTTTGAGTGTCTGGCGTTTCTCTCTGAGGGCTTTGCGTTGCTCCTTCAAGGCTTCACGTTGTTGCTTTGATTCTTCACGCTGTTGTTTAAGCACATCGACAGGTTCGCTGGGCTGAGCTTGGGCCCGTACACTGTCTAGCCCAAGACTCATGAGCCCACACGGGAACAAGACTGCCGCGAGAATCCAGAGGGAGGCACGTTGAAAGTGAGTCATGAGACGCTCCTTTCCTTCTCTATAAAGTGAACTGCGCATTCCAGGTCAAGGCCTTGCAATCATCCGAACTTCTTGCTGCGGGAAGGGGATCTCGATATTGCTGAGGCGGAACTGCTCCAGGATCGCCTGGTAGAGTTCCCCCTGAGCCGCCCCGTAGTCAAGCACTTGGACCCACGGATTGATAGAAAGCACGATGGCAGAATCCGCCAGGGTCTGGATGCCAACGCCTGGAACCGGGTCTTTCAAGACGCGAGGATTCTTCACGAGCAGATCGCGCAGGATGGCCAGCGCTTTACTCAAATCCGTGTGGTAGGCGACGCCCACCGTGAGGGTGAGTTGACGGATCGTGCCGAAGTTGTGGAGGATCTCGCCGACTATCTTGCGGTTCGGAATGACGACGCGTGACCGATCAGGATGGGATAAGATCGTCGAGAAGATATCTATATGGGTGACATGCCCCTGCTCGCCGAGGATGTTGATATATTCGCCGACGCGATAGGGCTTCGTGAAAATGATCGTGAGTCCGGCCATCACGTTACTGAGGACGCCCTGGAGAGCAATGCTGATACCCAGCCCGGCGACACCAATGCCGGCGATTAAGGGTGTGATCTGCACCCCGAGCTGATCCAGCACAATCAAGAGGGTGAAGGCTAGAACCAGGATCTTGACGACCCGCACGATCAGCATCTGGATCGGCGGCTCCAGATCCAAATCTCTTCGGCCCGCCCAATGCTGGACCAGGTTGCCAATCCACCGGGAGACGATTAAGCCTGCGAAGAGGACGACGATCGCCCCCAGCAACTGAAATCCGTAATGGACGATGAGATCCATGGATTTGTCGAGCATCGACATGAGGTGACCTCTCTCTTCTAGCGCCCGAACAACTGCTTCAGCGTTTCCTGCCCTTGCTTGAGGACATCTCCGGGTTTCTTTCCCTGAATGAGCTCGCCCACAGCTTCCTGGACTTTTTCCTTGACCTCTTCCTGCACCTTGGCACCGATGGCCTTGGTGTCAAGCGAGTAGGATGGTGCCTGCGCAGTGCCGGCAATGACCAGAGGTACGGTGATTCGCCCTCCTGTGAGGGCCAACTTGGCAGCCGGTAATTTGCCAGCGATCTGGTTGCTCAGCGCTTCAGAGAGGTTGAGATTGGCCTTCAGGTTGAGGGTCTGATCGAATCCGACCGTGCCCAGCGCAGTGGCTTGAAAGTCGTGGCTGTCCATCAGCAATCGCTGCAGGTTGATGATGCCTTGCTTGATGGAGACGTCTCCCTCGATCGATGAAAACGCCGTGGTCTTCACGTTGTCCTGAGTGATCACGACGACTTTCAGCAGGCTCAAGGCTTCCTGCATCAGATTGATCCCTTCCAGCTTGCCCTCCTTGATGGCCACATGACCGGTTCCCTCGAGCGCTTGAGTAAGCTCCGGCATGGAGAATCCGCGGCCGTGCAGGGCCAGCTCCGTGGCGGCGCTTCCACTGACCGACACCTTCTCCGTTCCGACCGCCTCCAAGACGGGTCCAAGCTGTAGGCCCTGGATCGCCACCTTGCCATCGAACGGCGCAGCGGGAGTCCCCAAGATCAGCCCACCCTGTGCCTTGACCTGTCCGTTGAAGATCCGGAACGAAAGATTGTTCACGCGAGCCTGTTGGCCTTTGACCTCTGCCGCGACCTGAAGGTCTTTCACCTCAACTGGTTTCTTCAACGGCAGTGCCAGCGGGAGATCGGCCGTATTGATGGCTTGCGACATGACGGTCAGTTTGGCGTTGCCACCCACAGCACTCCCTTTGACCGCCAAGTTCGTTTTCCCCAGCGCGATCGCGAGATCGAACGCCTCGATGTCGGGTGTCGCTTGAAGGGGTCCGAAGGTGCCGTCAATCTTGATCGGAAAATTCAGCGGCTGAACCAGCGTCGCCACATGCAGGCTGGGGGTCTTACCCAGACCAACATCCTTGAGCAAAAAGTCGAGATCCTGCAACACGTATTCGGTTGGCTTCGCCTGCGAGAGATCGCGATAGGTGAGCTTTCCGCCCGTGATGGAGACTCGGTCCACTGCCAGCAGCGCCAGAATGCGCAGCGGGCCTTCCGTCGCGGAAGGCTCAGGTGCTGGGGCACCCTCCGGCTTCGACGTGCCCTTCTTGCCCAAGGTTGACGCATTCAGGATGCCATCACGGTTCTTGATGACCGTGATGAGGGGGTCGCGGAGCGTGATTTCTTCGACCTCCATGCGCTTGCTCAGCAAGGGTCTCAATTTCACGCCAACCTCCAGGGAGGTGAGCGACGCGAAGGGGCTCGCGCTGAAGGAAGGATCGTCGAGGACGGCGAAGCCGGCAATGCGCACGCCGATCCGCGGAAAGATCGTGAGCCGGATGCCTTTCAGCTCGATCTTGCGATTCAACGCATCCTCGATGGCCGGCCGGTATTGGGCTTGGTACTGGTTCAGATCAATGAGGAATGGCAGGAGGATCACCAAGACTACCAGCAGGACAATGACCACTCCAATGCCCAAGAGAGCTTTCATCGTGACACCCCTTTCATTGTGGCGAGGAGTATAAGAAGAGGGTGACGACGGGTCAAGGCGAGGGGCTGTTACCGGCGTGCGGTGACGGAGATGACCTCGTTTCGCAATTTCAGCACACCGTCCAAGCCGGCGTGTTTTCGCGCCGCATCGGTCACGGCTCGCCAGACCTGTTCCTGTCGATCGGTGGTTTCATTGGCGAGCGTCGCCCTAATCGACGCCGCGATCGCCTGCTGGAATCCGGTGTAGGCCTCGGCGGATGCCCATTCAAACGTGACGGTCAGCCGCTCGCTGCGAATACTGGTGAATCCGGCCTTCGAGAGCGCTTGCTCCAGTACGGTCACGTCAGCCAGGCTGAATGGCCCGGGGACACCTGGCGGTGGCGGTGGAGCCTGAAGCTGTTGCCGCACCGTGTTCATCGCCACACTGATCAGGGGAACATTGGCTGGTGGACCCCAGACGGCCGCGGCCAACCGCCCATCAGCCGTCAATAGCCCGCGCATTCTCCGTAGCGCAGCCGACAGATTCGGAAGGAACATCAGGCCCCATCGACAGAGGATCCCGTGGAAGACGTAGGCCGGGAACTCAAGCGCCTCCGCGTCCATTTCCACAAAGTCAATGTTTTGCAATCCGAGACTAGCCGCGCGTTCCCGTGCGATCGTCAACATCTGTGGGGCCTGATCAATCGCGACGACTCGCCCTGCCGGACCGACAATCCTAGCGGCCGTGATGGCCGGTTCGCCGATCCCAGTGGCCAGGTCCAGCACCCGCTGCCCTGGTTGAATGCCGGCCAACTCGACCAAGCGATCGCTGACCGGCTGCGCCCCTTGCTCAATGGTTTTCCACCACTGTTTCCAGCCGCCAGCCACGGAGCCCCAGTCCTGCCGTTGCCCCGCCTTGTATTGAACTGGGTCGAATGGTTGCGTCGTCACCGGATCGCTACCGTTTGCGCAGACAGAGAATGTTTACTTCTCTCAATTGAGAAAACCACATCCAGTGCGTGCCGTCAAGCCGGTTTCTCGTTACGTGGCTCTCCTGCCTTGCCGCTGAAAAGGCTGCGTGCTAAGATGCCTCTTCTTTGAAGACGGATGGCGTGGAGAGGTGCGAGAGCGGCCGAATCGGCGTGCCTGGAGAGCACGTGTGCTGGCAACGGCACCGTGGGTTCAAATCCCACCCTCTCCGCCATGATACCAATGGCCCAAAAAGATTCAGCTTGGAGCGATGGGGCGGCAATAGTCGCATGTAGAGGGTGGGATTTGAATGGGGGGATCGCGGGGGGTGTGCCCCCCGCGTGGGGAGCGCACGAGGGGGC
>Ga0066710_100008112_pt1 | contig 10144 bp, 6 predicted proteins | sample GraSoiAngelo_159_FD_79666 | JGI IMG/M metagenome (GOLD analysis project Ga0066710, IMG submission 79666) | Grasslands soil microbial communities from the Angelo Coastal Reserve, California, USA - 14_1009_16_40cm | ecosystem: Environmental > Terrestrial > Soil > Grasslands | place: USA...
CGAAGGTCGCGGTCAATGGCGTTTCATTCACCGTGGAACGCGGCGAAGTGCTCGGGTTCCTCGGGCCGAACGGCGCCGGTAAGTCCACGACCATGCGGATGATCACCGGGTTCATCCCGCCCTCGGCAGGCACAGTCAAAATCGGCCAGTTCGACATGATCGAGCGGCCGATTGAAGCCAAGCGCCTCATCGGTTATCTGCCGGAAAACGCCCCGGCCTATACGGACATGACGGTGTACGGATTCCTGAATTTTGCGGCCGAGTTGCGCGCTCTGCGTGGCGAAGAGAAAAAGAAGGCCATCGAACGCGTGGTCGAGATGTGTTTTCTTGAATCGGTGCTCTATCAGAGCGTGGAGACACTCTCCAAGGGATATCGGCACCGGACCTGTTTCGCGCAATCGATCATCCACGACCCGGATGTGTTGGTGCTCGACGAACCCACCGATGGACTGGACCCGAACCAGAAACACGAGGTCCGCGGCCTGATCCGGCGCATGGGCGAGAATAAGGCGATCGTTTTCTCAACCCATATCCTAGAGGAGGTGGAAGCCGCCTGCACCCGGGCCATCATCATCGATCGCGGCCAGATCGTAGCCAACGGAACGCCCGCGGAGTTGAAGCAGCGCTCCGAGGTGGCCGGCGCGGTCACGCTGCGGGTCGGGGGTGTGAATGGATCGACTCTGGGCCAGAAATTGTCGCAACTTCCCACGGCTCGAAAAATGTCGGTGTTGCAGGAAGGACCGTCGGTCGTTACGGCGCGCGTATTCCCCCAACCCAATGCTCGCGATGGCGAACTGGCTCGAGGCATCTATGAGAGCGCGGCGCGGGAAGGATGGAAGATCGAGGAATTGCACACCGAGGAAGGGCGGTTGGACGAAGTGTTTCGCAGCATCACGATGCCGGACACCGTGCAGGAGGAACGGAAATGAACTCGAGTCTGGGAAACATCAAGGCGGTCGCAAAAAGGGAATTGATCGGCTATTTCTCCTCGCCGGTGGCCTATGTATTTCTGGTGATCTTTTTGCTTTTGAGCGGATTTTTCACTTTCATGGTCGGGCGGGCGCCGTTTTTCGAATTCGGCCAGGCCTCGCTGGTGACCTTCTTCATCTGGCAGCCCTGGCTGTTTCTGTTTCTGGTTCCGGCGGTGGGGATGAGATTGTGGTCGGAGGAACGCCGGCTCGGAACCGTGGAGTTGCTCTTGACCATGCCCATCACGGCCTGGCAGGCCATTGTGGGGAAATTTCTGGCCTCCTGGCTTTTTCTGGCGTTGGCGTTGTTCCTGACCTTTCCCCTGGTCATAACCGTCAACTACCTGGGCAGCCCGGATAACGGCGTGATGTTCTGCAGTTACATCGGGTGCCTGCTGATGGCGGGCGGTTATCTGGCCATCAGTTGCATAACCTCGGCCATCACGCGCAACCAGGTGGTCAGCTTCATCCTCTCGGTGGTGGCCTGCCTGTTCCTCATCCTGGCCGGTTTCCCTCCCGTCACGGAGTTTCTTTCCAAGATGACCAACAAGGCCTGGATCGTCGATGGTGTTGCCTCCCTGAGCGTCATCACACACTTCGAGGATTTCCAAAAGGGAGTTCTGGACTCGCGCGACCTGATCTTCTTTTTGTCCCTGATTGGTTTCTCGCTCTTCACGACGGGCGTGATCCTGCGCGGACACAGGGCAGGTTGACCAACCACAGGAGGGACGATGAAGAAGAAACAATTCGAGACCATTCTTTACTCGGCTGTCGGCGTGGGGGCGATGTTCGTCCTGTTGACCGGTTTCAACGTCGTCTCCGCCGCTCTCAAGCAGCGCCTCGACCTCACCAGGGAACGGGCCTACACGCTTTCGGAGGGCACGAAGGCGATTTTGAAGAAAATCGATACCCCGGTCAAAATTCGCTTCTACTGCACGCGGGCCGAGAACGCGACGCCGGAAACCGTCTTCCTGCGCAATTACGCCCAGCAGGCCGAGGACCTCCTCGATGAGTTCAAACAATACGCCGGCGGCAAACTCACCATCCAAAAGTTCAATCCGTTGCCGGATTCGGACGCGGAAGATTCCGCCAAGCTGGACGGCATCGAGGGCCAGGCGGTTTCCGCCGAAGGCGAACCGTTCTATCTGGGGCTGGCGGTCAACATGCTCGACGCGACCGTCGCTCTTCCGTTTCTTTCGCCTTCCCGCGAGCGCATGCTGGAATACGATGTCGCCCGCGCGATTTCGCAGGTCATCACCCCGCAAAAACCGGTGGTCGGCGTGATGAGCGGGCTGCCGGTCTTTGGCGAGTTCAATCCGATGATGATGCGGATGGGCCAGCGCGGCCAGGAACCCTGGATTCTCATCAACGAGCTCAAGCGCGATTTCGCGGTGAAAGAAGTCTCCCTCGGAGTCGATAAGATTGACGACGACATCAAGGTGCTGGTGGTGATCTATCCCCGCGACATTTCGGAAGGGGCGCAATATGCAATCGATCAGTTCCTCCTGCGCGGCGGCAAGTTGGTGGCCTTCCTCGATCCGCTCTCCATAGCCGACAACCGCAGCAGCAATCCCTCCAACCCGCTCCAGGGCGCCATGGCCAGCGGAGCGACCCTGGATAAACTGCTCAAAGCCTGGGGAATCGAGTTTGATGTCAGCAAGGCCGTCGCCGACATGCGGTTCAAAACCAATATCCGCGGTCAGGACGGGCGCCCGCAGGAAGCGGCCGCCGTCCTCTCCCTCACCCGCGAGGCCATGAACGCCGAGGACGTCTTGACCAGTCAGATGGACAATCTGCTGCTGCCGTACCCGGGGGTGTTTACCGGCACGCCGGCCGCCGGTCTGAAAGAAACCGTGCTGCTCAAGACTTCGAAGAATTCGCAGTTGATCGACAAGATCATGGCGCAGTTTGGCGGGGGTGAGAAGGAGTTCAAATCGTCGGACAAGGAATATGCGCTGGCCGTCCGTCTCACGGGCAAATTCAAGACCGCCTACCCGGAGGGAAAACCGGGCGACAAATCCGCCGGGAAAACCGAAGACGAAAAGAAGGAGGGCGAGAAAAAGGACGGCGAGAACAAGGAAGGCGACACGAAGGCCGAATCCAAACCTGACAACTCGCTCAAGGAATCGACCGCCGACGGCGTCGCGATCCTGGTCGGCGACAGCGACATGATTTTCGATCCAGTCTGCGCGCAGGTGCAGAATATCTTCGGCCAGAAGATCGTCATCCCGCAGAACGGCAACCTGAATCTGGCGCAGAGCATGGTCGAGCAGCTCGCGGGCGACAGCAACCTGATCGGTGTGCGGAGCCGGGCCACGTTGAACCGCCCGTTTACCGTCGTGAAGAAGATGGAGGAACGCGCGCAGGAATCGTATCGCAGCAAGATCAAGGAACTGGAAGCCAGCCTTTCCGAGACGCAACAGAAGTTGAACGAATTGCAGCGCACCAAGGAAAAGGGTCAGCGATTCATCCTTTCGCCCGAACAACAGCAGGAGGTGGCCAAATTCCGGCAGAAGGAGGCCGACGCGAAAAAGGAGCTCAAACAGGTGCGGAAAAATTTGCGGCAGGACGTCGATTCACTGGAAAACAGGTTGAAATGGGTCAACATCCTCGCCATGCCCCTGGTCGTGAGCCTCTCGGGCATCGGGCTGGCAGTCTATAAGCGCAAGCGAACCACGTCCAAATGAACCGCAAACAACTTGGCACTCTGATTTTCCTCGGGGCGGTGATCGGCATTCTGGGCCTCTATGTCGGCCGGCGCAACGCCGCCTCCTATCAATCCTCCGGCGAAGGCGGCGCCGGAAAAAAACTGTTGCCCGACTTGCCGATCAATGACGTCGCGCGCATTGCGATCAAGCAAGGCACCAATGAACTGAACCTGGCCCGCCAGGACGACAACTGGACGGTGCGCGAGCGTTATGGTTACCCGGCGAATTTTCAGGAGATCGGCGATTTGCTCCGCAAGATGTGGGATTTGAAAATCGTGCAAACGGAACAAATCGGCCCCTCGCAGTTGGCGCGGCTCGAATTGACCGAGTCCGCCGGCACCAACTCCGGAACGCTCCTCGAGTTCAAGGACAAGTCTGACAAGACAATTAAAGCCGTGATGCTGGGCAAAAAACACACCCGCAAATCCGCCAACGCCTCCCCCTTCGGCGGGTCCGACGGATGGCCGGACGGGCGCTACGTGCTGGTCCTGAACGGCCCCAAAGACGTGGCCGTCGTCTCCGACGCCCTTTCCGAAGTCGAGATCAAACCGGACCGCTGGCTGAACAAGGACTTCTTCAAGGTCGAAAAACTCAAGGCGATATCCGTCACCCACACCAACGCGACCAACTCCTGGAAGCTCGCGCGCGAGACGGAGAATGGCCCCTTGACCCTCGCCGACGCGAAACCGGGCGAGCAACTGGACACCGGCAAAAGCGCGCCGGCTGGCAACGCGTTGTCGTTCCCGAGTTTTACCGATGTCGTTTCACCCGAGGCAAAGCCCGAGGAGACGGGCATGAACAGCCCGGTGGTGGCCAAACTCGAAACGTTTGACGGCTTCAGTTACACCGTAAAAACCGCCGGGAAGACCAACGAGGAAAATTACTATCTCAACCTGAACGTCTCGGCGGACTTGCCGAAGGACCGGACGCCTGGCAAGGACGAAAAGCCCGAAGACAAGGAAAAGCTGGACAAGGAGTTCAAGGAAAAAACGACCAAACTCGAGGAGAAGTTGAAACAGGAGAAGGCGTTCGAGAAATGGACCTATTTGGTTTCCAAGTGGACGGTCGATCCGCTGTTGAAAGAGCGGAAGGACCTCCTCGCCGAAAAGAAGGAAGAGCCGAAGAAGGAGGAGAAACCGCCCGGCCCGGGCGCCCCTGCCGTGTCGCCAAAAGAACTGCCGCCCTTGCCGCCGCCCTTGGCGCCGTCCGCTGTCGAACCGAAAAAGGAAGAGAAACCTCCGGAAAAGAAACCCGACGACGCCAAGTGAACATGGAGAGGAGTGAGATTGGCCCTCACCCGGCCCTCTCCCCCCAAGGCGAGGGTGAATCATGCGCCGGTTTCAGGTGGTGCAAAGCCGCGTCAGCGACCAATGTCCTTGCGCGCGCGAAGCGAAAAGGCGGTGCCCGTCATCGGCGCCTCGAATCTCTCCCGACGCCTGCGCTCTCTTCTCCCTCTCCCCGGGGGAGAGGGCCGGGGGTGAGGGCGAGCGTAGTTCACTCCAGTACTTCCGCAACCTCGCTCGCGGGCGAGCGAGTAAGATTCTCCGTTTGTGCTTCTGGCCCCAGGTCGCCGAAGCAGATCCTGGGGAGGATCGGCCAGCGCGAGTGGATTTTTATGATCCAGAAAAACAGCCGCATCCGCCAATAAATCCTCCAACCGCCGTCCAGTTCACCGGCCAGCAGCGCCGTGACCGCCGAAGGGAGATTGAATCTGTTGCGGGGCTCGAAAAAGACTTCGATGAACGAGCGCGTATAAAAACCTTCCACCATCTCCCAGTAAAGCTGCATCGCTCGATAGACACGCCGCTCATAGGCGCGGAAAGGTTTCTTCCCATCGCCCCCCCCCGCCAGTGACTCGATCACCGTCTGCGCGGCCAGCTTCCCGGAATACATTGCCAGATAAACGCCGGCGGAGAATATCGGGTCCATGAAACCGGCGGCGTCCCCGACACGGATCAGGCGGCGATCCACAAACCGGCGGTTGCGATAGGAGAAATCGCCTGTCGCCTGAATGACGTTGACCGGACGAGAGTCTTTCATCCGCTCGCGCATGACGGCGCTGGACTGCACCGTACCGGTGAACGCCCGGTCCGGTGACTGTTTCATCGCCGCGAACTCCGCCTGGTCCATCACGCAGCCGACGCTGACCTTTTCCGAAGACAGCGGGATGATCCAAAACCATTTGTTTTCCAATCGAACGATGATCGTGTCGCCGCGCGCCTCGCCTTCATCAAGGCGCACACCGGCGAAGTGGCCGAACAGGGCCAATTTCCTGAGTCGGGGATGAACGACGCGGAGTCCCTGTTGGTTGCCGGTGAAATTGCCGCGCCCGCTGGCGTCAACGAGAAACCGCGCGCGAAAGGCGCCGGTTTGGCCGGCGTCATCGCGCGCTTCGACGGCGACGGAGTCCGGCGCGCTGTTGTCGAATTTAGTGACGGCGATACCTTCGCGGACTTCAGCGCCGGACGTGTTGGCGTGTTGCAATAAGAGATGATCGAAGCGGCCCCGTTCGACCTGAAACGCGGTTGGCTCCCGGGTGTAATGCCCGTTGCGGAAGATGAGCTTGAGGCATTTGGAGCCGTTGCCAACGTGGAACTGAGCGCCGGTTTTGACGGGGAAACCCTCTCGCTGGAGGGTTTCCAGCACTCCCATCTCTGCGAAGAGCTGGTGATTATAGGGCAAGAGCGATTCACCGATGTGAAAGCGCGGGAAACGCTCCTTTTCCAGAACGAGAACGCGCTTTCCGGCCCGCGCCAGAAAGGAGGCGGCGCTGCTGCCACCGGGCCCGCCGCCAATCACAATCGCGTCATAAATCGTGTCAGGCACGCCCCAATCAAACGGCAAGTCGGTCCCTCAAACAAGCACGAGCTTTCAAGCCCAAAGCACAAAAAAAATTCCAAAATAAAAGCTTCAAAGGCTCCCCCCGCTACCCTCCGTGGGAGTATGGCTGATTCATGTTTTTCGCGAAAGGAGCGCGGACAGCCATGTCCGCGAGTTTCAATAATCTCGCCAAAATACCGCGCGGACAAGGCTGTCCGCGCTCCTGAATCAACCGTGGCTACCCTCCTGCCTCGAAGCCTGTTTGACCGATGGATGGCGCCACCCGACCTGGTCGTGGAGTTCTGGACTGCCTGGCACCTTGCCCAGGCGCCTCTTGGAGCCTGGCATTCGGGAGCTTTTCTTGAGCTTTGAGCTTTGAGCTTTGAACTTGCTTCAAGACCTTCGCCAAAACGAAAGACTTTTTTCGATACTAATAATTCGGCAAGGTGTGTTCAGTGAAAATTCTGCATTATCTGGCGAGCCTTTCCAAGGGCCGTCTGGTCCTTTGGTGCTACTTCGTCTGGTATCTGGTGGTTCTGGTCCGCTATTTTGATCCGAGCCCGCGACTCTGGCTGACCTCCCTCGGCCTGAGTCTCATCGTCGGGTTCGCGCTCTTCCTCAGCACCACCTCTGCCAGTTTGGGCACCTTGAAGTTGGAACGCTGGCCCATCATCCGGCTGTTCATGATGCCGTTTTGCGTCTCCAGCTTTTCCGCACTGGTCAAAGGGAAAGGTTTTTTTCTGATCTTTTCGCCGGATCCGAATGAAATCCTGATTGCGGTAGGGCTGTGCGCGCTCCTTTGCGGCGTGGTCGCGGTGTTGAAGCGCCGCCGGAGCGGGCACCAAAGGCTTTGAGCTCGAACCTTCGAACGGCTTTTATTCTTTCTGCGACAGCGGCGGCTCCACGCAAAAATGCTGTCGCCACGGGTGGGAAGGTTCGCCGGCCACCAATCGGATTGCGGATTCCATTTGATTCAGGATGGGAACCGTCGCGCGGTCGTAAACATCACCCTGCAGAAGTTGCGTCAGTTGCCACCGCGCTTCCGGACGGGTCAGCAGATCGAGGAACAGCGGCGGAAGTTGGTAATAGAGGCGAATGAAGTCGCGCCAGATGTCAACCCCCGCGCGAACGGTCGCTTCGTAAGCGGCAAAACCGGCCGCGCTGACGTCGCCGCGGCGCAGGGCACTGATAATCGCATCCGCCGCGCGTTTGGCGGATTCCAAGGCTACGCTCACGCCGGAGGAAAAAACCGGATCAACAAACCGCGCGGCGTCGCCAACCAGAATCCAACCGTCGCCGGCGAACCGGTCCATGACGTAGCTGTAATTGCCTTCGCGAATGAACGCGTGCCGCGGACGGGCGTCGGTCATCTGACGGCCCAGCGGTGCGTGGCTCGAGATGTGGCGATTAAAGAACTGTTCCGTGGATTCGTTTCCCTTGACGAAATCGCCGCCCTGGGTGACGACACCGACGGAAGTGATCGTGTCACTGATGGGGATCAACCAGACCCACGCGCGCGGGGTTGGCAGGACGTGAATGTGAATGTAATCGGCAGTCTCCGCCGGACCGCGATCCACCCCGTCGAACCAGTTGTGGACGGCGAATTGGTGGAACAACGGGTCGTTCCGTTTGAGCCGGAGCTGCGAACCCAGGACCGTGTTGCGTCCGGACGCATCAACCACCAACTTGCACCGCAGCAATCGTTCCCGGCCATCCTGGCGGGCGCGCACGCCGGTGGCGAATCCGTCAGGGCCGAACTCGACGCGCTCGACCCGCGCTCCCTGAAGCACGCGCGAGCCTTTCGAGGCGGCGTGATTCAATAGCAACTCGTCGAACCGGCCGCGGTCCACGTGATACGTGTAGTCCTGCGCCAAGCCGAGTTCGGGAATCTCGCGGAAGCGCACCACGTATTGGCGGTCGTCCGCCCAATGCGTCCAGACCGCGCCGTGTTTGTGAACGAATCGCGCCCGTTCCATCTCCGGCAGAAAACCGATTTCCTGAAAAATCCGCGTGGTCGAGCAGACCAGGGACTCGCCGACGTGCGGCCGCGGGTGCAGTGCCTGGTCCAGGATCAGATGAGAGACGCCCTCGCCGGACAAGTAGGCGCCCAGGGTCGAACCGGCCGGTCCACCCCCGATGATGATCACGTGGGCGTCGAACGAGTCCGCCGCCGGACCCAGGGACTGAATCGCGAGGGCCGCCGTCGTTCGTTCTCCGGCCGCCGGGTCAGGTTCCTCCGGATCGGAATCGCCGCGCGGTTCCGGGTTTGGTTCGGTTGCGTTGCCGCCCGTTGGTGGAATCATTCCCGTGGGGGCGAAAACACGGTCCCGCGTGGCGTTGCCCGCGAAGTGGAGAAGTTCCAGGATCTCGCCACGCAGGCGAAGGAATTCGAGACTGCTTCGTTGGCGGGGCCGGTCCAGGGCCACGACGATGGTGCGTTCGATCCGGCCCGGGCTGGGGGTCATGATGAGGATGCGGTCGCTCATGTAGATCGCTTCGTCGATGTCATGAGTGACCAGGAGCATCGTAGTGCGGCGTGTCTGCCAAAGGCGGAGCACTTCATCCTGCATGCGCATGCGCGTGAACGCGTCCAGGGCGCCCAGCGGTTCATCCAGGAGAAGGACCCTGGGATGGTTGATCAAGGCTCGGGCCAAAGCGACGCGTTGGGCCATGCCGCCGGAGAGATGATGCGGGAAGGCGCTGGCAAAGGCCTCCAGGCCGACCAGGCGTATGAACTCGTCCACCTCATGGCGCCGCTTGTTGAGGACCCTGCGGGCGACGAGCCCGGCCTGGATGTTGCGCCGGACCGTCAGCCACGGAAACAAGTTTGGGTCCTGAAAAACCAGGCCGCGTTCGGCGCTGGGGCCTGTAATCGGCTCGGCGCCGATCCACAGTTCCCCTGAATTGGGCGAGTCGAGGCCGGCGATGAGCCGAAGGAGGGTGGACTTGCCGCAGCCACTGGGGCCCACGAGTGCAACCAATTCCCCGGCGGCCACGGAAAGGGTCACGTCCTGTAGAGCGGTCGTGCGCACATTGGGATTGCCAGGCGCCGGAAAATCCTTGCTGACGCCCGCGATGCGGAGGGAGGAGCCTTCGGTGGCGGAAATACTCATAGGATCACTGGATGAGGCACATTTTTTCCCCCCTCACCTGGCCCTCTCCCCGAGGGAGAGTAGCGCTGTTGGGTAATCCACACAGGACCATACGGGCTTCGCGGAGCCATATTCCGAGTGATCGTAGGTCGAGAAGGGCGTTTCCGACAACTGTGAAAACCGTCGGTGATTTTGAATCTATCGCATCGGATTGCTCGAGGCCAATGCCAGATCAAACCTTTAGCTCGCGCCTCAGCGGAAATAAAGCCGACGGACTACCGCTGGCCGGTCGCGGCGGCGGGCTTGTACCAGACCCAATCCTTGGTCGGCTCGAAATGGTTGGTCAGATCCGACCTGAGCGCCGTTGTGAAATCATGTTTGGCTGCATGGCCATGAATCCTCGGTTGTTGATTTTCATTGGATTGTCCTTTGTTTCGCGCTCGCGCGCGGAGCGAATCTTGTCTTTAGAGATGCTTGAGTCGGTAGAAGTTATTGCCGGTTGGCGCAGGGACCAAAATAAGTTGATTCTGCAGGTTCGTCACCGTTGGTGCCGAAG
>Ga0066710_100008114_pt1 | contig 10143 bp, 6 predicted proteins | sample GraSoiAngelo_159_FD_79666 | JGI IMG/M metagenome (GOLD analysis project Ga0066710, IMG submission 79666) | Grasslands soil microbial communities from the Angelo Coastal Reserve, California, USA - 14_1009_16_40cm | ecosystem: Environmental > Terrestrial > Soil > Grasslands | place: USA...
GACCCCCGTCCTTGTCGAGGAGGCTCAGAGATGCGATAAATGCATCGGAAACCTGCAGCCGCATTGAGCCAAATCTCAAGAATCACTCTGGTTGTCCTGGTAGCGCTAATCGCCTTGTTCTTGATGGCGAGACTTCGCTATGCGGGAAAGGCGCCTGTCACCTTGCCCGCGGAACACTGTGATCCTGACCTGTGGATGCATGTTTATGAGAAGGAAAGGCTGCATGTAGTCGCGGAGTGTACCGCCGTCGAGGGTCGCGTGGTCTCCCTGCACGCCGCATCGGATGGCGATTTACACATCGCGCTCGATCCCGAACGTAAATCGGTTCTGAATCTGGTCAACGTGATGCATGCCCATGGCGCACTCGTCGTGGAGGTAATCTGCGAGCACCCACCCGCCGATGCAGTTGATAAAGCCGCATGCGGGGCGTTCCATTCGCAGATCACAATTCCCCATGTCGGCGATCGTGTTCGCGTCACCGGCGCCTACGTCACCGACCGTGACAACGGTTGGAATGAAGTTCATCCCGTTACCCGCATCGAAATTCTCCGCTAAAGACGATTCCGGCGATGACTCAGCCTTTCACGCTATCCAGCAGCGGGTGCCCCGTCCTTGTCTCTGCGCTCTTTGCAGAGACAGGGCGGGGACTTTGACTTAGGCGGCAAACGAAAGGCCAGGCCAGCCCCCAAAAGTCACGTAGCCGTGATTCTTCCGGTAAAATGCAAAGAAAGCAACATGGATGTATTTGCCATCTTGAGCGATAAGCTACGTTCAATTGAACGGTTTCACGGTATCGCGTCTAGTAGTTTCGCGGAAATTAGAGGAAATCCACAGCGGCGGCGATACATGTCAGCGCGTTGCTCTCCCAATCAATCAGCGTCACACTCCAGCCGACACCACCTGCCCCGGAGCCGCGACCAGCGATTCCCGCTCCGCCAGATTCTGGCGATAGCGCACATGCCGCCAGCGCGTCACCTCGACCAGCGGCTTCCACACCGTGTTCACCAAGTCGTGCTTGATCAGCAGGTGCCAGAAGCGATTAGAGCGCTTGTAGAGGTATGACATCGCCAGATACAGAGGAACAGCCTGCCAGTCTTCCGGCCGCCTGCGCCAGATGGACGCGTGCGAGAACAGGCGCTGGTAGATCCAGGCGTAGCCGTGCTCCAGTTCTTTCGGCGTCATGTGCCTGGGTTGAAAGACGGCGTGGCCGGTGTCGTAGAGCATCCAGTCGCGATGCAGGATGCGCCCCTGCGATTCCATCTGGCGGAAGAGCGGCGTCGCCGGATACGGCGTGAGGATGTGGAACGTGGAACACTCCAGCCGGTTCTCTTCAATCCACTCGGCAGTGCGCGCGAACACGTCTTTGCGGTCGTGGTCGAAGCCGAGCACGAACGACCCATTCACCTGGATGCCGTTGTCGTGCAAGATTCGCACCCGCCGGGCATAGTCGGAAGTCTTGGGAGTCTTTTTGTGCGCATCGGCGAGGTTGTCGTCGGAGAGCGATTCGAATCCGATGAAGACGCCGGTACAGCCGGCCAAGGCCATGTTGCGGATCAGAGAGGGGTCGTCGGTGACGTCGATGGTGACGGCGGCGCTCCAGATTTTGTTCAGTGGCCGCAGCGCGTTGCAGAGCGCGTGCAGGTAGTCGCGACGCGAACCTAGATTGTTGTCGATGAACACGGCATACGGCTGATTGTCGCCTTTGAATTCATCGACCACCTGTTGCGGGCGGCGCATGCGATACGGCATGCGCAGGCCGTCGGTCGCGAGATAGCAGAAGCCGCAGCGGTTGTGGCATCCGCGCGTGGCGATCAAGCTGGTTGTGGTCAGGAAGCTGTGGCGCGGGAGAATGGCGCGCCGCGGCGATGGATCGCCGCAGTAGTCGTTTTCGTACGTCGCAACATAGCGAGGCTGAAGACAGCCGGCTTCCACGTCGCGCAGAATCCGCGGCCAGAGCTGGACACCGTCGCCGAGCGCGAGCGCGTCGGCATGGGGCGCACATTCGTCGGCGCAAGAGAGAACATGCAGCCCGCCGAAGATCACCTTCGCGCCGCAAGCGCGGTACCAGTCAGCGAGTTCATAGGCACGCCGCGCGAAGGTCAAGTGCACCGTGATGCCAACCACCTGCGGCATGGGACGAAAAGGAGGGCGGCCATCGAGTAGATTCTCGTCAAAGTACTCAACGCGCCAATGATTGGGCGTAGTCGCAGCGAAGCTGGTCAAGGCCAGGCTCGGCGTCAGCACATGCTTGCCGAAGCTGGCATTGGCATCCTTGGGATAGAAAGGGTTGATCAGCAGCGCATAGTGCGGCTCAACCGGGCCCACGGATTCGTTCGAATTAAGCGCCGGCGCGGTGGTCATTTCGGGAGGGATCCAGCGCTTCTTCACCTGCCGGAGGAAGGGCTCGTCGGATGCGATCATGCACCGACTTTATGTTACAAAGTACTTCGGGTCAAGAAATTCTTACAGCGAGGCTCTTACCCGTGAACCGCCAGAGGACAAATTCCGGTAGAGACGGAAGATTGAATTTGAAAGGGGAAAAAGGTCGTGCCCGAGACAAGAACGCCCCGGGCTTTCTCAACAGTGCTTAGCTCATCGTAAGCACTACTCGGAATCTCGCCCTTCCTCTGATCATTTGCGCATAGGCCTCGGCAGCCTTCGCCAGCGGATACCCCTCAATCATCGGACGGACGCCGCTGAGCCAGCTGAATCGCAGCGTGTCTTCCGAATCCTTGGCCGTTCCGGAGGGCCATCCCTGGAGGGCCTTGCGCCCACCGATGAGTTGCACCGGGGTGACAGTCAGAGAATCAAACCCTGCTCCTACAATCAATAACTTTCCGTTCGCCGCTAGCCCGTCGACCAGAGCAGAAATCGATTTCGAATCCGGCGCGGTGGCAAGGATCACGCCCGCTCCTCCAAGTTTCTGCAGCGCCTCGGCAGGAGGGCCGGCACTCGTGTCGACATATTCGTGGGCTCCCAGCTTCTTGGCTAGCGGCTGCTTGCCCTGGCCGCGGCCGACGGCGACGGTGCGGAAGCCCATCTGCCGGGCGTACTGAATTCCGAGATGACCCAGGCCGCCAATGCCCTGCACGGCTACCAGATCGCCGGCGCGCGCTCCAGAGTTGCGCAGCGAGTTGAATACTGTAATCCCAGCGCAGAGTAGTGGTGCGGCTTCAGCAGCAGGCAAATCGTCGGGCATTCCGGCAACCGCTTCTGCGGGCGCGACCATGTATTCGCTGTAGCCGCCATCGAAGGTGATGGCGGTAATCTTCTCGAATTGGCAGAGAATAAAGTCGCCACGGCGGCAGGCGTCGCATTGGAAGCAGTGCCCGCCGTGCCATCCGACACCCACGCGCTGGCCGGGCTTCCACAATGTGACGTCGGCACCGATGGCGTCGATGCGGCCGGCGATCTCATGCCCGGGCACGCGCGGATATTGAATTCCCGGCCAGTATCCTTCTTTGACCAGCGCATCACTGTGGCAGATGCCACCGGCTTCGACCTTGATGCGTACCTGCCCGCGACCGGGCTCGGGAATCGGACGCTCGACAACTTCAAAATTTCCACCCGGCTTGCTGATTTGCACCGCCTTCATGAGGGAACCTTTCCAATCCAGTGAGAGAAGCTTAGGGTTCACAAGGCACAGGCCGTGTTACGTGAATAGATCAGAATGGGACGCAATGGTTGCAACAAAATCCGCAGGTGCACACCGGATACGGTTGCCGCTATCCGATTTTCCGAATTGCTTCGTCGATCCGGGCCAGTGCTACGTCCTTGCCTAGAACTTCCAGTGTTTCGAACAGCGGTGGCGCATTCTTGCGGCCGCAAACGGCGACGCGGATGGGCTGGAACATCTGTCCGGCCTTGACGCCGAGTTCCTGAGCGGCCGTGCGAAGAGTTTGGTCCAGCGCATCGTGCTTGAATTCAACAATGGCTAGCACTTCTTTCGCGCGCTTCAGAACTCTCAAAGCCATCGCCGCATCCCCTTTTTGCGGGATGAGTTCAGCGGGATCGTAAGGCGGAAGCTGGTCGACGAAGAAGAAGTCAGCCGCGGCGAGCACCTCACGCAAAAGCTTGATGCGCTCGCGGATGAGGGGCGTGATGCGAAGCATCTTCTCTGGCGTGAGGTTGAATCCGGCTTCGCGCACGATGGGCAGCAGACGGGCGCTTAGGTCTTCGACGGGCAGGGCGCGGATATGCTCGGCATTGAGCCAGAGTGCCTTAGGGTCGAATGTTTCTTCGGGGTTGAGATCGGCGGGCGAGGGCGCCCGCCCCACATCCGGTTTGGAAAACTCCTTGAAGTTCACCACCGCGTTCGCGCGGTTGATGCCTCCCAACGAGAACGCGTCGATCAGTTCCTGACGGCCCATCTGCTCACGATCGTTTTTCGGAGACCAGCCCAAGAGGCACAAAAAGTTGATAAAGGCCTCGGGCAGGAACCCGGCATCGCGGTACGTAGTGACGCTCACGACCGGCCCGTGACGGCGCTTGGAGAGTTTCGTTCCGTCCGGTGCGACCAAAAGTGGGAGGTGCGCAAATTGCGGCGGCGTGAAACCGGCAGCTTCAAAGATCAGCACATGCTTGAAAGTGTTGGTGAGATGGTCCTGGCCGCGAATGATATGACTGATGCGCAGGTCGGCGTCATCCGCGCACGAGGCCAGGTGATAGGTAGGCATGCCGTCGGACCGTAGTAGCGCGAAATCTTCGATATCGACCGCAGACTTCATCTGCTCGCCATAGACGGCATCGGTGAAACGGACAAGTTGTCCGCCCTCGCGCGGAACGCGGAAGCGCAGTGCAAAAGGTTCTCCGGCAGCGGCGCGGCCGTCGCTCTCCTCCCGCGAGAGTTCGCGCATGCCCGGGTTGAACAGCCACGTGCCTTGTGCGCCGGATTTCTCGCTGTCGCCGGTGTGCGCGGGAGTAAAGTCCCGGTAAGCGAGACCTTTCTGGAAGATGGTCTCGGCCATCTGGCGGTGAAGTTCGCCGCGTTCGGACTGTTTGTACTCCTCATCCCAGCTGAGATCCAGCCACTTCAAGCCCTCAAAAATGGACTGGACCGAAGCCTCCGTATTGCGTTCCACGTCGGTGTCGTCGAGGCGGAGAATCATTGTTCCACGATTGTGGCGAGCGTATAACCAATTGAAAATAAAGGTTCGCGCGCTACCGACATGAAGAAATCCCGTGGGCGACGGAGCGAACCGAACCCGAGGCTTGGGTGGGGATACGGGGGCTGGCGATAGGCTCATTCGAAATCCTTTCGGATGTTACGGGCGGGGGAAAAGTATCGTCAAGCTAAGGCGAGTAGAAGCATGTCCGCAGGTACATGATTTCACGTCTTGTGCGCCGCATGCGACTGTACTTAAATCTTGTTGTGTTCGCTTCCGCGCTATGACAGCATTGAAGCGTTGCTTCCCCCAAAAGTGATTGTCGGGTCTGTGCGGGGAACCCTTCGCCAGGCACATGAATAGTGTAGCTATCAGCCAGGTGGTCATCCCGGGCGTCGTCTCGGCGCTCCTCTTCCTTGTATTCACGTACCTCCACGAACAGAGCAGACAGGCGTACTTTCGCGCCTGGCAGTTGGCTTGGGCAGCGTACTCGCTGCACTACGGGCTGGATGCGTTCTCGTTTTACAGCGCCGCCTCTCCGCTGACGTACTTCGTCAGCTCCCTCCTTCTGTTCGCAATGGCTCTGTGCATCTTTGTTTCCACACGTTTGATGCGCGGGTCGTACCGCTTCCGCTGGTTTGACGCGGCCGTTGGGGCGGTGGGAGTTGTTCTCTCCTACCTGTCATTACGCGGACACATGATCGACGGTAGCTTCCAGCCGGATGCACAACCCACGCTGCGTCTGGGTTTGGCACTCGCGGCCATCCTTCTCTACTCGTCGGCAGTCTTCTACATCAATGGCCACAAGCGGGCATCTCTTGCCTTCCAGGTCCTTGTTTTGGCGCTGGCTCCGTGGGCGGCGCTGATGGGTATTGGACAACTCCACAACCAATGGGGCGAGAAGTTAGGGAGCGCCGGCAGTCTGTTTGGGCCCGTTCCGCAGATGCTGCTGGGCATCGCCATGGTCATGGTGCTGTTCGAGAACCAGCGCAACGCGGTGCAGGAGAACACGCTCGCTCTCTCCACGCTCGGAGTCGATCCGCGACGTCTACTCTCCGCCCAAGAGCTCATTCCAAGTATGCAGGCCGCCCTGGAGCGGCTGATGAGTGCGCTGCCGATGCGGCGTGCGGCCATTCACATCTCGGAGCGGTGGCGCGGACTTCTGCCGTCGGTGCAGCAGGGATTTTCCGGTGAATTCCTGGAAGCGCTGGAGAAGAACGGGGTTGGCGATTACATCTCGGATCTGGCCTATCGGCAAAGCGGGATCCTCACGGTTCATGATTTGTCTGAGATGACTGAGCCTTTGCCCGCAGGACCAATCGGCAGTTTTGCTGACTTCAAGAAGGCTTTAACGGCCGCAGATATCAATCACCTGACGGCTGTAAGCCTGCAAACCCGCCAACAGAACTTTGGCGTCATCCTGTTTCCTCATGCTGAGCGCAGGGCGTTTGGTTCTTCCGGTCCGCGGCTGATGGTAGGACTGGCGTTGCAGCTGGGTCTCACCCTCGAAAACTATGTCATCACCCACGATGCGCACCGGAGAACCAAGGAATCCGAATTGCTCACCCAGATCGGGCAGGCCATCAGCTCGCGCCTGGACCAGGACGAGGTCCTGCGCACCATCCAAACCGAGCTGGGACAGATTTTCGATACCAGCAACTTCTACATCGCGTTCCAGGAAGGCGACGAGATCCGCTTTGAACTCGAAGTAGTCGATAGTAGCGTCCTTGCCAAGCGATCGCGCAAGGCTGAGAACGCTTTCACCGAATATGTGATTCGTACGGGACAGCCCCTGCTGATTCGCTCGGACCTGGAGAAGACGCGATCGCGGCTGGGCATCACATACATCCCGGAGCAACCAGCCAAGTGCCTCATCACCGTGCCTGTTTTCCTGGGGAACAAGCCGACGGGTGTCATGGTGGCGATGAGCACGCAGAAAGAATACGTCTTCGAACAGCGCGATCTGGACGTGCTGACGACGGCGGCTGGGCAGGTCTCGGTCGCGGTCGAGAATGCGCGCCTCTTTGCCGAGGAGCAGCGCCGTTCCCGGCAACTGGCGTTCCTGAACAACATCTCCCGCACAGCTATCTCGAGCGACGATCCAGTCCACATGTTGGGACAGATCGTGGGAGAGATCCAAAAGAATTTCAGTTTCGATCACATCGGCATTGGCCTGCTCGACTACGGAACCAAAGAGATTGAGATCAAGGCCGAAGCCGGGGCGACGGCGCACGCCATGGGCAAGCGCATCCCCCTCGGAACGGGCATTCTTGGCCGCGTGGCGCGCACCGGCGAACGCGCCCTGGTGCAGAATGCGGTTCAGGGACAGCTCTCGGGAATCTTGCCCGAGTCGCGGGCCGTCTTGTGCATTCCGATCACTTATGGCGAAACACTGCTGGGAGTTCTGAACATCGAGAGCCGCAACGAAAGCGCGTTCTCGCCGCAGGATGTGCTGATCCTCAACACCCTCGCCGACTTGCTCGCGACTGCCCTGCATAACGCATTCGTCTTCCAGAAACTGCAGCAGCAGTCGATTACCGACGGCCTGACCGGAATCAAGACCCGCCGTTTCTTCTGGGAAGCGCTGTCGGCCGAGTGGAAGCGCGCTTCGCGCTCGGGACGCCCTTTCTCAGTGGTGCTCATCGATCTCGACAAGTTCAAAGAGGTCAACGACACCATGGGGCACTTCGAAGGCGATCTGGTGCTGGCGCGAGTAGGCCGCCTGCTGGAGCAAAAGTCGCGCCAATCGAACGTGGTGGCCCGCTATGGCGGCGACGAGTTCATCGTCCTCATGCCCGAAACTGGCCCGGATCAGGCGGCGGTTCTGGCCGAGCGCTTGCGGCAGTGGCTCGCCACCGATCCCATGTTGAGCGAGCACACCATTACAGGAAGCTTCGGCGTCGCCAGCTTTCCCACCCACGGCTTCTCCATCGAAGACATCATTCGTGTCGCGGATGCGGGCATGTACGTTTCCAAGCGCTCCGGCGGGAATCTGGTCTCGACTGCAGAAGAGTTTGCCGAGGGCCAGGATTTTGCCCGGCAGCGGCAACAGATCTCGGCGTACATCGAGGGCTTCCTGCAGCGGGAGCACCCCAGCCTCGAGCACCTGGAGGAGTTGACCTCTACGTTGCGTAAGTTATGCACCATCGACCAGGAATGCAATGTGCCGTTGCTCAAAGAGTCGATCGAAGTCTTGAGCCGCGCCGCCGAGTCGCGGGAGGTTCGCAGCGCCGGCCACGGCGATATGGTCGCCCGCTATTCCGAGATGGTCGCTCGCGCATTGCGTTTGCCCTCCGACCAGACGGCAGACCTTGTCTATGCCGCCCGCGTGCACGATGTCGGCAAGATTTTCGTGCCCGACCACGTCCTCAACAAACCGGGACCTCTCACCGACGAGGAATTTCTCCAGCTGAGAAGTCACGTGCACGTCGGCGCTGAACTGATTGGCACGATTCCTCACAGCGCAATGATGCGGCAGGCCATCGAGCACCATCACCAGCGCTTCGACGGAACCGGCTATCCGGACGGCTTGGTGGGCGAGCAAATCCCGCTCTGGGCGCGCATTATCGGCCTCACAGACGCCTACGCGAACATGATTGCGGAGCAGTCACTTTCCCCCGGCAGAACTCCGGACCAGGCACTGGATGAAATCGCCAAGATGAGCGGCACCCGCCTCGACGGCATGCTGGTACGGTTGCTGCTTCGCGAAATGAAGTCGGAACGAACGTCGCCATCGCCGAGTCTGGGAACATAGTGGCTTCTAGCTTCTAGCTCCGCCTCGCCGCCTCCTCCCGCATCTCACTTGCAACTGGAAACTAGAAACTGGAGACTAGAAACTGATCCCTCATGTCCATTCCACTCTCCCTCTCAGGCAAGGTCGCACTCATCACCGGTGGTTCCCGGGGTATCGGAGCGGCCACGGTTCGCATGTTCACGAATGCCGGTGCCAAGGTTGTGTTCAGCTATCGCAAAGCCCGCTCCGAGGCCGAAGCTCTAGTTAAGGACTGCGGCGCGGCGACGTGTCTTGCTATTGCCAGCAACCTGGATACTCCGCAGGCGGCGAAAGCGCTGGTCGCCGAAACGGTCAAACACTTTGGCAGGCTCGACATTCTGGTTGCGAACCACGGCGTGTGGCCGGTGGAAGACGTGCCCATCGAGCGCATGTCGGACGAGCAGTGGCGCTCCACACTCTCCGTCAATCTTGACGGTGTGTTTGGGCTGGTGAAACACGCGGTCGCGCAGATGAAGCAGCAACCGCGAAAAGGCTCCGCGGCGGGGCATATCGTGTTGATCAGCTCCACGAGCGGCCAGCGCGGCGAAGCTTTTCACTGCGACTATTCCGCCAGCAAGGGCGCCCTCATCAGCATGGTCAAAGGACTCTCAACGGAACTGGCGTCGGACGGCATTTACGTCAACAGCGTCGCTCCCGGCTGGGTTGACACCGATATGAGCCGAGGTGCCCTGGAAGATCCCAAGGGCGGAGAAGAAATCCGCCGTACCATCCCGCTCGGGCGCGTGGGTAAGCCGGAGGAGATTGCCGCCCCGGTGCTTTTCCTGTGCACCGAGCATGCCAGCTTCATCACCGGCGAGGTCTTCAACGTCAACGGCGGCGCGGTATTGGCCGGATAAGCGCCGTCAAAAAACTGCTCGTTGACGCCGGGCGCGGTGGTCCGTTTTTGCATCCAAGAAATTGAGGACATTCGCCGCTGCGAGCAGGAATTCCGCATCTGACGCTACAATCGGTTTGCACGCATCGACCCCTTTCGGTCTGAATGAAACGGCTCTCCCCTATTTTGCTATTCGCGGTTTTTGTCTGGGCCCAGGCTCGACCGGGCGCGGGCCAGGCAGGAGCAAGCCCTTCTCCAGCTTCTCCGCAGAATCCGCCCCCGTCCACGGAGTCGGTGCCCGCATTGCCCGTCGATCTGGAGAACGCCCGCAAGGCCAAGGCGCTGCTCGATCAGGCGATTCAAGCCCTCGGCGGACAGGCGTATCTCAATGTTCGCGACATGCAGATGGCCGGACGCACCTACAGCTCCCA
>Ga0066710_100008115_pt1 | contig 10143 bp, 11 predicted proteins | sample GraSoiAngelo_159_FD_79666 | JGI IMG/M metagenome (GOLD analysis project Ga0066710, IMG submission 79666) | Grasslands soil microbial communities from the Angelo Coastal Reserve, California, USA - 14_1009_16_40cm | ecosystem: Environmental > Terrestrial > Soil > Grasslands | place: USA...
CTTGAGCGCGGTGGCGAGACCGAGCCAGAGGCCCGCCCGTGTCTCGCGAGCCTCGTCGAGGTCTGCCGCCGCCGCCACCACGAGGGCGAGGAGCACGGTGTTCATGTTGCGGTGCTCGAAGTTGGTCTGCAGGGGCACGGCCGTGCAGGCCAGGGCGAGTATGGCGGCCTTCCAGCCCCACCGGCGGGCGAGCGCCACGGCCACGGCGAGGCAGGCGACGCCAAAGACCGACCAGGCGGCCGCCGCGACCGCCAGGCTGGCGCGGGCGATCAACGCGAACGGGACGAGGGCGACGAGGGCCAACGGGGGCCACCGCGTTCCTTGGAACGGGAGGTCCGACTGATACAGCGGCTCGCCGCTGAGCCAGCGCTCGCTCAAGGCGATCTCGGGTACCACGTCGCCGCCGTGGTGGATGCGGAGCACGACCACGGTGGCGGCGTACACCGCGCAAAATGCGCCGAGTGTCCATCGTTCGCGCGCGGTCAGCGGCGCCAGGGCCGAGAACGCGTTAGTGGTCAATCCGGCGGCCGGTCACCTCGACCCGGCGCATGCGCTCGATCCGGCCAGAGCCGCCGACGAACGCGGAGGCGAACCAGCTCGTCAGCCCCACGACGACCGCGCCCAGCGTCGCGGGGACGAGGCCGGCCAGCTCGAACCCCGGCACGAGCCAGGCCACCAGCCCGAGCGAGATGCCGTTGACCACGAAGATGAACAACCCGAGGGTGAGCACTGTGAGCGGCAGCGTCAGAATCAGGATGACCGGCCGGATCACGGCGTTCACGATCCCGAGGAGCACCGCCGAAACGAGCAAGGCGCGCCAGCCGCCGATGTTCATTCCGGGCACGATCGTCGCCGCCGCCCAGAGGCCGAGGGCGGTGATGACGAGTCGGAAGAAGAAGCCCCTCATGGCCGTCTCCGGCGCAGCAGGTCGACGAGCACGACCACCACGCCGGCGACCGACGCCAAAGCGAGCAGCGGGCGTAGTGCCCGGACCGCGCGCCAGTTGTTCCCGAACCACGGGTACTCGGGGAGCGCGGACAACGGCGGCAGCAGCACGGCGAGATAGATCCCATCCACGACCACGACGGCCAGGATGACGGCGCCGAGGACGCCGAGCGGGTGGGTCGGGAGGCGCGCGTAGGACGCCACCGCGCCCCACCAGATCGCGGCGCCCACGGCGACGGCGGACGCCACGACGCGCCAGTCGTGCAGGGTGAAGCCGGCCACCACCACCCAGACCAGCCCGCCGAGCACGCAGCCCGCCACGCCACCGAGAAACCCCCAGCGCGACCCGCTGCCGTCCGTCATGGTTGGGAAGATAATCGCCCGGCCACGAATTGGGCGGTCACGCCGGGACGCACCTGGACGCCGAGCCGCGCGTCGAATAGCACGGAGCCGCGCAGCGAATCCTTCCCCCACCAGGCCAGCGACACGCCGGCGAAGGGCCCCAGGTCCGCGGGCCAGCCTTGGACGATGGCTTGCTCCGGCTGGCCGAACCACCGGACGGCGAGGGTCTCCGCGCGGGGCGCCCGGAACACGAGGCGGCCGCGGAAGACGCAGGCGTTGCCGGCGATCGCCGGCGCGGTGTCGAGCACCACGTCCGCCAGGCGGAAGCGGTCGCTGATCGGCGGGGAATCAGGGAACGTGAGGGTGTCGCCCCGCGCGACGACCCAGTGGCCGGCGTACGGTCGCGAGAAGCGTTGCAGCCGTTGAAACTGGTAGCCCGAGCAAGGGTCCGAGGGCCCGCAGGCGGCGAGGGCGAGCGCCGCGACCGCGAGGCCCGGACCGGGCGGGCGGGGCCTCACCGCGGCATCGTGTCGGTCGCTACCGCGTTCGCTTGCCGGATCCGCGCGCTGGTCGAGTCGGCCGCTGTCATCGCGCGCCCCACGGCGCGCGCGCCGGGGATCTTCGAATGGGCGAGGATGCTGTCCTTCTGGCGTTGCGTGAGCGTGTCGCGGTTCACGGCCTGCTGCGAGCCGCCGCCGTCCGAGCCGCCACAGGCCAGGGCCAGAAGGGTGAGCGCGACGGAGAGTCGGTGATCCATGAATTCCAATCTACCAACAAACGAGCCTCCCTGCTCACAGCGCGGGCATGGCGTTCTCCTCGATCTCGAACCGGACGGTCACCTGGCGCAGACGGCGGTACACCGGCATCACGAGATGCAGCGCCGGGTCGAAGTAGTCCTTGAGCATCGATGGTCGCGGATGCTTCAGGTAGATGTCAGGATTCTTTCGTACCTCGGTAGCGGCCACCGCATCCACTTCGTCCCGCGACGCGCAGTGCTGGATGATGCACGGGACGTGCGTGACGCCCAGCCGGCGGAGGGTGTACGCCCGATGGCTGCCGTTGTTCAGAACCAGCCGGTTCTCCGCGTAGACGGCGTTCAGGAAGTTGGAGCCGAGGCCGACGGCGATCCCGACGAGGCCCACGAACTTGCCGCGTGCGGGATAGTCTTTGATCTGATCGCGTTGCAGCGGGACCGCGCCGAGAAAGCGCAGGTCGTTCGAAGGCGACACGAAGACGAACCGGTCGTGCTGCACGCGGGACCATCTCACGGGGGCCTCGTCGTGATCGTGCAGGAGGCAGGTTCGAAACACCTGTTCGTCGCTCGGCGGCCGGCTCCTCGCCCCCCCTCCGAGCGTCGCCGCGAGCCGACGGACGTACGTCAGGTCGATGTGCTTCTGGTACACGACCAGCCGATCCAGCTCGACCAGGGCCACGTCGGTGGGCACGGTGTTGAACCCGTTCTGGATCAGTGGGTCCTGGAGCAGCTCGGTCAGGAGGGGCTCGTATTCCGGTCCGAGCGGGCGAATCGGCGGACGATCCGCCAGACCCGCCTCGTCCGCTTCCAGGCGTCGGACGCGCTCGTGGGCCTTGTGCCAGGCCTCGGCCAACGTCCGCTCGTCGGGCGGCGTCACGGCGTGACTTCTGGCGAAGCGAACCAGGTCCCGCAGCCGCGGCCGGCCGGTCAAATACAGATACTCGTCCGGTTGCGGGGCCGCGGCGGGTCGTGGGTCGGCAGGCGCGGGATCCGCGCGCCCGGCGGGTGCGACGGTGAGTCGCCTGGATGTCACCACCATGACCAGAACTCCACTTTGAACGTGCGCGCGAGGCGCCGCGTGAACAGCCCGATGATGCGTCGCTCGCCTGCGTAGATCTTGCCCTGGCCCGTCATCCCGGGCTTCAAGAGCAGGTCGTGATTGTCGATCTGTGTGGTCACCACGAACGTCCGGGGGGAACCGCTGCTGCTGCTTGACGTGCTGCTGCCGCTGCTGCTGCCGCTGCTGCTCGAGGACGTGCCGCCCGCCGTCGTCTGCAAGCCCGACAGGGGCGTCACCTCGATCGCCACCGCGGTCACCGTGCCCCGGAACGCGACGTCGGGGTAGGCGCGCGCCCGGAGCGCGACCGGCTGGCCCACGTGGACGTCGGCGATGTCCTTCTCCGAAACGATGAGCTGGGCCCGCACCGTGCTGAAGTCGTACACCTTGGCGATCAGCGCTCCCTGGGGGACCAGTTGGCCGCGCATCTCCCGCAGCTGGCGCGACGGCGTCGCGACGATCCCGTCGGCCGGGCTGACGACGGTCAGCGCGCGGACTTCTCCTGCGAGGAAGCGCTGCTGGTGTTCGAGCGCCGCCAGTTTGGCCCGCGCCGACTCGAGGTCCTCCGGACGGATGCGCGCGTAGAGCATGGCCAGCCGCCCGCGGGCGTCGTCGCGATCGTGTTGGGCCGCCGTGAGCAGGTCTTGCGCGGCCTGCAGCTCCTGGCGGGTCGCCGCCGCCGTTTCGAACAGGCGCGTCAGCCGCGCGGCGTTCTCCTGGGCGGACCGGAACCGGTCCTCGACCCTGGCCACCGCGACCTCGTTCAGCGTGACCTCCTCGGGCGCAGGACCCTTTTCGGCCTTCCTGAGCTGGGCGCGCGTGTCCTCGATCGACGCTTCGGTCTGGTGGAGCTGGGCTACAGTCGCGGCGTTCGACAGGCGCGCGATCACATCGCCCGCCCGGACTGTGTCGCCCTCGTCCACCAGGATGTCGTCGACGATCCCGTCGACCTGCGCCCGCACGTCGGCGTTCTGCTCGGGGAGCACGGTCACCGCGCCGCCGATGCGCAGCTGCAGGCGGCCGAAGGCCGCCACCAAGGCGGCCGCGACCGTGAGGGCCGCCCACTTCGCGCGCGGCGACCAGCCGGGCCGCGGCGCGCGCGGGCGAGAGGACGGGCCCGTCGCGGTCGCCGGCTCGGCGGGATCCGTTCCGTTCTCCGGCGGCGACGCCGTGTCGGCGCTGTCCTTGCCGTCGTCGCCGTCGTCCTCGGGGTCGTCGGGGCGCGCCGCGCCGCCGAACAGCCTGCGCAGCTTGCGGCGCGACTTGATCCCGGTGAGACCCGCGAAGAGCATGAGGGACCACGACTGATGGTTGTCGATCAGGTAGCCGCCCGCGGTGACCACGACGTAGACCAGGATGGAGATCGAGGTAACCGAGCCCGCGAGGCCGTACGCGAGGTAAATCCATCCTTCGCGGCGTGACACGTCCGCTGCGACCCGCTCACCCGCGCCTACGAGGCGCTTCACGAGCGTGCCGACATACCGGAACGACCGCTTTCGCAGATTGGGCAGCTCCAGGTAGTCGCTCAGCAGGTAATAGCCGTCGAGCTTGATGAAGGGGTTCAGGTTGAAGAGCGTCTTGATGCCCGACAGGGTCATGACGAGCAGCGCGGCGTAGTTGATACGGGTATCGACATCTGTGACCCGCCACGCCAGGGTGGCAAGCGCCCAGAGAAACACCTCGAAGTAGGGCCCGGCAAAGCCGACCCAGAGCCGCTTCGCCTTTTCCGGGAAGAGCCACGCGTCGCTGACGTTCGTGTAGAACGAGGGCGTAAAATAGATCAGCAGAAACCCGAGATCGTGCACCTCACCGCCGAACCGCTTGCACGTGAGGCCGTGGGCGAACTCGTGCGCCGCCGCCAATCCGAGGCTGATCAGCAGGAACAGCGGAATCGACGAGAGGCGGTACAGCCGCGACAAGTCCGCGCGGATCTCGCTCCATCCGATGACCGTGAGGCCCGTGGCGACGATGATGAGCCCGGCCGAAATGACCAGGAAATGCGGCGTGAAGCAAAAGCGCACCCGGGGCACCAGGCGATCGAAGAGCCGGTCCGGGTCGAGGAGCCGGAACCGGAGGTACAGCAGACTGCCCCGCATCCGCCCGTGAGGGCGCGCCGCGCGGTCCTCCGCGTGGTCCGAGCTTTCCAGGAGCCCGCTTTTCTCGAGCTTCTTGACGAAGGCGGCGAGTGCCTCCGCTGGGAGCTGCGCCTCGAACCGCGCCTCCGTCCGTTGCCGCACCACCTCGAGTGGCGTCTCGCCGTCGAGCTGCTCGGCGATGAACTGCTCGAGCTCGCCGAACCGAAAGAACTTGCCGGAGCGAGGGTCCTTGACGACGCACCGCTTCGTACCGCCCGCCTGTTGACGGCTGACGGCAAGATCGCTGCGGAGTTTCGGCGGAGACGGAAGCACGGCGCCGGGGACTCCTTACGCGAGACGTGCGCCTGGGAAAGGCCGCGGATAGCCATCCCGCGGTCTTCCCGCTCCTCCAAGACGCTACGAGCTACAGCTCTCGTGACTCTTGCTCTTGGAGCTCTTGCTGCCCGACGCGCTGCTGCCGTCGCAACTGCGCTCCGAGCTGCCGCTGCCACCGTCGCCGCTGCTCTGGCACGCGATGGTGATGCCCAGCGCGGGCAACGAAAGGCCCAAGCACGGGGCCACGCGCTCCTCGAGCCGCTCCAGTTCGGGATTCAGGTGTCTCATTGGCGTCACCTCCTCCAGTGTGTCGGATGAATCGTGATGAGTCTGAGACGCGACCGTTACGTCCGGCAACGTCCGTGCCGGAAGGCGCGCTGGGGCTCGGTGGCTACGTCGAGAGGTCGCCACAACGTCGGCCTGCGAGCGCGCCTCGAGCGTGGATGGGGATGCGATCGTCGAGTGGATGCTACGAGTGGCGGGAGGTTCTCGGGAAAAGGCTGATACTGCCACGCGCGCCACTGGGTGTGGAGCGCATGTTTCCGGTGCGTCAAATCCTGACGACGCACCAGGATGAAGCGGGCCGTCAGGCGGGCAGGCCGGTCCGGAGCAGCTCCTCCATCACGTCCGCGAAGCGATCCACCTCCGGGAGCGTCGTATAGACGTTCGGCGTGATCCGCAGACCGTTGAACTCAGGGTGCCCGATCGGCGTGACGATGATCCGGTGCCGGTCGTAGAGGTAGCCCGCCACTTTACCGACGTCGAGCTGGGCCGGCGTGAACGTGGCCAGGCCGCAGGACTGCGCCGGGTCGTACGGCGTGAGGATCTTGACGCCCGAGACGCGCTCGAGCCGTTTTGCCCACCGGTCCCGCAGGTAGCGCAGTCGCGCCGCCTTGCGCTCCGGGCCGATCCCGTCGTAGAAGTCGAGCGCCTCTGCGATCGCGTTGTGATTCGCCGCCGGGTGCGTGCCGATCTCCTCGAACTTGCGGATGTTGGCGTTCATCTCGGGCGGCGCCGCCATCATCGGCCAGATCTTCTCGATCTTGGCGCGGCGCACGTAGAGGAACCCCGTCCCGATCGGCGCGGTGAGCCACTTGTGCAGGCTGGTGCCGTAGTAGTCACAGTCCAGCTCGTCGCGCGTGAACGGGAAGTGCGCGTAGGCGTGCGCGCCGTCCACGATCACCTCGATGCCGCGCGCCCGGCCCAGCTGGCAGATCTTCTTCACGGGGAAGATTTGTCCCGTGAGGTTCGTGATGTGGCAGATGTGGATGACCTTGGTCCGCGGTGTGATCGCCTGCGCGATCCGTGTGTAGAGGTCGTCCTGGGAGGGCGGGGGTACGGGGAAGGTGATCTGCTTCAGGACGATGCCGTCACGCCGCTCGCGCTGCTTCCACGTCGTGATCATCCGGGGATAGTCCTGCGTGGTCGTCAGCACCTCGTCCCCCCGCTCCAGCGGTACGCCGAGCTGCACGATCTCGAGCGCCTCGCTCGCGTTCCGCGTGATCGCCATCTCCTCGGGGTCGCACCCGAAGCTCACCGCCAACCGCCGTCGCACCGCTTCGATCTCCGGCTCGATCCATCCCCACATCGTGATCGCGGGCGCCTGGTTCGAGACGGCGAGGTAGCGCAGCAGCGCGGCCTGCACGACCCGCGGGCTCGGCGCCACGCCGCCGTTGTTGAGGTTGATCATCCCGCGGTCGATGTCGAAGGCTTGCTGGACTTCCCGCCAAAAGTCTTCGTCGGCGGCCACGTCTTCGGGCCGGCGACCCTCCACGGCGTGGGCAGCCCTGACCACGCACGCAAGTGCGTGGTTTGTCAGGGTGGGTGTGGCCGCCGTAGCGGCGACCATGGAGCGGAGAAACGTGCGACGCGTGGTCATCAGGATCCTCGCAGCATCTGGCGGATCAGGAAGCCGTAGAGGCAGAGGTTCAAGACCAGGACGATCGTACCCAGCGCCACCTGTACCTGGGGCGTCAGGCCTCCCGGGTAGATCACCGGCACGATGTAGTGCTCGACGAAGCCGCCCTGATAGCCCTGCTCGCCGGCGCGGGCCCGCAGATGGTTCTCGAGCGGCGTGAGCGGGCACACCCAGTGACGGTACTCGATCAGGACGCCCCAGGCGGCGCACGGCAGGTGCACCGCCGCCACCCAGCGCCACCGCCACACCAGGAGCGCGCCGAGGACCACGAACGCGATGAACATGCCGTGAATGGCTACGACGGCGTTCGCGAGCAGCCGGTAGAGCACGCCTACGAAATACGGCAAAACCCCCCGCCCGGCCAGGGCCGGACGGGGGGTTGGTCTGCCGGTGCTGCTAGACGCCCAAGACGCCCAGCGGCGGTCCGAACAGACCGTTGAAGACCTCTTGGACCTTGCCCACGGCATCGCCGATCGCCTCGAGCGCTTCCTGCTCGTCGGCGTTCAGCCCGTCCGCGTCCGCGCCCTGGCATGTGAGGTTGTAGGTGTCGGCGCTGGCGGTGACGGTGCACGTGGCCATCCTGCCGCCATCCACCTTCACCGTGATGCTGCCGTTGGCGGTCTGCGCCGCCTCATCGACAGTGAAGTTGCCTTCCAGCGTAACCACCTCCGCGCCGTGCTGGAACCGGAAGGCGATCCGCAGACCGACCGACAGACCGCCCGACGTCTGCGTGAGCGTTACCGTTTCGACGAGTCGGACATGCAGGTCACGCGAATTCACGTCGAGGCTGACGTCCTGGGTGATCGTCGCGCTCGCAGCACTGCCCGCGGCCGTGATGACCCCGTGGAACTGCAGGGTATCGGGCGCGCCGGTTCCGTTCGTGATGAACCCCGTGGTGGTGATGCGCGCCGACGCCTGCGAGGTGCTCTCGAGGGTCACCCGATAGTCGACGTAGATCGGAGTGCCGTTCACGCCTGCGACCGTTACGTGAAGCTTCGCGACGGTCGCGGTGCTCTCGTCGTCCAGATCAGCGTATCCCACCTCGACGAGCGGCTCGACCGGCAGGTGGGTGAGGGGGTCGACCGCGTACAGAATGAACCGGACACCCTGCGGCGGTGCGCCTGCGCGCGCGGTCGTGTCGTATGCGTGGGTCGTGACGTTCCACTCGAACGTCTTGCCGTCGAACGCCGGCGGGAAGAGATCGCCCGCAGCGGCCGCGGTGAACGTAGGTACCAGTGCGCGCACCATGCGCGCGCTCTCCAGCCCCTTGGCGTAGGGCCGCAATGCGGACGACCGCGTCAGGGGATTCGACGCGGCGGTCACCGCCTGCAGTATGGCTACGGGGGCGGGGGCAACCGGGGTGATCTGGGGCGCGAGAGCTGAGAAGCTGTTGAGCGTGGACGCGCCGAACAGGGAGTCGAGTGCGGCCATCTGCGCCGTCGTCGCCCGCGGGTCGGCGAGCGACTTCGGAGCTATCGAGTCCTTACACGCCGCCGCGACAAGGCCGAGCGCCAGCCCGGCACGAAGGAGAGACCGCATGCTGCCTCCGTCTGGAGAAGAGGGGAAAACGGCCTTCAACCTGCTACCGCGGCACCGGCGGCCGATGTGACCGGCCGCACGCGCCCCGGGGTTAGTCGATCACGCCGCCGCCGAGCACCCGATCGTCCGCGTCGTACAGGACGCCCGACTGCCCAGGCGTGATCGCCCGAACCGGCTCCGCGAGCCGGAGCGAGATGCGGTCGTTGCGGATCGCATCAACCGTGCCGGGGACGGCACGGGCCCGGTAGCGGCATTGCACCCTGACGGAGTCGCCGGGGCCGAGGAGGGTGGGATCGGCCAGCCAGTTGACCTCTGCCAGAGACACCTCGTGTCCGAACAACTCCTCGCCGCGCCCCACGACCACTTCGCGCGTGTCGGGGCGGATGGCGACGACGTACAGCGGCTCGCGGAACCCGCCGGGCAATCCCTTCCGTTGCCCGACGGTGTAACGCGCGAACCCCTCGTGCTCCCCGATGACGTCGCCCGTGGTGGTGACGAGCGGGCCCGGCGCCAGCGCGGGGGCGCCGGCCGGAAGGCGGCGCTCCAGCACGGCGACGTAGTCGTCGTCCGGGACGAAGCAGATCTCGACCGACTCGGGCTTCTCGGCGGTCGCGAGCCCGAGACGCCGCGCCACGGCTCGCGTGTCCCGCTTCGTGAGCCCGCCAACGGGCGTGAGCATCCGGCGTACGACGCGGCGATCGATGCCCCAGAGAAAGTAGGACTGGTCCTTCTGCGGGTCGCGCCCCCGGTACAGCGCACCGTCCTTGGCGACGGCGTAGTGCCCGGTCGCGATATACGCGCAGTCGAGCGCGTCGGCGTGATAGAGGAAGTCGCGGAACTTGGTGAACGAGTTGCAGCGCACGCAGGGGATCGGGGTCCGCCCCCGGGCGTATTCGGCGACGAAGTTCGCGATTACGTCGTGCCCGAAGCGGTCCTCGAGGTTGAGGACGTAATGCGGGATGCCCAGCCGGTGGGACACGGCCTTCGCGTCGTTGATGGAGTCGAGCGAGCAGCAGGGGCGGTCGGGCACGCTGTCGCCGTAGCAGAACAGCTTCATCGTCGCGCCGATGACCTCGTAGCCCGCCTCGACCAGCAACGCAGCGGCCACGGAGCTATCGACGCCGCCGGACATCGCGACCAGCACCCGCGCCTTCATCTATGGAGCACGGCCGACAAC
>Ga0066710_100008116_pt1 | contig 10142 bp, 7 predicted proteins | sample GraSoiAngelo_159_FD_79666 | JGI IMG/M metagenome (GOLD analysis project Ga0066710, IMG submission 79666) | Grasslands soil microbial communities from the Angelo Coastal Reserve, California, USA - 14_1009_16_40cm | ecosystem: Environmental > Terrestrial > Soil > Grasslands | place: USA...
CGATCTTAAAGGCTATCAAGCCTGCAGCGACGACCAGCACGATAGCTGCGAGCGCTAAAGCAGGAAAGGGCGATCTACGGACTTTCCTAGCGCAAAACCAGAGCATCGCCAGATCGATAATCACAGCAGTGATGCCGGAGAGGACGATCGGAACCAAAGGGTCAGGGGCCAATGCTTATCTCCCAATCCAGATTAGACACCGCGTAAAAGACTGACAGGCGAGTACAGCACTTATCGAATCCTAAACGAATGCAGGCCATTGATGGCATTGCTTCTAGTCCCGCTTCTCGGGACCATTCCCGAAATCCTGCGGAAACGACTTGAACGACACCTCGCGAGACTTGGCCACAGTCTTCTTGTTCGCATCGGTGCTGTATTGCATGAGTGTCCCTTTCAGGACGTAGTAAGCCTCATCGCCCAGGTTCTTTCCTTCTCCACGCTCGACCGTACCTTTGAACTCGTACCAGACGCCATGCACCGTGTCGGTTGTGAAGGCGAGTCTCTTGCCGTCGAGCTTAGCTTTTTTGAAGAACTGATCCAGGAAGGCTCCGCGATCGCTCTCGAGGTCTCCGTACCGAGACACGAATCCCGTGACCTGTCCCGCGTCTTCAACCGTCACCTGTACGAATTCACCATCCTGCAGAAAGGCGTACATGCCCGAGTAATCTTCGGCGGGCTTGTTAGGAACTGGTGACTGTTGCGCGGTATTTTGGCCGGCCAAAAACGAACTCAGCAGCAAGAGCATCGCCGACGCTTTCACTAGATTCTTCATGAATTCCCGCCGCTCATGGACTTCCCCCGCCTTTGAATCATATGGTGAACTCTCGAAATTCTATTAAAGCATGGAATGTCGCTAGCTTTGAACTCATGAACCTGCCGCGGGCGAGCGCAGCTATAATGAATTCGTTGTTGCTGGATGTGGCGTGTTGCATGAAACAGGGCTCAGGGCCGGTGGAACCCGTAGTGGATAGGACAGGAAAGGTTCCGCCTGAACCCAGGTTTGTGGTCGATTTGGAGCCTTGGACGCGAGTGTTCTTTCACAATCTCAGTGATTTGTTTCGCACGCCGCAGCCGGGATTAGAACTCTCATCGCCACCCGGGGATTTCTGGGGAGACGTCTTCGTTGCGCCGCATCTCCCTTGGCGCAGGTTTCTGGAGTCTGCCTTCTATCACGTAGCGATCATTGCTGCTTTATGGGGAGCGGCGCAGTTCTGGCCGCGTCCTCTAATCAAGGATCGCGCGACCTTCAGCAGCAGGGATGTCATCTACTACTCGGCTTCCGAATATCTGCCACCGCTGGACACGCGCCGAGCCCACATTTCACTTCCCAAAACTTCACTTGCTAAACAAGGGGCTCCCGAGCATGCGCGGCAAGCAATTATTTCTGTCCCATCAGAGCCGGACAATCGTACTCAGACCATTGTCGTTCCACCCAGGCTCAAGCTAAATCGTGATGTGGCCATGCCTAACATTGTCGCGTGGCCACGGAGTCAACCGACAGTACCATTAGCTGCTACCGCACGTTCCGCCGCCGAAGTGAGGTTACCCATTCTGCCGACATCTGTCGTTGCGCCTGCACCGCGTGTGACTGCCACAATGACCCAGTCCTCTGCGTTACCGCAAGCCGTCATCGCGCCGCCGCCGGTCGTGCAAGCCGCGCTAATCCAGAGGTTGGGTGACATCAATATAGGACGCACGCAAGTAGTCTCGCCCGCGCCGGAATTGCCGGTTATGGAGCGACGCACGTTAGCCAGGGATCCAGCCGCGCTGGGTACATCTGGACCAGCGGTCGTGCCACCGGCGCCTTCTCTTCAAGCAACCGGGACAACTAGCGATGGACGCCTCATCGCGCTTGGAATTCATCCAGTGACGCCCCCGAATCCGTTAGAGCCACCCGAGGGCAATCGATCTGGCATTTTCGCTGCGACTCCTCAGGGAAAGAGTGGCGCACGGGGAACCCCGGACATCCCTGCGAGCGGTGACCGTGCTTCCGGCGATGGAATCGGAAAGGCTGCCGGTGGCGACGTCACCAACATTCCTCCGGGACTACTGGTCGGGCCATCTCCAAACTCAGCAAACAGCACCTCCCTGCCAATCCAAGCTCACAGTGGCGCAACCAACGGCAGCGAGTCACATAGATTGTCCGACGACTCCCGTTTAATGGCGAAGGCCACGCCGCCGCGAGTTACTGCTGTCCCGCAAGCTTTAACTTCGAGGACTTCTGCGCCCGCCGCCACCGAACTGGAAAAAAGGGTTTTCGGAGATCGCAAGTTTTATTCCATGACGCTGAATATGCCCAACCTGAACTCGGCGGGAGGAAGCTGGATAATTCGGTTTGCAGAACTCAAAGAGGATAGCGCGCACGGCGATCTGATTGCGCCACTTGCGACCCGGAAAGTCGATCCCGGATATCCGACAGAACTAATGCGGCGCAATGTGCAGGGAACCGTGACACTTTACGCTGTAATCCGGAGCGACGGATCAGTGGGTGAGGTACGTGTGCTGCGCGGGATCGACGAGCGTCTGGACGAATATGCCCGAGCCGCACTTTCCGGCTGGCACTTCAGTCCTGCGACGAAGAACGGTTATGCAGTGGACCTGGAAGCAGTGGTCCTGATTCCATTCCGTGCTATTCGCCAGTGAGATAGAGGAGCCTTACTTGCCCGCTGCCGCTCTGCCTTCGATGGCTGCGTAAATGGCGGGATTGGCACAGACTTCGTAATACCAGCGATCGGTCCATCGCTGCAGAGAGAAGTTGGTGAGATCTATCTCCGCGATGCGGCTTCCCCGTACCACAATCTTGCGAAAAATATCATTGCCCACGGGCACCAGGGCGCTATAAAGGACGAAAGCTTCAGTTCCCCAGAGTTGCGGCAACTCCAGCCGGAAAGGTTCGATCGAAATCTCCTGCTGCAGCCTATTGAACGCGGTTTCACTGATGCGAATGCCGTTCACATTGTAGGGGAGAATGAAATCATCGTTGTCCGCGGCCTCGGCATCGCCAACCGTTTGAAAGGCATAAACGTTGAACGGACTCTCCATGCGTTCGATCGGCGTTCGAACGCGTTTTTTGCAGGAAGAGAGCCGGTCGCTTTCATTCAGCGCGTCGGAGATCATGATGCGCTGTTCACCGTCCATCAGGTACATGGGCGCCGAATCCTGAAATGAAATTCCAATTCCCAATTCCAAAGTTGGAAGACCGGCTCGTCCCAACAACTGGTTATAGCCGCGCACGATTTCAATAATTTCCCGCGCCAGCACGCACGCCCGGCTCACACTCAGACCCGCTTCACCTTCACGCTCCAGCAAGGCGAGGATGATGGCATCGCCTTCCAGAAAAACTTTGCGGGCGCCATATTTGGCCAGCAATTTGTTCACCGGATCGTAAAAATTGAGGCTGAAATAAGAAGCCGGATTCATTCCCCGCTCCAGCAACGACCGGGTCAACCGCGACGAGTCTCGCACGTCGGCTTTGAGCACCACGTGGCGGAGGACTTTTTCCTCGGCTTGTTTTTGTTCTTCCGGCAGGAAAAATTCATATAACGTGCCGTTCATGGCGGACAGTTCCCGCAATTTGTCATTGCCAATCAGGTTGACGCTGTCCAATGCTCCATTCAATGTTTCCAGACGTCTCAGGTCGCGGTGATAGCGCATGAAATCCCGCAGAAAGCGTCCCGCTACCTTGGCTCGTTCGGGGCCCCGGCAATTGGATACGCGAGCCACCGCGGCATGCAGGCTGTCGATTGAAAGTTTGCCGTGTTCTTGAATCAGCTTTTCTACGCGCTCACGTTCCTCTCGCGAGATCAGGCCGTTTTTGAGCTGTTGTGCATTGATGCGAGGAGAGTATTCGGCAAGCAGCGGTACTACTTCGTAGGAGGCCACCACATAATCCATTACATTCTCGCGTTGCAGCAGTTCCAACCACGCCGCCAGTCGCGCTTTCTGGGCACGCACATTTTGTGTGGCATCGTCGGTGCTGTCGGCCCCCACCAATTCTTCGGCGTTTTCCGGAACGTTAAGCCAACTGTCCAGCATCGCTTCGTTGTCGATATCAGACCCAGTGGTGAAAGCTTGCAGAAACTTACAGGCGATCTGTCGCACATTGGAAAAGCGGTCGGGATCGCGGTCAAAATTCCCCAGGAGGACGTAATGTTCGGCATTGAGGTAGGTATCGCGGCCGTCTTCCGTGAACATCAGCGGATTCAGCAACAGCTTGTATTCCGCTTCACCACGATTTCCAAACAGAGACCGCCGCATTTTCGCCAGGGTTTCTTTGTCCATCTCCCGCATGGTGCGAAATAGTTCCTGGCCGGTCTTGCGCAAGACAATTTTTTTTGCCACTTGGAATGTAGCAACCCGCTCGCGATGCTCTGCTCCTTTGCCCTGACGCACACCTTCATAGTTTTTGAGCATCATGCGACAACGCTCGAGTACCTGTGCAAATTGCCCGTTCAGTTCGATTCGCAGGAACTTGATCAGGGCCACACGGGCCAGCATGTCCACAGCGAGGTTCTCCGCGGCTTTGGCCCGGTTTAGAGCCGCGACGTGGATTTCAGCCAACAGAGGTTTCAGTTCTGAGGGGCCGGTGCGCAGTCGTGCCTTCTGAGCCCGCTGGGTTCCTGTGAAGAAATTCGGCTGTGCAATATCGGGCGTATCCACTCCAAGTAATCCGTCTACATTGCCAAAACGTGCGATGAGACGCGCAATGTGCAGCCTGGCCTGCTCCACGAATCGCGGACCCAAGTGAACATCGTGCCGCAGATTATCAATGCCGAGTTGAAGTCCTTCGAGTGACAGAGAGGGTGTGTAGCGGGCTAACTGAGGAGCCTCCATTTCCTGGGAAGTTTGTCCGAGCTTGAAGACGGGGATGCGTGGCATTGTGGGGCGTCTCTCCGCGCTACCGACACCAGGGTCTGAATCGGACGGAAATCAGGATTGAAGCGTTCGGGTGAGCAGACCCGACGACACAATTCTCACACTCGTGACGACTGCCATTGTTTCGTGGAAAATACTGATCTCCCTACTTGTTCGCAGCCTAACACGGGGTATGCGACCTGCCAACATTACGCAAGTTACGCGGTAAACGATTGATTGTGCGTGTCTTACTGGCGACGGAGATGTGCCAGTCCACTTCTCAGCAAATGGGCTTGCTTTAAACCGGAGCTCAGCCCTGCAGATCGGACGATATTCAAGGCCGCGTATCCAGTGGGTGTTTAGTCTTCTCGAAAAATTCGTTTTGAATCTTCAGACTTTCCTGATCAGCCTTGACCGCGCGTATGGAGTTCACAATTGCGTCCTGCCAAACTTTCATTTTGAACTCGCCCAACTCGCGAGTGGCTGCGGAGCCATCTCCAGCATAATGATTGGGGAAACGCGCATACCACCAGATGCCCGTGTAGAGGTAAGGGGGAAGCTTCACCCTCGCCTGGTCGGCTCCAGACTCAGTTTTGGCGCGGTCCAGGTGGACGAGGTCGGGATGGGAGACCATGGTATTGGCAGTTTCTTGCTCGCCCGCGTGCATGTCGATAGAAGTTTTCTTAGCGGGTCCTCCCGGCGGCGATTCCACGAATCCCAGGATGTAGACCACATAATCATGGGGCTTCTGCAATTGACTCTGGGCGAAAAAAGGCAACAGATGCTCGTTGCCGCCATGACCGTTGACGATGATGACCTTTTTGCAGCCGTTGCGTGCCATCTCATCAGTGGTTTCCTGCAACAGTGCCAACTGCAATTGGGAGCTATAAGCAACCGTCCCGGGTTCGTGCTGCGCCTCAAATATCTGGCCAAAGAAATATTCGGGAAAGACTACCGCATATTCTTCTTGGGCAGCTTGCAGTGACACATGACGCACATTCAGCAGGTCGGTGCCAAGGGGAAGGTGGGGGCCGTGCTTTTCCAGAATGCCGAACGGCAACAGGCAAGTACCCTGCGATTGCTGGATGGCAGTGCGGAAGTCACCCGCGGTCAATTCTTCCCAGTGCACAGAAAGCTTGGCCTGAGGCCAGCTGACCGCACAGAAAAGCAGCATTAGAGGGAGGACCAACGCTTTGCGCATGAAAGCTTCCCCAGAGGTGCGCATTGTAGCATCCCGGCGTGCGCCGCCCAGAGTGCCGGCAATGACAGAACGGGAACCGCACGTTACTCCCGTCATCATGCGCCATCACCAATCTAAGGATATGATCGCGCAATCGGGGCAGATATGAAAAAACTCCATTTTCTCGTTTCGCTCACTACTAACGACAACGACTACCAAATGGAACAGGCAGCGGATACTGAAGCCGCCGCCGGCCGGCTGGGTGTGGACGTGCAAATCATCTATGCGGACAACGACGCCATCACCCAAAGCCAACAACTGCTGAAGGTCATTCAGTCGCGTTCGGATTCACATCCCGACGCTATCCTTTTTGAACCAGTAGGTGGAACCGCTCTGCCTCAGGTAGCCCGTGCCGCTGTGGCCGGGGGAATGGGATGGGTAATACTGAACCGGGATGTTGAATATATTTCCGAACTCCGCAGGACGAATCGCGTGCCCATCTTTGGTGTCACGTCAGATCACGAGGAGATCGGCCGCATCCAGGGCCGTCAATTTGCTGCATTACTGCCCAAGGGTGGATCTGTCTTATACATTCAAGGCCCCTCAGAAAGCCTCGCCGCTAAACAACGAACCACTGGCATGTACGAGACCAAGCCCGCCGACGTGGAAATTAAAATCATGAAGGGACAATGGACTGAGGACAGTTCCTATCGCGCTGTCAGCTCCTGGTTGCGCCTGTCCACGTCACAGCAGAGTCGTATTGACCTGATTGCGGCTCAGGACGACGCCATGGCATTAGGCGCGCGAAAAGCATTCCAGGACCTACCTGATACTTTGGCAAGGGATCGCTGGCTCAGTCTTCCCTATATGGGGTGCGACGGCCTGCCTAAGACCGGTCAAGCCTGGGTAAAAAGAGGTTTGCTCGCCGCCAGTGTTTTCGTACCTCCAAACGTGGGACGAGCAATGGAGATGCTGGTGCACGCAGTCAACACCGGTACGATGCCCCCGGAGCGGACGCTAACCGTTCCAGCATCTTTTCCTTCGCTAGAAGCACTGGCCTCAGCACGCGCGGAAAAGGCGCGTGCCATGTCACTTTAGATATATTTGAGAGATGAGTCAGAGAGCTTAGGGCGCTTCGATCAACTCCATCTTCCCGTCCCGAGTGCGGTGCAAGATCATCAATTTGCCTTTGGGATCGCGAAACACAAATACATCACGGTCACGGAAGTGAGCCTCTTTAATTGCCTCTTCTAAAGTCATGGGACGCATGGCGACAGCATCATCGGAGCGCACCAGGTGGACTTCCGTACTTTTGGCTACCGAGGGAAATTTGTGCACTATCATGGGGAGTGCCGTGGTTTCGGAAAGCCCAACCGCAACTTGCACACTCTCTTGCGGGGATCCGCCGTTCCATTTTTGCTGACTATTCTTGTGGTTATGGCGTTTGCGGGTGCGCCAGCGCGTTTTGTATTTGACTGCTTGTTTTTCCAGGTGATCCAGCGCTTCGCTAACCGCAGCAATCATGTCGCCGGCTTGGGCCAATCCGACCAGCGGGCCATTACGCGGACTAATCGTGATTTCCGCCTTGTGGCGATGCTTTTCCACGGCGAGAACTACCTTGGCCTCGAACTTGTCGCCTAGAATCTTGCGGATTTTTGCCAGGCCGGTTTCGACTGATTTGCGGACGACGGGAGTAATTTCATAATGCCTGCCGGTGTATTCCACGTTCATGAGCGCCCTCCTGGAATCTTGCGTCGTATACCTGGGCACCGCATTTGGAACAACGAAGTCAGAGGTGAGAAGTCAGAATGCAGAATTAAGAACTCGTGAATGCTTTCTGTGATCCAAGGTTTTTGCTTCTGATTTCTGACTTCTGCATTCTCTTATTTCTTCACTCTGCGCTGGTGAGTGCTCGGGATGCGCATGTCTTCCCGATACTTCGCAACCGTGCGGCGAGTGACCTGGATACCCTGCGATTGAAGGATGCGGGTGATCTGCTCGTCGGTCAACGGCCGGGTGGGATCTTCCTCCTCGATGAGCTTTTTGACCCGGCGCTTCAGGATCAGCAACGAAGTGTTGCCGCCCTGGGGCCCGTTGACGCTTTCGCTGAAGAAGTACCGCAATTCAAATACACCTTGGGGAGTGTGAGCATACTTATTGGCCACCGCTCGGCTGACGGTGGAAGGGTGTACGCCAATTTCTTCGGCGACCTCCTTGATCATCATAGGTTTTAACTGGTCGATCCCTTTTTCCAGGAAGTCGGGCTGCCGGTTTACGATCGCGTAGCAGACTTTCAAGATCGTCTGCTTGCGTTGCTCGATGTTCTTGATGAGCTGGATGGCACTCTTGTAGCGTTCCTTTACATAATTGCGTGTGTCTTTGTCCTGGGTGTCGCGGCTCAATAGTCGCTTGTAAGCTGGATTCAAACGCAGTTGAGGAACGTCGTCCTCGTTCATCATGACCAGCCATTCGTCCCCGTGTTTCACGAAAGCTACATCGGGCTCGATCAGTCGAGGTTGGACCTTGTTGTAGCGCAGGCCGGGTCGCGGATCGAGCGTCCTGATATACTCCAGCGCTTGCTGTACCGCTTCGATGGGACGGCCAATCGCCTTGGCGATTTCTTTGTACTGTTTGTTCTGCAAAGCACGCAGATGTTGGTCCACAATCGGAATCGCATCTGAGAGCACCTGTGCGGTAGCTTCCCCATTGCCGTTCTTACTGTCCTCAAGTTGCTGCTGGTGATAACGCAGCTGACAGAGCAGGCACTCGCGCAAACCGCGGCAAGCCACTCCGGGAGGATCCATTTGCCGCACCAGTTCGAGCGCTTCATGAAGATCGTCGAGGCTGAAGTTGGGACGGTAGAGCGGCCGCGAAACTGGATTTGATTTGGGCGCCGGCGTGACTGGAGGGTTCGCGGCTTCCAAAGCAGGCGCAAAGGCAGTTGCTGCCGCGCTGGGGGCATTCTCAAAATTTTGATTTTTTAGAGCCTGATTTTCTGACTCCCGAGTTTCTAAGTCCCGGTTTTCTGAATTCTGAGTCTCTGAACCCTGCGTTTCTAAGCTCGGGACCTCGTTTCCGTTCCAGCCGGAAGGGGTCTGCGTATAACTATCCGGTTCCTCGATTGCCGCAGCCAGTCCCAGGGCTGCAGCTTCTTTGACTACGCTCTCCGCAATAGTCGCGTCCACTTCGGGCGCAGACGGGGGTGCGACGCCCATCAACTCGTCGTCGCTGGCGATCAGGTATCCATCCTCGCTGAGATTGCCAATTATCAGCTCAGCAGCCTCGCGGACTGCAGGCCGAGTCGGTATCGCACCCAGTTGCCACGTGAGATGGTCGGTGAGATTCCCTGGCTTGGATAGAAAGTTCTCGAATGATGGCCGCTCGATTTCTTCCATCTCGCCTGGGCTGCGGTAGCCGGGATCGAGGTATTCCTGGAAAAATGAACCGAAATCAATTTCCTCGAAAGGATCCTTTTTCTCGACGGCGGTTACCGTGTTTTCTTCGGGGGCTGGACGGTCGCGATCTTCCTGGCGGCGCCCGAGTTCATCAATCAGAGGGACAGAATCCTCCAATTCCTCTAGGACGGGGTTCTCCACCATCTCCGCGGTGATCATGTCTCGCAGCTCAAGTTTGTTGAGCGCCAGGACGCTGACCATCTGGACCAGACCAGGGGTCAGTATTTGTCTCTGCGAGACTTTCAGATGCAACTTTGGCTGCAACAACACCATAGGTCGTCGTTGGTCCTTGGTCGATCGTCGTTGGGTCTAGCTGATCGTTTTGATCTTGCCAACGACTGATTTCACACTAGCGAAAAACTTTGGCCCAGATATACCCGTCGCACTTCGGGATCGTTTCCCAACTGCTCCGGCGTTCCTTGGCGGAAGATTCGTCCTACATTAATGATGTAGGCGCGGTCCGTGACCGAAAGTGTCTCCCGCACATTGTGATCGGTGATCAGTACCCCGATTCCAGCTGCCTTTAAATCGCTGATGATCTTCTGCAAATCGAGCACAGCAATCGGGTCGATCCCGGAAAACGGCTCGTCCAGCAAAATAAATGTCGGATTAATGCATAAGGCGCGCGCGATTTCCACCCGTCGCCGCTCGCC
>Ga0066710_100008118_pt1 | contig 10142 bp, 7 predicted proteins | sample GraSoiAngelo_159_FD_79666 | JGI IMG/M metagenome (GOLD analysis project Ga0066710, IMG submission 79666) | Grasslands soil microbial communities from the Angelo Coastal Reserve, California, USA - 14_1009_16_40cm | ecosystem: Environmental > Terrestrial > Soil > Grasslands | place: USA...
CCGCTTCGATCTCGCTCAGAAGTTCATTGAGATCATCAGGATGCACTCGTTCAAGCCACATCTCCGGCGTATGGGAGGCCTCGTGATCGCCGCAGCCCATGAGAGCAAGCCATCGAGGGGAGAAATGAATCCGGTTGGTGACCAGATTCCAGTCCCAGAGTCCCTCGTTGTCCTTGGAGGGCACTTCGTTCACGTCCGGCGTCTCCCCTTCGCGGGGCGCATTCGGAAACGGAAGTCTGCGCATTCGCTTCGAATCGTGGGCCACAAAGCGTGGCCGACCCCCCCCTCCTACTGATCGGTCGACGCGAGGGGGAGATGTAGACGCGGCTTTGCTTCGCAGTGTCACTTTGTGCATTGCTGGTGCTCTCTCCGACGTCCGCTGATCAACCAGCCCGTCAGGTGGTCACGGGCTCGGCCGAGCGGTCGCGATGGCGCTTCCGGCTCTTCTGGACGCTTGACCACGGGAGAACGAGACTGCGGAGTCCGTCGGCACCGGACTGGCGCTCCGCGAGCCTAAGCTGGGCGATACTCGCGGGCAAGGGATGAGCGAAGAAGAACCCCTGGGCCTCCGTACACCCCAGGCGCGCCAACTCCCGCGCCTGGCATTCCGTTTCCACCCCTTCCGCGATCACGTGCGTGCCCAGCGTTTTGGCGAGCGCCACGATGCTCTCGATGATTGCAGGCCGCTCGCTCCCTTGCTTGAGGCTGGCCACGAACGACCGGTCGATTTTCAGCGTGTCGACAGGGAACCGATGCAGGTAACTCAGCGACGAAAACCCCGTGCCGAAGTCATCGAGATAGATCTTGACGCCAAGCCGCCGCAACTCGCCGAGCACTCTTTCGGCCAGTTCGGGATCGTCCATCAGCACGGTTTCCGTGATCTCCAGCCGGAGGTCGCCGGGCCTCAGCGTGGTCTCCTGCAAGGCGGCTTGCACGATGCCAAGGAAGTCTGGCCGCAGCAGTTGACTGGTGGACACATTCACCGTGATTCCGTCGAACGCCTGGCGTGGGAACTGCTTCCGCCAGGCACTCGCCTGTCGACAGGCCTCCTGGAGCGCCCAGGTACCCAGTGGTTCGATGATGCCCATTTCTTCCGCCGCCGGGATGAACTGCGAAGGAGGCACCGGGCGGCCACCTCGGTCCCATCGGAGCAGCGCTTCAAATCCTGTCCAATGGCCCGAACCGAGCGAGACGAGCGGCTGGTAGTGCAAGGCGAACTCGTTGCGCTCGATGGCACCCCGAAGATCGTGCTCGAAGCCGAGGCGCTCGACGGCCTTGGCGTGCATCCCCGCATCGAACAGCTCGTGCCGCGCCTTGCCGAGTGTCTTCGCCCGGTACATCGCAGTGTCGGCGTCCCGCATGATGTCCTCTGGGCTCGCGTAGTTTGGTGTGCTCAAGGCGATGCCGACGCTCGCCGTCGTAAAGAGTTCCCGGCCGGCCAGGAAGAAGGGCGTCCGTAGAGCACTTTGAATCCGCTCAGCGATGTGGCTCGCCTGGCTGGTATCTGTGAGGTCGCTGAGGAGAACCGTAAACTCATCGCCGCCCAAGCGTGCCAGCACGTCGCCCTCCCGCAGGCACGACTCGAGTCGCCGTGAGATGCCGATGAGCAGTTCGTCGCCGACGAGGTGGCCAAGACTATCGTTAACGACCTTGAAACGGTCGATGTCCAGGAACAGCACCGCGAACGGGTTCTCGGGATGCCGCCTGTATCGGTCGAACGTCTGCGTGAGGAACTCCATGAACAGCGCCCGGTTGGGGAGGCTGGTCAGCGTATCGTGCAGCGCGGCGTGACGCAGTTGCTCCTGGACCGATATCCGTTCGGTGATGTCGGTCTGGGCACCCGAAATCCGTGTCGCTCGGCCGTTCGCCCGGCGCACGGCTACGCCGCGACACAGCATCCAGCGGTACGTCCCATCCTCATGGCGGACGCGATACTCATGTTGGAGGTGGGGCGCTTCGCCCGCCACGTGTGCCTCGAACGCGGCCCTGAGCGACGTGAGATCGGCGGGATGCACGCGCACGAACCAGTCCTCGGGCCGACTGAACGTGGCGCTTGGCCGCAGTCCGAGCATGCTCTTCCAACGGGCTGAAAAGGAGATCTGGTTCTGTTCGAGATCCCAGTCCCACAGCCCGTCGTGCGCGCCGGGTGCCGAAAGATAGGCAAGCGTGACGAAGGCCGAGTTGTAACGTTCCTCACTCCGCTTGAGCGCCTCATCTGCGCCCCCTCGATCGGTGACATCCCGCAAGACGACGCTGACGCCCGTCTCGGAGGGCATGACCTGACATTGAAGAATCCGCCGCCCCTTGTCACCCGGAAGCGCCACATGCTCGAGGCCGCTGCTTTCCCCCGTCGCGAAGACCGTGCCGATGACCTGCGGCACCATCGTCTCGGCCAGCGCCGGAACGACATCGAATAGCGGACGACCCAACACATCCTCGCTGGAAAAGCCTAGCCTGCCCTCGAGGGTGCGGTCCCAGAAGACCACCCGCCCCTCGCGATTGAGGACCACCAGCCCGTCAGCGGGGGACTCGAGGGAATGGGCCGATCCCTCTTCGTCGACTCGTTCGTTGACCCCGTGCCCGCGATGGGCGAGGTAGGCCGTCAGGGCGAGACCCAGGGCGGCCAGGGGCCACCACCCGTGATCCTTCATCTCCGCGAGCACCGACGCGACTGCGGCCGCCGCCAGAAACATCGGCCAACTCGACGCAAAGTTCTGCTGCCAGATATATGTGACCGGTTGGGTGGTGGTCAGCGCCAGGTCGAGCGCCGCGAGCGCAGTGCTGACGAAGAAATAGGTGAGAGCCGCTGCGACAACAGACTCGACGTGCCAGCCCACGACGAGGTGGTTGTTCGTGTCACTGACGAGCACGTAGCTGAGCGCGGCGGCCTGCATCGCGATGACGACTGACGTCATCCGGCACACAGCCCGAGGCAGCGGCCTTCGACGCAACAGATCGTCAGTCGCCTGGGTCAACTCGCCGACGACTGTCACGAGCAGCGTCGGGCCCATGCCCAGCGTTATCAACGACAAAAGGTAGACCACGGCCGCAGTTGGCTTCGTAGCGAACATTGGCGAGTGCAGTCTGAACGCCGACATGAGAGCGGCTGCCGCGGCCAACGCCAAGAACGTCGGTAATTGACCGATCGACGGCAGCGCGCCGAACAGCACGACGCAGCCTGCCGCGCCGGTTCCCACGACCGCCGCGCTTACTTGGGCAGATGAGAATGAGAAACGTCGCCAGAGAGGGCGATCGACAACAAGCGTGTTTGGTTCCGCCAAGACAGGTTCTCAATGGCGAGAAGAGGCAAGCCTGAAGCCATCTCGAATCGGTCCTCAGCTTCATGCACTTGCGTGCACGTGTGCGTAGTCTCACCCACCCTGGGCCAGGTTCGGTGTGCGAGTTTGGGCCACACGAGGCTCCGTTCGGAACACGAGCGCCTGATGCGAGCGATCTGTTCCAGTTTTCCCGAGAGGGTCCCGCTTCAGCAGACATCCAGCCAACTCATCGCGTCCTCAATCACTTGACCAGTTCTCAGCCGAGTGGGATGTACGGGAGTTGGAAGCATGCGATCCTCCGCGGCGAGTTCCTTGCACATGGACCGGCGAGGGCCCTCCTAACAATGGAGCGGACAGTGTTTCCCGCGGCAACTCACATCCGCTTTACAACCACGAAGCTGATGTCGTCGGACGGCGCGTGGAAGGCCAGCACGTCCGTCTTGATGGCGTCGAAGATGTCTGCCGCGGTGCGATGCTTGACAGTCCGGAGCAGCTCTTCGAGGCGCTCAGGGAAGTAGTCCGCGTCGCGGTGGTGATGCTCCGCCAGGCCGTCCGTGCACAGCAGCAGGATGTCGCCGGCCCCCATCAGAACCCACTCGTTCATCTGGTACCGGTCTTTGAAGCCGAGCGGGCTGGTCGTCTGAGGCCGGTCGGTCCCGTGAAGGGACGGCACCATGCCCAGCGGCGGAAACGAGACGCACAAGTCTGGACTCACGTCCATGAAGCGATCGTGTGCATTCGAAAAGACCACCGGAAACGGCTGCGCCGCGGAGAGGAACCGGAACCCGGCCTCCTCGGTGATCTCGCCGTAGATCATCGACGTGAACTTGTGGGGGGCGGAGGACTGATAGAACCGCGAGTTGAGGTTCTCGAACAGCCGTCGCGTCACCTGCCCGAACATATCGAGTTCGTAAATGGCCCCGAGCAGAAAGGCTTGATGCAGCATGGCGGTCATGAGGGCGTCGGTCACCCGATGCCCCGAGACATCCAGCAGGGCGATCCCGGCCATGTGCTGGCACCGCTTCAGGTTCTCCACGACGTCGAGCCGCCCCTCGTCGAGGCCTTGCTGGATTCTGGTCTCCAGGTCAAACCGCTGCTTGAAGTCCAAGTAGATCAGGTGGTCGCCGCCCACCACGCCGTTCAAGGGAAGTGTCCCCCCGCACACGTCGATCCCGTCGAGTCGTGGGACGTCTCCGGGTTTCGGGATCAGGTAGGTCACAATCTCTTCAAAGTTCTCCAACTCGGCCGACAGCTGCGTCACAAGGTCTCTGGCATCCGAATGCATAGGCCCCCGGTTGTACGAAGTGTTGCCGGTGCTGCCTGTCGTCGACGCGAGGCAGTGGCACCACGAAACACCGCATGTCTTCAGATCGTACTCGTAGCGCGTGACAATTCCGTAGCGGACGTGCGCACCTCGACTCAAGCAAAGCCCGCGCCACGACGGGGAGCACAGGTCAGGTGACTGCATTCCTCGTCGCGTTGTTGTCCGCCAGAAGTTGACAAGCTCGCTGTCAGGTGCTATGAGACGGTCACCTTGTGGCTTCGTGACAACTCGGCGGACCGGACTATGGAGGGATGGCGATGACCAGTTCCAGATGGTTCGTGACGTCTGCCGTCCTGATGTGTGTGTTGTCCGGAGTCGGGCTGGCGCAGCTCGGATCCGCTGGGGCACCGCGAGGCGGTCCGGCCGACCGCTTGGTGGATCGGTTCCAGCGCACGCACGCCGTGCTCGGCAACAACGAGCTGGCCACGAGCGGCCCGCCACGGGGAGAGACGATCTACTTCTACAAATGCTGGATGTGCCACAACACTGGCGCTCGTCAGGGGGACGAGAGCGGTCTCGTCGGCCCGTCGCTCCAGAACGTAGCCGGGCGGTTGAAGACAGACGAGGCGCTTGCCGCGAAGATCCGGGCAGGCGGTCCTCGAATGCCGGCCTTCCGTCACACGTTCTCCGATGCGGACGTGGCCGATCTGATCAGCTACTTGAAGAGCGCGACATGCTGCTACGAGACTGACCAGGCGCCGAAAAGCCCTCACTACAACGCCGATACGACGCCCTGGCCGGTCTCGACCGCCGTCAAGGGTGGCGCCCGTGGCCTCGTCAGACTGGCAAGCGGGCGGCCGCTCGAGGGCGTCAAGGTGCAGCTCATCGCGCCGAACCACGTTCGCACGACTGTGTTTACCGACGTAGAGGGTCGGTACGAATTCCCCAGGCTGCAAGCCGGATCGTACACGCTGCGCATTCCGACGCCGATGCCCTTCAAGGCGTACATGCGGGAAGGCGTGTCGATCAGGGAAGCGATGGCGCTGGAGGACATTGTTCTCGAACTGATCCCGAGCGCCGAGCCCGTGATGTTGCGAGGCGGGCTGCCACCGACCTCCGAGGTGATGTCTCAACTGAGCGGGGCGGAATGGCTCTGGAATCTGCCAGGCACGGCCGAGGAGAAGACCACGTTCGCCAAGTCGTGCGGCATCGGTTGTCACAGCTACGAGATGATTTTTCGAAACCGTTACGACGAGCGCAGCTGGCGGCTCATCGTCGAGCGGATGAAGACCGGCGCGCAGGGCGGTCCCGGGCGGGCGATGGATCCCGATAGCGAGGCCGGTTCCGTCGTGAAAGGCGAGATCGACGTGGTCGCCAGGTGGCTGGCGAAGGTGCGCGGACCCGACTCCAAGGACGCGCCCGTACGTGGGTGGTCGTCGCGGCCAACCGGATTGGCCACTCGTGTGGTGATGACCGAGTACGAGGTGAACCGTCGGTTCTTGAACCTGCACGATGTCTGCGGGGACGCGAAGGGCAACATCTGGTTCAACAGTTGGCATGCGCCGTACGTGGGGTATCTGGATCCGCGCACGGGCACCATCAAGGAGTACAAGCTGCCGGCCGTGGAAGGCGGTGGGCCCTTTGTCGGCGCCCACGCGTGCCGGGTGGACGACAAACGCGGGTACCTGTGGATCTCCCAGGGGCCCTCGCAGCCGGGACGCCGCGCGCTCTACAGGCTCACGATGGCAACGGGAGAAATCAAGCAGTTCCCGCCCGTCGCGGCCGTGAATTTCGGGATCGCACCCGACGGGTTCCTCTGGTACGGCAGGACGGGCCAGGACGGCAAGCAGGAGACCGTCCGCATCGATCCGGAAACAGCGCAGGTCGTCAGGGCGTACCCGCGGCCGACGACGCCGCACCCGTACCAGCACGCCGTGTCAGATGACGGCCGGTTCATCGCCGGGGGCGGGGCCGGGACCGCCGCGACCAACTATGGTTGGATCCTCGATTCGAAGACCGGCAAGGTCTATGAGACCTACACGGACGAGCAGGATTCTGGCGCCGCCCGGGGAGGATTCGACCCGTTCGGCAACGCCTGGTTCGGCGGACGGGGCGGTCCGCTGGTCCAACTCGTGAACGAGATCGACAAGGGCAAAGGGGTCTACACGCGGCTCCATTGGCCGCCCACGCCGCTCTTTCCGTACAGTGACTTCTACACAGCGACCGCGGACCGAAACGGCGAGGTCTGGGGTGGGGTGATGCACGGGCGCGGGTTCGTTCGCTTCAACCCCAAGACCGGGCGGTGGGTCGTGTACGAGAACCCAGAGCCGAGCGCGCTCAATCGGTTCCAATGGATCGATAACTCGACAACGCCGCCGACCATCTGGTATCCGGACTTCTTGACGCAGATGTTCGTACGCATTCAGCCGTTGGAGTAGCGTTGGTGAGGGCTACGCGCGGTCTCAGTGGGCCACGACCTTGATATAGCCCCAGCCCTCGCGCTGTCGCGCCACGATCTCGCCAATGCCGTCGGGCACCGTGGCGACCTTCGGGAGCATCTGGCTCTTCTCGACCTTCTGGTTGCGCATCGAGATCTCGCACACCTTGAACGTCACGTGGGGCCGCGCGATCGCGGCCTTCGCATCGTCAGTGAGCGTGGATCGGCCGGGCGTCACGAGCGCGAGGCCGCGCCCGTACATGACCACCTCCATCTCCGACTCGGGGTTGGCCGACGCAACCTCGCGCAGCCAGCGCAGGACGGCCGTCTGGTCCTGGGGATCATCGGTCGTCAGATCGAACACCACCTTGTACGGCTTTTGCGCAGCGGACGACTGCGCCCCGACGATCACCACCCCCAGCAGGACCCCACAGGCCGCCAGCAGGAACCCGAATGCAACAGCAAGAGTCGCCTTCATCCTGACCTCCATTTGCGACAGCAATCCTATCGTTCGAGAGCGCTTTTGATCGACCTCAGGCTGTCTTCCAGACCGCTGCGCGCCCGCTTCTCGACGATTGATCGGCGGAGGCCGCTCCAGCCATGCTTGAGCGCGTTTGCCCGAAAACGATTGCCGTACACCAGGTAGAACGCATCGGGAGCTCCCACGCACTCGGTCGCTATCGTCAGCCCGAGAGACGCGTCGAGATACCGGCTCGAGTACACATCCTTCGTGGTCACAACGCTGGTAGACGACGTCGACTCGGTCATGGTCACGTGGGTGACGGTGATGAATGGCGACGGCCCGAACTTTTCCTTCGACCAATAGAGGAAATCCTGCGACGCCGTCGTGCGGTTGGCGGGGAAATTCAACAGATGATCTGGCAGGCCTGCCACCAGAGCCCCGATGGACGGGGCGTTGGCGAGGATGCCATCGAACTCGTCGACCGGGCGAATGGGCATTGGCCCGTCGTCATACTGGAGCATCCGGCTTGGACCGCCGGTGACGTACGAGCGGACGTTGGCCACCAGCACCTGCTTGAACCAGGCTGCCCCGCGCGCCTGCGCGTCGGGCGCCTTCAGATCCACTTCTTTGGCCAGGCGGCTAATCGCCTCGGCGGACAGCCGGATGGGGCAGTCGCCGACCCGGCAATGGCGCACGTCGAAGTCGTCCTTGTCGACCGTCAACGACGCAAGATCCTCGAGCGTCGGCATCTCGCTGAACCGGCCGATCTGCAGCACGTTCGGGCCGCGCTTGAACACGACGATGTCGGAGGCGCTCGAGGAACAGCGCCCTGGGGGCCTTCACGCGGACAGCGGCGACCACCGCCACCTCCCCAGAGGCGCGGGCGTCGAGGTTCCGCGCCACGAATTGTCCTCGCTGCAGACTGCTGAGATCACCCGTCGTAAATCGCAGGTTGCGCGTGAGCACCGCGCGCACTTCCGGTGAGATGTCGGAGACCGGGTCCTGCGGCCCGGGCTCCGGACAAGATCACGCCCGCGAGCAGAAGGAGAACAGCACGCATCACAGTCCTGCTGCTTCATTCTTCCACAGGGAGCGGGCTGTCGTGATCGGCGGCCGTGCTGGTGAGCGCGACCGACTCACGGACGAGGTGGGTCAGTGTGTCATCTCGTAGAGGAGCACGTTCACACCGAACGCGTAGCCGGGCACGGAAAAGCGCTCGAAGTAGGCATGGCTCACGGCTTCTTCCTCGAAGGCGTCGCCGAAGTCCGTGTTGTGGGTCATCAGCACCATGATCCGATCCCGCCCATCGAGGATGGCGCGTACGTGCGGAACAGCGCTGGCCGGGCCGCGCTCGGACGTGCGGCCGGTGCCGAGCCAGAAGCCGATGTTCGGGATCTGGGGAATCCGAGGCACGCTCATCAGCAGGTGAAAGATCGCATGGTCAGTTCGGAGATCGACGATGGGATACGCCTGCGAGGGCAGCGCCTTGCGGAGTTGTCGCTCCCACGACTGCCAGGCGTACTCTCCCCAGAAGTCGTCAGCCCAGAGGAATCCTCCCTTGAGGAGATAGTCGCGAAGCGCCGAGGCTTCCGCCTCGTCGAAATACGCCCCGCCCGGCTCGGTCATCATGACGAACGGGCATCGGAACAGTTCGGGCTGGCCAAGCCTGACGAGCAAATGGGCCGGCTGCCCGGTTTCTTCCACGCTGACGGGCGCCTTGGTCAGCTCGGACAGGCGTGTCGAGAGGTTCTCATCGGCGCGCGGAAAGTCCACGCCCCACCCATCGCCGTCCCCGTCCGGCGCCTGCCGGAACACCAGCCGGCAGAACTGGAATGCTCCCGTGTCGAGCGTGTCCTGGGTTGCCCATGTTCCGCCCTGCTGCCGATCGAACGCCCGGCCGCGCGGCGCGGCGGCGCCCGCCGCTGTCACGACAACCGCAACAACGACAACGAGTAAGGCAAGCAAGGCTCTCTGCCACTCGTGACCTGGTCGCCGAAGGCCCGGGTCCGGGACCCTCAAAGGCATCATAGAGAGTCTGTGCCGACCGCTGTAAGGATTCCAGATGGACATTGCCTGTTTTTGAGGGTTCTTTCCTTATGTCAGCGCCCGAGCGGATCGTTACACTCGTCGCAGAGGCATTCAAGTGCGACAGAGGAATTGGAGCGGCCGGGTCGTCGCTGGACGGCACGGGCTGGCGATCCTGTTGCTCCTGCTCGTGACGCTCGCAGCCCACGCCGGCGCCCAGCGGGAAGGTTGGCGCCGATTTCGTGTGCCCGAGGGCGCCGGCGCCTATCCGCCACGCTATCCGCCTCAAGACTTCGAGGACGGATCGTTCATGTTATGCAAGCTCCAGTACACCAGCGTCCGGTACGAGGAGATGGGCATCGGATGGTCAACCGACTACCCGTATGCCGGCATCAACCTGATGATCCGGCTGTCGGAGATGACAAAGACGCCCGTGACCAAGGGCGAGAACGGTGAGCCTACGTACTGGGTGGTGCGACTGACAGACGACGCGCTCTTCAGGTGTCCCGCGCTCATGGGGTCCGACTTCGGCTCGATGTGCCTTTCCGACATAGAGGCGTAGCGGCTGCGCGCGTAGCTCTTGAACGGCGGATTTTTCTGGGTGGACGAGTTCTGGGGAATGGCCGGATGGATGCAGTGGTCGAGCGAGATCAGCAAAGCCCTGCCTGATTACCG
>Ga0066710_100008120_pt1 | contig 10141 bp, 3 predicted proteins | sample GraSoiAngelo_159_FD_79666 | JGI IMG/M metagenome (GOLD analysis project Ga0066710, IMG submission 79666) | Grasslands soil microbial communities from the Angelo Coastal Reserve, California, USA - 14_1009_16_40cm | ecosystem: Environmental > Terrestrial > Soil > Grasslands | place: USA...
GCCGGCCCGTTCTCGACGAACACGTACCCGTCCTTGGGCAGGCCCCACGCCAGCGGCTGGGCGGGGTCGAAGCCCACCCGCAGCAGCCCTCCGGGCGCGTAGTACTCCTGGGCCGGCACGCCCTTCAGGACGTTGCGCACGCCGAGGCCGAAGAGGTCGATGGGCAGGTCGGCCGCCGAGTCGAGGGCCACGAGCGTGCCGCCGTCCTTGACGAACTGCTCGAGGGCCGAGGCGCCCGCCAGGCCCAGCCCGCCCGTGTACTCCGGGGGCTCGCTGCCGGGCGCGTTGCCGTCGAGGATGGACTTCTCCGGCGCGTCGGGGAGGACGATGACGTCCAGGCTCTCGCGGAGCGAGCCCCGGCGGACGTCGGCGTCCAGCAGCGTGCGGTAGGGGAACTCGTACTGCTCGAGCACCCACCGCGTCCAGCCCTCGTCGATGTTCGGCACCCACGACCGGTAGACCGCGATGCGGGGCGCCTTGATGACGGCGAGCGCGGCGACCGACGGCACCGACTCGACGGCGAGCACGGGCAGGCCGCGCTCGCGAGCCACCGCTTCCGCCGCGCTCCGCGCGAGCCCGTTCAGCACGAACGTGCCGGCCGGGAAATCGCGGCCGCCGGCGCCGAAGGCGGCCGTCGCGCGCCGCACCTCGCCGCCGGCCTTCCAGGCCCGGTTGGCGAGGAGGAAAGCGTCGTTGGAGCGCGGGGAGAGGAGGTAGATGCTTCCTCCTCCGGCCACGGCGCCCGGCCCGGCCGCCGGCCCGGTCACCGGCTCCAGCGGAGCCTCGAAGGGCCTGGCCACCCAGTAGCCCTCGACCCCCATCTGGGCGGGGAGGGTCCAACCGGTGATGTCGTAGGGCCGGAGCGGCGGCCCGTTCGGCCCTTCGCGCCGGTCGGGGTAGCGCTGGGTCTCGAGCAGGTCCTTGGCGTAGGCGCGGAACGGCTGAGCCATGAGGACGACGAACGACTGGCGCGGGAACGTCTTGTCGCCCGCCTTGAACTCGGCGGTGGCGCGGTGCACCTCGACGGCCCCCGTGCGCAGGACGTCCACCAGCTTGGCGGCCGCGGTGGGATCGAACTGCGCCTGGGCGGCCGGGATCACGTAGGCGTAGGGATCGCCCTTCTTCCCGGCCGCGATGGCGTCGCGGCCCATGAGGTACATGCCGTAGAGCCAGTCGCTCCGCTTGCGCGCGCCCACGTCGAGGGTGGCCAGGGACGCGGTGAGGATGTAGTCGACGGCGTCCCGCAGCCGCCACCAGCCGCCCCGCCAGGGGCTCGGGTAGAAGGTGGTGGGCGTGTCGGTGGGCACGCCGTTGCGGAAGCGCTTCGGCAGCTTCGCGGGGTCGTACTCGTGGGGGGTCGCGTAGCGCCAGAGCGCGGTCTCGGTGAGGATGCCGACCATGTTGTGGAAGTACGGCGCGGTGCGCATGCCGCCGTTCCACCAGGTGTCGAATCCGACGCGGCTGATGGCGCCGACCTTGCCTTCCTTCTCCAGGCGCGACGTGATCGCGTCGCCCACCGTGGCCACTCCCCGCATCACCGGGGCCGGGATGTTCGGGTTCATGGGATCGTCGAAGGGCGGCACGAAGATGCGGGCCGGGAAGGGCGCCGACTGGTGGTGGTTGTAGACGATCTGGGGGAAGAGCTCGTCGTAGAGCAGCCGGCCGACGTTGCGCGACTCGGGCATGTTGAACATGTACCAGTCGCGGTTGTTGTCGTGGCCGACGTAGCGGTGGTACAGCTCCACCATCGGCGCCACCTCGTACGGCGTGCCGAGGTTCCGGTTGTACCAGGCCACCACCTTGTCGAGGCCGTCGGGGTTCATCACCGGGACCTGGACGAGGATCACCTCGTCGCGGATGCGCCGCATCTCGTCGCTCTCCTCGGTGGCCACCCGCCAGGCCAGCTCGGGGGCGTGCTGGGCCGGCGCCACCTCGGTTGCGTGGAGGCCGGAGTCGATCCACACGATGGCCTTGCCTTCGGCGGCCAGGGCGCGGGCCTGGGCGTCGTCGAGGCCGCGGGCCAGGGCGAGCCGGCGGGCGATCTCCTTGTAGTGGTCGAGCTTCTTGAGGTTGGCCTCGGAGCTGATGAAGGCGGCGATCATCGTGCGGCCTTCGGCGGTGGGGCCGATGTCGCGCACGATGACCCGGGCGGAGGCGGCGTCGAGGGCCCGGAAGTACCTCACGATCGTCTCGTAGTCGGCGAGCTTGCGGTCGGAGCCGGGCCGGAAGCCGATCACGTCCTCGGGCCTCGGGACGGGAGAAGCGCCGAGCAGCCGACCGGCCGCCAGGGCCGCGGCCAGGAGGCCCGCGCTGCGCTGGAGGCGCGTCATTCCCGCCTTCGGGCCGCTCATCGAGCGAGCGGGGTGGCCGCCGACGCGTAGAGGGCGTTCAGCAGCGGGACGTACGTGCTCCAGGACTGGGCCCGGTACTGGGGCCGGAAGCCGAAGAGCACCACCCGGCCCGTCCCGAGCGGCACCTCGACGAGCGCGCCCTTGCCGTGAAGGTATTCCTCACCGAGGAGCCAGCCCGACATGAGCGGGTTCTTTCGCAGGGGATAACGCGCCAGGAGGATCCCGCTCTTCGTCTCGAAGGCGGGGCTGCCCTCGAACCACACGCCGGTGGGCTCGAGCCCGTGCGCCAGCGGGCTGGTGCTCTCGCGTTCGACCTCCACCTCGAGGATCGCCCCCGGGCAGTAGAAGTCCTTGGAGGCCTGATCAGCCGAGCCCTCCTCCGGGCGGTCGCCACGGTTGAAGGAGGCGAGGACGTTGGTGACGGGGAGTGAGAACTCCGCGATCGCCATGTCGCTGGCGGAGTCGAGGGCGACGAGCGTGCCTCCCTGCTCCACGAAGGCCTTGAGGCTCTGCACGCCCTCCTTGCCGAGGCCGCCGACGTACTCCGGCGGCATCGAGCCCGGGGCATTGCCGTTCACCATCGCCCGGCGCGACTGGTCGGGCAGCACGATCGCGTCGAAGCGGGCGCGCAGGCCGCCCCCCCGCACCTCGGCATCGTGGAGCGTCTGGTAATCGACGCCGACCTGCTTCTCGAAGACGAAGCGGGTCCAGCCCTCGTCCATGGACGGCACGTAGGACTGATAGACGCCGACCCGCGGCCTGCGCAGCAGGAGGCTCGGCCCGGAGGCGTTCACCGGGGAGGCGGTGAAGCCCAGCTCGCGAGCCATCGGCTCGAGGCGGGCGCGGGCGTTCTCGGGCACGAGCAGGGTGCCGGGACGGAAGTTCCGGCCGCGGTCGAGGAAGGCCGCCGTCGCCCACCGCACCGGCACTCCCGCGCGCAGCAGGCGGCCGAGCGCGACCAGCTCGCCGTTCCGGTGGCCGAGGGCGAAGAAGCGCCCGCGCCCCCGCTCGATGCTCCCGGGCGCGACGCCGACCGCGTCCACCTTCTCGAGGTCGGCGGTGAAGGGCGTCTCCACCGTCACGACCTCCACTCCCATGAGAAGGGGCAGCGTGTGGGCGGTCACGTCGTACGGGCGCTGCGGAGGGCCGCCCGGCCACTGCCGCAGGTCCGGGTAGCGCTGCCGCTCCAGCAGCGACTTGGCGAAGGCGCTGAAGGGCTGGGCCATCAGGACGACATGCGACCCAGCCGGGAAGCTGCGGCCGGCGGCGGTGAAGGGCGCGCGGGCGCGGTGCACCTCCACCGAACCTTCCCGCATGACCCAGAGCAGCCGCGACGTGGCCAGCGGGTCCTTCTGGGCGGCGGGGACGACGAACGCGTAGGGCTGCCTGCGCTCCGCGGCCCGCCGGTTCACCGCGTAGAAGGTGCGCAGCCAGTACTCGTGGTTGCGGGCGGCGTGGTCGAGCACCGCCCGGTTGGCCGAGAGCTGGTAGTCGACGATGTCGCGCAGCCGCCAGGTCCCGCCCGGCCACGGGTCGGGGAAGTTCCAGGCCGCCTGCTTCGCGTCGTACCCGATCCCCGGCTCGAGGTCCTTGAAGGCGACCTCGATCGGCGTGGCCATCTTCGCGGAGGCGCACTCGGTCAGGATGCGCACGCCCCCGTGCGTGTGGGGATAGGCGCGGGCCGGCGTCCACCCGTCGTAGATCGCATGGATCACCACGCCTTTCCGGCCCTCGCTCGTCAGGCGCGCCCCGATGTAGGAGCCGAGCCCGTTGACAGCCTCGATGAGCGCCGGGTCCACGTTGGGCTCCCAGGGATCGACGTAGGGCGGCGCGAAGATGCGGGCCGCCCGCGCGCCCATCTGGTGGAGGTCGTGGACGACCTGGGGCCGCCAGCGGTCGTAGAGGTGCTTCACGGTGAGCTGGCTCTCGGCCTGCGTGAACATGTACCAGTCGCGGTTGTTATCGTGGCCGGTGTACTTGTGGTACAGGAAGGGGATCTGTCCTCCCTCCCACGGCATGCCGAGCGAGTGGCGGTACCACTCCACGACCTTCTGCGTCCCGTCCGGGTTGTGGGACGGGATCATCAAGACGACCGTCTTGTCGAGGACGTCCAGCGTGTCGGCGTCCTGTCCGGTCGCCAGCCGGTAGGCCGTCTCCATCGACGTCTGGGGCGCGGCCACCTCGGTGGAGTGGATGCCGAAGTTCAAGGCCACGATGGCCTTGCCTTTCTCGATGAGGCGGGTCGCCTCGTCCTCGGCGACTCCGCGCGGATCGGCCAGGCGCAGGTTGTCCCGCCGGATCTCCTCGAGGCGCGCCATGTTGGCCGCGGAGGTGACGGTGACGAGGAGGAACGGGCGGCCCTCGGTCGTCGCTCCCACCTCCTCGACCTTCACCCGCGGCGAGGCGGCGGCCAGCTGCTTGAAGTAGCCGACGATCTGCATCCAGTCGGCCAGCTTGCGGTCCTCGCCGACCTTGAAGCCGAGGACCGACTCGGGGGGCGGGACCTCGGCTGCGAAGGCGGGGAGCGTCGCCCCCGCGCACAGCAGGAGCGCGAGGCCGAGGGTGGCCGGACGGCGCATCATGGAGAGAGCACCTCTTCTATCGCGGTCCCTTGAGGAAATCACGACCGGGCCGGCAAGGCAAGGCCCGCGTTAGAATCGTGGTCTGCTTTCAGAGGAGGGACTCATGATCAAGGAGTTCAGGGAGTTTGCGTTCAAGGGGAACGTGATGGACCTGGCGGTGGCGGTGATCCTGGCCGCGGCCTTCGGCAAGGTCGTGAACTCTCTCGTCGAGGACGTGATCATGCCCCCGATCGGCCTGCTCCTCGGGCACGTGGACTTCCGCGAGCTGTTCCTCGACCTGTCACGCGGCGGCTATCCCACCCTCGCCGCCGCCACCGCCGCCGGGGCGCCCGTCATCCGCTACGGCGTGTTCCTGAACACGATCATCACCTTCGTGATCGTCGCCTTCGCCGTCTTCCTGCTCGTTCGGCAGGTGAACCGATGGATCCTGAAGCCGGGCGCGGGGCCCAAGGAGTGCGCGTTCTGCGCCAGCATGATCCCCGTCAAGGCCAAGCGCTGCCCCCACTGCACCTCGCAGCTCGCCGCGGCCTGAGCCAGAGCGAAGGAAGTCCGTCGATGACGATGCGACACAAGGTCGCCGCCGTCGTGCTCGCGCTCCTCCCCGGCGCCCTCTTCGCCCAGGTCGACGACGCCGCCTACACGCAGAAGATCAAGCAGTACACGACCGATCCGATGTTCCTGACCGAGCTGGTGGACCACCTGCCGGCTTCGGCGAAGGTGCCGAGCCCGGAGAAGGTCCTCGGTTACGTCGTGGGCGCGCCCGACCGGCTGACCTATGCCAGGGACGTGCACGGCTACTTCCGCGAGCTGGCGAAGGCCTCCCCCCGGGTGAAGGTCTTCGCCATGGGCACCACCGAGGAAGGGCGGGAGCAGGTCCTGGTCGCGAACTCAGACGAGGCCAACCTGGCCCGGCTCGAACGCCTGAAGCAGATCACGGCGCGGCTGGGCGACCCGCGCGGCCTGGCGGAGGCGCAAGCGGGGCCGCTGGTGGCCGAGGGCCTGCCCATCTACTGGTGCACGGGGGCCATGCACTCGCCGGAGACGGGCTCGCCGGAGATGCTCATGGAGCTGGGCTACCGGCTGGCGGTCGAGGACACCCCGTTCGTCCAGGCCATCCGCCGCAACTGCCTGGTGCTCTTCACGCCGGTGCTGGAGGTGGACGGCCGCGAGAGGATGGTCGACCTCTACCGCTACCGCAAGGACAACCCCACCCGCACCCCGCCCTCTCTTCTCTATTGGGGCCGCTACGTCGCCCACGACAACAACCGCGACGGCCTGGGCCTCGCCTTGAAGCAGAGCCAGAACGTCATCAAGGCCGCGCTCGAATGGCACCCGACGATCATCCACGACCTGCACGAGTCGGTGCCCTTCCTCTACACCTCCACCGGCACCGGGCCCTACAACGCGTGGCTGGACCCGATCGTGGTCGACGAGTGGCACTTGCTCGCCTACCACGAGATCGAGGAGATGACCAAGCGGGGCGTGCCGGGGGTGTGGACGCACGGCTTCTACGACGGATGGGCGCCCAACTACATGTTCTACGCCGCCAACGGGCACAACGCGATCGGCCGCTTCTACGAGACCTTCGGCAACGGCGGAGCCGACACCAGGGACCGCACCGTCCGCGGCCAGAGCGAGCGGACGTGGTTCCGGCCCAACCCGCCCCTGCCCCGGGTGAAGTGGTCGATGCGGAACAACGTCAACCTGCAGCAGTCGGCGCTCCTGCTCGCGATGAAGTTCGTGGCCGACAACAAGGAGCGCTTCCTGCACAACTTCTACCTGAAGAGCCGGCGCTCGATCGAGAAGCCGTTCCAGGAAGGCCCGGCCGCCTACGTCATCCCGGGCGACGAGCCGCGGCTCGCGGGCATCTCCGACCTGCTGGCCGCCCTGCAGATCCAGGGCCTCGAGGCCCACCGTACGAGCGCGGCGGTCAAGGTGAAGGAGAAGACGAGGGACGACAAGGGCAAGGACGTCGAGAAGGAGATCTCGCTTCCCGCCGGCTCGTACGTCATCCGGCTCGACCAGCCCTACAGCCGGCTGGCCGACATGCTGCTCGACACGCAGTGGTACAACGTCAGCGACCCCCGCCCCTACGACGACACCGGCTGGACGCTGGGGCCGCTGCACGACGTCAAGACCGTCCGCGTCACCGACACGTCGATCCTGAAGGCGCCCATGAGCAAGCTCGCTGGGGGGTGGCGGGCGCCGGGCGGCCTCACCGGGACGGGCGGCGTATTCGTGGTCGTCAACCGGGCCGAGGGCCAGGTGGCCGCGCTGCGCTTCCGGCTGAGGGACGCCGCCTTCGAGGCGGCGGAGGAAGGGTTCGAGGCCGGGGGATCGAGGCTCGCCCCCGGCGCCTTGATCCTCACCGGCGCCGATCGCGCGGCGGTCGAGCGGGCGGCGAAGGATCTCTCGCTGACCGTGGTGGCGCTGGACGCGGCGCCGAAGGTGAAGGCGCACCAGGTCGGCGTGCCGCGGGTCGCCATCGTCCACGACTGGCTGAACACGCAGAACGAAGGCTGGTGGCGGATCGCCTTCGACCGCTACGCGGTGCCCTACGACTACGTCTCCGTCCACGTCGTGCGCGACACGCCGGACCTGCGCTCGCGGTGGGACGTCATCGTCTTCCCGCCCACCGGGGGTGCTTCGGTGCAGCGCGAGATCGCGGGGATCCAGGCCTCCGACGCCGTCCCCTGGACGCCGAGCGACAGGTACCCGAACCTCGGCGGGCCGGACAAGACGGACGACATGCGGGGCGGGATCGGGTTCGAAGGCCTCGCCCACCTGCGCCGCTTCGTCGAGCAGGGAGGCGCGCTCGTCGCCGCCGCCAGCTCGGCCGTGCTGCCGGTGCGGACGGGCCTGGTGGAGGCGGTGGACGTGGCGGAGACCCGGGGCTTGCAGGCGCGCGGCAGCGTGGTGCGGGCGACGATCGTCGATCGTGCGAGCCCCATCGCGTACGGCTACGGCGAGACCCTCGCCGTCTATTTCAACCAGGCGCCCGCCTTCGAGGCCGGTCCGGCGGTGGCCCTCGGCGGCGCCCAGCGCTTCGCCGAGATCTTCGGGCCGCCGACGCAAGGCCGCGTCTCCGGCCGCGGCGGGCCGAAGGACCCCGACATCCCGCAGGGCCGTCCCTATGTGGCGCCTCCCGAGACGCCCAAGGGTCCGCCGCAGACGATCGCCGACATCCCGGAGGAGATCCTGGACTTCGTCCGCAACCAGCTCCCGCCCGAGGACCGCCTGCCGCGCGTGGTCGCCCGGTTCGCCAAGAAGGACGACCTGTGGGTCTCGGGGATGCTCGACAAGGGCGAGGAGCTGGCCGAGAGGCCGGCCGTCATCGACTGCCCGCTCGGCAAGGGGCACGTGGTCCTCTTCGCCAACAACCCGATGTGGCGCTGGCAGACCCACGGCAGCCACGCCCTCGTCTTCAACACGATCCTGAACTGGGACCATCTCGACGCCGGCCGGACGGCGGCGAAGCCGGCGCCTCCCCGGCCCTGAGGGCGCGCCGCATCGCGCGGCCCATGTCATCCTGAAGCCGTGGGCTTCCACCCCGCGGTCGAGGACTGGTTCGCGGCGACGTTTCCCGGCCCGACGCGGGCCCAGCGGCTGGCCTGGCCGGAGATCGCGGCCGGCCACTCGACCCTCGTCCTCGCGCCGACCGGCTCGGGCAAGACGCTGGCCGCCTTCCTCGCCGCCATCGACCGGCTGATGTTCACGCCGGCACCGCCGGCGGCGGAGCGGTGCCGCGTCGTCTACGTCTCTCCGCTGCGCGCCCTGGCCTTCGACGTGGAGCGCAACCTCCGCGCGCCCCTGGCCGGCATCGCCCGCACCGCCGAGCGCCGGGGCATCGACTTCCACCGGCCCGAGATCGGTCTGCGCACGGGCGACACCCCCGCCGCCGAGCGGGCCCGCATGGCGCGCCATCCGCCCGACATCCTCATCACGACTCCGGAGTCGCTCTTCCTCGTCCTGACCTCGCGGGCGCGGGCCATGCTCCCCTCGGCCGAGCTGGTGATCGTGGATGAGATCCACGCCCTCGTCGGGAGCAAGCGGGGCGCGCACCTCGCCCTCTCGCTCGAGCGGATGGCGGAGCTGGCGCGCACGCCGCCGCAGAGGGTCGGCCTCTCCGCCACCCAGCGTCCGCTGGAAGAGGTTGCCCGTTACCTGGGTGGCGGCGAAGGAGTCCGCGCCTGGCGGCCCCGGCCGGTGTCGATCGTCGACGCGGCCGAGGGCAAGGCGTTCGACCTCAAGGTCGAGGTCCCGGTCGAGGACATGTCGCGGCTGGGGGAGGTGCTGCCGGCGACCGCTCCCGACGGCAGGCTAGCCGAGGCGGCCAGCCAACCCGCGGGCGCCGTCGCTCGCCGGTCCATCTGGCCCGCGATCCATCCCCGCCTGCTGGAGCTCGTGCGCGCCCACCGTTCCACCTTGATCTTCGTGAACAGCCGGCGGCTGGCCGAGCGGCTGGCCGCCGCTCTCAACGACCTGGCCGGCGAGGAGCTTGTCCGGGCCCACCACGGCTCGGTCGCCCGCGAGCAACGGATCGCCATCGAGGACGCGCTCAAGGCGGGCCGCCTGCCCGCCATCGTGGCCACGTCGTCCCTGGAGCTGGGGATCGACATGGGGGCGATCGACCTGGTGGTGCAGATCGAGACCCCGCCTTCGGTGGCGGCGGGGATGCAGCGGATCGGGCGCGGCGGCCACCAGGCCGGGGCGGTCTCCCGCGGCGTGATCTTCCCCAAGTACCGCGGCGACCTGCTCTCCACCGCCGCCATCACCCGCGCCATGCAGCAAGGCGCCGTGGAAGCGACCCGCGTCCCCGCCAATCCCCTCGACGTCCTCGCCCAGCAGATCGTGGCCGTCTGCACGGAAGGCCCGCGCAGCGTGGACTCGCTGCTGGCTCTGGTGCGCCGGGCCGCCTCCTTCGCCAGGCTGCCCCGGGCCCAGTTCGAGGGCGTCCTCGACATGCTGGCCGGCCGCTACCCGTCCGACGAGTTCGCCGAGCTGCGCCCGCGTCTGGTGTGGGACCGGCTCCGTGGCACGGTGAGGGCGCGCGAGGGCGCGGCCCGGCTCGCCATCGCCAACGCGGGCACGATCCCCGACCGCGGGCTCTACGGCGTCTTCCTGGCCGAGGGAGGCCAGGGGGCGCCGGGGAGCCGGCCGGGCGGGAAGCGGGTGGGCGAGCTGGACGAGGAGAGGGTGTTCGAGAGC
>Ga0066710_100008121_pt1 | contig 10140 bp, 8 predicted proteins | sample GraSoiAngelo_159_FD_79666 | JGI IMG/M metagenome (GOLD analysis project Ga0066710, IMG submission 79666) | Grasslands soil microbial communities from the Angelo Coastal Reserve, California, USA - 14_1009_16_40cm | ecosystem: Environmental > Terrestrial > Soil > Grasslands | place: USA...
CCACCTGGCGACTGGATTTACCGCGCGTATCGAATCCGATCCCTCTACGAACCCTACCTCGTGGACGAGTCCCCGACTCCGATAGCGAGAGCCTGGGTCCGCGATCGGTAGAGAACTCTTTCGTATCCCTGTTCTTAACGAGCGCTTCTGGAGCACCGTGACGGTTCTCTCTGTGGTGGCGCGACGGTGACGACGACCACTCCCGAGTCTGGAGATCCGGCCATTCCTTCTGCCCAACAGCCGGTTCCGGCAGGCAGTTACTCGCCTCTTGAAGAGGGGGGGGGTCTCCTCGAGCTCGTCAATGTTCTACTCAAGCAACGGGCGGTCGTGCTTGGTTTGCCATTTCTCGCTGCTCTGCTCACTGGAGCGCTCTCGCTCCTGATTCCGCCCAAGTTTACCGCCACAACCACGTTTGTTCCCGAGATAAGACCTCAGAGAGCTCTACCGTCGGGTCTCATAGGGCTAGCCGGTCAGCTAGGAGTCTCCCTCGGAGCTGAAGCGAGTCAGTCCCCCAGGTTTTACGCCGAGGTCGTCGAGAGTCGAGGATTGCTGGAGCGCGTCCTGCTTAGCCGTTTTGCCAATCCACGATCATCGCGGATCGTGGACGATTCCGTCACTCTCTTGGGGCTCTTGCAACTGGGTGGCCGCGACTCCGCCGACAGCGTGGAAAGGGGGGTGAGGAAGCTCCGGAGACTCATCGACGTTAGCGTCGACAACCAAACGAGCATCGTAACCGTGCGCACGGACGCCCGCTCTCCCTCGCTTGCCGCCGCCGTCGCAAATCGCCTTGTCGAGTATCTAAATGACTTCAACACAAGAACTCGCCAGTCACAGGCGCGAGAGCGCCGGAGGTTTGTCGAACAACGGGTCGCTGACGGAGAGCACGACCTCCGAGTGGCAGAGGAGGATCTGCGCGGATTCTACGAGCGAAACCGCTCTTGGCAGCAGTCACCACAGTTGGTCTTCGACGAGGGACGTCTCCGACGTCAGGTCGAGGTACGTCAGGAGATATACCTCACTCTCAAGCGCGAATACGAGACCGCTCGGATCGAGGAGGTAAATGACACTCCCGTGATAACGGTCGTCGATCCCGCCGTGCCGCCCCAACGGAGGTCAAGCCCGAAGCGGTCTGTGCTCGTGCTCATGGCGTTCGTGCTCGGCGCAATTGCCAGTACTTCCTGGGCTCTCGGCGCCGAGTATCTCGACCGTGTCCGACGCAAGGACGAAGCTCTCTATCGGGAGTTCGTGGGCCTCCGCCGAGAGGCAGCTGCCAACATACGCCGCGCATTGCGCGCCGGCAGGCCTGCAAAGACGCCTCAGTGAACGGGCGTCACAAGGTAAAGCAAACTAGCATTCCTTAAGTCGAGCGGGCTGGAAGGTCTCGTCACCTACCGCTTTGTGGCGATGAGCGTCAGATTTGTAGCAAACCAGCAGAAGGGCGGTGTTGCTTCAAGACCGGGCTCAACTACGTTTAACGCATTCACCACTGGAAACAGTATACTGCGGAGAAGTCCGCTGACGCTGCTCAGGGAGCACGGCAACACATTTTCATACCCCGACACATCCACGGCGAATCCTTCACTCAGCAGCCAGCGTTCAGCGCGGGATAGAAGGTAGCGACGCTCGTGGCCGATACCACGGAATCTCAGAATTACTTCAACCCACGACAGGAGATTCGGAAGATTGTAAATGACTAGACGCCCATCGGGCTTGAGAATTCGTCTGATCTCTTGGAGAGATGCTGTCGGATCAGCGACATGCTCCAGAGTACCGCAGGACAAGACGGCGTCCAGGCTAGCATCTTCAAAGGGCAGACGTACCAAATCCCGAGAATAGACCGTTGGCCTTCCCAAGAGCTGGTTCAGCGTACGCGGAAGCCTGTTCTGCTCTATGTCGAACGGCACAGCGTCTACCCCGCGGCGGAGCAGGAGAAAGGTCATCTGACCACAGAAGGAGCCCCAATCCAACAGACGCCCATAGCCTACCGTCGCCGCAACTTGGTCCGCCTTACGCTGATACCGACGAATGCTGACTCGGCTATCGAGGTGCCTATAGAGCGCTGCGGGCTTGATGAGCTGGATGCGACCCACGTCTCGAATCTCCGCTGGCTGAGAATCGACCAGGCATCTAGCCTCGCGGCGAGCGAAGTCGAGAATGATCGCGACCTCTTCTGCTCGACGATGCTCAAGGTCATCAGGGACCAGTTCTCCTCCTATCCGAGGCGGAGCGTTCCCCGTATTCTCGCTCAGATCGGGTCTCTTCACCCGGCAAAAGCGCTGCTGCTACTCTAGGCGGCAGGCTGGTCGCCGCGCTTGGATATTGTTGTGTGATTACCAGGGCAAAGAAGGTAAAGACAATCGGTAGCAAGCGAAAGATTGCGAAGTAGTCGAGAACAGGGAAGACAAACAACACTTGGGCGGTCCAGTATATCGCTAGTAGCCGCGCCCAATGACCTCCAAAGCTCGTCCGGTTACGAGCCGCTTCCCACAGCTTGAACAGCAGCGCACCATTTAGAATCAGAAGCAAAGCCAGACCCACTATCCCCTGCTCTACCAATGTAGTTATGAACTGGTTGTCGCCGCTCAGCAGCGAGGTCCAATGCGCCTGTTGCGCGAACGTCGAAAATGGGAGCGACTTGTAGCCGATCCCCATCAAGCGATAGAACGGGCCCGCATCCCAGAACGCCGGTAGTAGGGTGGACCAGGTTTCAGTGCGCCCGCTGCTTAAAGCCACAAGCTGATGCCAGGAGGACGGTCGGACAAGTGAGAGAAAGGGCTGCAGTCTCAAGTTCACAAAGATCCGTGCCCACACCGGAGCAAACAAAGCAATGGCGATTCCGGCGACGGTCACAGGCAGGCCAACCCTCAGCGCGAGCGAGACCCGCCTTGCGACCGAGCCGCCGCCGAGAACAAGACCTACTAGCAAGGTGCCAGCCAATCCTAACACCGCCGAACGAGTAAACGAGAGCAACAGAGCAACGGTACCCGCAGTCAGAGCCGCCAGTAAGACGAACCGCGTACTTCCGTACCTCAGCTTCCGAACCCCGAAGAGGAAGACCGACACCCACACTAGCAGGGCAGCCATGGTCCCAAATCCGCTTGATTCGTAGAACAGGCCAACGGCGCGTCTTCTGGAACTCCCATCGACCCAGAGCAGCTGAGTAGATGTGTAATTGATTCCGAGGATTGACAGATCGAAACCAAGGAAGAACTGCGCAATCCCGAAAGCGGCCGCCAGAAGTCCTGATACCAGAAAAACACGGCTGCAAAGCCGTAGTGCTGCCTCCGGGTCCTTTATACGCTGCAACACGAAGAATACCGGGAACAACGCTTCCGCCAAGCGTATCCATCGCAAGGCACTAGCAGCCGCGACCGACGGACCGCTAAACAGGAATGCTGACACGAGAGTGAGCCCAGCCCACAAACACGAAAGGAGGGCAATTCGCGCCAAGGTCGACCGACGCCGAAGAGGCCGCAGGATCAGGGATGGAAGCGCACCAAAAAAAAGCGGATCTGACCCGTTTACCCCCATCGGTATGCCCGCAATCGCAAAGTGGGGATCTGGCATTATCAGCAGTACGGCAACGTATACTGCGAGCCATACCTCCGGGTGCTTTAGAGCGAGGTGCGCGGAGAGAACCAGCACCACGACCCCAACTACAAGACCCGCTAGCAAGGGCAGCTGACCCGCGCAAGCGGCCACAGCTATGATCAGAGAGAGACCGCCGCACACAACCAGTGGTTGAGCGAGCCGCTTGTTCACCGATCAACCCGTGCGACTCTAAGGCCGCCCTGCTTCAGTAACAGAGTCGCAGGAACCGTCACCGACACAAGGCGACCCACGACAATTGCTGGTACGAATGCGTGTATCCCGAAGACCATGCTGGCCAACACGGGCACCGCGAGCGAAACGACCAGACCTGCGATGTACAGGGGAGTGAGTGCACTCGCAGCGTAGACAGTCGACAGGAGGGCCAGCAGGGGCTGTTCCACAAGTTGCGGAATTACCATCCAGGCGAGGATTCCCGTGTAGGCCGCTGCGGCAGCAAAACCCGGACCGTAGACGGTTGAAATGGTCGCCGGCCCCAGAAAATGAAGCGTCACCGCCGCAAGCAGCCCCACCCCTGTGGCAGCCACCAGAATCCACAGACCCGTTAGAGTGCGTCCTGACGACGTCAACGCTGCCGCCTGGAGTCTTGCGAAGATGAACATTTGCGGAAATGGCAGGACTGCCACTACAGCCGTCGGCACCGCCAGCGCAATCTTCAACCCAGCGAGCGCTTCAGGCGTAACACTCCGGGAGACGATTAGAAGAGTCGCCCAGCTGAAAAGCGTGCTCGTCATGGAAATAGCCGAGTAGTGCACACTTGAGGAGATAAGCTCGTTCAAGCGCAGTGTGTGAACTTTCCCGACCGTCGACGGGTGGGCCTCGCTTCGTGTTAGAATCTGCACATAGACGCTCATTCCGATTAGGTAGGCGAGTAACACTCCAAGCAAGACCGATGCGGAGCTGTGATGGATCTTGGCAAGAACCGATGGCAAGATTCCGACGCCGACCGCCACGACGAGTCGGCCAAACAGGGAGAGCCCATTGCGATTTTGAGCCACGAGCAGACAGTCCAGCAAATGTGTCGCCGATAGGACTGGAATTAGGGCCGCCGTGTAGACGGAGGCAGCACCTGACCAATTGAGGAGATCTAGCCCGACAGGCCCACACAGCAGAATGACGCCCATCGCCGCAACCGAAGCCGGGACCATCAACCAGCGCAGCAGGAGGCGATGATCGTCTGCCGAACCACCAAAGGGGGCAACGTGCCGGACCGCTGCAAGAGAGTACCCCGGCGCGAGCACCGCAAAAAGAGAAAAGGACAGACTGGAAGCAGCGACAAAGCCGCCGTAAACTGTCGCACCGACCTGAACTGGTACGACCAAGTTGAAGGAGAGCGCAGTTAGGAAGCTCACAAGTTGTGCGCCGTACGCCAACGCGTACTGCGGGCGCGCGATGCGGTTAAGCCAATTATGTGCCACGAGGAGAACGGTGGCGCTACTTCCGCGGCCAGGGGCGACGCCCTGCGAGTGGTCCGGTAGCGGAGTCATGCAATAAGTTTGGGCGCGCCCGCGAGAATCGCATAGGCCCGCGTATACAACCCTAGGTGGTTTACGGTCGGGAAGAGTGCGGTACGCTCACGCACCCGTCGACATCCCATTCTGTTTGGGAGTCGCAACCACGATGAAATGAGCGGCGAGCGTTGGGAATAGATCCCCAAGCCAAGCGAATACCCGAAAGAACTCGGAGTGCCGCACGCCCGCCAACACATGAGATCCCCGCAGCTGATGGATGGTGAACCACTTCTCGATGCGTTGTCTGAGATCACTCCAAACAAACATCCTCACGTGCCAATCTGCGTAGGCGAAATACGGTTGTCTCCCAACGAGCATGCGGATGCGGTTCACCCAAAACAGCAGGTTCGGAGTGGTGAGTATCAGCCTGCCGCCCGGCTTCACATGCGCCGCGCACTCTCGTAAGAAGCCGTCGGTGTCTACGAGATGCTCGATCACCTCAGCGGCGATCACCACATCGTACTGGCAGGTAAACGGCCAGGGCCGGGAAGCATCCCCGGCTACAATGTAAGGCTGCCCCTTCGGCTGCAATTCGAGGCCGTGCACCTCCCAGCCTCTTTGACGCAGGTATTCCAGGAAGCGGCCGCTGGCACACCCCACTTCGAGCACGCGTCCCACCGGCAGCCGCTGCATGGAAGCCGCGACTTTTCGATATAACGAGTGCTTGGATATGGGAATAGCTTCCTCGGCCCATTGTGTATCGCGATTGATCTCGGTAATTGTCCGCACTTGGGCCTCACTGCGTCAGCCGCAGCGGCTGAATAGCTGAATGCCTCCCGTCATCGGCGAGGGGAGCTGCTCGGCCGCGGCACTGATTAGTAGATCGCTGGCTGCGCCACGTTCAAGACGCTGCTTACGACCTTGCAGAAAGCTTCTGCTGAACGACGCCAGGTGAATTCGCGCGAGCGCGCTGAGCCGCGCCACGAGAGCTCTTTGGCAGCGCCCTGGTTAGTCAAGACCTCTCCGAGTACCGATGCCATGCCCTCGACATCGAGGGGATCCACTAAGGCCGCAGCGTCCCCAGCCACTTCCGGGAGCGCCCCCCGGTTCCCGCAGACGACCGGCGTCCCACACGCGAACCCCTCGACCACCGGCAGTCCAAAGCCTTCCATCAGCGACGGGAGAAATAGTGCCCCCGCTGCACTGTACAGGGCCGCGAGCTCCCCATCAGTTACGTAACCTGGGAACATGACAAAGCGATCAATCCCCTCGGCACGGACGGCGATCCGCACTGCCGTGAAGTCCCGCTCGCGACTGCCGGGCTCCTCCTTCCCGGTGATCACCAGCCAATGAGCAAGCCCAAACCGACGGCGTGCCAACGCAAAGGCCTGGACCAGCCGACGGAGGTTCTTGTGTGGACGCTGGTTGCCGTGATAGAGAACGAAGGGCTCTTCAACACCGAGCCTATGCAAAACTCCGTCGCGTTGAGGCCCAGGAGGAATGCGGCGAAATGCCTCATCAGGAGCAAGGGGAAGCACAGTGATGCGGTCGGGTGGAACAGCGAGCATGCGCACGATGTGCGCCTTGCTCACTTCCGAAATAGTTAGCACAGCGGCCGAACGCCTCGCGACCAGCCCCACGACAGTCCGATAGTACAGGCCTACGCCCGGGGGGAAGGCCGCCGGGTCCGCCAGCTGATAGAGGTCGAGAATCGAAACGATGCGCGGGACGGGCGACCAAACCGGAACCGAGTACGGATGAAGATGAAACACCGCATCCACCCGTTCCTCTCTGAGCCAGCCCGGAAGCCGAAGATGCTGGTTTAGTGAGGGACTCCCCATTCGCACCGTTCGCACGATAACGTGTTCTCCAAAGCGCGTGGGAGGCGGCGGAGCTCGTTCGTCGAGGAGTATGACTATGTCGAGGTCGGAAGTCACGCTCGGCAGTTCCCGCAGCAGTGACACGCTGATTCGACCGACCCCCGTATCCCAGCTACGGACGATCCGCGCATCGAAGCAGACACGGCAGGTCATAATGGTACCGCAGCCCTCAAACGCGCCGGCTCGACTGGGACCAGACCGGTCGCTCATCGGCCGCAGCCGCGACTCCCATCCTCGTATGGAAGTATTCCCAGATCTTGGCGAGGCGTGCGGCTTCATAGCATGCCGACAGCGTCGCAACCCAAAATCCTGGCACGCCGTCCAGAAAACCCAGGCGCACCACGTACATGTATAAGAAACGCATCAAGGGCATGAAGGGTAGCAACCAGGCGATCTCGACACGGTTCTTGAGGACGTCCTTGTACGCTTCACGCAGTCCGTATGCCGTTCGCGGCCCTCTCCACCAGCGACGCACGAGCGCAGCAAACGGTCCGAACGGAAAGAACTTATAAATGCGAATGCCACGTTCAATCGCTTCGCGCGCCTCGAGCGGGGCCAACCGAAGTACCATTCGCTCGAGGTGCTGCTGAACGCTTCGATACGAGTAGTGCTGAAGCGGCTGCCGGATTGCAGCAACGGGGCCATCCGCGACGACTTTCTCGTGTACCAGTCCCTCCCACCGTGCGCGCGATTTCCGATAGAGGCGCATCGAATAATCTGGATACCATCCGTTGTGACGAATCCAATGCCCTAACCAGAATGTCTGCCGGGGAATCAGGTAGCCCACCACCTTGTCGGGCGCAGCGATCACGCTCCGAATCTCGGCTGCCAGTTCAGGAGGTACGATCTCATCAGCGGCGACGTGCAAGATCCACTCCTCTGTGGCAACAGAGGCTGCGTAGTTCTTCTGCTCCGAGAACCCGCGCCATGGCTCCATCACTACGCGATCGGCCAGCCTCTGGGCCAGTTCAACGGTTCGGTCCGTGCTCTCGGAATCGACCACCAGGACCTGATCGGCCCATCTGAGGCTGCGAAGGCACTCCTCGATGGTGTCCTCAGCGTTATATGTGATCACGACCGCCGCGACCGTCGCCACTTGTGCTCGCTTGTATCCCGGGTGCCCCGTCATCGCTAGCTGCTGAGTACGAAACTCGACAATTCCTGTTTGAACCGCTCCGCGTCGAACCGACGGACACTCTCACGAACGGCGACCGGATCGAACTGCATTCGCTCGAAGGTCAAGATCGTTTCGACCAGCGCTAAGGGACTCTGCTCCCGAAAAAACACGCCGGCTTGCCCCTCAACCACGGTCTCAAGAACTCCCCCTGCTCCATACGCAATCACGGGACAACCGGAAGCCTGCGCCTCCAGCGGTGCCAGCCCATAATCTTCATCGCTCGGGAAGATCAGCGCTCTGCACGTCGCGTACAACCTTCGCAGCGCCTCGTCGCCAATCCCGCCGCGAACCGTTACCGAGCCGTCGGCGAGCGTTCGCAACCGGGCCGCGTCTGGTCCGTCTCCTACAACGACCAGCTTGCGGCCCAGTCGCCTACATGCTTCGATGGCAAGATCGACCCGCTTGTGAACTATCAGCCTCGATACGCTGAGGTAGAAGCTCCCCCGCTCCGTGCCGACGCGATAATCTGACAGTCGGACCGGCGGATGGATGACCGTCGCTGCAAGGCCGTAGCAGGACGCAATCGCCCTGGCCATGTTGCGGCAAGACGTCGCCACTTGGTCAATCCGCCTCATGGCTCGGACATCCAGCGCCCGCAACGGGCCCCGTGCGAGTCCGACGAGCCTGCTCAGCGGCCCAACAGGGGCGCGCGCGACGTTGTAGGCTTTGGGGTTCCACAGCAGCCGAGTCGGAGCGTAGCAGTAGCAGACGTGCCGCACGGACGGACCGTGCGATACAAACTTGGCCCCCCAAGTGGTGGAAGAGAGGATGACATCGAAGGCGCGCAAGTTAAGACGTGCGAATCCTACAACCCAAAGCGGGAACAATGCCTTCAAGCGACGCTCCGACTCCACGAGCCCGCTCCAGGGCAGTGGCACCACCGTCGCCGAGCGGAATTCCGGGAACGTGTCCTTAGGCACGTAGGCGGCAGTGTAGATCGGTGCGCTCGGAAACGCCTCATGCATGAAGGCCAGGACTCGCTCTGCGCCGCCCGAAGTGACGAGAGAGTCATGGACGATGGCAATCCGTGGCAAGGATGCGCTGGACACTTTGGAGACGTGACCTTAAGTGGAGCCTCGCAGCGCGCCTGGGGTGATGCATCCCCACTTCGTCGGGCCAGGGCGAAGACAAAGGAGAGAGTGGGACAAGCGAAGACGCCAGATCAAGGCTTGGGGCCCCTCTGCGCCTCAATCGGGCGAAACAGCAATGTCGGGTCCTCGGATCGTTACTGAGCACCGCGCATTCGCACCACCGCTGGAACGGTGCGAACCATGATCGCCATATCCCGAGCCAGGGACCAGTTCCGGATGTACTCCGACTCGAGTGCGATGATCCTCTCGAAGTCCGTCACCTCATTTCTCCCCCCGACCTGCCACGGCCCTGTGATCCCCGGCTTCACGTCGAACCGCGCGTAATGGTGCGCCTCATACAGATCGACCTCCGACGGGAGCGGCGGGCGCGGGCCGACCAGCGACATGTCACCCCGCAGTACGTTCACCAGCTGCGGCAGCTCATCAAGACTGGTGCCCCGCAGCCAGCGCCCTAGGCGCGTCGTCCGAGGATCGCTCGACAGTTTGAACAGCCGCGCGTCGCGGTACAGGCTCCGCGACAGCAGCTCGTCGCGATGCCGCTCGGCCCCGTCCACCATCGTCCGGAACTTGATGATCCGAAACCACCGGCCGCCGCGGCCCACACGCTCTTGCGTGAAGAACGCAGGCCCGGGCGACTCGAGCTTCACGAGCGCCGCGATCACCGCGAACACCGGGCTCAGGACGATCAGTCCAACCACCGAGCCGGTCAGGTCCACCATCCGCTTCACCGCCAACTGCCAGCCCTTCAGGCTCGGCGCTGTCAGCTCCACCAGCGGCTGGCCGCGGCGCCAGACCGTCGTGGGATGCACCCCGGCAATCTTCACGGATCGCGGAACGGAGAGCACCTGACAGCCGCCCGCCAGCGCGGTATCCACGAGTTCGTGGAACTGCTTGTCGCTCAGGTACCCGCACACCACGACGACGTGCGCGCC
>Ga0066710_100008123_pt1 | contig 10140 bp, 19 predicted proteins | sample GraSoiAngelo_159_FD_79666 | JGI IMG/M metagenome (GOLD analysis project Ga0066710, IMG submission 79666) | Grasslands soil microbial communities from the Angelo Coastal Reserve, California, USA - 14_1009_16_40cm | ecosystem: Environmental > Terrestrial > Soil > Grasslands | place: USA...
ATCGGACGGGCGAGGCCAAAGCGCTGAAAGCGCGTTCCATTTCAATCCCAGGCATAACGCTCGTGGAATTCGGTCCTATGCCTTGGCGGCAACAGCCGGTATTCTTCTTGGAAACTCCGCGGAATGGTTGCTGGCACGATGTGGAAGGAGCATCCTACGCTCAATGATTTCGGAAATTGGGTCGCGCCCTTGGCGCTTGAGGTTGTTTTTTGGGGCCCTTGACCTGGGGCGTTGCCCCAGGCTGGTATGGGCCGGGCCTTTGGCCTGCGTCACTCCGAGCGATGGACGCACCAGGCCAGTTTACCGGGGTCAGATTCAGCGTTTTCGCATTGGCGAGAGACCGTGTGGGGATGCGCGCTAGCGTTTGGAGCGCAGCCGTCTCGGCGGCGAGTTCACGCACCGTCTCGGTGCCAAGAGGATGCGAGTGGCGAGACGCCAGTATGTGTTTAGCGTAGCGCAGATTGTTAATCTGCTGTATCGCCGATTGGCAATCGGCTCCGCGCTGGTGGAGGATAGACGTAGCGGCCAGGGCGCAGTTCTGCAGGATGGCATCCTGCGATACAGCAGACTTGCAGTCTGCGCTACACGTACGGCCCAGGCGCCAAACACATACAGACGCCACCCGCACGCGCAGGCAGGGACGCCTGCGCTGCGACCGACACTTTCAATCGCACCGTTCGAGGCCCGATCGCTTGTCCGTGACAACATGCAAAAATGCGGCACAACAAAACCATTTTCCACATCATGACTTCTGACCGTGACGAATTGCCTACCCCGTTCGCCCCGGGTACGGCGCTTCCTTGCCGTTTTCATCGCTCTCGGCCTGACCGCATTGCTTTCACGCTCGTCGAACTGCTCGTCGTTATCGCTATCGTCGCGATTTTGTCCGCGCTGCTTCTGCCGGCGCTCGGCCGCGCCAAGGCCAAGGGCCGGCAGATCGCTTGCTTGAGCAACTATAGGCAACTGCAACTTTGCTGGCTCATGTACACGGATGATTACAACGACGCTCTGCCGCCCAACGAGACGTTGCCGGGGGCCGACCGCGGCGGTTGGGTGGCCACGGCGCGAACGTGGATCCAGGGCAACGCCTGGACCGACAGCACCAGCTCGAACATCGAGAACGGTGTGCTGTTCCCGTACAATCGTTCGATCAAAATCTACAAATGCCCCTCGGATCGTTCGACCGTCCGGGACGAAGGAACAATTCCTCGCTTCCGCAGTGTGTCGATGAACATGTATATGAACCACATTCCTGACCCGCAAGACCCGACGTGCTGGCATCGTTACTCAGAAATCAAAGACCCGCCGCCGGCCAGGGCGTTTGTGTTTATCGACGAGCACGAGAACAGCATCGACAACGCCCGCTTCGCGCTGGCGGGACGGCAAGACTGGTTCTGGATCGATTTTCCGGCCATCCGGCATGAAACCGGTTGCGTTCTGAGCTTTGCCGATGGGCATTCGGAGTTGTGGCGATGGTTGGAACCGATCACCCTGCAAAACGGTCGGATGAAAGGCTGGATTCAACGCGTTCGCGGAGTGCCGGGGAAGGACCGCGACTTGCAGCGCATTCATGAGTCCATCCCCAGCCTGCCCATCTATTGAACCTGAAAGGAGTAATTCAACCCCAAAGAACGCAGAGAACACAAAGAGAAACTGCACATCCGGACTCTGCCCGCAGATCACGCAGACCACACGGATTCTTGTTCAAGGTAAGGAGAAGGCTCGAAAATAGGGACGGGCAAGGTCGGTACTCGCTGGGTCCTGGAAGTCAATGAACGGACAGATGGAATCAGTCGAAGGGAAGACGGCGTCTTCGTGGGGCAGGTTCATAGCGGACCGGCACGTCAAAAAGGTTCCGTCTTCCTCGCCAAGTCGTGTTCATTCTCCCGCTGCACGAATCAGCACAAGCGGGTGACTTCGACGGCGATAACGCACACATCGTCGGCAAAGCTTTCGCTGGTGGAGAATTGTCGGATTTCAGAGAGCAGTTCGGACAGCAATTGGGAAGGAGCCAGGTGGGCGCGGCGTTGCACCGCCGCCAGCAGAAGTTCGTGGCTGAACTGTTCGCCGGCCGGACTGTCCACTTCGAACATGCCGTCGGTGAACAACAGCAGTACGTCGCCGGCATTTATCGCGCGCTCCGATGCCTGATAGACGATGTCGTCGAAGAGTCCCAAGGCCGGGGCCGAACGCTCGCTCGCGCTCATGGCGTGGACGGAACCGGCGCGCGGCCGGAGGTGAAGCGGGTTCGGATGGCCGGCGTTGGCGTAGAGCAGTTGACCGCGGGCCACGTCCACCACGAGGTAGAATGCGGTCACATACATGACCGTGCCGGACTGCTGGAGAATCTTGGCGAGGTCGCGGTTGATTTGGGTCAACAATATGCCGGGATCGGCTGCTTGTTGACTCAGTTCCTCCACCAAGGCCCGCATCATGGCCGTGACCAACGCCGCCCGAACGCCGTGGCCCATCACATCGCAAATGAAGATGCGGACCGTGGTCTCCGAAAGGGGAACGACGTCGAAGTAGTCCCCGCTCACCGCGCCGGTCGGGTAATAGAAACTGAGGAATTGGAGGGCGGCTTCGTTCGGCCTTGCCGAGTGTGGAACATTGGGGAACTGCTGCGGCAACATCGCCAGTTGAAGTTCCCGGGCCATCTTCAGTTCCTCTTCCATCTCCGCATTCCGTTCGCGCAACTGACGGGTCCGTTCCGCCACGCGCTGGCGGATCTGGTCGTGCTGAACGGCCACATTCTCTCAGGTCTAATGCCCACACGCCGCCCGGGTAAAGCCCGTTAACTGCCTCGCGAGGAATCCTGGCTCGGACAACCGGTTTCGTGTCGTCCGACACTGTGATCGTCGCACGGAGGCAAGGTCATGAACCCGGAACCGGAAGCTAAGTCCAAAACTTGGGAGACGTCTCAGCCGGAAGCGCATGAGGGAACTCCGATGTATCACGACGGCGCGAGGCAACTCCAGGACCGATTCGACACCCGCCGGCTCGCCGATTGCCTCGAGGACGTCCAAGTCCATGAAATCTTCAGTGACGAGGACCGCGGGTTTATTAAAAGCGCGCCCATGTTTTTCCTGGCACCGCCGACGCGCAAGGCCGGCCGGATTGCTCGTACAAAGGGGGCCTTCCAGGGTCTATTTTTCCACTTGACCTTCGAGTCGGCTCCAAGGTGTAGCGTTGGGCGATGAATCAGGAAGTGAGGTGAGTGAAATGATGAAAGCGAAATTAGCTTTGGCGATAGTCGCCTTGGTTGCAGCGGCCACGCTTGCCGTGGCGGCAGCCTCGAAGTCCATTTCCGGACCCGCGGCCCATCCCTTGACAAAATGCGTCCCGACAGCGGACGGCAAGTTCATTTGCAAAGAAACCGGCGCAGTGATGGACGAGCCCTGCTGCGTCAAACGGTGCGGGAAATGAGCGGCTGCCGTTTGTCTTGCTCCTCTCGCGGCGAAGCGGCTGACTAACGAGGTTGTCCGTGAGCAACTGATGAAACAAAACGCAAAACCTTTGTTCGTCGGCCAGCTCGCCCGGCAAGCGCATGTCAAATCGGACACAGCGCTTTTACGAACGCGCCGGGCTTCTGCCACGCCCGGAACGGACCGCCACAGGTTATCGGGCTTACCCGCCGGCTGCTGTGCATCGTTTGCGTTTCATTCGGCAGGCGCAGGCCCTCGGGTTGTCGCTCGACGAAATCAAGCGCGTGCTCCAGATGCGCGACTCCGGCACAGTGCCCTGTGACTACGTCATCGGCCTGGCCGAGCGCCGGCTGCGCGGAGTGGAGCGGGAACTGGCGGGCTTGCAGGTCGTCAGAGACGCATTGCACCGCTGCCTGCGCCACTGGAAGCGCACGGCGAATCCCGACGCCTGCGCCGCCGCACAGTTCTGCAACCTGATCGAAGCGGTAGAACTCAAGCTCGTGCCCAAAGCCGACACGGCAGTTCGGAACGGGCGACTGAATCGGAAAAAATTGAGTTGAGAACGAAGAAAGAAAACCTTGCTTTGGGCGCGAGCGCGGTGTCTGCGGCCGCCACGCCGCTCTGTTGCATCGGCCCGTTCGTTTCGCTGCTTTTGGGTCTCGGCGGATTCGCAGGCGCGTCCTTCTTTGCGAAGTGGCGCCCCGTCATGTTGCCCGTGACCTTTGCCCTGCTGGGGCTCGCCTGGTATATGGCGTATCGCGCACCGAACCGCGCGTGCAATGAAAACGGCTCGTGCAAAGCAAAGCGTGCCGGCAAACAGTGCCTCGGACGGGAATAGTCGGTGGCAGAGTCGTTTCGTATAAGGAGTCACGGACAAGATTATGAAAAGGCGCCTATGAAAAATCGCATGAAAACCCACCGTTTGCCGCTTCTTCTCGCCGCCAGCGTGCTCGTCTTGAGCCTGCAGGCGGCAATGGCCTCTGGCAGCTACGTGTCGCGGCCGCCGCAGCCACCAAGCGAAACAGAAATCGTCTGACCGCGCGAAATACTCACTAGGTATGCGCGTCTTCGACGCAAAAGTAAAATTCGACGCCCAGGCCGACCCCGGCGCTCAGCGCGATCGGCTAAAGGCGTTGCAGGCCCGGCTACCGGAGCGCGTCGCCAAGAATAAAGACTTGCCCTCGTTGGCTGGGAAGCTGACTGCGGAGCAGCTCGATGCCCTCGAATATTACGTCAACCATCGTTATGGCAAATAGATTCCCGCTCTGCAGCCGCATGAACCGCTCATTTGTCCTCAGTACTACTCGCCTTGCGGGCGAGTTGCATCGGCTTGGCGCAGTCCGGGTTTAATTGCGGAATCAACTGCATAGCGCAAATAACGGCTTCGGCTGGAACCTCGAGATGCAAGTCCGCGCGTTGGAACTCGGACTTTGTATTGTCGAACTGCCTGTTATCTGCCTTCCACGTCGCGCGGGTGATTCGAAGATTTCCGGAAGCCTGGGCGGCACAATCCGTGCCGGATGGGGCATTCTGCGCATGCTCGCGCACCTCTGGCGACTCCGGCGCCAGGGCAACGCGTAGATGCCCTCGCCACACCATCAAACTGACATTCGGGCGTTGTGCGCCCGTTTGCTGCCTCAGGTTGCCTTGAGCGGCTGGCTACTGCTCGCCTGGTTTTCACATCACCCGCCTGCCGGCATCGTTTGGTGGCTGCTGTCCGTGCTGGCCGTCCAGTGGGTACTCGCCGTATTCGTCGCGCTACGGGCATCGCCTCATCGAGGCGCCAATGGATGGCTTGGGGAATTGCCTTCCGCATTGTCGGCCTCGTCGCCTGGCCCATTCTCGATGAGGACTATTACCGCTTCATTTGGGACGGCCGAATGTTCGCGCTCACGGGCAATCCCCACGCGACAACTCCAGACGCGCACTTCGCCGATGCCGCACTGCCAGCGGCGTTTGGTGCGATCCTCGACCACTATCTCCATGGCGCTCCGAAACGCCGGCCATGAAGTTTGCCGATACAAACTTCCTCGTGGCTTTGTTGAATCCGAACGACCAATGGCATCCCGCGGCGAAGGCTGCCGCCAACGAGATGGACGAGCCGGTGGTAACAACGATGTGGGTGCTCGTCGAACTGGGAGACGCGTTTTCCGTTGGCGAAAATCGCGCTCTCTTTCTCCGATTTCTCGACCGACTTTCAGAACAGCCCCAATGGGAAACAATTGCTGCGTCGCCCGACTGGTTTCGGCGTGGCCTGGAACTGTTTCGAGCGCGCCCGGACAAGCAATGGTCGCTCACCGACTGCATTTCCTTTGCCGTTATGACGGACCGTGGCATTACCGACGCGCTGATTCACGACCATCACTTTGAACAGGCTGGATTTAGGGTGTTGATCGAGGAGTAAGCCGCCGCCAGTTCGACGCGCCGCTGGCGGCAACAGCCGATCTTCGGACTTACGCGGGACAAGTGGCCATTTCGCCTCATTGATATCGCTGTGATCCGCGTCATCCGCGCTTCATTTCTTCGATTTCGATCGTGCGGGCTGCGAAAGCTGCTCATCAATTCTTGAAAGTGCCTCAGCTCCTCAGCGCGACGGATCACTCGCTCCACAACGCCAGCGTGTGCCTCCGTCGTCGAAGCCGAACTCGTCACAAGCTCTGGTGTGATGTTCAATTCCTGCAAACGCCGGAACACTGGCTGCAATGCGCGTTCCTCGTCGCGGAAGAAGAGACTTCCGCGAATACGAACGAACGTCCAACCGAGTCGTTCGAGAATGGCCTGGCATTCGAGGTCTTCCCGAAGTTTCTCCGGGCCGTGGTACTGTTCGCCGTCGCACTCGATTGCCAAGCGTCGCCCGTTTCCGCTCACAACGAGGTCAATCGAATAAGCGCCGGCTGGGAATTCCGGCGTCACGTTGTATCGTTGCTCCATCAGTCGGCGCAGAACGACTCCTTGGAATTCGTTTGAGCGCGGGTCTGTCTCCAACCACGATTACCTGTTTGCCCAAATAAAGAGCAAACAATGCAGCCGGATCATACTGACTTGCTTCGTCGATGATAACTACATCAAAGCGAGTGGTGCGCGGGTCGAATGTGTCAGCAGCTTCCGCAAGAGGCATGATCCAGACCGGAACAGCTTCCTTTGCGAGCGCCATCACTTTACGCGCCTCCTCAATGTAGTGCTGGTCAAGAACACCCTTCCGGCTCTTCGCCACCTTCTCGCGATATAGAGCATAAAACCCCAGCGCACGCCTCTGCTCTGGGGTGACCTGTCGGATTTGATTCCACCACGTCTGCTTCTCCACGAGTTGCGCCGTGACTTCGAGAAGTTGGTGTCCGAGACGTTCGATTTGCTGCTGCAACCGATTGATGGAAACGCTTGCCCGTCTCTCCAATTCATCATGAAGCTGTCGCATTCCCAGGCTGAGTGCGGGTCGCCTGGGGGTTGCGAGCCGCTATGTTGCAGGACACGATTTTCAATCGCCGAATTCCACGCTGGCGCAGTCTGCGCCATTCGATCTAGTAGCTCACGTCGGCGCGCCAAATCGGATTCTAGATTCTTCAGCCGCGTCAGTTCTTCGTAAGCCGATTGATAATCCACTGGAGACGCATCACGAATCGCCTGTCGCAGTCGTTGTGTTGCGTGGGCTTCGGCGCCATCCGATTCTGGCACTTGGGCGCGCCACGCGCGCAATTTTGCAAGCAGCCGCTTGTGTCTCAGCAATCCACTTCGCGATTGAAGAATCGGGCCGAGATCGCCAAGCACCGCGCTACGAATCCGGCGAAGCTCGGCGTTGTCTCCTGCTTCCGGCGCAGTGGAGTCCAAAAACGCGGACCACTGGAATCCGAGTTGATGAAATTGGTTTTCCAACGGCTGCCAAGTCGACGCGTGCCGTTCCAAGCAGAGTTGGATTTGAGGCACGAATTTGTTTGCAGACTTGCTCTGGTCGCTCGCCCAATTCGGAGCACGCGAGACCGCCATGACACGCCATTTGGCGTTCCCACCGTTCAACCAATGCAGAGCGAAGCTGTCGCATCCGCAGGAGCCCCCGCACAGCCCGCAGGTGAGTCGCGTCATTCAGTTCCAAAGCGCGACGGCCAATGCGAACCGTTTCCATGAACTCGAACCAATGACGCTTCGTGAGCAAGCCGTACGAATTGCCCGCGTCATGGTGTTGAATGATTTCTTCAACCAGCGTCAGTAATTCGTGCGGAGGCCGCTGGTCAGAAACCTCCGGCCCATGCTGCATGACGAGCGCGTGGCATTCCTGAACTTCGCGCCAAGTTGTTCCAATCAACGTCGCGAGCGATTCCCAAACTTGGCGAGTTGCTCGCCGTCTCGGCCAGCTTGAACAGCTTCTAGCTAGAGCGGCATGTCCTCAAGCGCGCGCGACAAACTTTGCGGCCCGAGAGTTTTGCGCGCATCACGGAGAAACTCGTGTTTCATCGGCTCAGCTACGAACACCAGTTGGAAATCGCGGAGAAATTTCTCGCGAGAGAATCGGTTTCCTGCGAAGTCGCGGGCATGAATTGACAGTTGATACGTCCGTCCTTCCATTCCTGGTGCGAAAGGGCTTCCACCCGAAGCTTGGCGCACGCCCAATGCGTGATGCAGTTGAAAAGCTTGACGGTGACGCGGTGGCTGTGGACCTTCTCACCGGTGGCAAAGGCGCTGGTTTGTTGGTGGCCGATGAAGCGGCGGATTGCTTGGCGATTCGGTAGCTGAGCGTGGCGGAAAGCCGTCCACTCGATACAAAAATTGAGAGCAACAAATGCGATGGGCGGCTCAGGAAAATTGGTTACCAGCGGCCCGCAGCCGCATCACTTCCGTTGCGTTACCTGTCTCCGAATCCAACTTGGTTTCCTGCGCAGGTCGAGCACGGCTACGACTCCTGTCTCTTGCTCTGCCTCAAGGTAATAGATGCCGAAGGGGAACCGGCTGGCCAGCATATCCATGTTGTTGCCGATGAATCCCATGAAAACGCTCCAGGCTTTCGATGTCGGCCATCAGCGACCTGACACAGTAATCGCCCACCCCAGGTTCCCGTGCATCGTAAAACTCTCTCGCTTCCTCCAAATCTTCAGCGGCTTCCGCCAGGACGACCACCCGCCTCATGGCGCTGGCTTTTGCAGGCGTTCCTTCAACTCCCCGATACTCAGGAACTCTCCTTCGCCACGCTCAATTTTGGCCAACCGGGTCGCGATGACCTCCGTGTGCCAATCCGGAGATGGCACCGCGTCCGGCGTCTGGACAAGCGAGGCCCACAGCAACTCCATGGCCTGCAGCCGTTCCTCAACACTCATCTGCTCAATGTCGGCGGCCTGAATCATGCGCAAAGGCTAGCTCTACAAATGCAGCCATGCAAGCCGACTTTTGTGATGCCAGCCCGTGAGCGACTGCGCGCCGTGCGGATGCGCGCGCACCAATACTGCCGCACTCTCGACATTGCCGTAGGCCTTGGCACCAGGGTGCAAGGGAATTTGCTTCGCTGCGTGCGCACGCTGCTCAAGACGATGACGCGTTCCCCCTCGATGCGGTAGAACCTGGAAACCGGCGCAACAACAACCGACGGAATCGACGGCCGTATTCGCGGTATCGGTTCGGATTCTCGGCCTACGCACGCACTGCAAGGCGCGCAGCAATCACCAGCTCGATGTCCAATTCCTCGCGTTGCTCATCGTACCACTGGCGCGATGCCGTCGAAAGGCTGATCCGGGACGCGCTCGCAATTGACCTGCCGGCTGGTCGGCGGCTCAGGTCGTTTGGTCGCCGACGAAGTGACGCGCGCCTTAGGGACCGCGAATTCAGCACCTTGGCCGGGAGTGCTTTCGCAAGCGCCGGTCAGCCGCCGGGCTTGAAAAGGGAGGAATCACCAATTTGACACGTTTGGTTCTCACGACGACCAGAAATCGGCCAGTCATTCCCGGATCGTGCATGAACGGAAGGTTTCAACTCTATGCAAGCGGATTGACAGCTTTCTTCCACTGCGTACGCTCGAAACGGGATCGAGTGGCGAAACGTTCTGACAAGGCGACCACCACGGCAAGAAGAAAGCCGCAGGCAAATAAGCTAATAACCGCCTTGCGGATGGCACTTGGTGACAGCATTCGGCTATCAAAAAGTTCGATGTGCCCTCTTCCTGATGGCGCCGCTGAGATTGCAGCCATTAGTTAAAGAGGCGCCTATTATCGCCGCAGAGTGGACAACAGCTGGCGCAGCGCGTCTATGTCGGCAACCAACACCACTCCCTCCTCCGTGCCCTGCGCCAACAGCTTGCCGTCCGGGCTGAAGGCTGACACGAATGAGAGGGCACGCCAGTCCGTGCCAAGTGGAATTCCATGTTTCAGACCGGGACGATCTATCAATAGCCACTCGTCTCGCGGGAAGAACCGTTCCCCAGACGGACCGATCGCCTGGCAGTAGTCCGCTGTCTTCCCGATTTCCTCAAAGTCGGAGAAGCGGAAGAGACGCATGTGCGAAGTCTGGTCGGCCCAATAACCAAACAATCGTCCCGTGGGATCAAGGCAAACTCTCAAATCGCCACTGGGCCGGCCCGTTGCAGTCTTCCACACCTCCCGACCGCTGTTCACCTCGATGGCTCGGATGATTTGCCCCGTGTCACCGGGCCACCCGTTCCAAACCAGAAACCGCTTGCCGCCCGCTGGGAAAACCATGTCGAGCGTGGACCAGTTCGTCTCCGTTTGCTCATGCAGCA
>Ga0066710_100008124_pt1 | contig 10139 bp, 8 predicted proteins | sample GraSoiAngelo_159_FD_79666 | JGI IMG/M metagenome (GOLD analysis project Ga0066710, IMG submission 79666) | Grasslands soil microbial communities from the Angelo Coastal Reserve, California, USA - 14_1009_16_40cm | ecosystem: Environmental > Terrestrial > Soil > Grasslands | place: USA...
ACGCCGCGCTCCGCTCGCTCAAGCTGTATCCGGTGGAGAACGCCACGGCGCAGAAGGCGCTGGACGAGCTCCAGGGGACCACGACCGCCTTCCTGGCGCGGGAGCAGGAGATCGAGGTCCGGCTCGCGGGCGACTTCATCTTCGTCAACTCCGTGCGGCTGCGGCTGGAGCTGGACAACTTCGCCTCCTTCGGCGGCGTGCTGTCACTGCTCCGGGCCTTCGACATCGGAGTGCTCCGGGTGTACTCCGGGGTCGAGCGGCGGGAGTGGTTGGCCCTGCTCAGTATTCTTATCGCGCTGTCGGCGGAGCAATCCTCGCCGGAAGACCGCTTCACCATCCTGCTCGACCGCATGGCCCAGGCGAGCGTCCCCAATCTGCAGGTGGAGCCGCGCGACGCCGCCAGCGAAGAGTTCGGGAGCGAGCAGGAGGCCAAGGAGGTCGCCAAGAAGACCTACTCCCAGGGCGTCGCGGTGACCAAGGAGGTGGTGAACTCGATTCGCATGGGGCGCACCAGCAACCTCAAGAAGGTCAAGCGGGCGGTCCAGATGATCGTGGACCAAGTGCTCAACAACGAGACCTCGATCATGGGGCTCACCACCATACGGGACTACGACGAGTACACCTTCATGCACTCGGTCAACGTGTGCATCTTCGCCGTCGCCCTGGGCCGGAAGATCGGCTGCTCCAAGCTCCAGCTCTACGACCTGGGGATGACTGCGCTGCTCCACGACATCGGGAAAGCCAAGGTGCCGCTGGACCTGCTCAACAAGACCGGGGAGCTCAACGAAGAGGAGTGGCGCGCCATCCAGGCCCATCCCTGGCGCGGGGCGATGACGCTGTTCGGCCTCCGGGGCTACGAGGAGATCCCTTACCGCTCGATCCTGGTGGCCCACGAGCACCATATGAAGACCGATCTCGCCGGGTACCCGCGGCACATCCGGCCCCGCAGCCTGGGGCTCTTCACCCGCATTGTCGCGGTGGCGGACGGGTTCGACGCCGCGACCACCCGGCGGAGTTACCAGACCATTCCCCTGGAGCCGGACCAAGTGCTCAAGGAGATGTGGTCCAACCCCAAGCGGGGCTTTGACCCGATCATCGTGAAGGCCCTGATCAACCTCATCGGGGTCTATCCCATCGGGACCTGCGTGATCCTCGACACTTTCGAGGTAGGGATCGTCGCTTCCACCACCGAGACCCGGGAGCAGCTGAACCGGCCGGTGGTGCGGATCGCCATCGATGCCCAAGGCAGCATGATCGCGCCGCCTGGCATCCCAGTGGACCTGGCGGAACGGGGCCCCGACCAGACCTATCTCCGCTCCATAGTAAAGGTGACCAACCCCGAGCGCTTCGGCCTGATGCCGGGCGACTTCTTCCTCTGAGCCATGGCCGCCGAATCGCCCGGTCTCGTCGAGCGCTACAGCACCGGGTTGGCTGCTGCAGGACCGCTGCTGGTCGCTGCTGGGCTGGCCACCGACCCGCGCTGGCTCTCCCATCTTCCCGCCACCGCGACGCTCCTGGCCGGCGTGACGCTGCTCCGGGGTGGCCCGGTCCGGCTGAGCAAGTATTCCTATCTCACCCAAACCGGAGTCCCCGCTCTGGTGGGTGCGCTGGTCGCCCCGGCGTCGGCCACCATGGCGGCGCTCTGGGCCGGAGTGGTGCTGGCGGACGTGCTCTGGCTCCGCAAGAGCCCCCGCGCCGGCGTGGTGAACGCGGGGCGCGAGGTGCTCGCCTTCGCGCTGTCGTACGGCTTCTACGCCCTCACCCTTCGGCTGAGCGGCGCCGCCACCCTATCGCTGGAGTTCCTGCCCGCCGGGGTGGTGCTGGCCGGGTTCTACTTCTTCATCTCCCGCATCCTGTTCTACTTCTCGCTCCTGGTGCGGGGCAAGCTCACCTTCGAGGAGCGCCTCTTCATCCTCCGGTGGGAGGTGGTCTCCTACCTGGTGACCCTCATCGCCGCCGGGATCGTGGTATGGGCGTTGTCGACGCTCGCCCCGGCGGGCTGGATCCCGGTCTTGCTGGCCCTGGTGGTGCTCGGCTTCCTCACCCGCACCTTGGTGGAGGAGGCCATCGCGGCGGAGGACCTGAGCCGGGTCCACAGCATGCAGTCCGCCATCACCAGCAACCTGAGCCTGCGGCTCTCCTTCGAGCAGATCGAGCAGCTGGCCTACCGCCTGCTGGACTGGGGAGATTTCCGCATCTACCGGGTTGCGGCGCAGGGCCCAGCCGCCCTCACCTACCGGGGCGCCAACGGACGGCCCCACCGGGGCGCCCCCGACTCGGGCCTAGGCCCGCTGCGGGAGCGGGTGCTGCGGGAGGGGGGGATACTGGTGGTGCCGGACACCCGGCGGGAGAGCGGGCTGCAGCGGATGGAGGCGGTTCGCAGCGTGGTGCTCCACCCGTTGCGGTTTGCCGACCAGACCATCGGGACCCTGGAGCTGGAGCACCACAAGCGCTATCACTATCGGGCGCGGGACCTCTCTGCCATCAACGCCGTGGCGACCCAGATCTCCACCGCGATCCACATCGCCGAGCTGCGGCGGCCGCTGTTGGAGACGGTGAACCAGATCGGGGCCCAGAGCCAGGCGCTGGCCCGGGCGGCCAACTCGCTCCGCGCCTCCGCCTTGGCGCTGGCGGCGGCGTCGGAGAACATGCGCCGCGAGGCCACTACACAGGAGGCGTTCGCCCGCACCGGCCTGGAGGCCACCACCGAGCTGTCCCGCCGGGCCGAGGGCGCCGCGGGGGCCGGGGCGCGGGCCGCGCGGGTCAGCGAGACGGCGGCCGCCGACGCGGCCAAGCATCGGCAGGGCATCGGCGACGCGATCGAGCGGCTGCTCCAGGTCCAGGGCTTCGTGGCCGACACCTCCCGGCAGGCGGCGGAGCTGGGCGCCACCACCCGGCGGATCCAGGGATTCCTGGGCTCGATTCAGGAGATCGCGGAGCTGACCAACCTCATCGCGCTGAACGCCTCCATCGAGGCCAACCGGGCTGGGGAAGCCGGGCGGGGGTTTGCGGTGGTAGCGGAGGAGATCCGCCAGTTGGCCCTGCAAAGCGCGCAAGCCAGCGAGGAGGCGGCCAAACTTGCCGCCGACATCGCCCGCGAGGTGGCTGGCACGGTGGCGCAGATGGAACGGGGCGAGCAGCTGGTTGCCGGGGTGGGCCAGATGAGTGGTGCCGCGGCGCGCGCCCTCGATGCCATCGTGCAGGCGACCCATGAAGCCGGCCAGGAAGCCCGCACCATCGCCGAATCCGAGTCGGCCCAGGAGCTGGGCAGTCGCCGCCTGGCGGAGCAGATCCGCAAAGTCGCGGAGGCGGCGGTGCGCATGCGGGGCGAGACCGAGGGCCTCGCCACCCAGGCCTCCGAGGCCGGCCGGGGTCAAACCGAGCTGGAGGCGGCCATCGTGGAGCTCCAGCGGGTGGCCGGCGATCTGCAGGCGATCGCGCGACACTTCGCCGTCGAGACGTAGCCGGTGCCGGCGGTCCGGGCTTACGTCGCCCTGGGCAGCAACCTGGGCGACCGGGCTGCCCACCTGGCGCTGGCCCGGGCCCGTCTGGCGGCGCTCCCCGGGACCCGGCTGGTGGGCGCGTCGGCGGTGGAGGAGACCAAGCCGTTAGGCGGCCTGCCCCAGCCGCAGTACCTTAACCAGATGGTCGCTCTGGAGACCGAGCTCGCTCCCCGAGAGCTGCTGGCCGCCTGCCGCGAGATCGAGGCCGAGGCGGGCCGGGTGCGCCGGGAACGGTGGGCCTCCCGCACGTTGGATCTCGACCTGGTGCTCTACGACGAGGTCACCCTGGCCGAGCCCGACCTGATTTTGCCGCATCCGGGCCTCTCGGCTCGGGATTTCTGGGGCCGGGAGCTGGCGGAACTGAGGCAGGCCATAGGCCATAGGCCATAGGCCAGGCGGGTGCTCAGTGCTGGCGGGATCCCTGCGGCCAACTCGCAGCCCTTTAGACCTATCCCCGATGGGCTATAGCCTATAACCTGACATCCCGTGCCCCACCTCGACGAAACCTTCCCCATTCCCGCGGGCCTCCGGCCTACGCTGCCCTCCTGGGCCCGGGTCTCCCGCAAGCGGATCGGCCACATCCAGCGCGTCGCGGAGCTGGTTTCCGACTGGGCCGCTCAGATGGGAGTCCCCGACTCCGAGCGCCACCGCTGGCTCAAGGCGGTCTGGCTGCACGACGCCCTTCGGGATGCCCCGCCCGAGGAGCTCAATCGCTGGGCGCCAACGGCCAAAGGACCGGTGGAGCTGCGGCACGGGCCGGCCAGCGCCGCCCGGGCCAAGGCGGAAGGCGAAACCGACCGGGGCGTGCTGGACGCGGTCCGCTATCACTCGCTGGGGCTCGCCGAGTGGGACATGGTAGGTCGGGTGCTCTACTGCGCCGACTACCTGGAGCCCGGGCGAAAGTTCGATGCCAAAGGGCGCAAGGAGCTCGCCGGGCGATTCCCGGAGGACGCCTCGGGAGTGCTGCTCGAGGTGGCCCGGCGGCGCCTGGCCTTCATGGTGGAATCCGCATGGAGCATTCCCGAGCCGACGTTCCGGTTTTGGAACAGCCTCACGCGCACGCGGCCCGACCAGTCGTCCTGATCCTGGCCCTGACGACGGTGCTGCGGGGGAGCGCTGCCCTCCCGCCCCGGCCGGCGCCCGCGGGGGAGGCCACGATCGCTGGGGCCGTGGCACCGGCGCACCAGGCGGCGGGCTCGGCGATCGTGGTGGAAGTGCGCAACGGCTCCCGGCGCCGAGGCCTCGCCCGGGTGGTGACCCGACTGCTGCGCGAGCGGGGGATCGACGTGGTCTACTTCGGCTCGGCGGGCGACAGCGTGCGACTGACCCAGATCCTGGTGCGGCGCGGGGACCCGGGCCGGGGCCACGAGGTGGCGCGAGCGCTAGGCACTGGAGTGGTCCGGTTGGTCCCCGACACCCTCCTCCGGGTCGACGCCACCGTGCTGCTCGGCGCCGACTACACGTTGCCGAAGGGGGCGCCGCCCTTCTAGGAAGGTTCACCTCACCCCACCAGCGCCACCACCAGATCCATCACGTTGGTGCCGGTGGGGCCGGTGCGCAGCAGCGCCCCCGCGGCCGCGAGGGCGGGGTAGGCGTCGTGGCCCTCCAAGGCCGCCGCCGGGTCGAGGCCGGCCCCGCGGATCCGCGTCCAGGTCTCCCCGTCCACCAGGGCGCCGGCCGCGTCGGTGGGCCCGTCCCTGCCGTCGGTCCCCGCAGCGAGCAGGACCCAGGGCCGGCCTCCAGTATCCCGCAGAGGGCCCGCCGCCGCGAGCGCTAGCTCCTGACACCGCCCCCCGCGTCCGGGGTGCGGACCCAGGGCGACGGTGGTCTCACCGCCCCAAAGGAGGCAGCGCGGGCCCGGCGCGGCGCGGCGCGCGGCCGCCAGCTCACCGGCGATCCGCTCTCCGGCGGCCTGGGCCTCGCCTGCCAGAGGCGCCACCGCCGCCGACACCGCGTAGCCTAACGCTACCCCCTCGGCCTCCGCCGCGGTCCGGGCGACGGCGTTGGAGCCGATCACCACCGTGGTCCGCCGGGCGAAGCACGGGTCCTCCGGCTTCGGGGTCTCCGCTGCTTCGCCGCGGAGCACCGCCTCAAGATAGGTGGCCGCTGAGAGTGGCAGGTCGGGCAGGAGCCCGCACCGCACCAGGATCTCCCGCACCTCGGTCGCGGTGCTTCGGTCGGGCTCGCAGGGACCCGAGCCGATGGTCTCGGGGTCGTCGCCCGGCACGTCGGAAAGCGCGAAGACCCGGACCCGCTCGGAGCGCAGCGCCGCCGCCAGCCGGCCCGCGCCCCAGCGCGAGAACCGCTTGCGGACCCGGTTCAGCAGCTCGATGGGGAGCCCGGCCCGAACCAGCCGCTGGTGCAGCGACCGGTAGTCGGTGGCGGTCACCCCCTCCGCCGGCGCGCCCACTAGGCTGGAGGTGCCGCCGGAGAGCAGCAGCCACACTTCGTCGTGGGCCACCACGGCTTGCGCCACCTCCCCCAACGCGTCGGCGGCCACCGCCGACCTAACGCCCGGTAGCGGATGGTCGCCGGCGAGGCTACGCAGCCGGGGGTGGGGCGGATCGCCAGGCTCGGTCGAGACCACCACTCCGCCCGCCAGGGGCACGTCCAGCAGCGCGAGATGGCGGCACGCCGCACCGGCCATCGCCGGGCCGGCCTTGCCCAGAGCGAGGATCCACACCCGGTCCGCGGGCGGTGGTGCTCGCAGCAGCGCATGGGTCAGGCCCTGACCCGGCTCCACCGCAGCGACAGCCGCGCGGAACAGCGCCAGCGCATGCGCCCGGAGCGTCTCCCCGTCGCCGGGCACGACTCAAGAACCACGCGGCGCCGGGAGGCGAACCGGGCTCCGCAGTGGGCCGAGCGGGCTCACATTCTCAACTCTTCTGCCAGGGCGCGCAGCTCGAACCGGATCCGCTCGCGGGCCTGGACCAGGCGGGCGAAGCGCCGACGCGCGAAGAGATACCAGCCCAGGGCGCGGGCGGCGCCGACGAATCGGTCGAACCGCTCGGCGAGCCGGAGGCCGGCATAACCGGTGACGGGCGCGAAGAGGAGCGCCGCCACCCCGATCGGCCAACCGAGCCGCGAGCCGACCATCAGGGAGGCGAGCACCCAGGTCAGCGGGAAGAGCAAAGCCCCCGCGAGCATCTTGACCGTGGCGAGGGTGTCGTCGTGCGTTCTGGCCACGCGGCGGGAGAGCCGACCCACCAGCCAGTAGGCCGGGTAGTGCAGCAGGATGCCCGGCAGCGCCACCGGGATCAGGGTTAGGAGCTGCGCGGCAAAGACGCCGGTCGCCGCCAGCACCGTGCCCATGGTATAGTGGTCGGGTGAGACGTCGCGGGGGTCGATCCTGGCACGATTCAGCTCGTCGTCCAGGCGTTCCACCTCGTTCTTCAGCCGCTCCAGGCGGGCGGGCGCGACCTGGCGGAGGCGGGTGTAACCGTCCAGGAGTCGGCGGCGCAGAGTGAACTGCTCCGCCAGCACCGGGCTGGATCCCAGCGCGCCGCTGGCGGAGAGGATCCGCTCCGCCCGTGCCACCAGCTCCAGCGCCTCGTGGGCGTCGGCCTGAAGCGTCACCTCCGCGAGCGCGCCCTCGATCCGCGCCGTTAGCTCCAGCACGGCCTCCTGGAGCGGCTCGCCGTCGGGGGGGAGCACCATCCGCGGGGCGACGAACGGCTCGCCGAAGTAGAGCAACGCGGAGCTCCGAAACATGCCCTTGGCCGTGTAGTGCAGGCCTGCGGGGACCAACTGGATCGGCTCCGCTGGGGCTGCGCCCAGCGCGATCCGGGCCGCGCCGGTCTTCAGGGGGCGGAGCCGGGGATCGCTGTGGGAGGTGCCCTCCGGCGCAATGGCGATAGTGCCACCGCGTTGGAGCAGCGCGCGGGCGGCGGCGAAGGTCTCCCGGTTGCCGCTGAGGTCGGCGCCCTCGTCCTGCCGGCGGTGCACCGGAATCGCCTCCAAGGTCCGGGCGAACCAGCCGATCACCGGCATGTGAAACAACGGCGCCTTGCCCAGCATGGATACCCGGCGCGGCGCGAAGCAGAGCAGGAAAAGGGGGTCGATGAGCGCGTTGGGGTGGTTGATGAGGAAGAGGACCGGCCCCCGGGGCGGCACCCGCTCGCGCCCGGCCACCTCGATCCGGCGGAAGAAGATCCGGAGGAGGAGACGGAGGAGCCGCTGCAGGACGGCGCGCACCGGGCTCGGCGGGCTCAGGAGACAGGCCGCGCCCGCGCGGCGGCCGCGCGCCGCCGCTGTTCCATCTCCACGTAGAGCTGCCCGCAGGCCGCGTTGATGTCGAGGCCCCGGCTCCGCCTAACGACCGCCTCGACGCCCTGCTGCCGCAGCCGCCCGGCGAAGGCGCGGATCCGGTCCGGCGGCGTCGGGGCCAGGTCCGGCGCCCCGCCGGGATGGAGCGGCAGCAGGTTCACATGGGCCTCCAGCTCCCGCGCCAGCTTTGCCAGGCGGTCGGCGTCCGGGTCGCGGTCGTTGCGCCCCGCGATCAACACGTACTCGAAGGTCAGCCGCCGCTGGAACGGCTTCGCTGCGCGCATCACGTCGGCCAGCTGGTACTTCCTCTCGATTGGCATCAGCGCCAGCCGCGCTTGGGGATCGGGCGAGTGCAGGGAGATCGCCAGGCGGAACTGCTCCGCCCGCCGGGCCAGCCGCTCCATGGCGGGAAGGATGCCGACGGTTGAGACCGTGACGTGGCGGGCGCCGATCCCGAAGCCGTCGGGATGATTGAGAATGGTGAGGCTCGGGTCTACCGCCTCCCAGTTGAGCAGCGGCTCCCCCATCCCCATGAACACCACGTTGGTTGGCCGGTCGGCCGGATCGAGCAGCAGCATCTCCCGGACCTGCCCGGCGATCTCCCAGGTCGCGAGGTTCCGCCGGAAGCCCATGCGTCCGGTGGCGCAGAAGCGGCACCCCAGGGCGCAACCGGCTTGCGATGAGATGCAGAGCGTGCGGCGCTTCCCCGTGGGAATCAGCACCGACTCGATGGCCTCGCCGTCGGGCAGGCGCCAGAGAAACTTCCGGGTCCCATCGGCGGAGAGCTCCCGGGTGGCGAGCGCCAGCCGCGGCAAGGGGAAGGCGCGAGACAGGTCGGCCCGAAGCGCCAGAGGCAGCTCAGTGGCGTCCTCCCACCCCGCGACGGGCTTGACCCAGAGCCGCCTGAGAACCTGGTCCGCGCGGTAGGCGGGAAGGCCTTGCTGCTGGGCCCAGTGCAGCAGCCGATCCCGCGCGGCGGGCGGCGTGAAGTCGAGCAGGGACCCTTCCAAAGCCCGAGGCTCCGGCATGGCCCAATTCTAATTGAAGAGAGGAGTGACCGGGCTGCGCCGCGATCGCGCATGCTGCGCGAGCCCGGCCAGCCCAAATCTCCGATCTCGCTGCCCGCGGCGCCCGACCCGTTAGGGCAGGAGCGGTCCCCGTCATCTGTGGCCCAAGCTTTCTGCCGGCGGCCGGCGCGCCAGGATGGTCGGCAAGTCCGCCGCCAGGGCGCTCTCCAGTTCCCCGGGCCTCAGGGTGGCGGCGAGCGGATCTTGACCCAGCCGCCGCCACGGCGGGAGCGAGTCCCAGGCGTATGCTCCGAACACCAGCACCGGAGTGCCGTACTCCAGGATGGTGCGCCCGTCGCGGTCACCTTCCACTGGTCCACCCAGTAATAAATCCACTCGGCGTCCTGGCCCAGTAGGCGCACGCAGGCGTGACTCGCAGGCCGGCCGGGAAGATCGTATTCATGGAGCGAGATCCCCCGCTGGCTCTGGATGTTCACGTACCAACGCAGCAGCCACTCCTCGTTGTCGGTGCTGCGCGTCTCCCGGGCCTTCCAGTTGGCGTGGAACAGTCCCGTGGGGCTCGGCGTGGTGCGCTTTCCGGTGCTGGTCGGTCCCCAAATCACCAAGCGTCCAGAGTCGTAGGCCGCGAAGGCCTGGACCCGCAGGGACACGGCCAGGAGCTTGGGGACCGAATCCAGCGCCGGCAAACGGGTGGGGAAGGGAGCCAGCGCGAGTGCTCCAGTGGTGGAATCGGCCGGCAGCAGTAGGGTGTCGCCGGCGCGCACGTGGGCCAGGTCGACCCGGTTGAGCTTGAGGAAGAGCGTTAGGCGCTCCGGGCCCAGCTGGTTCACCAGCCGCCGGAACGGCGCCCCGCTGTCGATCGGGATCGCCAGGAACCCCGGCGTCGGCGGCGGGGTGGCCGAGACTGTATCCCGTGGGCCGTCGATCCCGGGATCCCGCGCCGGACGGGCCATCTCGGCCCGGCTCCCACAGCCCGCGCTCGCGGCCAGCAGCCACCCCGCGCCGCCACGACATCGCCATGCCCGAGCCGGACTCACCCGCCGGTCCTTTCGCCACTGACGTGGGGCCGCTGGAAATCTACCTAACTTCATCTTTCCCAATTGCTTGCTCCCCGCCCGCTTGAGCGATTACGTTTGCCGCGAATGAGCGCCACCGCCCTTCGCACCCACCGGGCCGGGTCCTTGAGCCGGACCCACCTGGGTGAGACTGTCCGCCTGGGTGGCTGGGTCCATCGGCGCCGGGACCTGGGCGGTCTGGTATTCCTCGACCTCCGGGACCGGGACGGCTTGGTCCAACTGTCCTGCAACCCCGATTGGACCCCGCCCGCCACCATGGCGCGCGC